>Ga0209390_10000256_pt1 | contig 100503 bp, 52 predicted proteins | sample BON01_FD_187212 | JGI IMG/M metagenome (GOLD analysis project Ga0209390, IMG submission 187212) | Freshwater microbial communities from Lake Bonney liftoff mats and glacier meltwater in Antarctica - BON-01 (SPAdes) (version 2) | ecosystem: Environmental > Aquatic > Freshwater > Ice > Glacier... | reverse complement strand
CCCGTCAGCCAGTAGTTGACGTAGTCGTGCGGCAGCATCAGCCGGCGCGCCGCGCGCCAGACGTCCGGCTCGCGCCGCGCGACCCAGAGCGCCTTTGTGGCGGTGAAGGCGGGCGGCAGGGGCGGGCCGCCGGCCGCGGCCGCCGCCTTGCTCAGCTCCTCGGCCTCGTCGGCGCTCTCGGTGTCGCACCACAGCTTGGCCGGGCGCAGCACCTGGCCGTCGGCGCCCAGGAGCACGAGGCCGTGCTGCTGCCCCGAGACCGCGATGCCGCGGACGAGCGAGGCGACCGCGTCGGCGGTCGTTGAACCCCCATCGTTGGCGGCGGCGCTCGCGAGGGCGGCCTTCACGGCCCCTTTGCAGGCGTCGATCCAGGTGCTCGGGTGCTGCTCGGCGCGACCGGGCACGGTCGTGGGCAGCAGGTCGTAGGAGACGTTCCCGCGACCGTAGATGCAATTGGTCTCAACCGACCAAAGCACCGCCTTGGTGCTCTGGGTGCCGACGTCCAGCCCCACGAACAGGGTCTTTGGCAAGGAGGACGTCATTTGAAAGGGGGTTTGGTGTGGTTGGTTGGGTCCGTGCCTGTGGCGCGCGCGCTCTTTGATTGCTGCGGCGGCGGCGCTCGATGATGACCGGGCGACGCCAAACGCGCAGCGGCCCGCTCGCCGACGCCGATGCCGACGCCGGCGTTGACACGCAGTAAGCACCCCACGCCCCTCATCCACTGTCTCACACTTCACTCGACAACGACGACGACAACGACCCTGCCAAACTTGACCTAGCGCCCGCATCCGATCTCAACACACGCAAGGGCGACACGCAAAGAGCACCCCTCCACAATCCCATCATGCTCCCGTCCGCGACCGCGGCGTGCCGGAGGCGATCGCGGGGTGTCGTGCGGCAGCTCGCGCCGCTGGTCCTGCAGCACGCCTCGCGCAGGCTGTCGTCCCAGTCGCAGATTCAAGAGCAGCAGCAGTATGGCGGCGGCGCCAAGACCGCCGCTGCCGCTCTCGCGCTCGCCGCCGCCGCCACCGCCGCCGCCTCGGCGCCGCCCGAGCAACAACAACAACAACAGCACCGTCAGCCTCCCCCGCTGCTTCTGCGCCTGTTCTGCGCGACCGCCGCGGCCGACGCCGCGTCCGCCGAAGCCGCGCGCCCGGAGCTCGCGCGCAGCCGCGCGGGCGACCCCGACCAGGCGCCGGCGGACGCCGCGCGCGCCGACGCCGCCGTGCGCGCCAACGCGGCGGCGCTGCGCGCGGCTCGGCTGGTCGAGTGGCTCCGGCGGTCGGGCGCGGACGTTAGCGCCGTGGAGCTGGCGCCGAGCCCGGCGCTGCTCGCGGCGGCCGGCAAGGAGGGCTCCGAAATACGACCATCGAGGGGCGGCGGCGCCCCTTTCTCCGCCGCCGCCCCCGCCGCCAGCGCCAAAGACGACGCCTTCGCCGCCGAGGACGCCGGCGACGAGGGAATGGCCGGCGGCGGCGACCCCCCCTCTTTCCCTGGATACGGCATCCTCGCGGGCCCCGGCCTGCGCGGCCGCATGCGCGCGGCGTGGCTCGGCCGCAGGCTCGGGGCCGCCCTGGTCCCGGGCGGCGGCGCGGTGGTCGCCGCGCGCGTCCCGCTGCGCCTCGCGCTCACGCCTGACAGCGTCGCGCGGGACCCGGCCCTGGGGCCGCACGTGCGGGAGCTGGCGGCGCTTGGCCTGCTGGACGGGCGCGGGGCGGTCGTGCTGGCGCTGTGCGTGCACCGGGCGCTGGGGGACGCGTCCGCGCTGGCGCCGTGGGTGGACGCGCTGCCGCGCGCGTTTGAGGGGTCGCCGCTGTGGTGGGCCTCGAGCGCAGGGGGAGCAGGGGGAGCAGGAGGAGGGGCAGGAGCGAAGCGGCAGGGGCAGGGGCATGGGCATGGGCAGGGGGAGGAAGCGGGGGACCTGACGTCGCGGCTGCAAGAGCTGCGGGGCACGTCGCTGGCCGCGGCGGCTTCGGCGCACCACCGTCGCCTGTCGGCGCAGTGGCAGCGGCTGCGCCCGGCGGCAGAGGCGATGGCCAAGGATGCGGCGGCGGCGGCGGCAGGCGGACGGGAACGCAGCAGCAGCAGCGGCGCCTACAGCGGCGGCGGCGGCCCGTCGCCCCCGCGCGCCCCGACATTTGACGACTACCGCTGGGCGTACGCGATCTACTGGTCGCGCGCGCACAGCCTGCCCGTGCCCGTGAGCGAGCACGAGGAAGAGGAAGAGGAAGGCGGCGACGGAGAGCAGCAGCGGCATGAGGAACAGGAGGAGGGGCAGGCGGGCCAAGGCGCGGCGGCGGCGGCGGCGGCGGCCGCGGGCGCCGCCCGCCCGGCGGCCGCGCCAAGGAGGCGCCGCTCCTCGGTCCGCATCGTCGAGGGCCTCGTGCCCGGCCTCGACTTTTGCAACCACTCCCTCGACGCCAACGCGTGGTGGGAGGTCGCGCCGGCGGAAGAGGGCGACGGCAAAGGCGGCGGCAAAGGCGGCGGCAAAGGCGGCCCCGACGACGACGACCAAGGAGGACGAGAGCCTTCGTCCGCCGTCGCCGGCGGCTCCGTGCTGCTGCTCGCCCACCGCGCGCGCCTGCCCAGGCCCGGCGGCGAGCTGTTCATCAGCTACGGCGACAAGAGCAACGAGGAGCTCCTGCTGCTGCACGGCTTCGCGGCCGAGGACAACCCGCACGACGCGGCCATGCTGCCTTGCCCGCTGCCGCGCGGCGGGCCCGGCGGCGGCGCTGCCGGCGGCGGCGGCGGACGCACTGCCGGCGGCGGCGGCGACGACGAGGACGGCGAGTGGGACGACCTCTTGCGCGCGCGCCTCGAGCTCCTGCACGGCATGGGCCTCGCGCCCCAGCTGTTCCTTACGGCGGCGCACCTGCGGGACCTCGAGCTCGACCAGCGGCGGCTCGGGTGGGACCTGCAGGAGGACCCGCTGTCGGCGGCGGCGGCGGCGGCGGCGGCGGCCGCTGCAGGGGGCGGCGGCGGCGGCGGCAACGGCAGCGGCGGCGGCCGCGCGGGTGGCGCAGCGTCATCGTATTCTTCCTCCTCGCCTGCCCCCGACCCGGCCTCCTGGCGCCTCAGCTCCGCCCGTGTGCGCGCCCTGCCCCCAGGGGGCCGCGAGACGCTCGAGGCGTTCGTCGTGCCGCCCGAGGAGGTCGCCGAGCGCCTGCGCCTGCTCGACGAGGAGGGGCCGGACGGCGCGGCGCGCGCGTCTGTCGCCGCCGTCGCCGCCGCGGCCGACGCGTCGGCGCCGCCCACCGCGCGCGTCGAGGCGCTCGGGTGGGCCATGGCCACGCTGACCACGTTTGTGCGGCTGCTGGAGCTGCGCGTCCTGGCGCTCGAGGACGACGACGAGGGCACGGGCCCGCTCGAGCGCGACCTGGCGCTGCTGCTGAAGGGGGCGGCGGCGGGGGCGGGCGGTTCTTCCTCCTGGGAGGGAACAGAGGAGCTGCCGCCGCCGAAAGCCGCCCCCCCGCTCGAGGGCTGGCGCCGCGCGTGCGTGCTCTACCGCGCCGGGCAGAAGCGCCTGGTGCGCGGCTACCTCCGCGCCGCGCGCGCCGAGCTGCAGGCCACGCTCGCCGAGCTGCGCGAGGCGATCGAGGCCGAGGAGCAGGCGGCGGAGAGAGAGGAGAGCGCGGCGGCGTCCGCGGCGGTGTCGTCGGCGTCGTCGGCGGCGGCGGACGCGACGGCGTCGGCCGCGCAGGTCGTGGTCGTCGCGGCCGACGCTTGAGGCTCTTTTGCTGCCCCCGGACTCGTTTCTTTTGCGTTTGTGTGATCTCTCGTCTTGTCCAGGACTTAACGTGTGTGAATCCATGTCTGCTCGGCGGCCAAGCCTTCTTGGGCCAAGGCCGACGGGGCTCCCCCTGCGCGGTGGCCGCCCGCCGGCTCCGTCCTTGTCGCGGCGCGGGCGCGATCATCGCCGCCGTGGGTTTGCGACGACGGCGTTTTTCGTGTTTTAGCTCGCGCACGATCGCACACGCCGGTGTCGAACAATCGCTCCCGCTCATTGCCCACTTCTCTCTCCTTGACTCGACAACAAAAAGCAAAACGCGAGCGGCGTTCTGATCACCCCGACCTCGCTGCTCTCTCTTCCGTCTTTTCACCACAACACCCTCGCAACTAATGATCGCCGCCACCCACACGGCAATGGCGGCGGCGGGGGCGACCTGCGCAGGAGCGAGCGCACGCGCGGGCCAGAGGACCCCCAGTGTGGCCTCGCCGAGGCCGTCGCCGTCGCCGACGCTGCCGCCGACGGCCACTGCCCCTCTGTCGTCGTCGCGGCGACGCGCTCGCCTCGCAATCGTCGTCCCCTCCGCCAAGAAACCTGGCGGCGGCGGCAAGGCCCAGAAAAAGGGCGGCGGCGCGCTGGCCGACCTCATGCGCAAGAAAGAGGCCGACGCCGCCGGCGCCGAGCCTGGATGGGACGCCGCGGGTGGTGGCGCCAGCGCCGAGGGCGAGGGCGGGGCCGGAGGCGGCGTCGACGGCGGCGCCCCCCCGGCCGGCCCGGCCACGCCGGCCCAGTTTGCCGACCCGGAGCTGCTGATGGACCTTCTGTCCGTGTGCCAGTCCTACTGGAAGCACACGGGCACGGCCCTGCTCGAGGGCGTCGAGCTCGACGCCCTCGCGCGCGCCCTCTACGAGGCGCCCTTTGTGTGCCTGGCGCACAACCGCTTCGAGGCCGAGGCCGCGCAGGCCGATGCGGGCGCCGGCGCCGGCGCTGGCGCCTCTGCCGCTCAGCAGGAGACTGTCTTTACGTACGCCAACCGCGCGGCCTTGACCTTGTTCGAGGGCACCTGGGACGAGATCGTCGGCATGCCGTCGCGCCTCTCGGCGGACGACTCGCCCGAGGCGCAGCAGGAGCGCGACAGGCTGCTCGAGGCCGCCGCAAAGGGCGGCGCCGCCAACGGGCAGGGCATCGTCCGCAACTACTCGGGCTGGCGGCGCAGCCTCAAGGGCGCGCGCTTTCTGATCCGGGACGCCACGCTCTTCAACGTGAGCGACCTCTCCGGGGACCTGTGGGGCCAGGCGGTCGTGTTTGACGAGTACGAGACGGAGGACGGGCGCAAGGTCAAGGTCGTTGCAGGCGGCAGCAGCGGTTCGGCGGCGGCGGCGTCGCCCGAGGCGCTCGCGGCGGCCGAGGCGGCGGTGGCGGAGCAGGGGGCGGCGGTCCGGGCCCTCAAGGACTCGGGCAAGGGCAACGCGGACGCTGAGGTCGGCGCGGCCGTCGACGAACTAAAGCGGCGCAAGGACGTGGCGGCGTCGATCGCTGCGCGGCTCGGGCCGAGCGCAATCAGCGCCGCGCCGGCAACTGCGGCAGCAGCAGCAGCAGCAGCACCGGCGGAGGCGGCGGCCGAGGATGGCGGCAGCGGTTTGTAAATCAGATAACTTGTATTTGTCCTCTAGTCTCCCGCCATCATCGCCAAGGCGCTCTTGACGTCGGCGTACTCCGCGTACATCTGGCGGTGGGCCGCCCTCAGGCGCGCCGTCTCCTCCGTCGCGCCGCCGCCGCCGCCCGCCGCCGCCCGCGGCATGGCCTCGCGCTCGAGCCGGAACAGCTCGCGCTTGAGGACGCGGCGGCGCGCCTCGAGCTCGCCGCTCGTCGGGGGGCGGCCGTCGGGGGTGAGAAAGGCGGGCGGCGGGGGCGGCGGGGGCGGCCGCGGCGGGGGCGGCGGCGGTGGGGCCTGGGATGCGGGCGCGAGAGGGTCTGCGGTCGCCAGTTGCGGGGGGGCGGCGGCGGCTGCGATGGATGCAGCGGGCGCCGAGGTAGCAGCAGGAGCGGCCGCTTGCTGCGGCAGTGGCGGCGGCGGCGGCGGTGCCGTCGGCGGCGACTGCTGCTGCTGCTGCGGCGGCGGCGACGGCGGCGGCGGGACGTCCCCGTCCTCGATCTCGTCCTCTTCCTGCCCATGGTCCTCGCCATCGTGCGAGGCGAGCGGGTGCGGGTGCAGGTCCGGGGCCTGCGTCGACGTCGTCGTTGTCGTCGCCAGCCCGGGTTGCCGCAACCCCGACGCAGGTCGCGCCGGCTCAACGCCCCCGCCGCCGCCGCCGCCAACCATGCCCGCGATCGCGCCCGCCGCGCTCGACACCACCGCCCCGAGCGCCGTCAGGAGCGGCGAGGGCCTTGCGATCGAGATGCGGCTGCCGTGACCGCGCCCGCGCCCGCCCCCGCTGCCAGGCGACCAGCCCCCGCCGCCGCCGCCGCCGCCGCCGCCGCTGCCTGCCCGCCCGCCGCCGCCACCGCTGCCGCCCGGCCCCCCCACCCGGTCCAGGGCCCTCTGCGCGGCCGTAATGGCCGCGTCCACCTCCACCACGCGCTGGCGCAGCCGGGCGCCGCCGTCGGGCAGGCCCGCCGCCATGGCCGCGAGCGTCGCGAGCGCCTTTGCGCGCGCGAGGCGGTGGTCGTCGATCTCGCGCCGGAGCCGCGCCTCCTCGCAGCGGCGGCGCGCGGCCGCGGCGGAGGCCGGGGGAGGGGGCGTGCGGTGCTGCTGGTGCTGGCCGCCCGCGCCGGCGGCTATCGCGAGCGTGCCGAGAAGGTCGCTCAGCGCGTTGCCCGCCGCCTCCCAGCCCGAGTTGGCGCCGCGGCGCTCCTCCCCCAGAACGCCGGCGACCCCGCCCGCCCAAGCGCCCCTGCCGCCGCCGCCGCCCCCCCCGCGCCCGCCGCCGCCGCGCCCGCCGCCGCCGCGCCCGCCTCTGCCGGGCGTCGCCGGCGGCGCCTGCGGCAGGCGCGCGCCCGCCGCCTCGAGCGCGGCGCCCTCCGGGTCCTGCGTCAGAAACAGCAGCGAGTGGTCGCTGACGCCCGCGCACGCCGGGTGCGCCTCTATGAACGCGAGCTGCCGCGCGAGCGCCGCGTCGCCGCGCGCGATCCGCTCGCGCGCGGCTGCGGCAGCGGCGGCCGCGCCTAACTGTTGTTGTGGCTGGTCCACGTGCGCGTCCCCGGCCGCCGCCGCCGCCGCCGCCGTCGCCGCGGGCGCGGCCGGGTGCATGCGCTCGAGCATCGCCTTGGTCTCCGGCTCGCGCAGCCCCGCCTCGTCGAGGCGAAACAGCTCGTGCAGCTCCTGCCCGGAGAAGTACCTCTGCTGCACGCCCGACTTTGTCGCTGCGCGCGCCAGCCCCTGCTTGTACACCTGCCGGCGAACCACCTTCTCCTCGACCGTGCCGCAGGTCGTGATCCGAAAGACGACGACGTCGCGCGCCTGGCCGATGCGGTAGGCGCGGTCGACGCACTGCTCGTCGCTGGCGGGCGTCCAGGAGGACGCCATGAGGACGACGCGGTCGGCCGCCGTGAGCGTCAGTCCCAGGCCGCCGACCTGAGTCGTGAGCAGGAAGGCCTCGGGGGCGGCGGCGCGGCGGCGGCGGCGGTTGCGGCTGCGTGCGCCCGTCTCCGTCTCCTCGCCGTCGTCCGTGCCCGTCTTTTCGCCAACCCCGTCCTCGGCCGCCTGAAAGCGCTCCACCTCGGCCTGGCGCGCCTCGGCCGAGTAGGTCCCGTCGATGCGGCAGTAGCAGGCCCCGCGCGCGTCCAGCGCCGCCGAGAGCAGGTCGAGCATCACGCGCGACTGCGAGAAGACGAGCGTGCGGTGGCCGCGCGCGCGCAGCTCGCGCAGCAGCGCGTCGACGAATAGGGTCTTGCAGCTGGCGTCCAGGCCGCGGTGGCCGCGCAGGTCGGCGAGCAGGCGCGCCTCGACCTCGGCGCCGTCGGCGCCGGCGGCCCAGCGGCGCCACTCCGCGCTGAAGCCGATGGCGGCGGCGGTCTCCTTGCGGCGCTCGCACCGGCCGGCGGCGGCGGCGGCGGCGGCGGCGGCAGAGTGCTCGTCGGGCTCCTGGTCCTCGTCTGGTGAGCAGGAAGCGGCAGGGGAGAGAGAGACTCCTTCCTCGATCTCCTCGGTCGTGTCTGGCGGCGCGTAGGACACGTCGGCGTCGTCGTCGGCGTGCTCCTGGGTCGCGTCGGCATACTCGGAGGTCGAGCGGGCCTCGCCGCCGTCGCCGTCGCCGCGGTCTCCGATCGCGCGCGGCCGCGGTGGCCGCTGCCGCTCCTCCTCCTTGCTCGCGGAGGGCGCCGCTGGCCTTGCCGCGCCCTTCTCTTCCGCCTCCGCCTCCTTCTGCTCACCTGCCCGCCCGTCGCCGCCGCCCTCGCCGCCACCGGGCGCCGCCGCCGACGCCTGGGCCCGGGCCGCCCGCGCCGCCACCTCGGCCGCGCCCGCGCTCAGGAGGGCGGGGTGGTCGCAGATTTTTTGCAAGACAATCAGCGCCGCGAGGGGCGACCGTGTCGTGTTGAGCGCGCTGCGCACGGCGTCCGAGTTGAGGAACGCCTCATAGACGTGGCGCTGCAGGGGCTGCAGGCGCAGCCACACGATCAGGTCGGTCTTGCGGCCGAGGCGCGCGGGGACGGCGGCGCCCGCAGGCGGGGCTGGGGACGCGGCGCTGCCGCCGTTGCTGGGGTCGCCCGCAGCGGAGGCAATGGCGGCAGCAGCAGCGGGGGCGGCGGCCGCCGCCGAAGCCGACGCCGACGACGACAACGCTGGCGCCGGGCTCGGCCCAGCGCGGCCGCCGGTCAGGACCTCGTCGCGCTCGCGACGCAGCATGTGCGGCGCCACGAGCCCGCGCAGCTCGCGCGCGCGCGCCGCCGCCTGCTGCCGGTCCACCAGACTCGCCGACCGGTCCTGCCCCGCCGCGATGGGCCGCGCGAACCGCGTCTTGAACTCGGCGGCGCCGCCGAGCAGGCCGGGCGCCGCCCAGTCCAGCAGCGCGTGCATCTCGGCCAGGTCGTTGAGGACGGGCGTGCCCGTGATGGCCAGGCGCAGGCGGGTTGCGTGCAGGCGCCGCACGCCGCGCGCCGTCAGCGAGGCGGGGTTCTTGACCTTGTGCGCCTCGTCCAGCACGACGACGTCCCAGGGCACGCGCGCGGCGGCAGCGGCGCCCCCTTCGTCGTCGTCGCCGCCGCCGTCCTTGCTGCTGCTGTTGCTGCTGTTGCCCTTGTTGCCGGTGCCTTTGGTCGCGCCTGCGCCGGCACCGTACACCAGGCTGTCGGCGTTGTACTGCACCATGCCGTACGTCGTCAGCAGGACGCCGCCGCCGCGGTCGCGGTCGCACACGGCGCGCAGGGCCTGCTCGCGGGCCGACGGCGCGCCGTCGTAAAAGCGCCAGACGCGGGCGGCAGCAGGAGGGCCGCCCGCACCTCCTGCTCGGCGCGACGCGGCGTTGGCGTCGGCCGCGGTGCGCAGGCCGCACGCGGCGAGCTCGCGCTCCCAGTGCGGCAGGAGGGTCTTGGGCGCAATGATGAGCACGCGCTTGGCCTGCGGCCAGGGCTGCTGCTGCTCCTTGTCGGCTGGGGCCAAAGCCGAGGGCGCAGGCGCAGGCGTAGGCGGCGGGGGCGGCAGCAGGAGCCCGGCCAGCGCGGCCGCCGTGGTGAGCGTCTTCCCCGCGCCCATCTCGTCCGCCAGGATGCCGCCGTGCCGCCGCTTGTACAGGACCCACAGCCACCGGACGCCCTCGAGCTGGTGCGGGTAGAGGCGCTGCGCCAGGCGGCCTTCGAGCGCAAACGCGCCTTGCTCGATCACAAACGTTGGCGGCGGCGGTGCCGGCGCTGTTGCTGTTACCGCTGTTGCAGGCTTGGCCGCGCCGTCGTCCTCTTCGTCCTCGTCGTCGTCAGAGTCGTCCAGCCGGACCACCTGGCGCATGCGTCTCGCGAGCACGAGCCCCTCGCTGTCGCCGTCGCCGTCGCCGCCGCCGTCGCCGTCGCCGTCGCCGTCGCCGTCGCCGTCGCCGTCGTCGTCGCCGTCGTCGTCGTCCTCTTCTTCAACGATCAGCGGCGTCGGGGGCAGCGCTTCTCCGGCGGCGTCTGTCGGCGCGAGCTCCTGCGCGTCGTCCTGGGAGGATGAGGGGAACTGGTAGGGCCGGCCCGTCAGCAGGGCGGCGGGCGGCGAGTGGTAGGTGTCGGTCTCCTCCTCGTCTTCCTCGTTGGTCGATGAGGCCGGCGGCAGCGACGCTGCCGCGGCGGCAGCGACGCCGCCGCCGCTGCCGCCGCCGGTCGCGAGCTGCCGCTGGCGCGCCTCCCGCGCTGCCACGAGGGCTTGAAGGGCGGCGCGGCGCGCGGCCGCGTCCGGGTCGGTGCTGCTGGTCCCTCGGCGCCCTCGGCTCTCCATTGTGTTGCGTGAAATGAAGAGTTCAATCACCAGCAGTTGGATCACTCGCGGCGCATGGTTCCCGACGAAAGAAAAGCGCCGGCGAGATCGTGATGCGGCGGCGAGGTTGGTCTTACGAAGGAGCGCATGCACGCTTGCGATTCAAGGGGCTCGAGCACTTTCAGTGCGCCGGCAAAGAGCCGCGGCGACAGGGACCGGATCCGGCGGCGCGCGTCGGCGTCCGCGGCGGCGGCCTCGGTCGCGAACGTTTGAAGCTTCCGGCCCGCCGCCTCCTCTTCCGGCCCGCCGCCGCCGCCGCCCTCCGCCACGGCCGCAGGAGAGCGGCGGCGGAGGGCGGCGGCGGTGGCGGGCCGGAAGAGGAGGCGGCGGCGGCGCAAGGGGCGGGCGGCGGCGACGGCGAAGGCGACGGCGACGGCGACAGCGACGGCGACGGGCCGGCGGCGGCGTGGTGGCGGCCGCTGGCGGCGCTGCTGTCGCGCCTGCTCGGCCTCCCGCGTTCAAACGTCTGCATTACACTACGCTGCCGTCACACGAGCCCCTGCCTTCGCCGCCTCGGCATCGCCGGCTCGCCCTACGCCGCCGCGCCCGCCGGCCTGGGGCACCACTGCCGCCGCCGCCGCCGCCGACGTGGACCGCCCCGCCGCCACCCTCTCACATGGTTCCTCCCGTTCCAAAGCATCTCCCCTTCTCAGCGCCTCCACTCCGGCTCGCGCCACCGCCTCTGCTGCTGCGGCTGCTGCTGCTGCTGAGAGGACGACGACGGCGGAGGCGGCGGGAGGTAGGAGTGGTGGTAGCGGTCGCGCTCGCCGCTGCCGCTGCCGTGAGACGGCCCCGCCCCCGCCCCCGCCCCCGCCCCCGCCCCCGCCCCCGCCCCGCCCGCTGCCGCGCGCTCGCTGCCGCCGCTCCAATCGTAAGCCTCTGCGCGGCCGCGGTCGCGCTCCCGGTCGGCGCGGTCGTAGCGATCGTAACGATCGTAGCGGCCGCCAGACCCGCCGCCTCCCTGCGCGGCGGCGGGCCCGGAATCGGGCGCGGCGGCAGCGGCGCGGGCGGCGCCGGCCGACGACGACGACAGCGGCCGCTCGCTCGGCGCCATCTCGCCCTCCTCCAGGCCCCCGCCCGCCGAGTCGCCGTGGTGGCGGTGGTGGTGGTGGGCGGGGGTCTGGTGGTGGGCGTCGTGCGAGTGGTTGTGGGCGGGGCGGGACGGGTGTTGGTTGTGGCGCTGGCCCGACTGCTGCTGCTGCTGGTGTGGCGGCGGCGGCGGCGGCGGCGGCGGCGGCAGCGGCGGCGCGAGGTGGGGGTCCCTCTCCCCTCCCGCCTCGCTTCCGCCGTGGTGCTGCTGCGTCGAGCTGGTCGGGCGGTGCTGATGCGGCTGCTGCTGGTGGTGCAGCTGAGATGAGGTGTGGTGGCTGGAAGGGGCCGGCGGCGCTGAGGCGGCGGTGGCCACGGCCGCGGGCGCGCGCACGTGGGGCGGCGGCGGCGGCGGCGGCGGACCGTGGCGCGCGGGCAGGCTGCCGCTCGACGCTCGCCGCGCGCCGTAGTCACCGTAGTAGCCGCCATCAGCGGCGGCGGCGGCGGCGCCCTGCCGATCAACGCCCGCGGCCCCGCCACCACCGCCCCCGCCTCCGCCCCTGCCGCCGCTGTCGTACCGCTGCCGCCCGCCAAACCCTCCGCCGCCTCCGCCGCCGCCGCCGCCCGCTCCGCTGCCCGTCGTCTGGGGCTGCGGCAGCTCGGGGCGCCCTCCGCCCTCGACCGGGCGCGCGCACGCGGCGGCCTTTTCGCGCGCGGCGGCGGCGACCATGCGCGCGTGCGCCTCCAGGGCCAGCGCGTGCTCGCGCATCAGGCGCTCGCGCTCCTCCCGCACGGCGTGCCGCTCGCGCTCGTGCGCCGCCCGGCGCGCCCGCTCCTGCAGCGCCGCCTTGAGCGCCGACACGGCGTCGCGCTTCTGGCGCTCGAGCTCCTCGCCGCGCTCGCGCGCGTACTTCAGCGACGCGCGCGCCTCGCCGAGCCGCGCCTGGAGCGCCTCCTTGTCGGCAACGCGCGCCGACAGCTGCTCGCGCTGCTCCGCCTCGACGGCCGCCCGCACCTCGGCCTCCTCCTCGGCCCTCTGCCGCGCCTCGTCCTCCTCCTGCCGCTTGCGCGCGGCTGCGAGGTCCTCGGCCGAGGGCGGGCGCGTCGGTGCCGGCGCGGGCGCTGCCATGGCTGCTGCGGGCTCGGGCAGAGCCCCTTGCGCGGTCAGCGGGGGCGGGTGATGCGCGCCGTGCGCGGGCGCCGGCAGCGGGTAGGCGGGTGGCGACGGCGGCGGCGGGCCCGCGCGCGGCGGCGGCGACGGGAGCGCGCTGATGAGGAGGGCGCCTGCGGGCGGGAGCGCCGCCGGGTCGACGCGCGGGCGCTTGCTCGGGTAAGGGAGGTCGTGGTGATGGTCGTAATCATGGTGGTCGGGGAGGCCCCCTTGCTTTGGCGCCGGGACGCTTGCGGCGAGCGGGGACGCACCAAGCAACAACGCGCCGTCCTCCTCCTGCTGCTGCTGCTGCTGCTTGAGCCAGATGGCGCGCCGCCGCATCCGCACGGCATCGCGAAAGACGGCCTCGGACATCGCGGGCGGCGGAGGGCTGTAGACGCGCGTGATTGCCTCTTCCATTTTTGTTTCGGCTGTGGGAGAGCTTCAAAAAAGTATTTGCTCCGCAAAGTTTGCGGGCTTAGTAAGGACAAGGTCGGTCACGGCAAGTGGGGGGGTCAACAAGTCACAAGCGATATTTGAAAGAGCGAGAGGGAGGGGCGCGCGCGTTTAGTCCAGGTCCGCCAGCGCAGGCGGCGGCGGCGCGCCCGCGGCCGGCCTGGCGTCGGCGACGGCGCCACCTCCTCGCGCGTCTTCCTCGTCGCTGCCTGTGCCGCTGCCGCCGCCGCCACCACCAGCACCACCATCACCGCCGCCACCCTCACCCCCGGTTCCCGTCTTGGCCCGTTTGCGCCGCTCCCGTGCCTTCAGCTCCTTCTCCCTGCGCTTGTCCCGCTTGCCGCGCCGCTTGGCCACGCGCGCCGCCTCGTCGCGCGCCATCGCCTCTGCTTTTTCCCTGGCACCGCGCGCGCGCTCCGCCGCCGCGTCCTCCGCCTCCAGCCGCCGCATGCGGTCCTGCTCGTCACGCCGGATCTGCCGGTAGATGTGGAACTCGCCCGACCCGGCCCCCGCGCTGCTTCCCGCCACGTTGCGCACCCGGGGGGCCGCGGCGTCGTCAACGATGGCGCGAAGCTTGCGCTCGTGCTCGGCGGCGTCGCGCAGGCGGCGCTCGTAGTCGTCGATCTCGCTCAGGGCGGTGTTGTTGTTGGTGGTGGTGGTTTGAAGGGTGGTGGTCGAGCTCACGACGGCCAGGGCGTTGCTGCTGGCGGGCGGGCGGGGGGGCAGGCCGCCGCCTGCGCCTGCTCGTCCTGCTCCTCCTGCTGCCGCCGCCATCACGCTGCCGCCGTCGGCCATCGCGCGCGCGCCGCCCTCGTCGTCGCCGCCAATTGGCGTCAAACGTCCGCGCCTGTTTTGACTGCGCTGGTTGCCGTCGCAAGGGGCAAGCGGCGGTGAGGCGCTGCGCGGCCTGCGGCCGAGAGCTGCTGCTGCTGCTGGTCGAGTTTCGGCGGAGTCTCGGCGCGCATGCAGGTTTGGGTCTGGCGACGGAGGGCGGGGGAGCGTCGTTTGCGCTGGTCTGCGCGCTGGGTGAGAAGCTGATTGATGTGTTGTGTGCGTGGGTGCAGGTTTGGAAGGAGACGGCTGTGGGATGCCTGTACGAGGGCTTCAAGCTCTTTCCTCTCCGCCCTCCTGTCTCCTCTCTCTCCTCCCTTCGACGAACCAGAAACAGGCAGCAGCAGCGCCAGCCATTGCCCCTCTTCCAAAAAAGGGACACACACGCGCGCAGTCGATCGCACACCGGCGCCCGCCTCTTCCAGTACCGCACGATCAAGACACGCGGGAGACACATAGAAGAGCCCAAACACCAAAGCACCAGCCAAACTTCACAGCTCACCAAAGCAACACCATGCTCCTCGCGCTCGCCGCGCGCGTGTGCGCAGCCGAGGCCGGGGCGACCTCTCCCTCGCCCTGCCGCGCGGCCACGGCCGCCGCCGCCGCCGCCGCGACAATCGTCGGCACCAGCGCGCCGTCTCGCCACCGCCGCTCGGCGCACACGTCCCCGCCGCCGCCCCAGTCGTCCGCCGCAGAGCAGCAGCAGCAGCAGCAGCAGCCCGAGCCCGCGGCGAAGGCGGGGCCGGCCCCGGCAGCCGACCCGCCCTTCGACTGGCAGCGCCCCCGCCTCGAGACTCTGTACCGCGACCACGTCTCCCGCGCGCTGCTGCTCAAGCTCGACGTGCGCTCGGTCAACGAGCTGCCCTCGCTCGGCGCGGTGTCGCTGGCGGTGCGGGCAGGCGACGCCAGCACGACGCCCGGGGGGGGCGGAGGAGGCGGGTCCGCCTCGCGTTCTAAAGGGCGGGGTGGCCAGGGCGACGGGGCGGCGGCCGGGATCGTCGACCGGTGGGAGATGCTGCTGCCGGCGCTCGCGCTCGAGTTTTTGACGGGGCGGCCCGCTGCGCTGTCGGGCCCTGGAGGCAAGTACTACCGCGAGCGCGGCGCCGCCAGCGCCGCCCACGTCTCGCTGCGCGGGCGCGACGCCCTGGCCCTGCTGGAGAAGCTGTCGGCCGTCGCCCTGCCCGGCCAGAGCGCGTTCGGCGGCGTGCTCATGCGCGCCCTGGACGCCTCAGGCGGCGCGCACTTCCGCCTGCCGTCGATGCTGGCCTTCCCCGACTACGAGGAGGCGTTCGAGACGTTCGAGGGGCTGGGCGCGGCGCACGTGAGCGTGGGGGTGGACCCGGGGGCGTGGCGGCCGCGCGGGCGGAGGCGGGGCGTCGACGCGGCAGCGCGGCAGGAGGCGGACAGGCAGGGGCGGGCCGAGAGCGTGAGGAGGCGGCGGCAGGGCGGCGGTCAGGCGGCGGGCGCGGGGGGGGAGGACGAGGACGTTGACTCGAGCCCCGTGGGCGTGGCGGGCCCGCGCGGGGCCAAGGGCCCCGCCGAGGGCGCGGTGGCGGCGCGCACGCAGATGCTGCTGACGGGCCTGCAGTTCCCGCTTCTGACCAAGCGGCGGGGGCCAGGGGCGGCGGACGACGAGGAGTGACGATCCATCGAGCTATGTTTTTTTTGCGCAGCTTCGACTTGTCGTCGACCCGTCGTCGACTCGACGCTGCGTCGACTCGACGACGTCGACTCGACGACGTCGAGCGAACGCGTCGGCGACGACGCCCAACCCTATTGGCGACGCCGCCGTCGGCAAATGGCGACGCTGGCGACGAATTGGCGACGTCTGGCGACGGCGACACTTTGGCGACACTTCTGACGGCAGTGCGGGCTGTCGCAGACACGATTTTGACTCGGCCACCAACGGCTCGTGCGATGGTGCGCGATATCTCGCAGGGTTGGTCGGTGGTGGGGCGCGGGTGAAGGTCCTTTCGGGAGAGGGTTCACCAGCCGCCGCGCGCGCGCGCGGGCCGAATAGACCCACGCAACCCCCTTCCCGGCGAATCGAGTCTACGGAGTGCTTCTGCGGAGCCGTACAGGCGTCGACTACTCGGCGTCGACTATTCGATGTCCAACTGCACGCGCTGCCAAACCTCCTTTGGGGTGGCAGTGGTGCGGGCCAAGGGCGACATCGGGGGCGACGGCGGCAAGGGCGAGGGCGAGGGCGAGGGCAAGGGCGCCCCCAAAGACCTCGAGGTGCGCTGCCCGCGCTGTGTGCTTCTCGACGAGGGCTGCACCCAGGAGATTGGCTGGACCGTGCAGCTGTCGTCGGAGGTGGACGAGCTGGACAGAGTGGCGGTGGCGTGGGAGCGCGGCGAGCTGGGCGGGGGGTGGCTGTGGCTGGCGGATGGCGGCGAGGCGGAGGATGAGGAGGGAGAGGACGGGGAGGCCGTGGTGGTCGTGCGAGCTGTCGACAACGACGGAGCGTCGTCCGCTTCTGCTGTGGGGCGCCGCATGTACGTGTCGGCTCTTGGGCCGGGCCTCAAGCATGCGTCGCGCGTGTCTCGGCCAGCGGGAGAGGTCAACGTGTGGAGGAGTCTGTCGGACGAAAAACGCAGCGACGGCGTCGAGATTGCCAGGCGCTGCAAAGGACACAAATAGAGATCGGGGAATGTTTGATACTTTAATTCGACGTGTCGCAGCTACAACCGACGCATGGTTCCTACTATGTGGAGAGGGGAGAGGGGCGGGGGGCCGGGCGGGCCACCGTGAGGGGGTGGGGGGGTGTAACTTCTTCAAAAATCCTGGTGTTTTTTGAAGAAGTTACACCTCTTGGCGTCATGCGGGTCGACAACAAGCCAACAGCTCGTCCATCCAGGCGACCTGCTCAGTGACAGGGGAGCACTCGTCGGCCACGGAGCCACACTCAGAGGTCCCAAAGACGGCGGCCGGCCGCTCGCGGACGATCCGCGGGTACGGGCAGCTGTCGTCCGGCGAAGACCCGGCTTCGCTGTCGGGCGAGCTAAGTAGCAGGTCATTTGATCCGCCGGGGTGATGAGCAAAGAGCGCGATCGCGCACAAAGACGTGAGCTTGTCCTTGGACAGGCGGCTCAAGTGCTGCACCAACAGCTGTTGAGAGGATGGGGCGGGGGACAGGCTGCTCACGAGCGCCACAACCTCCGCGAGCTTGCGCTCGAGCATCAACTCGGCTGAATGACGAGAGGCGAGTCGCCTGTTTGCCTTGTCTGCCGGTCCCTCTGTTGGTAAGGGGCGCGGGGCGGCGTCCATTCAAAACGTGCGCTGTTTGTTCGGTTGTTAGGGGGCAGAATGGGGCCGATCGTGCGTGGGTGTTTGTATGTGGGTGTGCTATGCGTGTGAGCCACAGCGGCTGTGGCTTTACGTGGCTGTGGCATTACACGAAGGCGGTTTTTCAACCAGCTGGCGACGGAGGGTCGCGACGTTTTGGCGACGACGATAGGGTTGGACGACGCCGCTCCCAAAACAAAAAGGACCCGTTCCCGGTCGCGCGCGATTCAGTGAAACCCATGTTGGAAAGCATCAGCAACACCCCTCGCGGCGCCGACAACGACAGGGCAGCGCACCATCAAGGCTGCGCGCGCGCGCAAAGCGCAAAACGCTCGTCAGATTTTGAATCAGGGAAATCGCTCCACTCTCTCTCGCGCCCTCGCCACGAGCGCCCGTTTCGGGACGCGCGCGCCCGCGGCCTGACCTAGGCCGTGCCCTTGCAATCCTCTCTGTTCGTGCGCGCGTGTGTGGCAGCACGGCAGAGAGGGAGAGAGACAGAGACAGGCACTCCCCCCCTCCCCCGCCAACCGACCCCAAATCTCACGCGACCGTGATGTCGTCGGCCGCCACCTCCTCGAAGCGGCCAGACGGCACGGGCAGGCAGGCGATCTCGAACTCGTCGTCCTTCTGCACGCGCAAGCGCTTGCTCATCCTGCTCGCGGCGTGGGGTGCGTTTCCATTTTCCCCTTCTGCACGGCGCCGTCGGCGTCGAGGCGAGAGCGGCGGCCATTCACGTTCGGGAGTAGCCATCCAGCCAGCCTTCGGGCAACCAACGTCCTCACACGACCCCCCCCCCTCCACACTCAAACACACACCAACCCCGACCTCAACCCCAACCTCCAACCCCGACCCACAACAAAAACCAAAAATCCACAAAGCCGGCTGCCGCCTGACGGGCCTGCCCGTGCGCGCCGCGCTGCACAGCGCGCTGCTACTCGCGTGGCGCGCGCTCGGCGCCGTCGTCGGCGCGGCCGGGTGGCTCGCCGCGGGCGCCGGCTCGAGCCTGCTCGGCGGCGGCGGCGGCCGCGCGCCCGCGGACCCACAGGCCCTGGCCGAGGCCGCCGCGGGCGGCGACCTCGTCGCCGCCGTGCTGGCCGCCACCCGCGACGCCGCGCGCGCCGCCGCGCTGCTCGAGGAGTTTGCGGCGGGCCCCTACTACGCCCGCGACCCGGAGCTGCGGCAGCGCCTGGCGGCCTTCTTCGCGGCCAAGGCGGCGACCTCGTACGCGCGCGTGGACGGCGCGCTCGGGTGGGTGCTGTGGCTGTACAACCTGCTGTGGATGCCGCTGCTGGTGACGACGGCCATCGCGCTGGCGCAGAGGCGCGGGCAGGAGGGGCAGGAGCAGGCGGGGGAGGACGTCGGCGGGTTGGCCGCGTCGGCGGCGATGGCGGGGGCGGCGTCCGAGTCGGCGACGGCGGCCGAGCGGCAGCAGCAGGCGCAGCAGCAGGCGCAGGCGCAGGCGGCGTCTCTGGCGCGCCGGCGGTCGGCCGAGGCCACGGCGGCGGCGGCGGCGGCGGCGCGGGCGGCGGCGGCCGTGGCGAAGGGGCCGAGGCAGCAGCAGCAGCAGTCGCAGGGCGGCGGGGGAGGAGCGGCAGCAGCAGGAGGATTGGCGCGCCGGCCGCTGCCGCCGCAGCTCGCCAGCCGCACGACAGCAGCAGCACCAGCAGCGGCAGCAGCAGTAGCGCCGGCGCAGGCGGACGCCGCGGCCACGCTCGCGGTGGCCGCCGGGCGGCGCAACGGCAAGGCGGGCGCTGTCGCCGGCCGCGCCAACCGGTACAGCGACGACCTCGCGGCCGCGACGGCGTACTGAGAGATCACACAGTGGAGAGACACCGGACGTCTTTCCAGACACTGCCTTGCCGCCGCTCTTGCCTCCGTTTCGGCCACTCGCCCGTCGACGCCGCATTTCATACATTTTTGTCCTTTTTTGGAAGCGCCTTCTTTTTACCAATACTCCGACAATGCAATCTACAACAAACCCGTGGTCTCACTCGGCAGCAGTGGCGGACTTGGCGGCCTTGGCGGCGGCGGCCACGAGGTCGTCGCGCGCCGACCGCAGCAGCGCGTACCGCCGCTGCAGCGCGGCCTCCAGCGCCGAGGCGCGCGCCAGCCTCGCCCTGGCCTCGGCGACCCGGTCCGGCGCCGCGCGCTCCTCCTGCTCGGCGAGCGCGGCGAAGCACGCGCCGTCCGACCGCGCCGAGGCGGCGGCGGCCCACGACGCGCGCGCCGCCTCGCCGTCCGCCCGCGCGCGCTCCTGCAGCGCCGACGTCAGCGCGGCCGCGCGCCGCTCGAGCTTGGCCGCGCGGCGCGCCTCGCGCTCCATCTCGAGCCGCGCCGCCTCGAACGCCGCCTTGAGCGCCTCGGCCGCCAGGGAGGGCGGGGGGGAGGAGGAGGAGGAGGAGGGAGGATCGGCGCCGCCGCCGCCGCCGCCCAGCATCGCCGCCTGGCTCTCGAGGGCGGCGCGGGAGGGCAACCAAAGCAGGGGCCCGAGGCGCGCGTCGGCCAGGGCGAGGGCGGCCGCGACGCGCTCGACCGACGGGGCGCCGCCGTTGCCGTTGCCGTCGGCCGCCGCCGCCGCCGCCGCCGCCGCCGCCTCCACCTCTGCGGCGACCAGCGCGCCCGCCGCCTCGAGCTCGTCCAGGGGGATGGGCGCGCCGGGCGCGGGCGCGGGGGGCCGAGCCAAAGCGGCCGCGGCCTTTGGGTCCTCGCGCCCGTCGCGGCCCACGGGAAAGCTGACGGCGTCGTGCGCGACCAGCGCGTCAAACTCTGCCTCGACCAGCGCCGCCGCCTCGGCGCTCTGCGGCTCCCCCCGCTTGTCGCCGCCGTCCTCGTCCTCGTCGCCGTCGTCGTCCTCGTCGTCGTCTTTTGCCTCTGCCTCGGCGGCTCTCCCCTTGCCCTTGCCCTTGCCCTTGCTGGCCTGCTGGCGGTGGCGGCGGTGCGGCGCGTGCAGGGCCGCCGCGGCCTCCACCGCCGCGGCCGTCGGGCGCGGCAGGCCGCGCCGCACGGCCGCGCTGCGCCGCAGCGCCTCGCGCGCGCGGGCGGCCCCGGCCTCGCGCCTCGCGCGGGCCTCGGCCTCCTCGGCGTCCTCCTCGAGCGCCATCCCGTCGCCGTCGTCGTCCTCGCCGTCACCCATCGCCGCGTCGTCCTCGTCCGGCACGGCCAGCGCGTACTCGTTGGCGGGCGCGGGCAGCGACGCAAACCCTGCGCGCAGGCCGTTGCCCGCCGCCGCCGCCGCCCGGCCCCCGCGCGCGGCGGCGGGCGCGGGCAGCATGGCCTCGGCGCCGTCGGCGTTGAGGCCGAGCGCGTCGCGCGGCGCCGTCCCGTGCAGGGGCGTGGCCGAGGGCGCCACGCCGCGCACGGCCGACCCGCCCGCGGCGCCGCCCCACCCGGGCCCGCCGCGCACCGAGCTGGGCGCAAAGCCCGCCCGGCCGCCGCGCGCCGCCAGAGGGTTGGGCGTCGCGGCGACGGCGGCGCGCCCGCCGGGCAGCGCGCCGCCACCGCCGCCCAGCGCCCCCCCAGTTTCCATCTGCCTGAGCTCGTCCGGGTTCTCGCCGCCGACCAGCGGCGTCTGCATGCCGCGCGACACGGCCAGGTTGCGCGCCTGCACCAGCAAGACGTCGCGGCCGCCCTCGCCCTCGGCGCGCGGCGTGCGCAACGAACTCGCCGCGCCGCCCGGCCCGAGCAGCGCCGACAGGCCGCCGCCGCCTCCGCCTCCGTTGCCGTCCGACGCGAGCAGGCCGGCCGCGCCGCCGCCGCCGCCGCCGCCGTCCTCCTCCGCCGCCCCGCCGCCGCCCGCCCCGCGCGCCGCCATGCGCGCGATCGCGTCCATCTCCGCGTCCCCCACCTGCGGAGCCGGCAGCATCATGCGCCCGCGTCGCCCCGCCAGCGCCGCCCCGCCGCCGCCCTCGTTGACGCGCGCCGCCAGCGCGCGCGCGTCGTTGGCGTCGGCGAGCTTCTGCCGCTTGAGGTCGCGCTGCGCCGCCTCCTCCTCCGTGTCGCGCCGCCGCCGGCCCTCGAGCTCCTCCACGGTCACGGGCCGGAACTCGCGCGCGAGCTCGCGCGCGCGCAGGTCCTCCGCCGTCGTGTCGTGGAACCCTGTGGGCGGCGCGCGCTCGAACGCCACCTCGCGGTTGTAGTCGACGCTGCCGCTCAGGCCCGTGCGCCCGCCGCCGCCGCCGCGCTGCGACTTGGCCTGCGCCGCCTCGAGACCGGTCGCCTTGAGCTCGCGCGCCTTCTGCAGCGAGGCCAGGCGCCGCGCCTCCTCGAGCGCCTTCTCGCGCGCCTTGCGCTTGGCCTTCTTGCCGCGCGTGTTGGCTAAGCGCGCGCGCGCCTCGGCGAGCATCTCGCGCTCGTCCTCGTCCATGTCGACGGCGTCCGGACGCGCGGGCTTGGCCTCGGGGTGCGGGTCGATCTCGCCCGGGCGCAGGCGGCGCGGGTCGTCCGCGCGCCGGCCCCCGCCGCCGCCGCCGCCCGGCTCGTCGCCGCCGCCGCCGCCCACCGCCAGATCGAGCAGCCGCTCGTAGCGCTCGAGGCACTGCGCTGGCGTGCGGCCGACGACGGGCGCGATGGTGCGCCACTGCGTCGGCAGGAGCTTGGCGAGGTGCAGGAGCTTCTCGTCCTCTTCGCGCGTCCACTCGGTCTTCTTGATGGACGGGTCGAGCCAGTCGTACCAGCGCGCCTTGCACTGCTTGGGCGACTTGCGCACGAGCAGGGAGGAGATGCGCGCCCACTGGTTGAGGCCGTACTTCATGACCGCGGCCTTGAGGATCTCATCCTGTTGATTTGTTTGATTGGCTCAACGGGGGTGGGGGACGCGCAGGAGAGCGGGCGCTTGCGTGAGCTGGGCCCGGGCGTGGGCGTGAGCGCCGGGCGGACGGAAGCTGTCGGTGTCTTGCACTCACCTCTGTGTTCTTCCACACGCCTCCCTTGCTCTGGATCCGCATCCTGGCCCCAGCTGTTGCGAAGGAGGGGATGACAGCGGCTTTGGTGGAAGCGGGCGCGCGCGCGGACCGAGCTCGCGCGCGCAGAGACGAGCGCCTCCTCCTCGCCTGCTTGGCGCGCGCGCTGTGGATAGAGAGCGCTTGTTTTGAGAGCGCGTCGAGGCCTGTTTGGTGTGTGTGTGTGTGTGTCTATGTGGCGTGAACGTGACAACAGCGAGGAAGCAGCACCGTTTGTAGGCAACAACGCGCGCTCGCCGACGCCGTCGCCGACGCCGACGCCGCATCGACGCCGACGCCGACGCGAACACGCCCACACGCCAGCGCTGAGGGCGCTCCGCTTCGTCCGCCCGATTCGCCGCTCGACGTGATCGTAATGCAACGCGCGTTTACAGCGAGGTGAAGAATGCGGATTAATGTACAGGGACAGAAACGACCTCTCTCTCTCTCTCAGAACGACAGGATTGAATTTGCGCTGTTTTGGGCGCCGGGCGTTGTTTTGCAAAGCGCCGTCGGCAAGCCGGAAGAAAAAAAAATGGTTCAGGAGGGCGGAAAGAAGAAAAACAGGAGAAGTATGGATGGGTGGGCGGCGGCCGGTGGACGGCCGGTCGCAGGCGGGTTCTTGTGGACGGGAATGAGGGGGGAAAGGCAGTGTGGGCTCTGGGTTGTACAGACAACAGGAAGGGCTTGTGACGAGCGCTCTTTCAAAGGAAAAAAAACGAGGAAAGAAGACGCTTGAAAAAAAAGGGGTTGCTTTCGTGTGCAAAACGATCAGAGCGTCTCAGCGCACCGAGCGCTTGCCCGTCGAGGGGGCCGGCGGGAGCGGGGGCGGGGGCGGGGGCGGGGGCCTGGTGACTGCGCGCCCGCCGGCACCGCCGCCGCTGCCCCCTGCGACCGGGGCGAGGCGCGCCATCGACGCGGTCCGCCGCCGCCTGGCCGGCACCCGTCGCGCCGACAGCAGGCGCGCGAGCGCGCGGGCGTAGTTGTCCGGGTTGTGGTAGCGGCTGATGCTGCCGCTGGTCAGGTAGGCCCCCGGGTCGGTGAGAATCTCGAGCGGGTGCGGCGAGTCCATCAGCGCAAACAGGGCGGCGCCGGCGTCCGCGTAGGGGACGGCGGCGGCGGCGGCGGCGGCGGGCGGCGGCGGCGGCGGGGGCACGGCGCTGGCGCTGCCGCCTGGGGAGGCGGAGAAGGAGGAGGGCTTGCTGGCCGTGGCGGCGGCGGCGGCGGCGGCCGCGGGCGCGAACCAGGGCGCCGCCGCCGCAAAGGGCGGCGGCGGCAGCGGCGACGACGACGAGGGGCTCGCGGCGCGGCCGGCCGTCAGCGGCCCCGCGGCCACGACGGCGTGGGAGACGGCGTCAGGCCCAGCGTCGGCGCCCGTCGTCACGACCTGCTCCCCTGCGTCCGCGACGAGCCCCATCGACGAGGACGCCAGCAGCATCGCGTCGAGCTCGTCGGCCGAGGCCATGGCCGCCGCCGCGCGATAGCCGCCCCCGCCGTCGCCGCCGTCGCCGTCCTCGTCCTCGTCATCCTCGTCGTCGTCGTCCAGCCGATCCTCGTCCTCGCTGTCGAGCTCGCTGAGCGTGGCCGTGGTGGCGCTGACGCCCGGGCGAGAGGAGGAGGAGGGGGTCGGGGCGCGGAACGCCTGCAGGTTGGGCAGGGCAAAGGCGCCGGGCGGCGCTGCGAGGCCCGCGCCGCCGCCAAACAGCCCGGCGGCGGCCGCCTGCACGGCGGCCGCGTCGGCCTGCTGCGGCCACTGCGGCAGCTGCGACCCTTGCAGCTGCCCCGCCGTCTGCCCTTGCTGCTGCTGCTTTTGCTGCTGCTGCTGCAGCTGCTGCAGCGCATGCGTGCGCGCCCGGTGAGCCTTGCGCCGCTGCTCGCGCGCCGCGCGCATCGTCGACGCCAGCGTCGGCTCGCCCAGCACGTACAGCCCCGCGCGCGCCGGCAGGAGCGGGTGGTACGGCTCGCTTCGCTCGGGCGCCACGAAGGACAGGTCGCCCGAGGGCTGCAGCACGGCCACCTCGCCCACGAACGAGTACATGTGCTTGCGGCCGGTGCTGCGCAGGCCGCACAGGTCGCGGAAGGCGGGCGACCACGACTTTAGGACGTCGGCCACGATCGTGTAGTCGCAGGCAAAGGCGCGGGGAACGATGTCGCGGTGCATGATGACGTTGACCACCGCGTCGCGAGAGAGACCGAGGGCGGGCAGGATGCCCTGTTGCTGCTGCGGCGACGCCGGCGCCGCGCAAGCCGCCGCGCCCGCCGCCTGGGCCGCCGCGCCCGCCGCCCCCCGGACCAGGTCGCAGGCCGCGCCGTCCTCGCACGCGCCGCACGCGCAGGGGCCGCGCGCGCCCTGGCACAGGATGGCCGGGGCGCCAAACGTGTAGACGGGCGCGAGCTGCGACGGGACGATGACGCCGCGCGCCACAAACAGCAGCGCCAGAAGCGTCGCGAGCGAGCCGCCGATCGAGTGGCCCGTGAAGGCGACGCGCGCGAGCGGGCCGCCGCGCAGCTCGAGGTGCTCCTGCACAAGCGGCAGGAAGCGGTCGTACAGGGCGAGGGCGGCCTGGTAGGCGCCGCGGTGCACCTTGATCGGGGGCAGGCTCGAGCCGCCGCCGACCGCGCAGCTGCTGTGCCGCGCCGCTCCCGCCCCTACGCCCGCTCCTGCTGCGTCCGCCGCGCCCGCGCCACCACCGGCCGCGTCGCTGCCCTTGTCCTCGAACCACACGGGATCAAAGGTCAAGTTGGTGCGCCAGTGGTCGATCGAGTCGCTGCCCTGGATCACGAACACGCGCACGTCGCGCGCCTCGTCGTCGGCGACAAACCACTGGCTCGGGCACGCCTGCTGCAGCGCCTGCTGCTGCTGGAGCGCCTGCTGCTGCAGCTGCTGCTGCGTGAGCTGCTGCTGGGGCGACTGCTGCTGGAGGGCGGACGCAGGCCCTGCTGCTCCGGCGGCGGCGGCGGCGGCGCGCGCGGCCGCGGCCGAGGCCGGGGACGCCGCGGCGGACGCCGCCGCCGCCTTGATGGCCGCGTCGTTGCCGTGCGGCGCGACGAGCGCCTCGGCCGCGGCCACGCGCGAGATGGCGGCGCTCGCGAGGAGGGCCGCGGCCGCGTTGGGCCCGGCGGCCGCGGCCGTGGCCGAGGACACGAGCGACCCGGCCGAGGCGGCCAGCGACTCGGCCACCGACGACACGGCGCCGGCGGCCGACGAGACGGCGCCGGCGGCCGAGGACGCCGCGCTCGCGAGCGGCTGCAGGGCGGCGGCGCTGGCCGCGGCGGCGGCCTCGGCCAGCTTGGCCGCGACCAGGTCGGTCGGGCTGCGCGGCGTGGAGGGGTAGCCCGACGGGCTGGGGGAGCGGGCAAGAGGAGGACCAGGAGCTGAGGCGGCGTTGCTGCCAGTCCTCGTCGGGGCTGCTGCTGCTGCTGCTGCTGCTGCTGCTGCTGCTGCTGCTGCTGCTGCTGCTCGAGAGCCGTCGTCGGCCGCAACGGTGCCGGACAACGACAAAGACCGGAGCGGCTGCGCGGCCGGCGCCGCCGCCGCCCCCGCGCGCTCGCCGCGTGCGGACGACGTCGGCCACGGGCGCGCGCTGGCGCCGGCCGCAGCGGCGACCTTGACGGGCGCGGCCGCCGACGCGGCCGCGGCGCCCGCCAGCCCGGTCTTGCCCCCGCCGCCGTCCTCGCCCGACGACGACAAGCAAGGGGCCAGAGGCACCGCCGCCGCCGCCGCGCTGAGCCCGGACGCCGCCATGCCGTCCCCCTCGGCCGCCGCCTCCTCCGCGCTGCGCGGCGGCTCGTAGGGCGCCACCTCGCACGCCAGGCTGGTCGTCACCAGCGACATGCCGTACCGCCGCCTGAGCCCTGCCGGCGTCACGCGCGCCATGCCGTACGTGAGGCCCGTGAGGCTGGCGGCGAGGCGCATGGCGCGGACGTCGGCGGTGGGGGCGGGAGAGAGGAAGGCGGTCATGTCCGGGGCGACGGCGGCCTGCCGCTGCTGCGGCGGCGGCGGCTGCTGCTGCTGCTGCTGCTGATTGGTGGCAGCGGTGCTTGTCGCGGCCGCCGACGCTGACGCCGACGTCGACGTTGGCGCCGCACCTCCTCCGATGATGCTGGATCGCCTGCGCGCCTCGTCCAGGGCCTGCGGTTTGTTCGGTTGGTTGGTGGGGTCGGGAGTTGAGGAGGTGCGTGAGGGGGTGTTAGGGTCCTCGCGATCACACAGCTCACGAGGTGCAGGCGTTACGCTTCAAAAATAAAAAGGAGGCTTCAGCTCTTCTTCTTGCGCGAAACGAAGGTTTTCTCGTTCGTTTTGCCCCGCCCCGCGAATGGGAGCGTCGTCGCGGACGCGCGCGCACAAGAGGGAGCGCCTGCCACTCACCAGTTGCAGCTCGGGCGCGGGCTCGGGCGACAGGGGCCAGCGCCAAGAGCGGAGAGAGCCCAGGAGCGACGAGGCGGAAGGAGAAGGAGCGGGGGCCGACGACGGGAGCTGGGGGCGCTTGGTGCTCGGGGGCGGCGTCGACAGGACCCCGGCGACGACCCGCGCGCGCTTCGGCGCCTGGGGGCCCCAGCGCCCGCGGGGCGCCGCGTGCAGCCGCATGCTCCTGGCTCTCCGATAGCAGCGCTATAGAAGCACTCAGGTTGTGTCTCCGTGTCCCTCTGTCTCTCTCTCTCGCTCACGCACGCATTCACCCAAGAACAAGAGGGTCTTTGGTTGGTTGGTTTCGTTTGTGATAAGTGGTCGTCGTTACGGTGGGGGGGAAGAGAGCGTTTGGGTGGAATGAGACGCCGTGAGCGTTTTTTGCACAACTAGACGCCGACGGCGGGACGCGACGCGACGCGCCTTACGACGACGACCTCCACATCAGCGCCCCTCGTCCTCGTGGTCCTCCTGCTCCTCCTGGTCCTCGTCCCGCCCGCGCGCCCGCTCCGGCGCCACGGCAACGGGCGCCAAGGCCTCCTGCCTCCTGCGCGCCCGCGCCCGCAACACCAGCCACAGCAAGGCCGAGCAAAGGATCAGGAGGCTGGTCTCTGCGTCCGCCAGGCCGCCCGCAATCCGCCGCGCGCCGCTCCCCCCACCTCCGCCGCCCCAACCTTCCCTCAACGCCTCGGCCAACATCTCGGCCGAGCGGGCGAGCCGCGGCGGCAGCAGCAGCTCGAGGGCGTGCTGCCGCCGCCACGACAGCGACGCCGAAAGGAGCGCAAAGTGGTCGCCAAAGCCGACGCCGCGGCCGCCGCCTGGTCTGCCGCCCGCGTCGGCCGCCGCCCCTCCCGCCGCCCCGCTCATCCAGGCGATTGCCCTCAGCGCCGCCGGCCTCAGCCTCCAGCTTGTCGTCTCCTCCACCGCGCGGTGCAGCCGCAGCCACCCGAGAGCCACCGCCATCGCCGGCCGGGCGTCCGGCAGCGACCCCTGGGCCATGCGGAAGAAGCGCGCCGCCAGCAAAAAGTCGCGCGGCACCCCGCGGCCGTGCTGGTGGCACCAGCCGAGGTCCCACGCCGCCTCGCCGCTGATGCCTTTTGGCTGGTGCAGCGCCTCGTAGTAGACGGCGGCGGCGCGGCGGGGGTCGCCGCCGCGGTGCAGGGCGTCGCCCAGGGCCAGCAGGGCCGCCGGGGATCCCTGGCGCGCGGCGCGCGCGTAGAGCACGGCCGACAGGTGAGCCGCGGCGCCGCCCGCCCCCCCCGCCCCCACCGCGCCGCCGCCGCCGCCGCCGCCGCCGCCGCCGCCGCCGCCGACGCCAAGCGGGCCGTCCTCCGTTCGTGCGACGGTGGGGCCGTGGTACCCCCGCTCGAGCATCCACGCCGCGTTCGACTGCCCGAGCTCGGAGCCGGCCTCCGCTGCCGACAGGTACAGCAGCAGGGCGTCGCCGTACTGGCCGCGGAAAAAGGCCTCGTGCGCGCGCTGCAGCGCGGCGGCCGCGTGGCCGCGCTCGGCGAGCGCCTTGAGCAGCGCGAGGGCGGGGGCGCACGCCCGGGGGGTGCCGCTGCCCGCCAGCTGCATGGCGGCCGCCGCGTACTGCGCCTGCGGGTGGCCCGCCGCCGCCGCCATGTGGAAGTGGTGGTGGGCGCGCGCGGCCGAGCGGCGGCCCCCCGTGCCCACGCCGGCCCAGTGCGCAACGCCCAGCGCAAACAGCGCGTCCGGCAGCCCCGCCTCGGCCGCCTTGCCCAGCAGCTTGACGGCCTTCTCGGGCGAGGGCGGCAGGACGAGTGGCGCGGCGTCGCCGTTGCGGTCGCCCGGGCTGCCGGCCGCGGTCCCGGAGGAGGCGCCGCTGCCGCCGCGCTTGTTCCTCGATCTCTCCGACTCGCCGCCCCTTCGTTTTCCGCGCTTGCCGCCGTCGCTGCTGCCGCTGCTGCTGCCGCCCTCGGGGCCGGCGGGGGCCGTGTTGCCCTCGGCATCGTTGGCGGACGTGGATGCGCCGAGGGCAGCGACGACCGCCGAGGAAGACGAGGAAGACGAGGAGGACGAGGACGACGACGACGAGGAAGAGGCCGCGTCGTGCGCGCCTCGTCTGTTGCTGCTGCCGCCGCTTTGGCTGCTGGCGCTGCCGCCGCCGCCGCCCTCCCCTCTTGCCCCGATCGCGGCCGCCGTCGCCCCGCGATCCACGCCCTCACTGCCCAGCAGGTGCAGCGCGCCCAAGCCGTACTGCCCCAGCGGGCTGCCCTTGGCCGCGGAGGCGCGGAACCAGTGCAGCGCCGCCGACACGTCAGGCAGGCCGTCTGCGCGCCCGGCGCCGGCGCCGCCGCCGCCGCCGGCCGATGACGACGAGGCGCCCGCCCCGCCGCCCGCCCCGCCGAGGCCTAGGGCCGCCGGGTCGGCGCCGCCCAGCTCGACGAGGGCGCGTGCGAGCTCGGACAGCGCCGCCGCCAGCAGCGAGGGGGACGGCGACCCGTCAGCGTCGGGCGGCGCATAACCACCGTCGGCCGGGGCCACGTCGAGGGGGGCCTCTTGCTGCCTCCGCCACCACTCTTGCAGGCGCCGCCACGCGGCCGAGAGCAGGCTGCCGCCAGCGCCACCAGGCTCGGAGGCTTCTATTGCCGCACCGACGCCGCCGCCCGCCTTGCCGCCGCCGCCGCCATCGCCGGGCGCGGCCGTGGCCGCCGGGCTGCCCGCGACGCTGCCGCCAGCACCAGCAGCAAGGGAGCCGCCCCCGAGCCCAGCGGCCGCCAGGTGCCCCAGGTGCGCCATCGCGTCGGCGTCGCCCGCGCGCGCCGCGCCGCCCAGGTAGCGCGCGGCCAGGCGCGGGTCGCGCGCGACGCCGTGCGTCCCCGCGCTCAGCACCCGCCCGACCGCCGCCTGCGCGTCCGCGTCGCCCCTGTCGGCGCTGCTCTGGTAGTAGCGCACGATCTCGCGGTGGCGGTCGGCGCGCAGCCCGCCCTCGGCCGCGTGCACGTTGAGGCGCAGGCGCTCGAGCTGCGGCAGCGCGCCGCCGGGCAGGCCCGCGCCCGCGTCGGCGCCGGGCACGCCGCTGGCCGCATCGGCCACCGCCTGCGCCGCGGGCGCGTAGTACGACACGGCCGCCCAGCACGACTGCGGCACGCCGATGCCCTGGCTGTGGCGGTAGCCCATCGCGAGGCGGGACATGGGGTCGCCGTCCCGCGCCCCAAAGTAGTAGTGGAGCACGGCGGCGGCCTCGTCCGCGGGGCCCGGGGCGGCGCCCGCGTGCGCGAGGCCCGTGGCCAGTCGCACGCCCATTGCGCCCTGCGCCTCCGGGTCGCCGAGCTCGGCCGCGCGGCGGTGCAGCTCGAGCGCGAGCTCGTGGTGTCTGCTGCCCGTGCTGCTGCGGCCGCTGCTGCTGCCGCTGCTGCTGCTGCTGCTGCTGCTGCTGTTTTTGTCATCGTCGGGGGCGACGGCCGCGGAAGCGGGAGCTGTCGGCCCCGCGTGGACGACCGCCTGCCGCACGAGCGCGGCGGCGCGGCCGGCCGCCACGAGCTTGGCGAGCTCGCGCAGGGCGCCGCGGTGCGGGGGCTCGACGCCCGGGCCGTGGCGGAAGCGCAGGCCCGGGAAGCCTGGGAGGGGGCGAGCAGCGGGCGACGCTGCTGCGGCCGCCGCCGCTGATGCTGCTGCTGCTGCCGCTGCCCCTGCTGCTGCTCCTGCTGGTCTGCCTCGTTTTGACGCGGCCGCCACCGGCACCGCCCTCTCTACGCCGGCCGCTTCTAGCAGCAGCTCCAGGGCCATGCGTCGGTCGCGCGGCACGTTGCTGCTTGGCGTCGCGGCAGCCGTCGCCGCCGCGGCCGCCGCCGCCGCCGCGCTCGACGACGACTGCAAAGACGGCGCATGGATGGGCCAGCCAGACGCCGTGCCGATCGTTGCCGCGTCCACGCGCTGGCGCAGAGCCTGCGCGCGCCGAAACAGGGCCTCGGACACGGACTCGGCGATTGTTAATGTTGTGTCGTCGGCGGCGGCAGAAGAGGCGGTTGCCGCCCTCGTCGGGGCGGCGTCGTCGCCTCTGGCGTCGCCGCCGGTGGCCTCGGCATGCGCGCCACCACCCGCGGGCCTGTCCTGCGCCGCTTGCGCGCCGCGGATCTCGCTTGCCATCGGCACCAGCACCAGCGCCCACGTCAGCAACAGCGTCGCGGCGATCGCCGCGCGTCGTTCGTGTCGCGGCATCGTGAGATTGCTGCCCTTCGACGCGCGCGCTAGGATTGGTGTGGGGGCAGAGCACCCGCGCTGCCACAGCCACAGACGGGTGGCGCCGCTCTTTATTGTCTCGTCGGGGGTGCCCGCATTGTGGCCAGCGTGTCTTTTTTGGTTTGTGTACAGCCTGAGTGGAGCCCAGTGGCCGCGGTTTTCAAAGGTGGTCGGCGAGAGCGCGCTTCGGGCGACCGGTGAGCGGACGCGCGAGCGGTTGCGAGGCAAGAGAGACTCAAGAGAGAGCTCCCGTTTCTCTTGCGCTACCGACGCAGCACGCACACCATCTCACACATCACATCCTCGTGCGCATCAACGCAAGACCTTGATCCGCCTCTCACCCCCGGTACCCAAAGCGCGCGCAAAGACACGAGACTGTCTCTCTCTCGACGCAAACTGCGCCGCCTCTCCCTTACGTCGACAAGTCCGCTTCTCTCCCAGTCGCGTCCCCCCAGGACCAAGGCTGCGCTGCGATCCTCGCCGTCTCGAGCTCCTGCCGCAGGTAGCGCGTCGCGCGCCGATAGACAGAGAAAGAGCGGGAAGAAGGGTTCAAAGGAGGCGGCCGAGAGAAGAGCGATGCCGCATCCGGGCATGAGCGGGGGCTCGCGCAAGAAGGCCAAGCCGCGCGAGCGCGGGCCCAAGGGGCAGAACCTGCGCGTCGTCAAGGCCAAGACCAACAAGGGCCGCCGCGTCATCGAGAACCGCGAGCCCAAGCTGGTGAGTTTTTCCGGGTGTTTCGATGGTCGCCGCCGTCGTCTCGTGACGCGGGCTTTCGCCGCCGCCGTCCGTCCGCCCGCCGCCGCCCGCCCACCCGACCCCCACTCTCCCCCAAATCCAACCCCCCGCCTCAAAAACAGGTCGAGGACCCCAAGCGCCTGCTCTGTCTCCACGGCGGCTCGCCCAGCCAGCTCTCCCGCGACGCCCTCACCGAGATCGCCCGCCTGCGCGAGGCCTCGGCCTCGCGCGAGGCCGTCGTCAAGCTCTCGCGCCGCAACGCCGACGCGCGGCCGTTTGAGCAGGGCGGCGAGCTGCCGCTCGAGTTCATGGCGTCCAAGGCGCAGGCGGGCGCGTTCGCGCTCGCGAGCCACAGCAAGAAGCGGCCGCACAACGTGGTGCTGGGGCGCATGTTCGACGGGCGCATGCTCGACTGCGTCGAGCTGGGCGTGAGCGCGATCACGCCCGTGCAGCGGTTCGGCGGCGCCGCCGCCTCTGTGCAGGCCGGCAACCGGCCCTGCGTCCTGTTTGCGGGCGGCGGCTTCGACTCGGACCCGGCGCTGCGGGCGGCGCGGTCGATGCTGCTGGACCTGCTGCGCGGGAGGCAGGTCGGCACGCTGGACCTGGCGTCGCTCGACCGCGTGGTGCTGGCGCTGGCGCCCGGGGCGGCGACGGGAGCAGCGGGGGCGGAGGCGGCGGCGGCCGGCGGCGGCCAGCCCGGAGCGCAGCAGGGCCAGCAGCAGTCACTCGCGCTGCGGCAGTACGCCATCCGCCTGAAAAAGTCGGGAACGCCCATCCCGCGCGTCGCCCTCGTCGAGATCGGCCCGCGCTTGGACTTTGTCGTGCGCCGCCACCGCGCCGCGCCGAGCGACCTCGAGCGCGAGGCGCTGCGGCAGCCGCCAAAGCCAAAGTCGAAAAAGGTGCGATCTTTTGCGTCGGTTTTCGTTTTCTGGTCTTTCTTTTTTTGTTCTGTCATCTTTTCTTCACCTCGCTCGCGCGCGCCTCCGGCTGATGAACCACACGCATTCAAATATTCTGACACCTCTTGTTTGAGATCCCTCCCGCGTTCCTTCACCGGGGCGCGGGAGGGGTCGTTGAGCACACCGATGCTTCCTTATTCTGACGGACGGCGCGCGGCTTTTCTCTCTCTCTTCTTTTTTCTCCTTCTGGTCGCCTCGCTCCCGTTTTTCCTTGTTGTCCCTCTCGCGCCCAGCTCACGACAACCACGCGCTCCTCGCTATCCTGCAACGAGACATCACTTACTCAACCCCCACAAAACTCAATGAACAAACAAACGAACACAGAAGAACGCCACCACGACCGCGCTGGACGGCGCCGTCGGGCGCGTCTACATGCCGCGCCAGGCGCAGGACCTGGAGAAGCTGGCGCTCGCAAAGCCCAAGGGCCTCAAGCGGGAGCGGCGCTCGGCCGCGGCCGACCGGCAGGCGGCCAAGCGCCAGCGCGACAACGCGCCGGGGGGCGGGCCCGACGCCGTGGACGCGGACGACGAGTGAAAGGAAAAAATAAATGGCGTCGGTCGCGAGACTTAGCAAAGCAGCACGAAATAATCTCATTCGTTTGTAACCGATCGATGCGTTATATCGCGCAAGGTCACCAAGTTGGCGTGAGAGTAAAGGACAAGTGCACAAGAGCGTCGCCGCAAGCGGGGCGACAGCTCGCCCGTTCTCGAGGCAGAGCGCCATCGAGGGATCGTGCGCGACGTGCCTCGCCCTCCGTTACGTCGACGAGCCGCGGCACTCAACGTGCCACGTTATTCGCCGGCCTCACCATAAGGCGCTCTGCTGTACTACGTTCAAACCACAACTCCGGGATCGCATTCTCCGACCAGGCCCCTCTCGAATCGCTGACCAGTGCAATCGGACGGACGGACCGCCGCCCCTGGTCGCCGCCCCTGGTCGCCGCGTTGCAAGAAAACAGCTCTAGTCGTGCCGCTGCCGCCGACGACGAACATCTGTGACGGCGGCCAACGATCGCTGCGCCCCGCGTCGCCCGTATTCGCTCTTTCGACTAAGGGTGTGTTGTTCACCTGACCCCGTCGCGCACTCTCACATAGATCGTCCCGACCTCAAAACCACCCGGCTCGACTATCCACGCGCACCGTTTGCTCCATCGGGAACGGCTGCTTTGCTTTGTCACACTCCTCCTCGAGGGGGCAAAACGCTCAGACGTGAGCATAAACCTCGAGCGCCCCCCGTCGGCGCATGGTGGTGGTGGTGGCTGGCCCGGGAAGCGACGATGAACACCTGATCGATCCGCCCAGACGCGCGCCAGGCGCGCCTGTCTCTCTCTTTTTCCGCATCAAGCGACAATGTCCTCCGCCTTCGTGCGCCGCCCGGGCCAGCCGTCGGCCGAGGCGCTGGCGGCGTTCGCGGGAGGAGGCGGCATCGGCGGCGCGCAGCAGCCACTTCACCCGGCGCTCGCGGCGGCGGCGGCGGCGTCTGCTCGCGGCGGCGCCGCCAGCCCGCTCCTCGCCTTTCCTTCAACGGCACCGACGCGCGTCGCCGGCACGCGCCCGGGCCTCCACGGCCAGACGCTCGTGTCCATGGGCCACCCGGACATCGACCGCATGCTCGGCGGGGGCCTCCCCCTGGGCTGCGTCCTGCTCGTCGTCGAGGGCGACCCGAGCAGCCGCGCGCACCTGCCGCTGCTGCGGCTCTTCTTGGCCGAGGGCGTGGCGTGCGGCCACGACGGCGCGTGGGTGGTGGCGCGCGCGCCCGCGGGCGGGGCCGCGGCCTTCTTGCCGGCTCGGACGCCGCCGGCTGACGACTCGGGGGCTGAGGCGGGAGCAGCGGCAGGCAAGGCAAAGCCCGGAGCAGCGGCAGGCGCAGCAGCGGCGGCGGCGGGAGTGGCGGGAAGCAGCAACGGCGGCGGCAATGGCGGCGGCGGCGAGCAAGACGGCGACGGCCTCCAGATCGCCTGGCAGTATCGCAAGTACATCCGCAACCCGGGAGCGGCGGCAGGGGCACCAGCGTCTACGACCACCCGCAGCACACCAACGACTTCATCGTTTGTGCGACGATCGCCCGCAGGGAGCAGCGGAGGCGGCGGCGGCGGCGGAGGAGCGGGCGGAGGAGGAGGAGGAGCCGCCAGCGCGGCGGTCAAGGCCGGCATCGGGCGCGCCTGGTGCCACTCGCACGACCTCAGCAGACCGATGGGCCGGGAGGCGCTCCGACCGGCGGTCAGGACGGAAAACGATGGCGGCGGCGGCCCGGCGTCGGCGGCCCTCTTTCTCCCGTCGCTGGCGACGGTCGAGTGCTGCCGGCGGGCTGCCGGCGGCGCTGGGAGCCCTGTCGCGTCGGCGTGCTCGGCGGCCGTCGCCTTTCTCCAGGGGAGCAGCAGCCCCTCGGACGCGCGGCAGCAGCAGCAGCAGCAGCAGCAGCAGCAGCAGCAAGCGCCGTGCCCGGGGCCTCCCCCGCCCAGCCCGCCCCTCACAAAAGTGCGGCGCCTGCTGGTGCAGTCGCTCGGCTCGCTCGACTGGCTCGAGAGTGGCAGCAGCGATGACGCCCCTGGCTCTCGCGGCCGCGCTCGGGCCGATCCGTCGTCGCCCTCCTCCTCCCTCGAGGCCCAGATCGTGCGCGCCGTGCTGCGCGTGCGCCAGGCGGCGCAGCGCCCCTCGCCCGCCTCGAGCGGGGCCTGCGCGGTGGTCTCCGTCTCGCCCTTTCTGCTGTCGCGCTCGGCCCTCGCGCGCCTCGTGCACGCGTGCGACGCCGCCGTGCGCTTCGCGCCCCTGCCGGACGACGCGCCGGCCGCCGCGCTCTTGCCCGACGCGCCGTCGGCGGTCGCGCTGCTGCAGCTGCTCAAGGCGCCGTCGGCCGCGCTGCAGCGGCGGCCCGCGCTGGACGACAGGCTGTTCGTGGTGAGGTCGCGGCGCAAGACGGTGCGCGTGACGCCCGTCGAGGTGGACCCGGACGCCGAAGCGGCAGGCAATGGCGGCGTTGCTCCTCCTGCGCCCAGCAAGAAGGGCGGCCTGGGGTGCGCGTCGAATGGCGGCGGTGGCGGCGGTGGCCGCGGCGGCGGCGGCGGCGGCAACAAGGCGAGCGTCGAGATGTTTTGATCTATAGCAGAGTCGATTCAAGATGTCTTTATACACGCTCGTTGGTGAAGCAGCTCTCGAAAGGAAGAACAAAGGAATCGTACAGGAAAGCAACGTCAGTCCGTGCTCACGCGACCGGCACGGCCGCCGGCGGAGACGTCGGCGTCGCGGCAGAAGCGGCGGCGGCGGCGGCGGCAGCGGCATCCTCGCCCGGCGGAGCGTCGGCGGCGCCGACAACGACGGCGGCCGCCTCTTCTCCGCTCGGGGCTGCCGCCACGGGCGCCACAGCAGGCGCCGCCTGGCCACCAGCGTCGGCGGCAGCAGCAGACGGGGCCGCGGCCTCGCCATCCGCCGCCGCCGCCGCCGCAGCACCACCAGCAGGAGCACCACCAGCACCAGCCTCGTCGCCGCCGCCGCCGCCGTTGCCGCCGCCGCCCGCCCCCTCTTCGATCGGCGGCTGCGTCGCGAGCAGGTCGGCGCCGCGCCCGCCCTCGGCCCTCGGCGACGGCGGCGGCGAGACCGGCGCGATCTCGCGGATCTTGCGCAGCTGCACGAGGATCTGCTCGAACGAGGGACGCTCCGACGGCTTGGTCGACCAGCACTGGTTGACCAGCGCCGCCAGCGGCGGGGCCACCCCCTCGGGCAGCTGCAGCCGCTGGCCTGCAAACCCGACCGCGCCGACCACCTGCATCTGGTTCAGCGCCGACCAAGGCTCCTTTGACGTGACGAGCTCGTACAGCACCACGCCGTACGAGTAGACGTCGCACTTCTCGTCCGACGGCTCGTTGCGCAGGATCTCGGGCGCCATCCACTCGGGCGTGCCGCCGTGGCTGCGCGACGTCAGGTAGGTCTGCGGCTTGGCGCGGCTCAGGCCAAAGTCGCACACCTTGACCGTCCAGTCGCGGTCGACCAGCAGGTTGGGCGACTTGAGGTCGCGGTGCACGATCGCGGGACGGCACGAGTGGAGGTAGTGCATCCCGCGCGCGATGTCCATGGCGATGGCGTGGCGGCGCATGGCGTTGAGGGACGACGACGTGCTGCGGTGGATGAGCCGGAAGAGCGAGCCGCGCGGCATGAACTGCGTCACGATGGCCAGGTGCGGCGGCCGCGTGACCGCCCCTAGGAAAAGCACAATGTTGGGGTGCCTGAGCCGGGCCATCATGGCGACCTCGTCGCGGAACTCCTGCACGAGCTGGGGCGACAGGTCGACCTGCTCGATGAAGCGCTTGACGGCCACCTCGGTGCCGCGCCACGTGCCCTTGTACACCTCGCCGTAGCTGCCGATGCCGATGCGCGGGCCGAGCGTGACCTCGTGCGGGTCGATCTCCCAGGCGCCCGCGGCGTCGTCGAGGCCGGGCGGCAGCGGGCGGGGCACCTGCTGCTGCTGCTGCTGCTGCAGTTGCAACTGCTGCTGCAATTGCAGCTGCTGCTGCTGCAGTTGCAGGTGGTGGTGGTTGGGGTGGTGCTGCGGGTGCTGGTGCTGGTAGAGCAGGGGCGCGGCGGAGGCGGCGGCGGCCGAGGCGTCGATCGGCGCCAGGCCCATGACCTGGGCGAGCGACGGCTGCGCGCCGAGCGGGGCAACGGCGGCGGCGCCCGCGCGGCGCGGCCCGCCCGCGGCGGCGCTGAGGGCCGAGACGGCGGCGAGGCCCGCGTCGCCGTGGTGCTGCTGCAGGGCGAGGGCGGCCATCTGGTCGGCGGCCGAGACGTGCTGCTGCTGCAGCTGCTGCTGCTGCTGCTGGTGGGCGTGGGGCAGCGGCGGCGGCGCGGGGCGGTAGTAGTCGGGCGGCGAGAGCGCGCCCGCGCCCGCGCCGCTGCGTCCCCCTCCGCCCCCGGGCCCCCGCGTCGGCGAGCGCACGCCCCCACCGCCATACTGCTGCTGCTGCTGCTGCTGCTGCCCGGGCCGCGCGCGCGGGACGTGGTGCGGCGGCCTCGCGCGCGGGGGGGGCGCGGGCAGGGGCGCCGGGTTGGGCACCACAAGCCCGTCCGGCGAGAGCAGCGCGCCCGGCTCCCTGACCAGGTCGACGACCCACTCGCTGCCGCCAACGGCGACGGCGCAGACGGCGCCGTCCTCCGCGCCGGTCCAGCGCTCGCCGCGCAGGAGGCGGCAGCGCACGCCCACGCCCGGGGCGAGGGCCTTGAACAGCAGGGCGCGGTGGCGCAGGTCGCCCGTGGGCAGCGCGCCGATGGCGATCACGGGCGAGCGCGCGGTCGCCTTGAGCGCGGCGACGCCCGCCGCGTAGCGCGCGCCGAGCTGCGCGCGCGTCCCTGCGGGGCCGCCCAGGCGCGCGACGACGGCGCAGGCGAGGGCCGAGACGCGCGCGGCCTCGGGGGAGACGGTGGCCGAGGGCGGGGTGGCGCCCGCGGGGGCGGGCGGAGGGCGCAGGCCGGCCGCCGCCGCGGCCACGGCCGCCGTCGCCGCCGCTGCTGCGGCGGCGGCCTCGGCATTGGCGGCCGCGGCTGCGCGCGCCCCGTCCGCGGCCGGCGCTGCTGCTGCTGATGCTGCTGCTGCTGTTGCTGCTGTTGCTGCTCCTCCTCCGGTAGCTGCTGAGGTCACTGCTGCAGCCCCTGCGCACGCTGGTCGTGCCCCCCCGTTGGCTGCTGCTGCTGCTCCTCCTCCCCCTCCTCCTGTCGCCGCTGCCGCCGCTGCCCCGTCTGCTGCTGCTGCTGCCTCCTTGCCGCTCCCTGCTCTCAACGCCGCCGTCGCCGCGGCCACCTGCGAGACCGCATCGGCCGCCGCCTCCTCCGCCTGGCACAGCCCCGGGTCGATCGCCCGGTTGACCAGGATGGCCTCGCGCGGGTCGCCCTCGAACAGCCGCACGTGCTTGAGCGCGCTCAGCGTGGGGAAAACGCCCTTGTCGACGACCTCGGGGAAGTCGCCCCACACCTCGAAGAAGCCGTCGTCCGCGCCCTCGTCGTAGTCGAGGCAGCCGCCCGTCCAGAAGCGGCGCGACAGGGCCTGCGCGTGCGGGTTGGTCGGCTGCGGCAGGCCGCCGTTGGCGGCGGCGGCGGCGGCGCTCGCGCCGCCGGGGTGTTGGCCGGCGGCGCCTCCCGCGCCCGGCCCGCCTGGCCGTTGTTGCCGCTGCTGCTGCTGCTGCTGCTGCTGCTGCTGTTGCTGGAGCCGCGCCGCCGCGGCCGCCAGCGCCGCCGCCGCCTCGCCGCCTCCTCCTCCTCCTCCGCCTCCTGCCCCCGCTCCCGCTCCCCCTCCCCGCTGCGCCTCCTCGGCCGCCGACGCCGCCAGCGCGATTGACACGAGGTAGTCCTCCTGGCCGATCTCAAACTCGTGGACGTAGGGGTCCTCGATGTCGTCCGTGTACTCGTACTCGCTGCCGGACTCGTACTCGTAGTCGTCCGAGTAGCCCGGGGCCGCGTGCTGCGGGTGGACGTGGTTGTTGTTGTTGTTGTTGTTGCTGTTTGAGGGGTTGTCATGGTTGCTTGGGCCTCCTCCTCCTGCTCCTGTTGCTGCTCCTCCCCCCGCAGCTGCCGCGCCCGACCCGCCGCCGCGACCACCGTCGGGCCCGCTGCCCGGCCCCTCGTCGCGGCGCTTGCGGAACCACTTCATGGCGGTCGAGAAGCAGGCGCAGTGTCGGTGATTTCTTGCTTTTTTTGATTTTCACGGATGTTGGTTGAACAGAGAGAGAGAGAGGGGTGGCGCGCCGGGGAGGCAAGAAGAAAAATGCATCACCGAGGCCCGGTAACGCGATGGGTGTCTGAGAGAAGGATTAGGTGAGGAGGGTGCTTTGGGGAGGACGGCGAAGATATTCTTTGCGGGCGGAGTTCTTGGAAGCCTTCTTTCTTTCTTCTCCAGGCGTTTCTTGTCTCTCGAGAATTCCTCAAGCACACACACACCAATCCGTTCCGACCTTCATACAACAAACTCGCGACACCAATACCACACAGCCCCTCTCTCTGCTCCCATTCTCAGGCACGAGTACAGAAAGGGTCTCGTCCGCCGCTCCCACAAAAGAGCCCCGGGCGCGCGCGCCACCGTCCACTAGCGGCGCTGCACCAGTCACACAGACACCGAGTCCCGTGCCGCGTGCGCCCTGACGCGCCCGCCACCTCTCGCATCGAAGCGCACCGCGCTCTCCTGTGCGCGCGCGCGCGCGCCGTCGGCGGCGGCAGCGGCGCGCGACGTCGGTGGCAGCGGGCGGGCGGCCGGGCGGGCCAGCCGCGTGTCCGTCTCTCTGTCGAGGAGGAGGCAAGAGGAGACGCAGTAGCTAGCTAGAACCAACCACCCAAACTTGAGAACAAAGAGAGACAAATGGCCACCTCCAAGGCCGGCCTCAGCCGCGGCGACGACCTGCGCCGCGCCAAGGAGCTCGATGAGGCGCGCAAGGCGGGCCTCGTGCCCGCCGCCGTCGACGAGCACGGCAAGGAGATCAACCCGCACATCCCGCAGTACATGGCCGAGGCGCCCTGGTACGCCGTTGACGACGCGTCCAAGCCGACGCTGCGGCATCAGCGCGACTGGCGGCAGGACGAGGCGGCGGGCGGGCCCGGCGCAGAGGCCGCCGGGGGGTCGCTGGGGGCGGCCGGCGGCGGCGGCGGCGGGCCGCAGGGGCAGCTCGGTCCCTGGTACGACCGCGGCGCCACGACGTTCCAGGCGACCAAGTACCGCAAGGGCGCGTGCGAGAACTGCGGGTCCATGACGCACAAGACGACCGACTGCCTCGAGCGGCCGCGCGCCAGGGGCGCCCGCTGGACCGACAAGCACATCGCGCCCGACGAAAAGGTGCAGCAGGTGCGGCTGCAGGGGTGGGACGCCAAGCGCGACCGGTGGAACGGGTACGACCCCGCCGAGCACGACTCCGTGGTGCGGCAGTACGAGCGCGTCGAGGCGATGCGGCAGGAGTCGCGCGCGCAGCAGCGGCTGGCGGCGCTGGTGGGCGGCGGCGGCAGCGGCGGCGGCGGAAGCGGCGGAGGAGGGCCGTCGGGCGGAGGAGGAGGAGGCGGAGGCGCACCAGAGGGGGCCGTGGCGGCGGCGGCAGAAGCAACCGGGGCAACAGGGGCAGCAGCAGTGACAGGAACAGCAGCAGCAGCAGCAGCAACAGGCGGCCCCGGCGGCAACGGCAACGGCAACGGCACCAGCGCCGCCGCCGCCGCCGCCGCTGCCGCCGCCGCCGTAGCGGCCCCCGCCGACGACGTGCGCCTGGCCGACGAGGAGGCGCTCGGCTTCGGCGCGGTCGAGCGCCGCGTCGCCGCGCCCGGCGGCGGCGCCACGGGATCCGTGCGCAACCTGCGCATCCGCGAGGACACGGCCAAGTACCTGCTGAACCTGGACGTCAACTCGGCGCACTACGACCCAAAGACGCGCTCGATGCGCGAGGACCCCTTGCCGCACAAGGCGGCGCACGAGAAGCCGTTCGCGGGCGACAACTTCGTGCGCACCTCGGGCGCCGAGTACGAGGCGTGGGCGGCCCTCGAGCGGCACGCGCTGCAGGCGTACGAGCGCGGCGCCGAGGTGCACGCGCAGGCGCTGCCGTCGCTGGCCGAGACCATGTACGCGTCGTTCAAGGCGAAGAAGGAGGCGCTCGCGCGGCGGCAGTGCGTCGACGTGCGCGAGCGGTACGGGTCCGCCGCCGCCGACCCGGCGCGCGACCTGCCCGAGGGCGCGGCCGCCCTGGCCGACCCCGAGGCCCGCCGCGCCCTGCTCCTCGGGCAGTCCGAGGCGTACGTCGAGTACGACCCGCGCTCGGGCCGCGTCGTCAAAGGCGGCGGCGCGGGCAGGGCGCCCGTCGCGCGCTCGCGCTACGACGAGGACGTGCACCCGGGCAACCACGCGAGCGTGTGGGGGTCCTGGTGGCGGCGCGAGGACGGCGCGTGGGGGTACGCCTGCTGCCGGCAGACGCTGCGGCAGAGCTACTGCACGGGCGCCGAGGGCAAGGCCGCAGCCGAGCGGGGCGCCGAGCAGATGGCGGCCAACCTGGCGGCAAAGGCCAACGAGGCAGGGTCGGCGGCCGAGGCGGAGCGGCGCGCCAAGTCGACGCTGTCCAACGCGCACCTGGAGAAGCGGCGGGCGGACGGCGTGTGGGGCGGCGAGGCGCCGACGGGCGAGGGCGACCTAGAGCTCGACCCGGTCAAGCTGCAGCAGGCGCTCAAGCGCGAGGACCGCCGCGCCGCGCGCGCGGACCGGCGCGTCACCGAGGGGGAGGACGAGGGGGAGGACGAGGGAGGGGTGGCGGCGCGGCGGGAAAAGCTGCTGCGCAAGCGGCGCGGCGAGGCGGCCAAGGGCGGCAGCGGTTCTGATGATGACGGCGACGACGACGACGACGAGGGACTCGAGGGCCGCGCCATGACCAAGGAGGAGATGGAGGCCTACCGCCGCAAGCGCGCGCGCGCGGACGACCCAATGGCCAAGGGGGGCGGCGGCGGGGGAGGCGGGGTGGCGGCGGCGGCGGCGGGCGGCGGCGGCGGCGGTTATGACCTGCTCGAATAGCGGAAGCAATCATTTGTTGTTTTACGCCGCAACGCAGTGTGTGTCTCTTTGTCAGTGTCATACGCTTGACCGTCTCTGACTAGCGCAACGCAAACGCCAAGAGGCTGCGGTCCGTGAGCACGAGCAGGTGGGGCGGCCGAGGAGGCGCCGCCGCCGAAAAGACGAGCCGCGCGCCGAGCACCGTCGGCTGCGGCGGCGGCGGCTGCTGGTGGTGGTGGTCCCCCGTTTCCGCCGCAGCCAAACAGCGGGCGGCCTCGGCCAAATCCATCACCTCTTGGCAGCCCACCGTGCCGCCCTCGGGCACGCGGCCGTACAGGTAGACGTACCGGCGGCCTTCGACCAGGGCGGCCGCGCAGGCAGGGGCGGCGTCGTCGCCCTCGCTACCGGCGGGCGGCGAGGGCGGCGGGGCCGGCAGAGGAGGGGCGAGCAGCAGGTGGCGCCGCTGCGTCTTGCCCGCCAGCACGTAGGCCAGAGCCGGGAGCGTGGCGCGGTGGTTCACGCTCACGGGCGGGACCGCGCCCTCTGCGTCCAAGTTAATCGTCACCACGGCGCAGTCGACGTCGTCCGAGAGCGCGAGCAGCAGCGGCGGCGGCGGCGGCCCTTCTTGCGCAGTCGCCGCCGCGTCCTCGGCAGCAACAACCGCGGCCTGCTCCGCGCTCAGCAGGCGGTGCGGCCCGCAGCGCCACGTCGCGCGGCCCACCGCGCCGCGCCCCCGCCCGCCCCTGCCCGCGCACGGGACCAGCCGCAGCGCCAGCGCCGGCTCGTCGCCCATGCTGCCCGCGCCGTCCGCGCCCGACTCGCGCAGGATGTTCGACGCGGGCGCCCACGCGCGGGGCGGCGGCGGCGGCGGGGGGCCGCCGGCGCCCGCGCCGTCGCCGTCGCCGTCGAGGTCCTCGGCGGTAAACTTGGCGAGGGCGGCGGCGGCGGCGCTGAGGGTGCGCGGGCTCATGTCGTCGCCATCGTCGTCTTCGCCTGCTCCGTCTTTGCGTCCGCCCTGCCCGGCCGCTTGGTTGTTGTCGCTGGGCCCCGCTGCTGCTGCCGTTGCCGTCGCCGCCGACTGCTTTTCTTCCGCTTGCTGCTGCTTGCCCTTTTGGTCGTTGGCCTCCTCTTCGCCGTCCTCCATGCCCTCGTCGTCGTCGACCTCCTCATCCTCCTGCGGCTCCACGACCGCCAGCACCGCGTCCAGGCGCGGCAGCAGCAGCTGCACGGCGTGCGGCGCGGCGGGCGATCGCAGCAGCCGCCGCCGCGACGTGAGCGACAGGCTCGCGCCGCCGCCGCCGCCTTGGCCCTTGCCCTCGGGAGGAAGCGAGCAGTCGAGGGCCAGCTCGAACGACCACAGCTCGCACTCGTGGCGGACGTGCTGCCGGCGCGTGTGGTGGCGGTGCTGCTGCTGAGAGGACAGCGACGAAGGGCCCGCTTCTGCCGCCCCCGCCGCCGCCGCCGCCGCCGCCGCCGCCGCCGCCGCCGCCGTCCCCGCGTGACGGGGCGTCGGCGGCGAGCGAGGAGGGGGGTGGTGGTCGGCGACCGCCCACGCAACGCACCGCACGCGCAGCTGCACGGTCAGCCTCGCGCCCGCTTCTCCGGCCGCCGCCGCCATCGGTTGGAGGAGCGGTAGCACGGCAGCCGCGGCGAGCACAAAGGGGCGCGCGCCGCTGAGGGGCGGCACGGGGCGCAGAGGGTGGAGGAGGCTTGGCGGCGGCCGGGATGGAGGAGGGCAAGAGGGGGAAGACGACGACGCCGACGCCGACGGCGCGAGGCGCACGGCGCGCAGGTCGCCCCGCCCGAGCGAGACGAGCGCCCAAGGTCCGAGGCCGTCGCTCGACGAGCCGGCGACGACCGCGACGGACGCGTCGAGCGCGTCCCCGAACAGCTGCTGCTGCTGCTGCTCCAGCGCCGCAGGCGGCGGCGGCGACACGTCGGCCGCCAAGCGCACGCCAAAGTCGCCGCCGCCGCCGCCGCTTCCGACCCCATCTGCCACCTCGCACAAGAGCACCCGCGCCCCGACGCACGCCACGGCGGCGGGGGTGTCCAGGGCCACGCAAAACGTCAGCATTCGCCCGCAGCTGAGCGTCAGGTGGTTGCGGAGCGCGGCCGCCTGCGTGCGCAGAAAGTCGAGGGCGGTGCCGCCGCTTGCGCCGCCGACGCCGCTGCCGGCCGCCGCGGCCGACATGATCGACGGCACCTCGCCGGGCAGCGCCGTCGCTGCCGTGCCGCCCGACCGCACGAGCCCATCGGCGCGTCCTGCCAGGCGCCACGTTTGGAAGGCGTTGTTTTGCAGGGAGCGGTCGAGGCGCAGCGAGCGCTCCTCTTGTTGTTCTTCTGCCATCGTTTGGGTGTGTCTCCGAGGGAGGGGACAGAGGCAGAGCTTCTGTCATCATCGGCACTCGAGTTCGATTTCCCCCCCAAAACGCGCCAACCTCCTCAGAATCACGCGACGGCGCTCCTTCTCGCTTCCTAGTCTGCCTAACCCAATCAGATAGGCCCCGATCAAGTTTTAGCAGCCAGCCCGTCGGCGATTGAGCACTCCCAATCTCTTGAGAAGAGGAGGACAGGAGCAGGCACAGCAGGGGCCCGCGGCCCCTCCTCCCTCCTCCCTCCCTCCCGCGCCCAATCCAGCCAATCATCACCACCAGCAGACCCATCCAACTCCAAACAATGGGCTACGGCAAGGCGCCCTGGACGTTCAAGGGGCGCGCGTGGTACCAGCTCTCGCTCGTGCGCGCGGACGAGGCGCGCCGCCACGTGCCCGCGAGCCTGCCGCTCGTCGAGCTGTTTGGCTGGACGCTCGGCGGCTTTTACCTGGCACGGTACGAGGACAGCCCCGTCGGCGCCTTTGACGAGCTCGTGGCGCTGGGCGGGCTCGTGTGGGACGCGCCCGTCTCCGCCGCCTGGGCCGCGCGCGTCTACGTGTCCAACCCCGAGGCGCGGCGCCACGGCCTGCGGCACGTCGGCCTGCCCTCGCGCCTGGCGACGTTTTTGGTCGTCGAGGAGGACGAGGAGCAGGAGCAGGGGACGCCTTGTCTCGACAGCGGCAGCAGCAGCAGCAGCAGCAAGAGCAGCAGCAGCTGGTGGCACCCGTCTGCGCCGGGTGACCGCGGCAGCAAGAGCCCGCCGCCGCCGCGCGCCGTCGTCGTCGAGGTCCGCAACGCCGAGCGCGCGGGGTCGGCGCGGGCGCTGTCCGCGCCCGTATGCCGCCTGCGCCTGCCCCCGGTCCGCGCGGGCCGCCTGGCGGGCACGCTCGCGGCCCCGTCCCACGCCAGCGACAGCGACAGCGACGACCAGAAGCAGCAGCAGCGGCGGGACGACGGGGCGCCGTGGTGGCAGAGGGTGAGGTGGCTCGACGGCCCCGCGATCCGGCTGGCGCTGCCGAGCTTCAGCGGCGCGACGCCGGACGTACCCGGCCTGCTCAAGTACGCGTGCGCGCTGAGGACCAACGTGCTCCCCGCCCTCGTCGCGGGGGTCGAGTTCCCGGGACGAGCGGGAGGCAAGGAGGAGGCGGAAACGGCAGGGGAGCGGGAGCGGCAGGGCGGGCGCGGCGAGGTGATCGACTTGGTCTTGGGCGGCAGGCCGCTGGTGGCGCTCTGCTTCAACGACATGGAGATGCGCGTGGAGGAGCCGGTGGCGCTGCCGCAGCGACAGCAGGCGCACGAGGAGGAGGGGCAGCAACGACAGAGGCGGGCGCAGCAGCAGCAGGGACGGCGCGGCTTGCTCTGGGTGCGGCGACAGCGCGAGGGGGGGGCGATTGTGGCGGCGGCGGCGTGAGGCGTCTGAAATAGAATAAAATAAAATAAAATAAAATAAAAAACAAATCGAACTAAACCGAACAGATGGTCCGAGAGGGAGCGCAATTTGCGTCTCTCAGGGGTCTCGTGCGCGTGTTTCAGCGCTCGAAATCAAGTAGGCAGTCCTAGGATGGCGCGGCGCGCGCCGCTCCAGCGCGTCCCTGTGCTGGGCAAGCCCAAGACGAGATCGTCGCGCGCGCCCGCCCCTGCTCCCTCCCTCCCCTCTCCCTCCTCTCCCTCCAGAGGCGACAAGCGCAAGAGGACGGCCGCGTACCCGTGCGCCTCGCGAACGGCCTCGCGCCGGTCCATCTCGACCACGGCCTTGGCCGCCCGCGCGGCCCGCAGCTCGAGGGCGCCGTCAAACTCACCACCGTCGCCGCTGCAACGACAGGCCGCCGGCCGGCCCTCGCCGTGGTTGACGCCGTCGGCGGCGCGCGCGATTGCCTTGAACGCCGCGTCCGCGTCGCCGCCGCCGGAGGACGCCGCCAGCTGCGCCCGCAGCCACGCCGAGCGCGGGTGGCGCACGCGCACGCGCTCGCGATGCGGGCAGCCGCGCCGCCGGCCCTCCTCGGCCGCCGCCACGTCGGCCGCGCCCTGCGCCTCCAAGGCCTCGCCGACCGGCGGCGGGCGCACCCCGAACCCGCGCCGCGTCGAGTGCAGCCGGGTGAGGCGCGGGTGGAAGGACGACCCGCCGCCCCCGACCGAGAAGGAGAGCTTGCCGAGGCAGCAGGGCGACACGGCGAACGCCGCCGCGCAGCGCGCGGCGAGCTCGACGGCCACGTCGGTCGCGTTGCCGCACGCGTGCAGGGCCAGGGCCACGTCGAACGTGTGGTCGTAGGTCTGTTGGGAGTGGTCGTGCTGCGTCCGACAAAAGCAAAAGTCCTCGGCCATACATGCCAGGCCGGTCACGTGCGCCAGGCCTGCCGCCGTTGCCCGCGCGCGCAGCAGGTCGATGGCCTCCAGCTTCATGTCCACGCCGACAAAGACGGCCTGCTCGGGCGGGAACAAGGCCGCGAGCGCCAGCACCACCGCGCCGCTGCCGCACCCAAAGTCGACGACGCGCAGAGGGTGCGGCCGTCGTCGTTCTTGGGGGTCGTTTGTCCGGGGGGCGCCGCGCTCCTCGCTCGACGACGCGACCGGCAACGTTTCCAATAGGCTGCGCAGGACCGCCGCAAAGTTGGCGACTTGCGCTCGCTTCCTTCGGCCGCGGGGCCCGGCAGCGGCGCCGGCGCTCAGGACACTGCAAGGATCCGCTGATGGCGGCAGGTCGTGCCAAGGCAGGTCTGGGAGGAGCCATCCCGCTGACGACGCCGCCCCGCCGCGCGCGGCGAGCGCCGACGCGACGGACTGCGCCCGGGCGGCGGCGACTTCGATCGCGCTCTCTCCCCCCGTCAGAGGCGCCGCCTCGCAAGGCTTTGACGCGTCCGACTCGGCCGGGACCAGCGCCGCGATTGCCTGGAGCGTCCTCTGGGCGCGCGCGCGAGCTTTGCGCGACGACATATTTTGTACCGCCGAGGTGGTACTGCTTTGCGCTGCTCCTCCCGCGGCCAATGGCCGATCCGACTGCTGCGTGCCCATGCAATCACGTTGGCTTGGTCGTCATGATGATAGTGTTTGCTGTTGTTGTCGTCGTCGTTGGCTTACCACCGCGAGATGATTGAATTTGCTTAAATTTTGGACCCTTTCCTCCTCCTCTCTCCTCTTCTCAAGACTGCCACGCGTCCCCGTGCCCGAGACACCCGCGAGCTCACGGCCACAGTCCATCGTCGTCCCCGCATTCGACACTACCCTCCCCCGACGTAATCCAGCCCCTCTGCTGCGCAACCCTCTTTTTGAAGCACTCCAGAAACAGACCGCGATGTTGCTCCAATCGTCGCGGGTCGCCCGTCCGGCCAATGCCGGTGAGGATCGTGACCGGCAGACTCACTGCACTGCTAGGCAGGCGTGGCACGAGCCTTTCAGAGTCGCGCGCGGATCGCAAAAAGGGCGGGAGAGCGCAGAAGGAAAAACGCCTTTCATCGTCCCCCAACGCCCTGCCCTCGCGACTGCCCCCGCACCCGCCTCCCCCCCAACCGCCGAGGCCGTGCGTTCAATCGGCGCGCGCAACGGGCGCTCTCTCGGATCAGGGCGCTGCACGCGATCGCCAGCACGTGCGCGCCTGGAGACTCACCCATCGGTCGCTCCATCGGCGCTCGCTCCGTCGTCGTCGGCGTTGCCCCGCCCGCTTGTCCGCAGGAAAAACTGCTCAACCGCAACGGAGCTCCGCCCGTAAACAAGCAACCTCTATCCCGCCGCTTGCCTCCAGCTCAAGCGCTCGAAACGCCCCTCCCCAACCACTCAAAAACCCTGCCACACACAAACGAAACCAACAAACAGCCACCGCCCCGGCCGCCGCCCCGCGCCGCGCCGTTGCCGTCGTCGCGCGCGCCGCGGCCGGCGCCGGCGGCGCCAAGAAGCCGCTCATGATGTGGGAGGCGCTGCGCGAGGCCGTCGACGAGGAGATGGAGCGCGACCCCAACGTGTGCATGATGGGCGAGGACGTCGGCCACTACGGCGGGTCGTACAAGGTGTCGTACAACCTGTACAAGAAGTACGGCGACATGCGCATGCTCGACACGCCCATCTGCGAGAACGGCTTCCTCGGCATGGGCGTGGGCGCGGCGATGACAGGCCTGCGGCCCATCGTCGAGGGCATGAACATGGGCTTCCTCCTGCTGGCGTTCAATCAGATCTCCAACAACTGCGGCATGCTGCACTACACCAGCGGCGGGCAGTTCAAGGTGCCGATGGTCATCCGGGGACCCGGCGGCGTCGGCCGGCAGCTGGGCGCCGAGCACTCGCAGCGCCTCGAGTCCTACTTCCAGTCGATCCCGGGCGTGCAGCTGGTCGCGTGCTCGACCGTGGCCAACAGCAAGGCGCTGCTCAAGTCGGCCATCCGCTCGGACAACCCCATCATCTTCTTCGAGCACGTCCTGCTGTACAACGTGAAAGGCGAGGCGCACGAGGGCGACTACTGCCAGCCGCTCGAGCGCGCCGAGATGGTGCGCGAGGGCAAGGACGTGTCGATCTTCACCTACTCGCGCATGCGCTACGTGACGATGCAGGCGGTGGCCGAGCTGGAGAAGCGCGGGTACGACCCGGAGGTCATCGACCTGATCTCGCTCAAGCCGTTCGACATGGAGACCATCAGCCGCTCGGTGCGCAAGACGCGCAAGGCGCTGATCGTCGAGGAGTGCATGAAGACCGGCGGCATCGGCGCCTCGCTGAGCGCGGTGATCGGCGAGTCGCTGTTCGACGAGCTCGACCACCAGGTCATGCGCCTGTCGTCGCAGGACGTGCCCACGGCGTACGCGTACGAGCTCGAGGCGGCCACCATCGTGCAGCCCGAGCAGGTGGTCGAGACGGTCGAGGCCATGTGCGCCAAGGTGGCGGCGCGCCGCTAAAAAGGTTTTGAAGAAAGAGAAAGGGCGGGCGATTTTTGGTCCCCCGTCTGTTCGTTCTTCGTCCCTTCAATTTTTCCCTTGTTCTTTTCGTCGACGACGAAAAACACACAGACACAAACACATACGCACTCACGCACTCTTCGTAGGATAGACAAGTTGCTGGCTCAGGTTCGTAGCTGTAAATTATCAGTAGGTTCAGCGTTTTGCGTGTTTGGTCGCTCTCCGGCCTCTCGAGGAAGACGGCGCCGCGTACGAACAAGCGGATTTAGTCGAAGCGGATGAGGTCGCGCGTCCGCTCGCTTTCAGTTTCGTCACGCCGCGCTGGCGCCACGGCTTGGGTACCCAAATCGCCACTGCGATCCCTTCGCCATCCATCCGTCCGACACACACGCGCGCGCCTCTCTCGACCCGTTGATCACAAAGAGAGACGATCGGGCAGCCACAAACACAGAGCTCCAATCCGCCCGCCAATGGCGAGCAGCCTCAAGACCGCCAAGGCCACGGCGGCCTCGTGCCGCCGTGGTCCCCCGACCGGGCTGCATACGGCGCAGCAGCCGCGGCCAGTGGTCGCCGGAGGCGCGACTTGTGCGTCCTCGGTTGCCGCCGCCGCCGCCGCACCCGCCGGCCGCCGCGCCGCATCTCGCAGCGCCGTCGTCGCGCGGGCAGCAGCGGCGCAGGCCGGAGACGACGGCGTCATCGACCCGATGACAGGCGAGGTCATCGAGGCCCGCTCCGCGAAAAACCCAGTCGCCGGGCTCACCGTCGACGTGGACGGCACGCGCTGGGCCTACCGCCGCAGCGAGGTCTCGCCCGGCGCCGACCCGAAAAAGCCGCAGGTCCTGTGCGTGCACGGCCTCGGTTCCTCCTCGTACGCCTACCGCAACGTGCTGGCGCAGCTGGGCGCCGAGGGGTACGACGCCGTGGCGCCCGACCTCCCCGGGCACGGCGACTCCGCCGCCGCCTCGCCCGCCGGCTGCACGCCCGAGGCCTACGTGCGCGCGCTCGACGCCTTTGTCCGCGCCGCGGGGCTCGGGCGGCCGCTCGCGCTCGTCGTGCAGGGCTACGTGACGGCGCAGTACGCGCTGCTGTGGGCGCAGCAGCACGAGCAGGACGTCGAGCGGCTCGTCATCCTCAACACCCCGCTCGCGGTCAAGTCCAAGCTGAGGCCGGAACTCGCGGCCTTCAAGCCCGCGCTGCCCTTTCTGCCAAAGCCTAAGGCATTCGACGCCGGCACCTTTGCCGCCACCGGCTCGCCCTACGCGATGGCACGCGAGGACTGGGAGGCCTACGGCCGCGCCGAGCCCTTCGCCGCCATCTCCGCGACGATGGAGCGGATGGGCGACTTTGGGGCCCTGCTCAAGAAGGTCGACGAGGGCTTTGTCACGTGGCGCCGGCCGACCGTCCTCCTGCACGGCGGCGACGACCCCTTCTTGCCGCTCGGCGCCGTGTTTGATTTTTTGGAGAACAAACGCACGTGCATGCAGGTCGCCACTGTCGGCGTCAAGCTGGGCCACGCTCCGCAGGAGGACTACCCAGAGGTGGTCACGGGCGAGGTGCTCGTGCCGTTTTTGGAGGGGACGTGGAAGGCGAACAAAGCGGCCTCGCCCAACGCCAAGCGCGGCAGCTATTAACACAGCCTCTTTCTTTGTTTTTATTCACCTACCGTGCCTGAATCACCTTCTCACGCCGCCGCCGTCGCGCCCAGCTCCCCCCCGACGGGCGCCGTCGCGTCGCCCGCCTCGACCGCCAGCCGCAGCAGCTCGGCGCGCTCGTCGGCCTTGAGGTCGACGTACCGCCCCTTGCCGTCCGCGCGCCGGCGGAAGGGGATGAAGTCCATGCCCGGGGGCATGTAGCGGCGCATGACCTCGGGCACCTTGAAGCCTTGCGGGGTCTGGTGCGTCTCGAGGATGCAGCAGAGGGTGCGCTCGGTGGCCGTGAGCGTGGCGTTGAGCATGTGCGCGAAGCGCGACTCGCCCGCGGCGCCCCCGCCCGCGGCTCCCCCGTCCGACGCGGCGGCCGCCGCCTTGGCGGCCGCGTCCGCCCCCCCGCCCGCCGGCCTCACGCGCACGTCCAGCCGCCGGCTCTGGTAGTCCGTGCAGTTGCTGCACGACACCAGCTCCCGGTGCGCCGCCGACGCCGGGAACCATGCCTCCAGGTCGTACTTTTTCGCCGCCGCGTTGTTGAGCTCGCCCGAGACGATGTTGACGACGCGGTAGGGCAGCCCCAATCCCTGGTAGAACTCCTCGGCGTTGGTCAGCATCTCCTCGAAGATCTTCCACGACGCGTCGCCCTCGGGCGACGCGATCGCAAACTGCTCCACCTTTTCGAACTGGTGCACGCGGAAGATGCCGAGCGTGTCGCGCCCGTGCGAGCCCGCCTCCTTGCGGAAGCAGGTCGAGTAGCCGACGTAGCGGCGCGGCAGCTCCGACCGCTCGAACCACCCCTTGCGGTGCAGGGCGCACAGCGTCTGCTCGCTGGTGGCGATGAGGTACTTGTCGTTGTCGCCGTCGCCCGTCACCTTGTACAGCTCGTCGTCAAACTGCGACAGCTGTGCGCACTCTGCCATGATCTCCTGCCGCATGAAGAAGGGCGTGTGCACGGGCGCGTAGGCGCGCGCGTGCGCGAAGCCCATGGCGTGCGTGATGAGCGCCTGGTTGAGCAAGGGGCCCTCGTTGACGAGGTAGTAGCCGCGCGCGCCGGCCACGGTCGTGCCGGCCTCGAGGTTGACGATGCCGAGCAGCTGCACCAGGTCGACGTGGCTCAGCAGCGCGCGCCCTCCTTCCTCGCGCGGGCGCGGCGCGCCCCACTCGCGCACGACGGCGTTGTTGGCCTCGTCGTCGGAGACGGGGACCGAGTCGTGCACGAGGTTGCCGATGGGCACGACGGCGGCGTCGCGCGCGGCCGACAGCTCCTTCTCGCGCGCCTCAAGCTCCTTGACGCGCTCCTTGACGGCCTTGCTCTGCTCCTGCAGCTCCGACGCGTCCTGCTTGGCCTTGCGCAGCTCGCCGATCTGCTTGTTGAGCAGGTTGAAGTCGCGCTTGGCCGTCTCCATCTGCTGGAGGGCTATGGCGTTGTTTGTGTTGGTCGGTTGTGTATGGGTTGGTTTCGGGGGTGAGGTCGAGCGGGAGCGAGCAGAACCGACACCGGACGGACGAGCGAGCGCGCGAGAGAGCGCGCGCCGGCGCCGCCGCCCGCCGGGGCAAAAACACCCTCTACTCACCCGCGCGCCACTCATTGTCCAGCTGCACCACCTTGTCCACGAGGCTCACGTCCGCATAGCGCCGGCGCTGCGACTCGCGCACGATCTCCGGGTCGCCGCCCTTTTCTGTGAGTTGGTTTTGCCGCGAGGGAGGCGTTCAGTTGGGGGACAAGGAGGAAAGAGAGGCGCTGATGCGTCGCGACACGCCGCCGGTGCGCCACGCGTGAACCAACCGAGGTCAAGCACTAGAGAGAGCTCACACTCACCCGTGCGGAACAGATTGATGTCGAGCATCGCGACCTCGAGAGGGGAGGAGACGCCTGTCTTCCCCAAGTTTGGGCGGCCGGTGATGGTGGTGGTGTTTGTCGTGATGCGCGCGCAGTTGAGAAAGGTTGAAGAGTCGGGACTAGGAACGAGGGAGGACTAGCAACTACGTGTGACCACGGTGGCGCCAGCGGCAGCTCAGGCCCTTTTGCTGAGCGCGACGCACGATCGACGCCGTCGATCGTCAGTCGGAACTTGCGGCCGCCGGGTTTCCGCGCGCCGGTAGCCAGCAGCGTCGGCGACAGTGGAGGGCGTGTGAAAGTGAGCGAGCGGCCAGCCCGTCGAGTGCTCTCACATCGACATCATGCTCGACCACTGACCTTGCGCGCATACTGCACAAAGCGCGGGAACACGAAGAACTGCACGAGCCTCCGCCGAGGCCCCCTCTACGTGGCCTCTCCACAAGAAAGGGACCGCGTCAACCTGGCGCCGAGCGCCCATTCGAGTCTCATCGCGACGGCGCGCACGGACCCAACTTGTCGGCGGCGTTGATCGTCGTTGCTGTCCGAGTCGAAAGTTTCGACCGAGCGGCGACGGGGCCGACGCGCCCGGCGTCGGGCAAGCGGAGTGGGCGGCATGCGAGCAACGGCAAACCCAGAAGCAGCAGCAGCATGACGAGCCCGCCCGCCGTCATCGAGCGGGTCGTGCTCGTGCTGCTCTCGCCTTCCGACGAGGCCTTGGCGGTCAGGGCAGGTGAGGCACGCCTCGTTGCGAGGGTTTTTTTCATGGCGCGCCTGCCCGCCGACGCAATGCCGCCGCTCCCCGTCCCTCCCCATCACCCAAACGCCCCCCCGCCCCGGCTCCCCCCCAAACTCAACTGCAACCCCTACACAACAAAAAGCATCGTGGTGCGACCGCATGCGCGCTGGCGGCCTCGAAGCTGCGGTCGCGCATGCGCGCGACGAGGACCACTTCTTCGCAGAGGATCAACCCGCCGCCACCGCTGCCGCCGCCGCCCGCGCCCTCGCGGTGCCGCTGGGACGGCGAGCCCGAGGCAGCGACGAGATCGACGAGCGCGCGGGCGCGCCCGCACCGCCATTCTCGGCCTGCATCCCCTGGTCTATGCTCGCGCGGGAGCCCCCGCGTGACTGCGGCGCGGTCATACGCGCAGTCGTGCAGCACAACCACGCCTGTTCGGAGCGTGCTCAGGCGACCACGCCGCAAACGCCCGGGCCGCCGTCGCTGCTGGTCGTCGGGTACGCCATGCGGGAGGCGCGCGAGCGCGCGCTGGCCGAGGCCGGGCTGCTGTACTTTGCTCCGCGCGGGGGGGTCTCGGGGACCGGAGAGGGCGACCGCGCGGTCGTCTTCATGCCTCTGGACTGCGACGGCGTCGACAACGAGGACGAGGACGAGGAGGGCGGCGAGAACGGCGGCGGCGACGACAGCGAGGGCGGCGGCATCTTTGCCGAGGACCACCCTCTCGTGCTCCCGATCGTCGACGTTTTCCTGCACAAAGCCTCGGACTACCTGCGCCTCGGAGAAAAGGGCGGGTACGTCGTGTCGTCGCGCCTGCAGCGCCACGCCGACGGTGCCGGCGCCGCCGGCGCTGCCGTCGTCGACCCGCTCGAGGCCGTCGCGCGGTGCGTCTTTGACCGTCGAGACATCGCGGCGCTGCTGGGCGCCGCGTTTCCCAGATCGCAGCAGGGCCAGGAGCCGCATGGCTCGCCGCCCCCCCTCCCTGTCGACGTGCGCGGCCCGACCCAAGCCGCCTTTGCAGAGCGGCCGGCCAGCCCGGGCGCAATGGCGGCGGCGCTCGCTGCGGCCGGGCTGCACGGGCCCCCCTACATCGTCAAGACGGCGGCGGCGTGCGGCGTGCCCCAGGCGCACCGCATGGCCATTGCGCTCAGCGACCGTGGCCTGTGGGAGGCGCTCGGGGGAGGCGGTGGTGGTGGCGGCGGCGGCGGCGACGACGAGACGACGACGGTGGGGCAAGCGCTCGAGCAGCCGACGGTGCCGTTCCCGGTCGTCGTCGACGAGTTTGTGGATCACGGCGGCGTGCTGCACAAGGTCTACGTCGTGGGAGACGAGCTCGTGTATGCGGCGCCTCCGCGTCCAAGCATCCCGGACCTGTCCGCGGCCGTGCAGGCGCTCAGAGTGGCAGAGGGGGCTCGATACAGCGGCGGCGGCAGGGAGCCCGCAGCGCCTTGCGCTGCTGCTGCTGCTGCTGGTGGTGCTGCTGCTGCTGTGCCGCCTGACTTCTTCACGTTTGACGCGCTCAAGTCCCTGCCGACCCTCCTGCCTTGGTTGCCTGCCGAGTCGCAAGACGCGGCCTCGGCGGTCCCGCCGCTCGACCCGGCCGCGCTGCAGGCTGTCGCGCGCCGCCTGCGCGAGGCGTCGTCGTCTTGTTCGCCTCTTTGTTTGGCGCGCAGCGGCGGCGGCGGCGGCGACAAAGACCAGGCGGAGGGAGGCTTGTCGCTCTTTGGCTTCGACGTCGTCGTCGCCAAGTCCACCCACAAGACGGACAAGCAGCAGTGGGTCGTCGTCGACGTCAATTACCTGCCCAACTACCGGGGCGGCGGCGAGCGCGCGGCGGCCGCCCTGCGCGCCGTGCTGTGTCGTTCGTCAGCCGAGGCGAAAGGGAGGAGGAGGAGGAGAGGCACATCATAGAGCGTGCGCGCGTTTTTGCTTTGTACACAAAGAATACTGCTCTATCGCCTGTCACTGTCACTAGCGCTTGGCGGCGGCGGCGGCGGCGGCAGCGGCGGCGCCCTTTGTTTTCCGGGCTGCCAGCATCATGGCGGGCGGCGGCGGCGGCGGCATCGCGCGCGCGTTGCCCACGATCGTGTCGAGCTCGCGGCGCGCCGCGGCCACCTCGGACGCCGGCAGCACGAGCGCCAGCCGCAGCGGCCGCAGCTCGCCGCGCGCCACGGGCCGGCCCTCGACCGGGAACGTGAAGGAGGCCGTGCTGCGCGCGTGGAAGAAGCGGTCCTCCGGGCGCGTGTAGACGAGCACGGGGGCGCCGGTCGGGCCGCCGCCGCCGCCGCCGGCCTTGGCCGCCACGGTCGACTTTGGCTTTCGCTTTGTCTTGTCCGCCTTGGCCTTTGGCTCCTGCTTCCCCTCTTTGACTGCTCCGGGCTCGTCGTCGTCCTCGTCGCCGTCGTCACCCCCCAGACCCTCGTCCCCGCGCGGGTCCTCGTACACGCGCGTCAGCAGCACGTACCAGTCAAACGCGTAGCCGCAAGCTGCGGCGGGCCCGGGCAGCGGCGGCGGAGGCGTAGGTGGCGCGGAGGGCGCGGCGGCGGCGGCCTCGGCCGCCAGCGCGGCGCGCACCCGGGCCTCCTCGGCGCGCGCGCGCTCGATCTCCTCGAAGAGGCACTGCACAAGCGGCGGCGCGATCTGCGGCGGGCAGTTGACCAGGCGCTCGTTCAGCAGCAGCGCCGCGCGGGGCGCGTCCCACGCCGCCTCGAACGCCGCGCGCTTGCCCGCGGCCCCGGCGCGCGCCAGCAAAAAATCGCGCACGCCCGCCGCAAAAGGGGCGGCGCGGTAGCCCTCGAGCCCGACGGCCGTCACGACGGCGATCGGATCCGCCGGGTCGTCCTTGTCGTCCTCGTCGTCGTCGTCATCGCCCTCGGCCTCTGCCTTCTTTTTGCTCGGGCCCGCCCCCGCCCCCGCCCCCGCCCCCGCCGCCGCCGACCCCGCGCCCGCCCCCGCCTTTTTACCGGCGTCGATCGCGCGCACCACCGAGCCAATGCCGTCGCCCTTTGGGCCCTGGGCGATCACGGCGTCCACGAGGCCGCCCACGTCGTAGCCCTTGCCGTCCAAGTAGCTGCCCAGCAGCGCCCGCAGGCCGTGGAAGTCGCGGTCGGCGGGCTCGAAGAAGCGAAAGTCGACCTGGATCTCCTTCTTCTTCTTCGTCTTGGGCTGGCCGTCGTCCTCGTCGTCCTCCTCCGATGATGATGACGACGGCGACGAGTCGTCTTCATCATCGCTGCTGTCCTCGGCACTTCCGCCGCTGCTGTCCGTCGCCCCCGAGTCGCCGTCCTCGGACGTCGAGACCTCGGGCGCGGACGAGCCTTCCTCGTCCCCCTCCTCCTCCTCGCGCCCCCCCTCCTGCTGCTTCGGCTTCTTGCGCCGCCCGTCGTGGTCTTCCTCCTTGTCCTGTGCGCGTGCGCGGGGCTGCTTGGTCTTCGGCGACATGGTTGATTGGTAATTGAGATAGTACCTGAGGGTGTGTTTGTTCGGAAGGGGCGGACGCACACTTCTACTGCTGTCCGCCGCCCGCTGGCGCCGCCGCCGCCATCGCCGCCGCCTGCCGCCGCTGCCGCTGCCTGCCGCCGCCGCCGCCTGCCCTCCGTGGCCGTGCTCGTGCTTCTCGCCGTCGTGCGAAGCGTGCGCGTGCGCGTACCGTTCCCGCCGCCGCCGCCGCTGCCGCCGCCGCCGCTGCCGCTGCCGCCCGGGCTGCCGCCCGGGCTCAGCCCTCGCGAGCCGCCCTCGCCGAGAGCGCCAGCCGCTCCTGCAGCCGGACGCTGTAAGCGCAAGACTTGGGCGCCGAGGCCTGCGCGCGAATGCGGGCCACCTCGGCCTCGGCGGCCCGCCGCGCGCGGAAGAGGCGCTCCGCACCTAATGCATGCAGGCTGGCGCCCACGGCCTCGGCCGCCGCTTTTGACCGCCACGCCTGCCGGCCCCGCGCCTCCTGCCGGTCCCGGCGCTCGCGCTCGGCCTTCATGGCCTCGGTGTGCGCAGCGGCTGCGTACAGGCGCTGCACCACGGGTGGCAGCAGTGAAGGACGTGGAGGTGGAGCGTCGAGCCCGTCGTCTTGCCGCCGCTGCTGCCCGAGGCGCTGCATGCGCCGCGCAAATGACGCGCGCGAGGCGGCCGTGTCAAACAGCTGGGGCGAGAACGGCACCAGCGCGTCGCGCCGCGCGGCGCTCTCTCGCGCCTGCTCTTGCCGCGCGCGCCGCTGCTCGGCCTCGCGGTAGAGCAGCTCGCTGTGCCGCCGCCCGCCGTCGCAGTCGCCCCCGAGCCCGCCGCTGCCGCCGGCGCTGTTGGTGCGGGGCGCAAACGTGCACGCGGCGAGCTCGGACGACTCGAGCTGTCGCCGCGCCTCCATTAGGCGAGCTTCTGTGGCGGCGTTGCCCACCGAGAGGCGCTCGGGCCATCTCGAAGAGGAGGCCAGCGTCAGCCGCGGCGCCGCCGCCATCTTTGCCATTTCGCGTGCCACTCGGGCCGTCGCGGCCGCAGCGACGGCCGCCGCGCGCCGCTGCTGCGCCTGGCCCGCCTCGGCATGGAGCATCTCCGCGTAGGAGGTGAGGCGGTCTCGCCGCTGCTGCTGGCTAACTTCGTCGTCGCCATCGCCCTCCTCGCCTCCGTCCTGCCCGGGCGCGCCCCGTGCCATCGCCAGCTGGGCGCTGACCCACGAGATGGACGGACGCGCGCGCCGCGCCTGCTGCAGCTCCGAGTCGGCCTGCTCGCGCCGCCGCGCCTCGAGCTTCTCGCGGGTCTCGGCTGCGCGCGCGTACAAGCGCTCGTGCGTAGCCGCCGCTGCTGCTGCTGCCCCTGCGGTGGCGGTGGCGGCTGAGAGAACGTGCCGTTCGAGCGCCGCCGCCACCGTCGGCGACAGGCCGGCGTCGAGCGCGAACCGTCTCGCCATTTCGCGCGGGTCGTCGCCCACGCGGATGATCAGGTCTTGGGTCGTGCCGCCAGGGAGGGCGACGGTGGTGACTTGGCGCACCGGTGCCATTGTTTTTTTGGCGGGGTGGGGGGACTGTGTGCTCTCTCGCTTAGTCGGTCAACGCCGCCGCATTTTATTTTTGGAACGTTGTTTGGCGCGAGTGGGTCAACTTCTGCACGACTGAAGCGGCGGCGCGGGGGGTGGCGGGAAGCAGGAAGTGGTTCCCGGAGAGGGTGTCGGACGAGGATTTCTCGCGAGTCTGATGCGTCTGCAGGGCTGACAGCGAAGATGAGCATGCGTAGCGGCGGCGCCCGCCGCCGCTCCCTCTTTGCCTCTCTTGCCGAGCGAGGCGGAAGCGGCGGCGTCGGCGTCGGCGGTCGCGATGGCGGCGGCGGCAAAAGCGGCTCGCCCGCACGCGCGCCGCCCCGCGCACTCCAGGACTCCCTTTTTCACGACAACGCTCGCGGAACGATAACGACACGTCGATTGTCTTCATATACGACATTGTGCTTCCATCTTCCGCCGGAAGAAGAGAGGTCCGTCCCCGAAAGCCCCGAGAAATTCGCAATTACGCCTCACTCTGCCCCCCAATTCCAACCGGGACGGCACCTCCCATCGCGGGCGCATCGGGGGACGGCCGCCAGAAAGCAGCAGGACGTGAAAAATGTCGCCGCGCGCCGTCGCCGGTGCCGGCGCCCCGTCGCCGTCGTCGAAGCACCGCCCGCTCGTCGGCGCCCTCTTGACGTGCTCCGACGACGAAAATTTTGCCGTCTACGGCGGCGCCAGCACGAGCGAGCCCGACACGGAGGAGCTGATGGACGGCCGCGGCCGTGCCTGCGGCCCGGGGCCGGGCGCGCGCCCGGCGGTCGTCCAGTTTCACGCGGGGGCGGCCGCGGCCGCGGCCGGCGGCATCGGCACAGGGGCCGACGACTTGTGGCTGTTTGAGGTGCGGCGGCCGACGAGCCGCACCGACGACGATCGTCGTGACGCCGACGTCCGGGACGCCGTCCATCATCCCGGCTGTTCGGGGGTCGCCGCGTACGCGGTGGCCACGACGACCAGGACGACGGCGGCGGCGAGCGGGCGGTCCGAGGTGGCGCAAGCGCGCACGGCCTTGGCGGCGGCAGCAGCAGCATTCGCCGGCCGCGCGACTGGCTCGCGGACGGCGGCGATGGCTCCGATGGCGATGGCTCCGATGGCAATGGCACCAGGGGGGGCTTCCGCTGCCGTCGTCGACGCGATCGATGACCTGCTGTCAGACTTCAAGGGACGACAGCAGCAGCAGCAGCAGCCGCAGCAGCAGCAGCAGCGGCAGAAGCAGCAGCGAGAGGACGCCGACGTCGACGCCGACGACGCGCGCCACCTTTCGACCGAGCGCGTCTCTTTGGCGTCGCTCGGCGGAGGGCCCCGCGTGTCCTTTCGGAACACTCTGCCGGCGCCTGTGGCCGTCGCGGACGAAGCGTTTGGCGACGGGCAGGCTCGGTTTGCCCCCGCCCACCAGGCCCCTCCACCTGCTGCTCCTCCTCTTCCCAGCCGGCCAGCGCCATGGGCCCCCGCGCGCCCTCGGCAGGCCACGACGGCGGTCTTCGGCCCTTCCGCAAGCGCCGCCTACGAGGAAGAGGCGCTGAGCTTCAGCCGCTCGCGCAAGCGGTGCGTGGAGTCGTCAGCTGCAACGTTCCGCCACCCGGGCATGTAGCACAAATGCTTGCCGGTTAGGATGGGGCGGAGGGACGTTGTTTCGCCCCATGTGTTTCCCTTTATCTTTTTGCATCATGTTGTCGTGGTGAGAGAAGCGGCGCATCGCGGTGTGGACGCAACCGAAGTGCTCTTTGCCTGTTTCGGAAAACTGGAAGGTATCATCATCGCTTTGGAGAACGTGCACAAGTGAAAAACAAACGAACAGAAGCTCTCGACCCAGTCAAAAAGTACCGGGTGACGCGCGCCGCTCTCTCAGCGGCGGCCACCACCCCCGCCTCCGCCGCCGCTCTTGCCCCCGCGCCGCGTCCCGGCCGACGCGTCGCCGCCTCCGCTCAGCTGCTCCGCCCCCTCTTCTGTCTCGAGGTCCTCTTCTTCGTCCTCTTCTTCGTCGTCCTCCTCATACTCGTCGTCCTCCTCCTCGTCCTCGTCCTCGTCCTCGTCACCGGTCGCGGCTTCGGCGGCGCCAGGGGAGGCCTCCTGCTCGCCCTCGCTCGCCGCCGCCGGGCCCGCCGCCTGCGCCGACTCGTCGGTCGTCGTGCCGTTGCCGCGCTGCTCGGACGACGTGGCGTCGTCGTCGCCGTCCTCGTCCTCGTCCTCGTCCTCGTCGACGTCGTCCGCGGCGCCCGCCTGGTTGCGGGCGTAGTCGCGCGCGGCGGTCAGGAAGATGCCGCGCACCTGCCGCGCCGCCGGCCCCAGCGCGCGCATCGCCGGCAGCGGCGGGTAGTCCTCGTCCTGCAGCAGCAGCGTGCCGCGGCCGCCGGGCGACGACGACGTCATGGGCCCCTCGGAGTCGTCGTGGGGCTGGCCGCGGTCGTCGCCGTCGTCCGCGCCGAGGTCGTCGTAGTCGACATCCGGGCCGTCGTTGTCGCCGAGGTCGTCGCGGAAGTAATACCCGCCGCCGTTGAACGTCCCGCCGCCGGCCGTCGTCCAGCCGCCGCCGCCGCCGCCCGCGCCGCCGCCGCCGCCGCCGCTCGCCAACTGCTGCGCCGCCGCTGGCGACGACCGCCAGGCCCCGAGGACCTGGAGACCGAACGCGTCGAGGAGCCCGAGGCCCTGCTCGTAAGCCTGCGCACCGTCGAGCCCAAAGGCAACGCCGAGCGCGCGCTCCGCGCGCCGGATCAGCGCGCCCGCCTCGGGCACGCTGAGCAGGACGCCGTCGCCGCCGATGGCGACGACGACGGGCGGGCGGCCGGTGGAGCGGCACGCCGAGTCGACGAGGCGCGAACTCAGCGAAGCCATCAGGCGCGGCCACGCCGCGCCGTGCTTGGAGACCGCCGTCTGGCGCAGGTCCGCCAGCACGCGCGGGCTCAGCAGGCCGCGCGCGGCGAGGGCGCCGATGCGCTCGAGCGCCGAGACGGCCGCGCCAAGCACGCCGGCCGGGACGTATTGGTTGGGAAAGAGGAAGGCGGCCCATTCGGGCGCGAGCGTGTGGGCGTACATGCCCACCAGAGGCAGGCGGCCCGCAAACGGGAAAGCGGCCGCACCCCCCGCTGCAGCTGCGGCGGCTGCGGCGGCGTTGGCCGCCGCGACCACATTGCCGGCCGTCGCCAAAGCCTGCGCCAGCCGCTGCTGCCGCTGGTGCTCTTGCTGCTGCTGCTGCTGCTGCTGCTGGTGCGGAGGCTGCTGCTGCTGGTGCGCCGGCAGGGCCCGCAACCGCTGGAACAGCACGACAGGGTGCCCGGCCTCCGCGGCCTCGCTCATGCCCGCCTCGTCCTCCTGGGGCAGGTGCGGCAGCAGCGGGTGTGCGGCGGTCCCCATCGGCGGCGGCGGAAGAGACGGCGGCGAGCCGCCCCCCGAGCCGCTGCCCGCGCGGCCGTCTTGCTCCTCCTCGTCCGCGCTGCCGTCACCGCCGCCGCCGCCCGGCTGGTGCTGCTGACGCCGCTGCTGCTCGGCGGCGGGCACGCCTTCCCGCGCAGAAGCGAACGTGGCGACAGGCTCGGCCGCGACGTCGCCGTCCAGCAGCATCCACGCGCGCACGGGGCCGTAGGCGTCGCCGGCGCCGACCGCCAGCGACTCGGGCACTGTGTCCATCGGCCGCAGCGCCGTGTCCAGGCGCTCGCGGCGGTAGGAAACCCGGTGCACGTAGGCGAGGGTCGCGCGCGCGAGGGCGCGCGCGGCGGGCGGGTTGAAGTAGGTCAGGAGGGCGGCCAGGACGGCCGTGGCGCGCGCCGGGGCGGCGGCGGCGGCGGCGGCGGAGGCAGCCGCGGCGGCGGCGGCGGCCGCGGGCGAGGGGGGCGCGGGCACGGGCATCGGCGGCAGGTCGGCGGGCCCGTGCAGGCCGCACATCACCAGGCTGTCCAAGAACGCCGGCTGGAGCAGGGAGGCGTAGGCGGCCGCTGGCAGCACGTGCGGCGCCGCGTCGGCGTCGGCGGCGGCGGCGTCCGCGGCGTCCACGGCGCCCGGGAAGGGCGGCGCCGCGCGCGCGTCCAGCTGCAGCAGCGGCTCGATCATGCCGAGCAGGTCCACCGACGCCGCCATGGCCGGGGCCTGGCCGAAGTAGTAGGGCGGCAAGTTCCGCGCCGCCTCGGCGGCGAAGGACTGGGTCGCGCCAGGGAAGCAGACGTCGTTGAAGCTGTCGCTGCCGTCGCTGCCGCCGCCGCCACCGGTGGCGGCGGCGGCGGCGGCGGCGACACCACCAGCAGCAGCAGCCCCGTCGCCGCCGCCGCCGGCGCCCCCACCCGCCAGCCCAGCAGGGAGGTGGTGGTGGCCCAAGGTGTGCTCGGCGGCGAGCCGCGGCAAGTTCACGGCGGGCCGCACCAGCGCCAGCAGCAGGCAGTGCGCCGGCCTCAGGTCCAGCGCGTCGCGCTCGTCGCCCGGGTCGCCGTCGTCGTCGTAGGGCGCGGTGGTGGCGCTGGCGCCGGCGGCGGCGGCCATGGCGCGCCGGGGGCCGACGGTGCCGGCGTAGCCGAAGCTTGCGTAAAAGAGTCCGCGGGTGTGCGCGGCGGCCGCCTCCGCCGCGGCCGCCACGCAGGGAGTGCGGCCGCAGAGCCACGCAGCGGCCGCGGGCGAGGCTTGCGCAAAGCCCAGCAGCGCCAGCACCAGCGGCGGGCACAGCGACTTGCGCGAGGCCTCGCTGCTGTTCTTGGGCGGGGGGGTGGGGTTGGGGGTGGCGGTGGACGCGGCGGCGGCAGACGCGGCGGCCGGGCGCAGGGCGGCGATGAGGGCGCTGACGACCGCGAGCGACGTGACTGTCAGGGGCGTCGGCGCGACGGGCGGCGGCGGGGGCGGCGGGGGCGGCGCGCCGGCGGCGTCGTTGTCCGCGTCGTCTTCGGACGCGACGGTCGCGGCGACGGCAGCGGCGGCAGCAGCAGCGGCCGAGGGAGCGGAGGCGGCAGCGGCGGCGGCGGCGGAAGCAACGGCGGCACCGCCCGGCTGCCGCTGCTGCTGCTGCGGCGGCTGCTGCTGCTGCTGCTGCTCCTGCTGCAAGAGGCGCGCGAGGTTGGTGTGCGGCGCTGCGCGCGACAGCAACGAGGTGACCAGCGCGCCCAAGAGCCGCCCCACGGGCCAGGTGGAGTTGGAGACCTGCAGCGCCAGGAGGCGGCGCGTGATCCAGTCTGGCCGCGCGACCAAGGGGGCCAGGAAGGCCCGCAGCGGCGAGGGGCGCGGGAGGGGCGCGAAGGCCTGCACGACGGCGGCGGCGTCGGCGGGGGTGGCGACAGCGGCGGCGGCCTCGGCCGCGGCGCGCGCGGCGGCCTGCGCCGCGCGCTCGGCCTCCTCCGACAGCGCAAACAGCGCTTCGACGTCGTCGGTCCACACCTTGAGGTCGCCGCGCAGCTTGTTCTCGGCGTAGGGGAACACCTGGAACAGAAAAAGCGCGCAGAGACGCGCCAGCTCGGCGGCCGTCGTCGCGGCGGCGTTGGCCTCCTCGGCGCGCGAGGCGGCGCCGGGCGACGGCAAGACGGCCGTTGCCGCTGTTGCCGCCACCGCCTCGCCGTCGCCGGCCGGCTGCTGCTGCTCCCCGCCGTCCAGGCGCCGCGCCTTGCGCGCGGCCTGAGTTGCTGCTGCTGCTTCTGACGCTCCGTCGGCCTGCTTGCCCGGCAACGGCGGCGGAGGCGGCAGCAGCAGCGCCGGCGCCAGCCCCGTCCCCTCCGCCGTCCTGCCTCCACCGCCGGCCCCCCCTCCGCTGCGCAGCTCGGCCAGGCCGCGCTGGACGGCGCGGCGCACAAAGTCAAAGTAGCCCTGGTCGAGGACGTGGTGCGCGTGCACCAGGTCCACGGCCTCCATCACGATGACCTTGTACATGTCCGGCGGCATGGCGTACGGAGGCACAAAGACGGCGTCGGGAGCAGGAGCAGGAGCAGGGGAGGGGGGCGCGGCAGCAGCGGCAGCGGCAGCGGCAGCGGCAGGGTCGACGTCCATCGGCTGGCTGCTGCTGCCGGCCCCGGCGACGGCGGCGGCGGCGGCGGCGGCCGCTGCAGAGGGCGCCTTGTCGTCGCCGGCAGCGGCAGCGGCCGTAGCAGCGTCGGCGCCCGCAGGAGGAGGAGCTGGAGGAGGGCTTGCCGCCGCCGCCGCCGTCGCCGCCGCCGCCGCCGCCGCCTCGCCCTCGCCGCCCTCGCCCTGGTTGTTGTGGGCGGTGCTGGGGCTCGCGGCCGCGCGCTCCTGCTGCTGCTGCTGGGCGTGGGCGTCGTCCTCGCTGCACGCCACAAACGTGGCCGCGAGGGCCGCGGCCTCGGGCCCGCCCGCGACCACCCCGGGACCGGCGGCCACCGCCTCGGCCGCGCGGTCGGAGCGGCGCTCGTAAAACAGCATGTAGGCGCTGTTGGCGCGCTCGTGCTCGTCGGGCAGCGGCGGCGAGGCGGCGGCTGAGCCGGGCCGTCCCGCGCCGCCTGCCACGGTGCAGCTCTTGCCGTCCTGGCTCGGGTACCCGCCGAAGCACGCGGACTCCATGCTGCTCGGGTCCCACTCGTACACGCTGCGGTCGTCGAAGCACATCCAGCGCTCGGCGTGGTGGGCGTCTTTGGCATCGCTGCCGCCGCCGCCGCCGCCGCCGCCGCCGCAACCGCCGCCGGCCGTCCGCTCGACCGCGTATGCGTAGTAGTGGCCCACGAACGCGCTGCCGCTGTGGACGATCACGCCCTTGAGGTCGTAGATGTACCGCTCGTCCGGGGCGCGGACGCCGCCGCCGCTGGCCTGCGCGGCCACAGCGACAGCGGTGGCCGCGGCGGCGGCGGCTGCGACCGCCTCGCCGTCGGCCTGCGCGGCCTTTGCGGCTGCCGCCGCCTTGGCCCCGGCCTGCGCGGCCGCCTCCTCGGCGGCGCGCCGCCCCTCGACCGTGTACGGGTACATGTCGAGCACGCGCGGGAACTCGAAGCGCTCGCGCACCTTGTGGCGCGTGCGCGTCTGGTGGTCGTACTCAAAGCGCTTGAGGTGCACGGCGAGCACAGGGGGCAGCTGCTTGAAGGCCGCGCGCTTGACCGCCGGCACGCGGCGCCCGAGCACCTCGGAGTGGTAGGCGTTGGCGCCCTCCATCAGCTCGTCCTTGGTGTACTCGTCCAGGCTGCGCTCCAGCGACCCGCGCCCCTGCACGTCCACAGTCAGGAGCGTCTCGCCCGCGTCATCGCGCTCGGAGCCGTGCTGCTCGTACGGCGGGCAGCAGCGGATTTGCTGCCGCAGCGTGAAGCGCATGAGCGCCTGGAACGGCGCGCGGCGGCCGGCCTCGCGCGACGCCGAGTCGACCTGGTCTTGCAGGCGCATCTGTGCGGTTAATTTGTTGGGAGTGGGACCAGGGACGGTCGTCAAGGAGCGGTGCAAGTCAGCATGATGAGCAAGACGGAAGAGGCGCGCCGCTTCGACGGAGAGCTGTGAAACCCCTTGCTGCTTGCCACACAGTTAAGTCGAAACGACTCACGAAAAACTCCTGGCAGTCCTGGTGCTCCTTGGTGTTCATCTTTACGCCGTCAAAGTCCTTGAAGACCTCCCAAAACGCCCACGGGTTGACCATGCTGTACTTGGTGAGCGCGAGATGCGCGAACGTGATCTGCAGCTGCCCGATGACCGTGCCTTCGCGCTGGCCAGAGGGGCAAGGCATCGACAAGATCATCGCGCGAAAGCGCGGCTGCATGAAGAGCTGTGCGTGTTATTTGAATGTTTGTGTTGTGAGGTTTTTGCAGCAGCGGCGGCCCAAAGGTCAGGGGTGGAGAAAGTCAGGGCGACGCGTCCAAGTGCAGTCGACCGACGGAGGAGAGGGATGCGGCCGGACCGATCGATCCGACGCCAATCGATCGGTCGATCGATCGAACGGACGTCGAACGATCGATGTTGGCTCGATCGGCCCGACATCGATCGATCAGCCGGATGTCGATCGACTCAACAGCCATCGATCGGTCGAGCCGATTGATCGATCCCGGCGCCGACCCCCGGTCGATCGACCAATCGATTTATCATCGATCGATCGATCGGTCGGCCTGACGACCATGATCGATCAATCGATCGACCACACACGGATCGGTCATTCGATCGATTGTCACTATGCGGATGAGAAACAAAAACCGACCGAAGCAGATCGATCGATCGATCGAGTGACTCAGTAAAAACAACAAAGTCAAAACGCACCTGCTGGAACACCGAGTTCATGTAGCACGTCGCGCCGCCGTTGAGCAGGCCGACGTACGAGTCGGGCGCGCGGAGGGCCGGAGGGGTGTGGTCAAAGCCAAGGGAGTCGGCGAGGTAGATCTTGACGCCGTTGGGCCCGCCGTAGTGCAGGCGGTGCAGCGACGCGACGCACTCGCTCAGGGCCGCCGGGCCGGCGCAGACCAGCTCGTTCAGCAGCTCCAAAGCCGTGCGGCGGCAATCGGACCCGGTGCAGCGCGGCTCGAGACCAAACCGCGCGCCCGAGACGTCGAGCGTGACCGCGGCCGCGGGCGTGATGGGCCTGTCGCCCGTGCAGTCGGCAGCCATTTGCGCGCGGAGCTCGCCCTCGGGGAACAGGTAGCGCGTCATCAGCCGCCGGATCAGACCCCCGCGGCTCTCGAGGCCGACCTCGGCGCGCTTGTCCAGCGCCCGCACGAGGGCCAGGATGAGCACAAAGTGCCCCCGAAGCGCAGCGTCCCGCAGCCACGTCGGCGCGCCGATGCGCCAGGGCTCGCCCTGCAGCACGCGCATCTGCTCCTCGAGTAACTGTTCCGCGAGACGGCGGGAGGAGGAGGAGGAGTACGCCGACCCCGCCGACACCGCGTCGCCGAGCAGGAGGCAGAAGGGAACGGGCGACGAGGCGATCGGCGACGACGGAGCGATCGGCGGGCGGCCGTCGAACAGCAGCTGCAGCAGCCAGTCGGCGGGAGAGGGTCGATCGACATCGTCGATCATCGGCACGACCCCCGCCACGTCGACCTCGCCGCCGCCGATCTGCGGCCGCAAGAACATCTTCTGCAGCGTGTGCTGCGCCATCGACTGCACGGCTTCCGCGAGGCTGCGGCTGCGGCTCAGGAGCAGCTCGCGCACGAGGGAGGCGGCGAGCTCGCGGTCGCCCGAGGGGGACACCACAGTCGCGGAGGGCGAGACGTCGGTCGACAGCACGCGTGCGAGCTCGAGGGCGCCCAGGACGGTCGGCAACGCTCGCGGGTCGTCCGAGAAGCGCGCGGCGCGCACGGCCAACTCGACCGCCAGGCGCTGCATCGCGTCGATCGTCGGGCGCGTGAGCCAATCGCCGACCTGGAGCGGGGGTGGCGCGGCCCCACCCGCGGCGGCGCCGGCAGCCAGGGGCGTCTTGCGTACGAGCGGCAGACCAGCAGCAGCAGAGGCCTGGTCCCCAACGGCCAGGGCCTCCGCTGCCACCTTGGCCGCTGCAGCGCGGGCGAGCGCCGACGCGCTGTCGATCGTCGCGCGCGCGAACGACACGCCGAGGTAGGCCAAGTCGCGCCGCAACAGCGTCGAGGCGTCGCCGGCCGATCGATCGGCCTCGGCGACTAGGGCTGACACGCGCGCGAGCACCTCGTCCAGCGCGCCCGAGCGGAGAAAGGCGATGTCTCCGACCTTGTCGTCGTCGTCGTCGTCGTCCTCGTCCTCGTCCTCGTCGTCGTCGTCGGCGTCCTGCGGCTCGGCCGGGAAGACGACCGACGCGAGCGTCTGCAGCGCGTAGAGGCCGCCGCGGATCGACGACTGCGTGTGGGGCGCGAGGATCGACCCGATCGACTGGTCGATCGACGGGTCGATCGACGACGACTGGTCGATCGGCTCGTCTATCGACTTTTGCCGCTCCAGGGCCGCGCGGAAGCGCGCCGACAGCGCCGGGTGCGTCGGCATGGCCTGCAGCAGCTGAAAGGACGCCGACGCCACGAGGCTCGCCGACTCTTGAACCGCGGCCCCACCGCCGCCGCCGCCGCCATCACCCCCGCCCCCGCCATCGCCATCGCTCCCGAGCTGCAACAACGGCAGCAGCACATCGTCGTAGATGCCTGGCTGGTCGGCGAGCATGAGGGCCGCGCTCAGCACGCGCCACTGGGCCGCGTACGCCGCGTCCGAGGTCAGGCGAACGCCGGCGACGGGCTGCGCGTCGACCCCGAGCGAGACGTACTCCGCCAGCTGGGCGCCCCTCTTGGGCGCGAGGCCGGCCTTGATGAGCGAGTCCACGTCCGACCCCAAGAGCTCCTTGCCGCCAGAGTAGAGGCGCACGCACGCCGGGTCGACGTCGAACGCGTCGGCCGCCCGCAGGCGGAGGGCGCCGACGGTCGAGTTGGTGTGCAGGTGCACGCGGCGGCGCGGCCCCTTGTCGCGCAAGAGCACGACGTCGGCCGGCAGGCCGCGCCAGTTGGCCACGTGGGCGGGCACGACCTGCGGCGTCGTGGGCGCGCTCAGGCTGATGAGCTCGGTGGCGAGGCCCAAGAGCCGGCGCAGCGACCGCAGGACGCGCGCCCGGTCGAACGGCGCCTGCTGCTGCTGCTGCTGCAGCTGCTGCTGCTGCTTTTCAGAGCCGCTCGCGCCACCGCCGCCGCCAGCACCGCCGCCGCCGCCCGCCTCGCGCTGCTGCTGCCGGTCCTCCGCGTCCGCGGCCACCACTTGCCTCGCGAGCGCCGACAGCTTCGGCGTCAAGCACTTGACGAACCGGTCGCGCAGGACGTGCGTCGTGCCCACCAGCGCGGCCGTCGCCCCGTTCTGCGACGCGTACCCGCGGCGCAGGCAGATGAGCCGTTTGGCGGCGTCGCGCGCCACAGCCTCGTCCGGCGCCTGGCAGCAGATGGCCCACAGGACGTCCAGCCCAAGCATGGCGGTGGGGGCTGGTGGGGCGGGCGGGCCGGCGCCGTCCTTGTCCTGCTGCCGCTTCTGCTGCTGTCGCGCGGGAGTGACGGCGCCTGGCCCTGCTGCTGCTGCTGCCGCCGCCGCTGCGCCGCTGCCGCCGCCGCCCTGCCCCCCCTTCTTGCCGCCGCTGCCGCCGCCGTCGTCCCCCGCCGGCTCGTTGGCGGGGTCGATGTAGGGGCCCAGCACCTTTGTGAACGGCGCCTCGGTCGGGATCAGGAGCCCGGCTGCCGTGTTGACCTTGATGAAGAAGGCGTCGAACAGCGACCACATGGGCGCATCGACCTGCTCCGGGGGTACGGCCGCCACGCTGCAGGAGAAGACGGCCATCATGCCGTTTTCGTCGAGGTAGCTCCAGGGCGTCAGAAAGTAGCTCTGCAGCGCGTGCGCGCGCGCCTCGGGCAGGCAGGGGCGGCCCTCGACGAGCGCGGCCCACACGCGCTGCGCCAGCGCGGGCGTCGTGTACTCGCTGGCGTGGTCGCCCACCACCAGCAGCGTGGCGCAGTACTCGCGGACGAGCTCGGCAAAGGGCGCGGCCGCGGCCGCCGACGCCTCCTCGCCGCCGCCGCCGCCGCCGCCGCCGCCGGGTGCTGCTGCTGCCGCCGCTGCTGCGTCCGCGGCGAGCAGCAGGCGCGCCCGCTCGTCGCGCGCGAGCGCCTCGACGTTGCCGACGAGCAGCTCGACCAGCTCCAGCTTCTTGCCGCGGTTGAGCTCGTCCACAAAGGCGCGCGCCTTCATCGCGGCCGGCTGCTGCGCCTGCGGCTGCTGCTGCTGCTGCTGCTTGGCCTTCTTCTCCTTGACGAGCGGCATCTCTGCGATGAGCGCGCGCAGCGCGCGCAGCGCCACGCCCTGGGCGCGGCGCTCGCGCAGCGAGGCCAGGATGCGCCCGAACAGGCCGCGCAGATGGGCCTCAGCCCGGGCAGGGCCCAGGTTGCGCGCGTAGCACGTCAGCAGGCCGGGCAGGTTGGCGCGCTCGAGCAGGTCGGCGGACACGGGCGCGCCCGGCGCCGACACGACGCCCCACGCCGCCGCGAGGATGTCGTCGGCCAGCCGCCCGCCCTCGTCGCCCTCGGCCATCTGGTGCAGCACCTGCAGCACCATGGCCGTGTCGAAGACCGAGACGCCCTCGCGCGCGCGCAGGCGCGAGAACATGGCGCGCATGCGCGCGGGGGACGACGCCAGGTGCGCGGCGACGGCGGCCAGCACGCCGTACGCGTTGCCGCGCTCGGCCTCGTGTGCGCCCTCCTGCTCGGCGACGGCCCAGAGCAGGTCGAGGTCGGCGTCGCGCAGCACGCCGCTTGCCGCCAGCTCCTCGAAGATGCTCTTGACGTGCTCGACGTACTGGCGCTGGTGCATGGAGGAGCGCAGGAGCGCCGCGACGACGCCGTCCTCCTCGATCGCGCGCACAAAGTCGCCGAGCAGGCCCTGCGCGCGGCGCGAGGACGCGTCCGGGTCGTCGTAGCCTGCGCCGTCGCCGCCGCCGGTATCGCCGACGTCGCCGCCGCCGCCCGCCTCCGCTGCTCCGTCCGGCCGCGGCCCGAGCACCAGGAGCCGGTTGTGCGCCTTGCCGGCAACTCGCGCAAACGTAAGCACGCGGTCGAGCTGGCTGTCGCACTCGCGCGCGCCGGCCAGCAGGTTGTTGAAGCTCGAGGTCGCGAGCGCGGCGGCCGTGAACGCGCGCTGCGCGCGGCCCACGGCTTCGAGCCCCGCCGCCTGGCCCCCGGGCAGCGAGGCACCTGCCCGCTTGTACAGCGCGTGCGCGGCGTCGAGCGCCCGCGACAGCGGCTCGTACGCGACGTCGCCCGCGGCCAGCGCGTCGAGGCCGCCGCCGGCGCCAGGGCCCTGGCGCGCGAGCGCGGCCAGGCCGTCGCAGCAGGTCGCGGCCGCCGTCCCGGCCGCGGCGCTGATGGCCGGGTGGAGGCAAGGGCCCGAGCACGCCGAGCCCAGCAGCGACAGGGCCGGCGCGAGCAGCGCGATGCCGCCGCCGCCGCCGCCGCCGCCGCCGCCCGAGGCCGTGGCGGAGAGGATGAGCGCGCGCAGGTTGGCGAAGCCGCGGAGCACGCCGAACTGGTTGAGGTAGTAGGACAGCCACTTGTGCCGCGGGACGAGGCGGCGGCGGCGGCGCCGGCGCTGCTGGCGGTCGCGCCGCCGCCGCTTGCCGCCGCCGTTGCCTCCGCCGTTGTGCCCGTTGCCGCCGCCGTCGCCGCCAGCGTCGTCGCCGTACGAGCTCCCGGCGACCGCCTCAAACAGGGGCTCCGACGCGGACGCCGACCCGTCCGGCGGCTGCGGCGGCTGCGGCGGCGGCGGCGGCCCGAACGATGCGCCGCCGTCGTCCTGCGCGTCGTCGTCCGTGGCCGCGCGCACGATTTCCATCGGCCCCTGCTGCTGCTGCTGCCGCCGCCCGTCGTCGGCGTCCTCCTCCTCCTCCTCCTCCTCCTCCTCCCCCTCCTCCTCCTGCTCCTCCGCGTGGCCGTCGTACCCCTCGTCATCCTCCTCCTCGTCCTCGTCCTCCTCCGCCATCTCGGGCTGGGCCCACGTGGTCGCCAGCGCCGGCCAGAGCTGGCCGCCGTACGCTTCGCACCACCGCCCGACGAGCCTGTGCAGCGGCGCGCCGGCGTCGAGCGCGCAGTTGGCGCAAGCGTTGAGCGCGGGCGCGAGGTCGGCGTCGAGCGCGGCCAGCGAGGCGGCGGGCAGGCGGGCGGGCGGGGGGGAAGGGGGCGAGGGGGACGCGGCGCCGCCGTCCGCGAGGGGTGGCGCGGCGGGCGCGGGCGCGACCAACGCCACCGCCGCCGTGCGCACCTGCAGCAGGCGCGCCGCCAGCTTGACCGCCCACCCGCCCGTGCGAAACAGGTCCACCCACTCGTCCGTGGCCGCCGAGTCGCGCGCGATCAGGTTGAGCGTCGCCTCGTGCTTCAGGAGGCGGCGGACGATCGCGGGCAGAGCCTCGCGGCAGGTTTTGTGCACCTGGTCGAGCACGTGGTCCGGGAGGCTGGTGGGTATGAAAGGGGTGCCGGCGCCGGTGTGTTTTTGTTTTCGTTTCGTGCGGGGGGGGGGGGGGGGGGGGGGCGTCAGATTCCGGCGGCGTTTGGCGGCGGCGCACAAGGCGCACACGAGACTCTCTCGACCCTCGACCCTCGACCGTCGATCGGCCAGGCCCCCAAGCCCCCCCCCTGTCTCATCTCACCTCGTCCACGCCTCGAGCGGGTCGTCGCGCGCGTTCACCAGGTTGTACGCAAACCTGAGCGCGGACGCCGCGTCGCGCGCCGCCGGCGGCCCGCCGAACGACAGCGCGTTGAGCTTTTGCGCGAGGCGCGCGGACGTGTCCGTCACGCTGGCCAGCCAGGCCGCGTCGTCGGCGCCGCCGGGCGCTGCCGGGGCGGCCTGGGCCGCCGCCGCCGCGCGCGGATCGCGCGACGTCATCGCCTGGACCATGTGTCGGATGATGTTCTTTTGCCTCTAGGGCGACGACACGAATTTTTCGTCTCTCTCACTCTGGTTCAAAGGTTTTGCTGATGGTGGTGCTGTTGCTGTGTTCGGCGTCGCCGCGGCGCGTTCGGCGGGCGCCGGGGCCGCGGCGCTCGCGCGGCGCGGATGCGCCGCGCGCAGTAACGCGAGGCGCGGCTTGGCCAGGCGCGCGCGCGCGGAGGGAAAAGTGGCGCGAGGAGGAGCCCGTCTGTGTGCCTCTCTCTCGCAATATGGAGTCGGTTTCTTTCGTCGTGCGGGGCGTGCTTGAAAATTGGGGCCGCGCGCGCGTCGATCGTCAAGGCGAGAGAGTGAGAGTGCGACCACCACGCTGGCTCGCCCCTTTTTTGAGAGCGTTGGTGCCGGGCGGCGGCGTCGTCTGCCGCTCTCTGCGCGCGCGCGCGCATCCCTGGGCCGAAAAAACGACGACGCGCGCGAGCGAGAGACGAGAGACACACCACCAAAAATTGCAAAACATAGGGTGCGGAGCAAACTAGCAGGGCGAGGGGCCGCGCCCCCGGGTACAACGAATAGGTGGTGTGCGGGTGGGTGCGTGGGTGGGTGGGTGTGTGTTTGGGCGGGTGTGGTGCGCAAACGCGCGCCCGTCGTCGAGAGGAAGGGGGCGGGGGCCTTCACACGAGGCGAGGGGAAGACCAGAAGAAAGAGATACCAGGCCGCCGAGGCGGCGTTAAGGGCGTTCGTTTTTGCGCGAGCACAAGAGATATATTGAGTTGATCTGACGCGCCCGTTGTCTTCACCACCACCAGCAAGACGGGGGGGGGGGGGGGGGGGGGGGGGCGGTGGTGGGTTCGTCGCTCTGGACGCCCCGCCCCGTCCGCGCCCGTCGGTCGCCCTTGGGCCGTGCTCGCGACGCCGACGACACGGCAAAGGGAGCAGAAACAAAGAAACTCTCAGTGCATCCCCGCGGTCCCCTCCTTGAGCTCGTCCATCGTGATGCTCTGATCCTCCCCGGCAAAGTCGTTGTCCGAGGGCAGGAAGAGCATGCAGTGGCACTCCTTGCGCTCGCGCATGGGCACGCAGGGGCAGTTCCAGTAGCCGTTTGAGGCCTCGGCCTCCTTGTCGTCGTAGTGGCGGCACGGGCACAGCGGCGCGCCGAGCGTGTCCTTGTGCTCGGCGAGGCCCTGGATGACGACGGCGGTGACGGACTTGTCGACGCAGAAGAAGGTGCCCGAGCTGTCGGTGGTTTTTGTGTTTTGTTTTTTTGGGTCGAGGGGCCGCCGAGTGAGGAGGACGACGGCGGTGTAGGGGGGGCGCAGCGCGGACGAGCGGAGGGCGCTCGGCGAAACTTACCGCTGCGCATACTGCTCGCTAAACTTGCGCATGACCTCGAGGTTCTTCGAGACGGTCTCGGTCGAGGCGGCGTCGGCTGTCGTGTGATTGGAGAGAGGAGGAGGAGGAGGAGGAAGGAGGAGGAGGTGAGCCCGCGACGCCTTGCCGACGACGGCAAGCCGACGACGGCAAGACAAGGGGGCGCCACGTCGCCGTCGCCGATGTGCGCGCGCCATCGATCATCTGCCGCAACTCCGGGCGCAGGGAGCGGCAGCCGGCCCGCCGCGGCGCCTGTCGATGGTTCCGTGACCAAGGTGACCCGCCGGCACGCCGGCCAAGGCCTCGGGCTGGGGGCGTCGGGCAGAGGAGCGCGGGTGGTCCTCTCATGTTGTGCGCAAACAAGAACTTTAAGCGCAAGCGGCAGTCACGCATGGGCGCGCGCAGGCAGATAGATCGAAACGACCGAAACGTACCGGCGCGAACGGCCACGCTGGGCCTCCGGGCGAACGTCGCCGGGCGCCTGCTCGACGCGGACGCCACAGAGCTCCCCGTGCCGCTCGAACGCAAGGCCAACGCGATGGTCATCCTTGGCGTGGGATGGTATGGGTGGGGGCGCGAATGACAGCTTACGCACGACGCGTCGGTGGTGTAGTGGCGGGGGATGCACCGCGTCTCGGTTGAGAGACAGGGACTATGGCCACCTGACCCTTCCTCTCTCCCTCTCTCTCCTGAAGAGGGACGGGTCAAACGACGCATGCACACGCACCAGCACACACCATCCGATCCCGACTGTTCGAATGCAGCCTCCCAGCAACTAGCACTTCCTCGTCCGATAGCGGTCCGGATTCACTCGCCTTTGCTCCAAGGCGCGCGCGACGAAACAGAACAACCTGCTAAATTTGGACGTTCCGTTTTTGCGACGACCCGCCAAGGGTTGCCAGGGTGGTGCATCGCTGCCGTCGACTCGGGCTGCAGCAGTTCACGCGCGCGCCCGCGTCAGCCGACCGCGTGTGCGCCACAGGAGCGCCCCCCCCGTCTGCACCCGTCGCGCGCCGTCGACGCCGACGTCAAGCGCCGCCGCCGCCGACGACGACACAGCCGCGCTCGCGCCCCTGGCACACACAGACAGATCAAACCAACAACAACATGGCGTCCGCGGGGAAGAACGGCCCCCTGGACCAGTTTTACAAGGATTGCCTGCGCTTCGGCAGCCTGCGGGTGGGTCAGTCTCTTGTCGGGTTTGGCCGACGAGTCAATTGCCGGCGGCGCCTCGCTGCCCGCCCGCTCGCGCGCTCAACTCAACAAGCCCTATACGCCCCCCCGTCATTCTTAAATACGAAACAAACATCATCCAAGTGCTTCGTGCACTTTGGGCTGTACTTGAAGGGGCGCGAGGAGCTCGTGGTCACGACGCACCACGGCGGCGGCGCGCCCACGACGCTGCCCCCGATCGCCGGCGTCACCACGCGCCGCAGCTCAGCCGCTGGCGCGCCCCCGCTGGCGCCCTCGTCGTCCTCGGGCGGCGGCGGCGGCGGCGGCGGCGGCGGCGGCGGCGGCGGCGGCGGCGGCGGAGAAGGTGGCGACGGCAACCCGCTGCCGCCCGCGTCGCCTGCGGCGCAGGAGACGGACGTGACCAATCCCGAGGTGACCGTCTTCTTGGTGGGCGCGTACGCCAAGTACGGCTGGCCGTACGTGTGGGTGAGCCCTCTTTATTTTGTCTTTCTGCGAGGCGGGCGAGCGGGCGGGCGCGCGGCTCCCCGACGGCGCCCCTCGAGAAGAGGCGTGCAACACGAGCGCGCTCATCGCGACCGAGCGCGATCATATCAATGACATGATCATGCCCACGAACACGTTCTCTGAACCATTGCCAAAACACCAAAAAAAACAAAAAAACAGCTCCGCTCCCAGCACACGGCGAACGGGCGCGCGCGCATGCTGGCCGACGCCGACCTGGACGCGCCGCTCGACCTGCCGACCACGGCCGACTGGCGCGAGCGGCACCTGAGGGCGTGGCACATCGTCGCCGAGCTCGTCGCGCTCGACGTCGTCCCCGCGCCCGCAAACCCCTTTGCGGTCAACTTTGCGGCGCTGGCCGCGCTGCCCGCGCTCGAGCGCGCGCTGCAGGCCGGCGCCACGGCCGCGCTGCTGCGCGAGCTGCTGGCCGAGGGCCGCCCGGCCGACCTGCGCGGCGGCGCGAGCGCGGGCGTCGGGCCCGGCATCTACGCTGGGCCCGTGCTGGACCTGATCGAGGCGGACGCCGCGCGCTGCCTCGAGATGCACCTGGCCGACCTGCCCGCGCTGGTGCCGCCGGCGCCGGGCGCCGGCGTGGCTGCCTCGGTCGTCGAGCAGCTGCTGCTGTCGCCGTCGTCGGCGGCCTCTGGAGGGCAGCAGCAGCAGCAGCAGCAGCAGCAGCAGCAGCAGCAGCAGCAGCAGCAGCAGCCGCAGCAGCATCAGGTCGTGCGGGCCTGACCCGTAGGAGGCTTTTTGAAACTCATGACGATCCTCGTTTGAAATAGCCGCTCGACGCTGCCGCTCGACGCTCCCGCCGCCCCCGCCAAACAAAGGGCGCCGACGGCACCAGCGCGACAGCAAGCGCGCGATAGCTCCGTCTCTTTCTTCCTTCTCCTTTTCGCCCCTCCTCCCGATCAGCTTGCGCCTCGACACACCAGCGCCACCGCTCGTCGCCTAGGGCGCCATGCGCGCAAGGTGCGGCGTCTCCGAAACAACCCTCTCCCGGGATCCCCTTTGCCTGTTCTCTTTCTGTCTCTCACGCGCCTCCCTGCCCCTTGACCAACACAACACACGACGACGACAGCATTGTGGCCAGCGCCAGGCGCCTGGCGGCGGCCTGCGCACGGCAACAGCAGTACAGCACGCAGGTGAGGCGGTTCTCTCTCGACAAAAAGAACCCCTCCCCCAGCCGTGAAAGGGTTGCTGATCCGCCCGCCTCGATCACGCCTCCACAATCCACACACGTCAACGAAACGACACAGCCCTCGACCCCGGCGGTATTCATCAACAAGGACACAAAAGTCATCTGCCAGGGCTTCACGGGCAAGACCGGTACCTTTCACTCGGAGCAGGTGCGTCGGCGAGACGTCGTCGATCGACGGCCAGCGGCAGCGGCCGCGAACCGAAAAAAACACGCTTCGATCGTGAGTCCTTTGCTCACACAGAACCATCCCCGAAACAAACACAACCGACGCCAAAACTAAAAGCAACAACCAAAAGGCCATCGCCTACGGCACCAAGATGGTCGGCGGCGTCACGCCCAAAAAGGGCGGCTCCACCCACCTCGGCCTGCCGGTCTTCAACACGGTCGCCGAGGCCAAGGCGGCCACGGGCTGCGACGCGTCCGTCATCTACGTGCCCCCGCCCTTTGCGGCCGCGGCTATCCTCGAGGCCGCCCGCGCGGGCATCGGCCTCGTCGTCTGCATCACCGAGGGCATCCCGCAGCACGACATGGTCAAGGTCAAGCGCGCGCTCAAAGCCGAGGGCCACGCCGCACGCCTGATCGGGCCCAACTGCCCGGGCATCATCAAGCCGGGCGAGTGCAAGATCGGCATCATGCCGGGCTACATCCACACGCCGGGGCGCATCGGCGTCGTGTCGCGCTCGGGCACCCTGACCTACGAGGCCGTGTACCAGACCACGGCCGAGGGCCTGGGCCAGTCGACCGTCGTCGGCATCGGCGGCGACCCGTTCAACGGCACCAACTTTGTCGACTGCCTCGAGCGGTTCGTGGCCGACCCGCAGACCGAGGGGATCATCATGATCGGCGAGATCGGGGGCTCGGCCGAGGAAGAGGCGGCCGAGTTCATTCGCGCGAGCGGGACGGACAAGCCCGTGGTGTCGTTCATCGCCGGCCTGACGGCCCCGCCCGGGCGGCGCATGGGCCACGCGGGCGCCATCATCAGCGGCGGCAAGGGGCGCGCGTCGGACAAGATCGAGGCGCTCGAGAGGGCCGGGGTGACCGTCACCAAGTCGCCCGCGCAGATGGGGGTGACGATGGCGCGCATCATGCGCGAGCGCGGTCTGGCTTGAGGATGATTGATTTTTGCTTGGGGTGGTTGTGCAAGCCGAGGGGGGACACTTTTTTGGGTTTGTAACGAAACGAGCGTCAGCAAGCCGCGGTCGCCGCGACCTCGTCCTCGACCAGTCGCATCACGGCGCGCTCGACGTCCCCCTGATCGCCGCCGGCCCGCAGCCCGAGCGCCGTCCAGCGCGCGGCCGCTCGGCGCACGCGCCTCGCGCCAAGAACGCGCGCGCGCTGCTCGGCAGGCGCGTCCAGCAGCAGCGCGCGCAGCAGATCCGCGTCGACCTCGTCCGTGTCGTCGTCGTCGTCGTCATCGTCGTCGACGACGCCGCAGGCGGCATCGTGCGCAGCAGCGCCGGCGCTGGACCGAACGGCCGCGCGCTGCAGCGAGCGCAGCATCGCCGCCCGCAGGTCGGGGCGCGGCGCCTGCACCCACTCGAGCCGCACGACGCTGCCGGTCGGGGTGGACGCGAGCACGGCCGGCGCGCGGGAGGCGCGGGAGAAGCAGGAGGCGGTAGCGGCAGCGGCACCGGGCGCCGGGCGCGGCCAGTAGGGCGCGAGGTGAGGGGTGCCGCGCAGCGGCCGCGCCGACCCCCTCGGCGCGACGACCGCGGGGTCGCCACCTCCTGCTCCTCCTCCTGCTCCTCCTCCTGCTCCTCCTCGTGTTCCCCCTCCTCCTCCTCCTCCTCCTCCTCCTCCTCCTCCCCCGACGCGCAGCACCGCGCGGTCGACCATTCCGCCGTCCCAAGGGACGGCCAGGCGCGGGCCGAGGGGCGCGGCGTCGACGACCGTGCCCTCGTTCGCGTCCAGCACGAGCACGTGCGGCGGCGGGCTGCCCGCCGCGCCCTCGTCTTCCGCCCAGGCCGCTTGCTCCTCGCACCTGCGCCCTCCTCCTCCTCCGCCCGCCGCCGGCTGACCGGGCGAGGCGGCGGCTTCGGGGCTCAAAACGACGACGGCCGCCGCCGGGCGGGCCTGCTCATCGGCGGCGACGGGCACCAGCGAGAGCGGCAGCGAAGGGCCCCCGGAGCCGCCTCCCGCCGGGTCGGCGAGGGCCGCGGCCGTGGCGGCCTTGCGCAGTTCGTCCCGCTCGTCGTCGTCCACCGCGTCGCCTGGCGGCGGCAACAGCGGACGCAGCTGCTGCAGGAGCGGCTGCGCCGCGGGCGGGCCGCCGGCCGCGGCGAGCCGGAAGCACACGGCGCCGTGCTCGCGCTCCCCGGCCACGATGAGGCCGCCGGGCGACACGGCCAGCGAGGTGACGGGCGCGCGGACGCAGGCGTGCGCCACCTTGACCAGGGTCAGCGGCGAGTGGAGCGCGGCGGGCGCAAAGTTGACGCCCGCGGCGGGCGACGGCGGCGCTCCCGCGCCCGCTCCTGCTGCCGCTGCCGCCGCCGCCTTGGCCTCGCGGCCGGCCATCTCGGCGGCCAAGGCGCGCGGTTCGGTGCGCGGCTCGAGCTCCATCTCGTACACGGCGAGCGCGAGGCCGCAGGCGACCGCGAGGTACGACAGGCCTGGGCGGGAGCCGTCGGAGGAGCTGGCCGGGCCGGAAAAGCACGCGACCGCCGTCACGGGCGCAGGCAGGCGCAGCTCGGCGCGCACGGCAAAGTGGGCGCGAGGAGCGAGCGCAGCAGCCGAGGAGGCCGAAGCGGCAGCGGCGGGGGCGGCGGCGGGCGCGCTGCCGCCGCCGCAGTCGCGCACGAGCTGCACCACGTAGACGCTCCCGCCGTGGCGGTAGCGGGACGCCCAGGGGCTGTCGAAGTCGGCGTCGGGAACACCTGGGCCGCCCGCCGCAGCGCCGGGCTCTCGCTCCCGGCGCGCTCGGCGCGCGCCGTCGGCCGCAATGGCGATCTCGAGCTCCTCGTAATCCAAGTCCAGATCATCGCCGTCGTCGCCGTCGGCGGCGCCGGGGTCGACGACGACCGCGCCAAACAGCGCCGCGCGCTCGGCGACCCCCGTGCCGGCGCGCTCGGCGTCCTCGCGGTCGTCGTACAGGAGGCCGTCGTCCTCGGCGTCGCCGTCGTCCCCCCCCCCCTCCTCCTCGTCCTCCTCCTCCCCCTGTCCGTCGTCGCCCGCCTCGTCCGGCGCCTCCGGGTCGTCGCCCGCCCTGTCCATCCCGACTGGGTCGCCCGTCGGGTGCGGCCGAGGGATGCGGCGCGGCACCCGCGTGCACACGACGACCCAGGGAGAGGCGGCCGCCGCGGCTGACGCCCGCACCTCGGCGGTGGACGCCGCGACCAGCCGCTCCATGATGAGGCGCGTGGCTTGGTTGATCTTTTGGCCCGGCCCGTCCTTGCGTAATGCACCGCCACCGGCAGCGGACAAGGGGGGGCCGAGGGGGGCGTTGGCCAGACCGAAGACGGCATCATTAGGCGCGCCTCTGCCGCTGCCGCTGCCGCTGCCGCCGCCGCTGCCGCTGCCGCTGCCGCCTCCGCCGCCCTCGCTGCTGTCGAGCAGCGGCTCGAGCTGGCCAAACTCGTGCGAGCGGGGATCGCGCGCGGCGCTCGCGGCGGCGGTACGAACGTCAACGGGGCGCGCGGCGGCCGCCGCCGCAGGGCCGCCGCCGCCGCTGGCGTCAGGCGCACCGGGGGCGGCCAAGGCGGCGACGAGCTCGAAAGTGGTATCGAGAGCGGCCTCGAGAGCGGCGTGGGCGGAGGCGACGCCGGGCGCCGGCAGGCCCTCTGCGTCGGGCTGCTGCTGCTGCTGCTGCTGCTGCTGCTGCTGGCCAGGCTGCCCGCGAGACATGCCGGCGAGCGCGCGCTCCGCGCCGCCAAACGCGGCGAGGACGGCGACGCGCGGGGCGTCCCAATGGTCGACGCACGTGAGCTCCTGGTGCCCGGGCGCGCGCCATTCGGCCAGGGGCGCGTCTTTTTGCGTCTTCGTGGTCGCGGGTTTGGCTGCTGCAGTCGCCCGATCGACGCCGCCGCCGACAAAGGGGGGCGACGACAGGGCGGGCGCCGTGCAGTCAAAGGCGGCGAGGTAGCTCCTGCGGCTGCTGCTGCCGCTGCTGCTGCCGCCGCCGCCGCTGCTGCCGCCCGAGGCGCACCGTCCGATCAGCAGCGCGCCGCCCTCGAGCGCAATCGCGCCGCGCACGTCGTGGCCGCGCGCGACCCAGCCCAGCACGCGGCCGTCGCCGCCTTTGCCGAGCACGCCCCCGCCGTGCTGCTGCTGCTCCTCCTGCTCCTCCTCCTCCGCCGCCGCCAGCACCAGCGCCCCGTCGTGCAGCGAGATCAGCAGGGCGTCCTTGCTGCGCTGCGCCACGCGCGCCCAGGGCGGCAAGCGCTGCAGCGTCAGGGCCGAGGCGGCTGCGGTGGCGGCAGCGCGACCTCTGGCTAACGGGGGCGGCAGGAGCTCGAGGGGCGAGAGCTCGAGGCGCCGCTGCCGACCGCCGCCGCTGGGGACCACGTCCAGCCGCCACATGCGCCGCTCGCCCGCCGCAAACAGCACGGCGGTGTTTTGCGGGTCGCCGATCAGGGACAAGGGCCCGTCTCCAGTGCGCACTCGCGACAGCAGGCGCAGGGGGCTGCCGCGGACGCCGCTGGCCAGGGACACATCTCCGAGGTCGAGGGCGTACAGGCCCACGTGCCCGTCGCGGAAGGCGATGACCACGGCCGACGGCCCGGCCGAGGCGATCGAGTGCGGCACGGGCCCGCTGTCGCTGCCACCCCCGCCGGTCGAGGCGTCGCCGTGCAGCTGGAGGGGCTCGGCGGCGCGCGTGTCGGCCGCGCCGCCGCCGCCGCCGCCGCAGACGACCGCGGCGACGCTGCCGTCGTACCGCCCGCACAGCGTCACCGTCGCCTGCTGGGACCCGGGCAAAGAGGGCGAGACGATGATGTGCACGCACGAGATCTGGCCGGCCAGCGGGCATGCAAAGACCTGGCGGAGCCCCCAGCTGCCGCAGCCGTCGCCGCCGCCGCTGCTGCTCGGTCGGATCGAGGCGGCAGCCTCGGCCGAGTCTCTGGCGCGCTTGAGGCGCCGCGCCCCGTTGTCGCCACCGCCCAGCGCCGGCAGCAGCACTTGCTGCTGCTGTTGCTGCAGCTCCGGCAAGGGCGGCGGCGGCGGCGGGCCTGGGTCGACGGCGCGCAGCAGCACCAGCCACGCCGCCGCCGCGCCCGCCGCGCCGCCCGCGCCGGCGGTGGGGACGGTCACAGCCAGCGCCGCTGTGTCTCCCGAGAAGGCGGCCGCAAAGACGCGGGCGGGGGGCGATGCTGGGGCTGACTCGCCTGCTGGTGATGTGGGCGCCCGGTCGATGATGGCCCGCGCCGCCAACCACGTTGCGCCTCCGCCTCCGGCTCCTGCCCCTGCACCCGCGCCCCGGCCGCCTCCTCCTCCTCCTCCTCCCCCTCCTCCTTGGGTCGGCAGGGGCACGAGGTTGACTCCGCGGGACGTCACCTGCAGCAGCGCCACCGGGTACTTGCCGCTGCCGTGGGGGGCCTGCTGCTGCTGCTCCTGCTGCTCCTGGTGATGGTAGTAAAGCTGCTGCTGCTGCTGCCGCGCGTCGCGCATCAGCAGGCCCGCCGCCAGCGTCTGCGCGCCCGCGTCGAGGCCCGCGGCGGCCAGGTCGGCGGTCACGTCGCGCAGGCGCGGGCCGTCGCCATGCGCCTTGCCGCCGCCGCGCACGAGCGCCAACGCGCGCGTGGCGCTGTCAAAGGAGGCGACCACGACCGAGGCGGCGCCCGCGAGAAAAGGAGGAGAAGGAGCAAATGCGGCTGCGGTTGCTGTCGTTGCTGCGGTGGCTGCCGTGCCGCTGCCCGGCTGGAGCGGCAGCGCCCAGAGGCCCGTGGCGCCGCCCGCGCCCGCGGAAAAGGCCGAGCTGCGCGCGAGCTGCGCCATCGGGAGTGCGGGCGTCAGCACCTGAACGCCGCGCGCGCCGGTTAGCGTGAAGAGGCGCGGCAGCATGGGCGGCGGCGGCGGCGCGGGGGCGGCAGCAGACGGCGACCGGCCGACCGACCGCGAGGGAGCAGAGGCGGAGGAGGGCAGCGGCAGGGAGGGGACGCAGCCGTAGCGCGGCTCGGCCGGGCGGCTGCCGAGCGCGGCCTCGACCCCCAATCCGCCCGGCGTGAGCCGAAAGAGCGCGAGCGAGCCCGAGGCGTAGGCGACGAGCAGGCGGTCGTCGCGGGGCGCGGCCGCCATCGCCGTGACGAGGTCGTCGCCGCCGCCGCCGAGGCGCGCCTGGCGCCGTGCCGCCGGCAGCGGCCGCCGCCACCGAGGCGCGTCGGGCGGCTGTTGTCCCCCGTCCTTCTCCGGGTCGTCCTTCTCCGGGTCGTCGTCTCCTTGCGCCTTGAGGACGACAAGCGCGCCGGCGCTTGAGACGACCACGCGTCGGCCGCCAGAGAGCAGCACGCCGCCAGGCGCCGCCTGGCCCCCGTGGTGGTCCTGCGCCGCGGGGTCGGGCGGCGACGGCCCGGCCGGCTGTGGCTCGGTCGGGGGCAAGTCGGCGGCCGCGACGACGCCACCCTGGGACTCGTCGGCGGAGAGCCGCTGCTGCTCCAGCTCGGCCGCGATCTGCCCGACGTCCGGCGCCCGCGCCGGCGGCGACGCCGGCAGCAGCAGCAGCGCGCGCCCCGACGGCCGCCACTCGAGCTCGCGCTGCTGCAGCTGGTAGTCGACCACGAGCACGAAGCCGCTGCCGCCTTCATCGCGCGCCTTGCTCCGCCACGCCATGCCCGTCACGGCTGGCGCTGACCGCGAGGGCTGCTGGCCTGCGGGCAGGGTCGGAGAAGAGGCGGCGGCGGCAGGGGCGACGGGGGCGGCGGCGGCGGCGGTGGCGGGGGCGGCGGGGGCGGCGGCGGCAACGCCGCCCTCTCGCGTCTCGACCATCGACGGCGACAGGGCAGCCGAGAACACCACCGGCGGGGCCAGCACGCAAGGAGGAGACGACCCCTGGCCTCGGCCCTCCTGCGCCCACTCCACGGCCACGACCGCCACGCGCTCGCCGGCCCGGCTCGACAGGGCGACGGCCGACCCGTCGGGCGAGACCGCCATCAGGACGGGGGGGCGGCCGGCGCCGGCGCCGCCGGCGCCGTCGCCGAGCGGCGCCTGCGACGCTGCGACGACCGCCAGCCGCCCCAGATCCGCGCGGTACCGCAGCAGCATCAGGCCGCCGCGCCGCGTGAGCAGCGCGAGCGCGTCGGAAGCGTAGGCGTCGGCGGCGTCTTGGCCGTTGCCGCCGTCCGCCGCCGGGTGGCCGCCGTCGCCCGCCGGGGGGTCGCCGCCGCCGCCGGGAACGGGGACGCGCGCCATCGCGCGCACGCCCTCGCCACTGCGGCGCGCGAGCGCCGCGTCCCCCAGCGACGCGAGGGGCTGGCGGCACACCACGCGCATTGTCGATGCTGCTGGACTGCCCCCCTCGCCACCGCCGTCACCAAGAACCGACACGAGCTCGAGGGTGTCGCCGCGCACGAGCGCGAACGACGACGACGACGGCGGTGGCAGCGGCGCAGGCGACCGCGCTGCTCCGTCGCGGCAAAAGTCGCCCCCGCATGCGAGGAGCACGCGCGCGCTCTCGAGCTGCACGCTGCGGCGCCAGTAGCCGCCTCCTTGCCTGCCATCCGACGGGGCGCCCATGCTGCTCGGTGTTTTGCGTTTCGGGATTGGGTCTCCCCTCGGCCCTCAAGTCTCTCTAGATGCGTGCATGTTTCTCGAGGCTGATCGATGCAGTTTTCGTTGTGCGAAATCCAAAGTACGGGCGAGTGCGGTCGGTCGTGGCCAAGCGCGGGGCGGGTAAAGGATGGCGCGTTTTGCACAAAGGGAGAGAGGGAGAGAATTTGAAAAACGCCCAAACGGAAAAAGCCTCGCATCGCCCACAAAACGACCCACCTCCTCGATCTCTAGCCCATCGCCCGCAAGCGCACCACCCACAGCGCCTTCCCCTTTCCAAGCAAGCAAGCAAACGGACAGGGGGCGAACGGTAAAAGTCCCTTTCTTCCTTCCAACCTCCTCCTCCTCTCTCCTTCTTGCGCACTCCTCACACGCGCCACAACAATGGCGGACGTCGCCGAGGACAGCATGGTCCTCGCCAACGGCAGCGGCGAGAAGCCCGTCGCGGACGCCGCAGAGGAGGACCAGGTCCCGAGCCCCGGCGCCACCGATGCCGCCGCCGCCGACGACGGCGCCGCGACTTCCGGCCCCGCCGACCGCACCGCCGCCGATGCTGCCGGAGCCGCCGACGCCGCCGGAGCCGCCGCTGCGCCGCCGCCGCCGCGCCCGCCCAAGCCGGCCCACGCTCGCGGCATCTACCTGCTGCGGCTGCCGCGCCCGCCCATCGACGAGGGCAAGAGCAAGGAGCTGTCGGAGCAGCTGAGGAAGCACGTCGAGACGCTCAAGGGCATCAACATGCGCTCGGCCGCCAAGCGGGTGAGTCGGCGGTGCTCGAAAGGAAAAACGCGGTCCGAGAGGACGAAACAACTCGCCGCCGCCGCCGCCACGCCACGCCGCCCTCACATAAACAAAAAAAACCCACTACGCAAACACCTCCACACCGAAAACCCACCAAAGACTGAGCTCGGCGAGGTGCGCTCGCAGCTCAACCTCGCGCGCGACGTGCGCGACGGCTCCGCGCCCGAGTTCAACGACAAGAACGGGCGCATGGGCGAGCTGCGCGACCAGCGCCGGCGCGTGCTGGACCGCATCGCCGAGCTGCGCGGCGCCGCGCGCGGGCTCGAGGTGCGGTCCGAGGCCGACCTGGACGCGCGCATCGCCGAGATGGAGGCGCGCATCGCGAGCGGCGAGGCCACCCTGCGCGAGGAGAAGCAGGCCGTGCAGAACATCTCAAAGCTGCAGGCGCTGCGCGAGAAGGTCCGGGCGGCCGAGGCGAGCAGCGGCGGCCTGGCCGAGCTCGAGGCCGAGTCGGCGCGCCTCAAAGCGCTCATCGCCGACCTGGACAGCGAGTTCGCGGTCATCCGCGGCGAGCGCGACCAGGCGCGCGGCGTCATCTCGGACCTGCAGGCGCAGCTCAAGGCCAAGCAGGAGGACCTGGCCGGGCTAGACGCGGAGCGCGCGGCGGCCGAGGCCAAGAAGCGCGCGGTGCTGTCGGCGCTGGGGCTGGCGCACGACACGACCGACGGCGCCATGCAGCGCCACCGCGAGAACCGCAAGGCCGCGCTCGAGCTGCGCGACATGGTGGCCGAGGGCCGCCTGGACGAGGCGGCGCGGCGCGCGGCCGCGCAGGTCGAGGCGGCGCTCGGGCGCCTGCGCGCGGACGCTGGGGCGCGCCGCGGGTACGAGCAGCTGTGGGCCGGGCAGCGGCGCTACTTGGTCAGCGAGCTGCTGCCCGGCTCGGGGACGCCCGAGGGCGACGGCGCCGGCGGGGGCGGGGGCGGCGGCGGCGGCGGCCGGGGCGGCGGCCGGGGCGGCGGCGGCGGCAGGTTTGGCGGCGGCGCCGGGCGCGGCGCCGGCGCCGGCCGGGGGTCGGCGGCGGCGGCCGGCGGCGGCATGGGCGGCGGCGGCGAGGGCGGCGGCAACGGCACCAACGGCACCGCCGCGCCTGCCCCGCCCGTCCGCAACGGCGCGGCCAAGGCGGCGGCCATCATCGAGCAGGCCATGCGCGAGGCGTCGCAGGCGGCCGCCAACAAGCGCGCCGAGCAGCACGGCGGCACGGCGGCCACTGGCGGCGCGGCGGCGGCGGCGGCACCGGCGGCGGCGGCGCCGGCGCCGGCGCCGGCCGACGACGGCAGGGCGGACGCGGCGGCCGACGAGGGCGGCGAGGGCGGCTTGGCTCCCGGCGAGCACGCCGCGCCGGTGGTGCCCTTCATCCCGGGCGCCACGGAGGAGCAGATGGCCAAGAAGAAGAAGAAGCGCGGGGGTGGGGGCGGCGGGGGGGTGGGGGGCGCGGGCGGCAGCAACGGCGTCGGCGGCGGCGGCCTCCACGCGATTGTGGCGGCGCTGCCGTCGCTCGACAACGTGCCCGAGTTCCAGATGCCCGAGGCCGTCTCCGGCCCCGCCGCCGCCGCCGCCGCCTCGGCCTCGGCGCTCGCGGCCGCGGGCGGCGGCGACGACCCCGCGCTCAAGGCGCGGCTGCGCGAGGAGCAGCGCGAGCGCGCGGCCGAGGCCGAGGCGCGCAAGCGCAAGCGGCTCGAGGCGGCCGAGCGCAAGCGCCTTGCCAAGGCCGAGGAGGACGAGGCGCGCCGCCGCGCGGCCGAGGAGGAGGCCGAGCAGCAGCACCAGCGGCACCTGGCCGAGAAGCAGCAGCAGGCGCAGCAGCAGGAGCAGCAGCAGCAGCAGCAGCTAGAGGCGCAAGCAAAGGGCGAGGGCGGCGGGGGAGCGGCGGCGGCGGCGGCCAACGGCGCGGGCGTCATCGCGCGCTTTGCCGCGCCCGGCGGCGGCGCCGGCAAGGGCGGCGGCGGCGGCCGCAAGGCCCTGTCGCGCGGGCCCGGCGGCGCCAAGGGGCGCAAGGCCGCGCGCGGCGCCGGGGGTGGCGTCGGCGCGCCTGCCTGGCTCGCCAAGCTCCAGGCGGCGCTCGCGTCGCCGCAGGTGCAGGGGTGCATCATCGGCGGGCTGCTGTGCCTGATCCTGCTGTACGTGGCGTTCACGGGCGCGGGCGACAAGGGGCCCAAGGCGGGCGGCAAGAGGATGCGCGCGTGAGGAGGAGGAGGGGCTCGCGACAGAAGCCGCTGCGCCGCCGTTTGCGCCCTCTCGCCCTCGCCCTCGCCCTCGCCCGTCCGAGGGGGGAAGAGAGTCTTGGGATCTTTTGCCCCCCCCCGCCTTCACCTCGATCCATCCACACATCCTTTCCTGAATGCACGCACACACATACACATCCACACTCTCACACGAGACTGCCCTTGATCTGCCCCCACCCCCCCCCCCCCCCCCCCCTTTTTTTCAGCCCTTTCTATATTCTGCACGCGCTCGGCGCACGTCGACGCAAAAAACCAAAACAAAAAAAGGCGCCCTGAGAAACAACACCGTGAAATTTAAACAGCCACAAGGTCTGCAATGTCTCTCTCTCTCTCTTTCTCTCTGTCTCATATGCGTAATGCGCACGCCACCCATCTCCCCGTCGTCATCCGGGCCGCAAGCCCGTCCCCTCGCCGTACGCCTCGTCCCTGCCGTAGTTGGCGGCGTAGGCCGGCGCTGGCTGCAGCAGACGCGCCGACTCGTCCACGGGCTGCGTCAGGTAGACGGTCGAGGGGTCGTTCGGGTCGACGAACGCCCGGCGCTGCAGCTCGCCGACTTCGGCCGCGGCGCGCTCGAGCGGCTCGGGGCCGGCGGCGGCGTCCTGGCGGGCGGGCGCGTGCGCGGCGGCCGCGGCCGAGACGCGCGCCGCCGCGTCGGCGCGCAGCGCGCGCTGCCGCAGCGCGTAGAAGAGCGGGTAGAGCGTGCCCATGCCGCCGCTGGCGAACACGACCTTCCACTTGTGCGGCGGCAGCGACCCGGACGGGCCGCCGCCCTCGACCGCCGGGAAGCACGTGCCCGACAGGTTGTTGGCGCCGAACACGGGCTGCTCGAGGCGCTCCGTGGCGATGTAGACCAGCGGCAGGTCGAAGCCGGCAAGGCCCGAGGCGTCGGGCTTGTCGGCGACAAAGACGAGGCGGACGTTGGACACAAAGACGCTGCCGGTGGTCTTCCACCTGGTTTGGTTGAGTGGTTTCGTCGTTTTTGGTGTTTTGGCGTTGGCATTGTGAGTTTGTGCGTGGCCGGGCGCGGTCGGGTCTCTTCCCGCGTTCCTTGTGTCGAACCTTAATAAGCGGCGCCGTGCGCTGCGACCCTGTCTCTCTGTCTCTCGGCGGCGCGCTCGACCTTTTTACTCACTTGCCCGTCGCCGTGCGCACGCCGTCCAGCTCAAAACCGCAGCCCGGCCGCCCGACGCCAAACATTTCGTTCGCGAACGGCGCAGGATAGAACGTGCCGTTTCCAGCTTGGATCAAGGCCGGGTTGGCCGACATGGTTGTTGTGTGTGCTGATGCTTTTTTGAGTTGCGTGACGACGGGAGGGGGGAGCGTGCTGGCGGCGGTCGAACGCGGCGTGCAAAAAGTCGATGGTCTTTTATAAGGGGGTGGGGGCGCTTTGATGCGCGCGCGCGGTGGGAGGGCGGTCACGGGCACCGGTCGCGGGCGGGGCGTACGTGAGGTGCAGCGCGCGTGGACGCCTTGAGGCTGCCCTCTGCGGGTGTGAAAACGTGGCTTCCCAGCAAGCACGACAGTGGGTTGTTCACGCGAGAGAGAGGGGAAACCTTTGCCGATGGGGTGTTGTTTGGTGGGTGGGTTGCCGACACAGGTTGTTGTGAGGAGTGTTGCATCCCGCTCGAGTTTTGGCCAGTTGCTCGCCTCCTCCGGCAGCGCGGCGCTCCCCCAATCCGCCGGTTGCGCGCTCGCCGGCGCCGTCGGGCCGCCTCGTCGTCCCAAAAAGCGCCGCTCTCCCTCTCTCTCTCGCTCAATCCACAAATCTCGACGTCGTGTCGATACTACTCATCAACACCCAGCACGTCAACAACACCAACCATGCGCGCGGCAACCACGGCATCCGCCGCGGGCGGGGCCAGCAGCAGCACCAGGAGCGGGGGGGCAGCACGACCAGTTTGCCCTCTTCCCTCCGTCGCCGCCAGGCCCGTGATGGTCGCATCGACCAGGTGAGCAATCGGGAGCGTCGGCGCTCGCTCCATCGCCATCGGGCGCGCAAGCAGAGGGCCACCGCATCGGCTGCCTCGAGCGATTCTGGGCCACGAATGCGCAAACGCCGCAAAGCTCAATCGCCGTCCCAACCCACCCTCACCCCGCCCGAACGAACAGCGCCCCGACCACCAGCGTCACCAGCATCAGCCCCGAAGCAGCAGCAGCATTCCTGGCCGCGCGCAGAGCCCGCCGCGCGCCGACCACGGCCCGCCGCGCGCACGCCGCCGCCGCCGACGCCGCCCCCGCTCCTGCCCCTGCGCGCGCCGACGCCGACGCCTCGTCCGACGACCCCTGGTCGCGCGCCCAGGACCTGGCCGTCGCCGGCACCGTGGTCCAGGGCGTCATCAAGGCCGTCACCCGCAAGGGCGCCCTCGTCGAGGTCGCCGTCGGCCCCGACCCGTCCAGGGACGTGCTCACGGGCCTGATGCCCTACGCCAAGCTGGCGGCCGACCGGTTGACGCCCGGCCACCGCGGCGACCTGTCCTTTTTGGTCGGGCAGCGCGTCAAGGCGCGCGTGGTTTCGGCCGAGATGGCCTCGAGCGGCAAGCGCCGCGAGCTCGTGCTCTCGGAGCGCCAGGCCCTGGTGGCCGAGGCCGTCGCGCGCCTGCAGCCCGGGCAGCTGGTCGTCGGCGCCGTGGCGCGCCTCGAGGACTATGGAGCCATCGTCGCGCTGCTGGACAAGCCCGGCGGCAACCCCACGGGGGTGATGGGCCTGCTGCACCGGTCCGAGATGTCGTGGGAGGTGGTGCTCAACCCGGAGCGCGAGCTGGGCCTGCGCACGGGCGCTCCCGTCGCCGCGCAGGTGCTGCAGGCCGACCCCGCGCGCTGCCGCGTGGCGCTGTCGGTGAAAGCGCTGTCGCCCGACCCCGCGCGCGAGACCATCGACACGCTGCGGTGGGTCGACCCGCCGGGGGGCGCGGGCAAGGTGCTGCCGGACGTGGCGGGGATCGTCAAGGAGCTGCGCAAGGTGTCGGGCGTGGACGACGTGGTGGCCGGGCGCGTGGCGCAGGAGCGCCACACGGTCGCGCAGGACCTGGAGCTGTACCTGCGGCGCGGCGGCGGCGCGGCGGGCGCGAGCCTCGACGGCGGCGCGGACGCCGACGGAGGGGCCGGGGCCGACGCCCTGCCGCAGGCGCCCGGGCACGACCTGGTCGCGCGCACGGGGCGGTTCTTGCAGGAGATCCGCGTGGTCACGAGCCTGAGCCGCGAGGACGTGAAGAAGGCCATCACGCGCGTCATCTCGCGCGTCAAGTGATTTCCTTCTTGTTTTTTTTGTTTCCGACTTTTTCCCCCTCTCTCTCTCCGCCTTCTCGACGGCGGCGCGGAAGAAACAAACAGCATAACCGGAACGCATCCTCCGCCCCCCCCTTTTTAATTCATCCGTAAAGCACGACCGCCATGACCTGTTGTTACTCTCAATCCGTTACACAGACACCCACTTGCACAGAGTCCGTCCTGTGCAGTCCTGGCGCCGCCGCGCCCCGGCCGTCCTCCTTTCTTCCATCCGCTCGCTCAGTGGTCTCGCAGGTGGTCACTCGACGCCCGCCAGCCGGATGGCTCCCGCGTTGACGGCCACGCGAAAGGTCGCGAGCATGATGCCGATGATGGTCGAGAAGGACAGGACGAGCACCACCGAGGTGAGGGTGATGCGGCTGAAGAAGCCCGCGGCGCCGGGGATGACGGGGACCGAGGGCGCGAGCGGGTCGGGCCCGAGCGTGGGCGACAGGCCGGCCGGCTCAATCTTGGAGCGCGCGTTGAGCGACGCGCCCGGCGCCGACGCCAGAAAGGGCGAGCTCGGCGGGCTGCCGGCGCCGGCGGCCCCGCCGCCGCTCCCAAAGGGCGACGCCCCCGCCGCGGGCCCGCCGCCGCCAAAGGGCGACGCGGGCTTGGGCGCGGCGGCAGCAGACGCAGCCGCTGTTGCCGCTGCCGCCGACGCTGCCTTGGCCGCCGCCGCCGTTGCCGCCGTTGCCGCCGCCGCCGCCGCCGTGGCCTCTGCCGCCGCCGTTGCCGTGGCCGTGGCCGTGGCCGTGGCCGCCGCCGTCGCCGCCTCGGCCTCCTCCGACTCGCCAAACTCGGTCTCGAACTTGTCGAGGATGTCGCCGTCGTTGCCGAGAAACTGCTTACGGTCGCGCGTGATGAGGCGCTTGACCTGGGCGTTGCTCTCGCTAAACGGCTCGACGGCGCGGCCTGCCGTTATGTTGTGGGTTTCCAGGCGGGTGGCGAGAAGAGAAGAGAGGGAGTGAGAGATGATGGGCTTCAATCGCCGGGGGAAGGCTCGCTGTGCCCATGAGCAGTTGACAGGGCTCCATGCGACCGGCAGCGCTCGATCGCGAGGAAGCGTGACGGCATTGAAGCTGCGCAAACGCTCGCCATCGGTTTGACGAGACGGCGCGTCGAAAAGCGTTTTCTATCTCGACGAGAGGGAAGACTGCCCACTCACAGAGCGGCCTCCTGGGCGGGGCGGCGCCTCGCCGGGCGCGCAGGAGGGGCGTGATCGATGGCCCAGCGCTCGTCGAGCAGCTGCACGCCGCCGAGGCGCGCTGGTGGAGCGCCGCGTTCATTGTTTTGTGAGGGGAGAGTGTTGGCGATGGGCGCGCGCGCCGAGATAGCTCTGCTTGTGTTGAGGAGAAGGAGGACGACGATGAAGGATGAGGGTACTGGGAACAGTGGTCGATTGGTATGGTTTTTTGTGCGCAGGGGTGTTCCAGGAGAGCGGCGACTCTAAAAAGCGGCTCGGCGTCGAGCGGCGTCGGCGGCGTCGGCGATCGTTTGCGTTCAAACGCTCTTTGCATTTTGTGTCGCCCCCCCCGGTCCTCTCACAAACGCTCAGACGCACACACACGCGTCACATCATCCCACGTTCGTACATCGTACAGCTCGTACATCCCACGCTCGAGCGCGCTCAACCGTGGTCACAAGCTCACGGGAAAAAGGATTTGGACCTGCTCTCTCCCCGTCTTCACTCTCGCTCACGCGCGCGCTCTCGCGCCAGGGCCCGCCCCGCTGCTTGTGTGAGAGCGTCTCCCGCGCGAGCCACCTGGTGTGCGCCTGTCGCGCGGACGCTGGAACAAGCCAGGAGCAGCAGCAGCAGCAGCAGCAGCTGAACGCGCGCCGCGCGCCACGCGCCGCCGACCCCCGCCTCTTGCGCCGTCCGATCAACGCGCCACGCGCCGCCGAGTCCCCGCAACCATGGCGGCCTTTTCGCAAATCATCGACGACACCATGCGCGAGCTCTACGCGGGCAAGGCGGACGAGCCGGAGGTGATCGGGGACCTGCGCTTCCTCCGCGACAAGTGAGTCAGGAGGATGTTGTTGGCTTTTGGTGCGCAAAAGGGCGGGGGGAAAAGGCCGGCCGCCCACGCCTACACGCAGCCGCCGCCTCTTTTTTTTGATTCATCGTCCACGCCACAACGCCCCCCCCCTTCCACCCCTCTACACGCGAAAAACAACCGAAAAAGGTTCAAGCGCCGCATGGAGCAGATCGGCGAGATCAAGGCGCGCGTGGACAAGCGCACCGAGGAGGAGGGCGGCGTCAGCGCCGTCCGCGCGCGCGAGGCCGCCGCCGCCGAGCGCGAGGAGGCCGAGCGCACGGCCAAGGAGGCCGAGCAGGCGGACGAGATGCGCGGCATGCGCGAGGCGGCCGAGGGCGCCCTGGCGCGCGCGGGCGAGTCGGAGGGGTTCGACATGCTCGAGCCGCCGGCGCACAGGGCCGTCTTTGCCCCCGCCACGCCGGGCGCCGGCGGCGGCGACCGGCGGGCCGCCGACCCGCCGCGCGCCGCCGAGGCCGTGGCCGGCGGCCAGGGCGGCGCGCGCGCGCTCGCGCGCCTGTGCCGCCGCCTGCTGGCCCGCGGTCGCAGCGGCGGCGGCGGCGCCAACGCCGACGACGGCGAGGGCCCCTCGCCCATGGACGCCGACGACGACGACGAGAACGCCGCCGAGGACGAGGCCGACGAGGACGACGACGCGGCCGCCGTCGCCGAGGCGGCCGTCGCCGCCGTCGTGTCGGCCTACCCCTTTTGCCCGGGCGCCGCCGCCGCCGACGCGCGCGCGCTGGCGGCGGGGCCGGGCGGCGCCGAGGCCGCGGGCCGGGGCTGCCTGCGCGTCCTGGCGTCCCCGGCGACCGCCGCGAGCACGGCCGTCGTCCTGGGCGCGGGCGTGTCGCTGCTCGCGCGCATGGGCGCGCGCGACCCCGAGCTCGCCGCCGGGTCGGACGCGCCCTCCTCGGGCGACGACGCGTCCTCGGCGCAAGGCCTCGCTGCTGTTGCCCCTGGCATTCTTGGCGGCGGCCCGGCCAGCGCCAGCGCCGGCAACGTCTGGTTGCCCGCCGCGCCCGACTTTGTCGCCCTGTTCCGCGCGCTCGGGTATGGCGCCGCGTTTGTCGAGGCCGGCGGGGTGTCTCCGGGCGACGGGCCCGCCGCCGCCGCCGCCGCCGCCGCCCCTCCTCCCTCCTCCTGTCTGCTGCCGACGCCGCGCGGCGCGGCCGCCCTCCAGCTCGCGCTGCGCGCCCTGCGCCGCGCGCTCGAGCTGGGCGGCGCCGCGGCCGTGCTTCAGGCCGGCACCGCCCCCTCCGCGGCCAGCTCTCCCGCCGCCGCCTGGGCGTCCGCGCCCGAGGCGTGCGCGTCGGCGCTCGTGGCGGGCCTGCTGCGCCTGCGTCTCGACCCCTCGGCGCGCGCGGTCGCGCTGCCCGCGCTCGACGCCGCGCTCGGCGCGCTGCTCGCGGCCGTGCCCGCGCGCGACTGGCCGCGCGTCTGCGGCTCCGCGGGCTCCGCCCTCCTCGGCGCGCCCGTGGCCCCCTCGCACCGCGCGGCCCTCATGCTGCTGCAGGAGCTGCCCACGGGCGTGTCCCCGCGTGCCGTGCAGCTGCAGGCGTCCGGCGCCCTCGCGCTGCTGCGCACGGTCGCCCAGTGCCTGAGGACGGGCGGCGGCGACTTTTCGGCGCTCGAGCCGGGGGCCGGCGGCGGGGACGGCGCAGAGGCTTCCCACGGCGGCGGCGGCGGCAGCGGCGGCGCCGGGAAGCGCAAGCGCGCTGACGGTCCCGCGCCGTCGATGTGGCCGACGCCCCAGGAGGTGATGAGCGCGCTCGGGCAGGCGCGCGTGCTGCTGGCGGCCGTCAACGTGGCGGGCGTGGGGGGCGCCGGAGCGGGCGGCGCGGCTGCTGCCGCGGGCGGAGCGGCGGGGGCGCAGGACGAGGAGGACGGCGACGGCGCGGCGGCAACGGCGGCGGCGGCTGCCCCCGCGTCCAAGACGGGCACCGCGGCTGCCTACTGGGCCGCCATCACGGCCGTGGACGCGGCCGACATGATCCTTTGGGCGCACGTAGACGGCGCGCTCGCGCGGGCGCGCGCGGCCGAGGACGGCGGCGGCGGCGGCGTTTCTGCGGCGCCGACCGCGGCGCCGACCGGGGGCTGGACGCGCACGGCCAACGCCGCCTGGGCCAAGTGGCTGGTCGACGCCGGCAAGCAGGTGCGTTCGATCTCGCTGCACGCGCTGCGCGCGCGCCTCAGCGAGCTCGAGTACACGTACGAGCTGGTCGCGGGCGCCGTCGCGCGCGTCTGAGGATTGAAAAAAAGGGAGGGAGGGGCACGAAAGAGAGAGAAAAGGAGAGAGAGGGCGGCGCGCGGCGTTGGTGTCGAGCCCGGCAAAAGCGTCGCGCGCGCGCGAGCAATAGTTCCATAGACACCCTATTTGCCTGTCATCCGTTCCGTCCGATGAGACGAGATCGCCTGAGCCGCCTATTGCCTTACAGTCTTGAACCAAGCGAGAGAGAGAAAAGAGAAAAGAGGACCCATCCTCTATCCGGCAACGCGCTTGATCGCAAACTCGAGGAGCTCGTCGTTGTCGTCGTCGTCGTCGTCGTCGTCGCCGTCGCCGTCGTCGTCCTCTGCTGCATCCTCCTCGTCCCCGTCAGAGTCCTCCCCGTCCTCCACCTCGTCCTCCTCGTGGCTCCCCGTGCGCTCGTAGTCGTCGCACTCCTCGTCGTCGCCGAGCTCGGGCGCGCCGTCGTCGACGGCCTCGCCGTCCTTGGCCGCCGCCGCCGCCTGCAGGAACCACTGCTTTCCCGTCGGCTTGTCGACCGGCTGCTGCTGGCCCTGCGGCTGTCCTTGCTTGGCCCCGGCCTCCGCCGCCGCCGCGCCTGCCGCCGCCGCGCGCCTCTGCGCCATCTCGGCCTCGAACGCCTTTTGCCACGCCGCGAACGAAGCGACCGTGACGGGCGTCCCGTGCGCGCGCGCGGCCGACCGCCGCGCCTCCTCCTCCGCCTCGGCCCGCTTGCGTGCCGCGACCGAGTCCTCGCCGCCCCCGGCCCCGCCCGCCCCGCCCCCGGCCGCCCGCGCGATGCGCGCGCCCAGCCACTCCTGCGCGGCCGTCACCATCTGATAGACCATGGCGGCGCCCGCGCACGCATCGACTTCGCGCTGCACGGCGCGCGTCGCCTCGTCGACGTCCTGGTCCGACAGGCCTTTCACGGCGCGCAGGCGGAACAGGGGGGGCGCGTCCGGGTAGAGGGGCACGTGCGCGAACACGAGGTCGAGCTCGAGCCCGTCGGCCGCGTCGGCGGCGGCGGCGTCGGCCTGCGCGTCCTCGTCGCCGCCGTCGCCCGCCGTCGGCCGGATGGCGACGCGCCACGAGGTGCGGCCGGCGGCGGCCGTCTCCCAGCCGGGCGGGTGCGAGCCCTCGTGCTCCTCGATGTCGTCCATGAGGATGGCGTGCAGCGCCTCCATCTCCATCTCCTGTTCGGCGTCGTGGTCGGTCATTTTATTTGGCGGGGGCTGTTTGGTCCCTACACCCGCGCTCTGCTACCCGCGCTCGCCGCCGTCTCCCGATCGCCGACGCCGCCGCCGACGACGGCGGTTCGCCCCTTGCCGCCCCTTGCTGTTCAAGGTGCGAGGTGCAGCACCGCCCCCGTTTTTGCGGTGGACGGCTGCGATGGTCGCTGGGCGCGTGCGTGGTCAGAGATCGAGACAAGCCAGCAGGGGGCGGGCGACACGCCGTCGTTGATACTAGTATCGTGAACGCGGGAAGAGCAGTCGGTGTCGGTCCGATCGGAGCGTACTGGGGATGTGGTGTTGGCTGACGCGTTGTGAGTGTGATGGTGCGGCGGGAGCGTGATAGACGTCGTGATCGAACCGTGTCCTCAAGGCACCAGCAGGAAAACGACCTTCCGTCACCACCCTCCTTTTTGACCCGCCCCTCTCTCTCTCCGGGCACAGTTCCCCCCTTGCAATCCAATCACAACTGGGCCATGAGCAACGCCTTCACCCTCCCCAAGCCCTAGCGTTCAAGCCCAAAGAAGCAGCAAGGCGGGAGAACGTCACGCGATGCAGCACGGGACGAGGCTGCGCGCGCCCGCGGCGTCCGCCAAGGCGCCCGTCGCGCTCGGCCGCGCGGCCCGCGCGGTACGCATGCCCGTGCTTTGCCAGGCCAGCACGGCTCCGTGAGTGGTCCATTACATGAGAAGGAGCGCGCGAGACGACCGACCGAGACGACCGACCGAACGCGACGGCAGCGAGCGCCCCGCGAGCGCCCCGTCGTTGCCCGTCGAACGACAGACGATTAGCGCTCTGTCTCACAGGCACCTTCCCCCCCGAAAACCCCCACAACTAAACAACAGCATGGCGGTCGAGGCCATCGAGGGCGTCCGGCCAGAGATACGACGCGCCATCGCGGCCGCCGTCGACCAGGGCGGCGTCGTCACGGCCACCGACCTCCCCTACCCGGGCAAGCGGCAGGTGCGGGCAGGCGGGCGGCGGGGCGGGAGAGAGAGAGAGGGGGTGACAGGGGACCGACGGGAGCGTCCGCGTCCGAGGACGGACGGACAGGCGGACGGACAGACGGACGGCGGCGACAAGGGGGGGGGGCGCCCGATCGAGACGCGCTCACGACGCCCCCCCTCCAAACACACACCTCCGACACCAACTGAACAAAAACAAACACAAAATCAACAGGGCAAGGTCCGCGACACGTACGACCTGGGCGACCGGCTGGTCGTCGTCACCACCGACCGCCAGTCGGCCTTCGACCGCTTACTGGCCGCCGTGCCGTTCAAGGGCGCGGTGCTCAACGCCACCGCCGCCTGGTGGTTCGAGCGCACCACCCACATCGTCCCCAACGCCGTGGTGTCCGTGCCCGACCCCTGCGTGACCGTCATGCGCAAGTGCGAGGTGTTCCCCGTCGAATTCGTGGTCCGCGGTTTTCTGACGGGCAGCACCGAGACCTCGCTGTGGACCCACTACTGCGCCGGCGCGCGCACCTACTGCGGCAACGCCTTCCCCGACGGCATGCGCAAGAACGAGCGGCTCGCGCGCAACGTGGTCACGCCCACGACCAAGTCGGAGGACCGCGACGAGCCCATCACGCCGGAGGAGATCGTGGCCAGGGGCCTGATGACGCAAGGCGAGTGGGACGCCGCCGCGCGGGCCGCCCTGCGGCTGTTTGAGTTTGGGCAGGCCGAGGCGGCGCGGCGCGGCCTGCTGCTCGTGGACACCAAGTACGAGCTCGGGCGCGACCCGTCCGCGGGCGGGCGCATCACCTTGCTCGACGAGGTCCACACGCCCGACTCGTCGCGCTACTGGCTGGCCGACTCTTACGAGGCGCGCCACGCGCAGGGGCTCGAGCCGCAGTCGGTCGACAAGGAGTTTTTGCGCCTGTGGTTCCGCTCTGCTTGCGACCCCTACGCGGACGCCGAGCTCCCCGAGGCGCCCCGCGAGCTGGTCGAGGAGCTGGCCGCCCGGTACGTCTACCTGTACGAGCGCATTACGGGCGAGGACTTTGCGCCGACGCCGCTTTCGCCGCCCGCGAACGAGCGCATAATCGCCGCGCTCGCAAAGGCGCTTTGAGAGAGAGAAATGTTTTTTTGGGAGGTCGTCCGTCGTGGACCAGGCATGAAAATAATCGCTGAATGATTGAAATTATCGAGGCATTTTTATGGATTGTGCCGGACACTATACGCTATGGGACAACTGTCGTTTATGATGATGATGATGGTCGGCGCTGCGGGCATGCGCTCGCGACTTGAGCGTCCGGTTAAGTTCGTTGGCGCCAGAGGGGCTTGGTCCGCTTTCAGGAAGGTGGGGGGGAAGAGCGCTCAATTGTATCGAGGAACGAAGCGTGCGCGTCAATAGAGCGTCTTGGCCTGCCCGCGCACCGACTTTTTCGAGATGGTCTGCACGTGCCGCTTGGCGCGCCGCTCGGCCGCGGCCGTGCCGTGCTCGATCGCCGTCGCCGCACGCCGCGCCTGCTTGGTCGTGTGGTTGCCGCGCTTGCCGGTGCGCTTCTTGCCCACGCCGCCGCGCGTCGGCCACGACATGGCCAGCGCGGCGCCTCGTGCCTCGGCCGTGTCCATGCCGGCCGCGCACCCCGCCCTCCCGCCTCCCCCGCCCAGCGCCCCTCCGATCCGCAGCCGGCGCTCCTGCCGCTTCAGCTGCTTGCGCTTGGCGCCGGCCTTGTTCCGGCTCTTCAAGGCGGCCGCGACCGCGTCCGCCATCTCCATGTCCTGCCCGCCGTCGTCGGGCGCGCTGCCGCCGCCGCCGTCGCCCGCGGCGCCGTCGTCCATCGCCGAGACGCCAACCTTCCACCCGCCGTCGCCGTTTGCCGCGCCCTCATCGCCGCCGCCGCCGCCGCCTTTTGGCCGCAGCTGGAGCTGCTCGGCGATCTCGTCGAGGGTGCCGCCGCGGCGGGACTTCTTGCCTGTTTGGTGGGGCGGTTGATTGGAGGCAGGAGAGCGCGCGCGCGCGCGTCAGTGAGAGAAGGCTCTCGGAGGCGGCGCATTTGCTGTTGGCGAGTCGATCGAGCGCAAATCAAACGCTCCCTTACCTTTCTTGACCATGATTGATGGATTGATGGTTGATGTATTGGGCGCCTTGGAGGAGAGCCCGAGACCACTTCTTGCGCGGAAAGCGAACTTTTCGCGGCGGATACCCGACGCTGCCGCCTCGATTGCCGCCGGCGTCGCTCGGCGCCGCTGGAGCGGCTCTCTCTCTCTCTCCAAGCTCAAATCGCAGCAACAAACGGAAGGCCGTACTAGCACAAGCTTCGAACCAACCCCTTGACATTGCGCGTCGTCGTCGTCGTCGTCGTTCTCCTCCTCGTCGCCGCTCAGCAGAGCAGACGCTCGATCCATGGCTTCACTCCACCCGGCCGTCGCCTCCGCGGCCGACGCCGAGGCCGACGAGTTCAACCTCATCGTCGGGCGCGAGACTTGCTCGCTCCTCAGCCAGGGCGCGGAGGCGGTGCGTTTTCCTGTGTGGACGAGGAGGGATTGACCGCGCGCCGGCGTCGTCGTCGTTCGCCGTTGTTCGCCGCCGTCATCGCCCTCGCTAAGACAAACTAAAAAAAACTCGACAAAAACAACAACAACAGCGCCTCTGGACGACCACCTTTTGCGGCCGCCCGGCCGTCGCCAAGCAGCGCATCCGCAAGCGCTACCGCCACCCAGACCTCGACGCCCGCCTCACGGGCACCCGCCTGCGCGCCGAGGCGCGCGCCATGGCGCGGGCGCGCCGCCTGGGCGTGCCGGCCCCGACCCTTTTTATGGTCGAGCTGCCCGCGGCGACGCTCTACATGGAGCGGGTGGACGGCCACAGCCTCAAGGCCCTGCTTTCGGGCGGGGCGCTCGGGCTGCCGGACGTCGGGGAGGACGCGGCGGTGACGGCGGCGGCCGAGGAGGCGCGCGACGTGGCGGTGGCGGCGGCAGGCGGGGGCGCGGCGTCGGCGATGGCGGCGCTGCGGCAGCAGGCGGGCAACCTGGGAGCGGGAGCGGGAGCAGCAGCAGCAGCAGGAGTGGCAGCAGCGGCGCCGCCGCCCCTGGTGCCTGCGCCGCAGCATCCAGCAGCAGCAGTAGCGGCGGCTACAACAACAGCAACAGCAGCAGCAACAACAACAACAACGACAGGAGCAGCAGCGGCGGCGACAACGACAACGACAGCAACAACAACAGCAGCAGCAGCGGCGGCGACGAGCGCCGCCGAGCGCGCCACCCTGGCGCTGATGCGCGAGCTGGGGCGCGTGGTCGCGCGCCTGCACGACGGCGGGCTCGTGCACGGCGACCTGACGACGTCCAACGTGCTGGTGCGCGGCACGGGCGCGTGGCTGGACGACAGGGGGCGCGCAAAGCTTTCCCGCGAGGAGGGGCCGGGCGGCGAGG
>Ga0209390_10000253_pt1 | contig 100663 bp, 49 predicted proteins | sample BON01_FD_187212 | JGI IMG/M metagenome (GOLD analysis project Ga0209390, IMG submission 187212) | Freshwater microbial communities from Lake Bonney liftoff mats and glacier meltwater in Antarctica - BON-01 (SPAdes) (version 2) | ecosystem: Environmental > Aquatic > Freshwater > Ice > Glacier... | reverse complement strand
CCACCCACCCACCCACCGCAAGCGGCCGGGGCCGCCGCTACTTGGGCGGCTCGGGCGTCGGGCGCCGAAGACTGCCGCGAGGACGACGCCGACGACCACGACGACCAGGGCCGAGGGGACCCGCAGGCGGGCGGCGTCGGCGCGCGGGGGCGGCGGCAGCGTGGCGGCGGCAGCGACGCTGATGGTGTTGGCGACGAGAGACCCCTCGCTCGCTGCTCGGCGCGCGAGAGGCGCGCGCGCAGGTGCGCGAGCATCGACGAGCCGCCCGTGCCCTGCTTGGGGCAGCGCCCTCGAGTCGAGTCGAGTCGAGCGTTTTTCGTGTTCGTTGTGGACTGCTTGGGGGAGTCCCGTAGAGGTCACGTTCTAAGAAGAGGGATTGAGGGGTGACACTAGAGGCGAGGCCCGAAATCAATGGAGGATGGGTCTTTTGCCCATGAGTGTGGGCCACAACGATTTGAAGCGCGGGGTTTTCGGGCTGATTGACGCCGCGGCCGCGTTTAGGGCGACGGCCGTTTTAAGCGACGCCAGCAAAAGACGACGAGGGTTTCGCCCCGGAGCAGCCGCACAGGCATTCATTCACTCGCTCGGTCGACCAACTACACGCACTAGCATCATCATCACTTCCTGACGGACGACGGCGAACAAGACAGAGAGATAGAGATAGAGGATGGTGACGACGCGCGGCAGCGAAGCAGCAGCAGCAGCCGCAGCCGCAGGAGCAGGAGCAGCAGGAGCAGGAGCAAGCACCCCCTACGAGCGCAAGGCACGGCCCTCTCCCTCCCGGACGACGCCGAGGAGAACAACAAAGGCGCCGCCGCCGCCCCGGCCCGCCACGGCCGCCCCCGCCGCCGCCGTCGCGCGCGCTCTCGCCGCCGGCGCGATCGGAGCCGCCGCGGCCGCCATCGGCAAGCTCTCTGGGTCGGCCTGTCCCTCGCTCTTTCCCGCAGAGGACGGCGACGACGACGACGGCGCCGCGCCGCAAGCATGGCATCTGCTCTCGCCGCGGCTCGCGTGCCGCTCGGCGCTGGTGCTGCTCCTGGTGGCGTCCAACGTGGCGGCGGCCTCGCTCTTTTTGCGCGCGCTCGCGTCGGGCCTGCCCTCGCTGCGCGCGACCGTCCTGAGCAACGCGTCCAACCTGGCGGCCACGGGCGCGCTCGGGGCGCTGCTGTTTGCCGAGCCCATCACGGGGCGGTGGCTGTGCGGCGTGGCGACGGTCGGGGCGGGCCTGGCGCTCATCAGCAAGTCGGCGGAAGGCCTGGACGAGGCCGCGGGGGCGCCGCCGCCGCCGCCGCGGGCCCGACGCACGCCAGCAGCAGCAGCAGCACAAGCAGCAGCAGGCGGCGGCAAGACGCCCGCCCGCCAGCCGCGGCGGCCGCGATCCGACTAGCGGGGGGCGGCGGCGGCGACTGTCCGGCGGCGGCGCTCGGCCGGCAGAGCTACGCGCTGGTGGTCGCGTACGACGGCACAGGCTACGGCGGGTGGCAGCTGCAGGCGGCGCCGAAGAAGGAGAGGGCGGCGGCGGCGGCGGCGGCGCAAGGCGAGCAGGGCGACGCGGGAGCAACGAGCGGCGGACAAGACCGCCTTGCCCTCGCCCCACCGCTGCCGACCCGTCGCCGCAGGGAGGACGAGCGTCCGCCCCCCGTCACCGTGCAGGAGGTGGTCGAGCGCGCGCTGCTGACCGCCCTGCGCGCGCCCGGCGGGCGCGCCTGGCTGGGCGCGGGCGCCGCGGGGCGCACCGACGCGGGCGTGCACGCGGCGGGTCAGGTGGTTCAGTTTTATTGGGACGAAAGCGGCGGCGGCGGCGGCAACGGGGGCGGCGCGGCGACGCTGGGGGCGGGAGGCGGCGGCGGGGCAGCGTCGGCGGGCGGAGGCCTCGACCTCGACTTTTCGCGCGGCCTGCCCGCCCGCCTCAACGGCCTCTTGCCGCCAGACGTGCGCGTGCTGCGCGCCTTTCGCACGGCGCCCGACTTTGTGGCGACGGCCAGCGCCACGGGGAAGCGCTACCGCTACGAGCTCGACCTGCGGCCCTGGCCCGCGCCCGACCCGCGCGCCCTGCGGCGGCGCCACCATTCTCGCCGCCCGATCGACCCCGCGCGCGTGCGCGAGGCGGCGGCCTTGTTTGTGGGGACGCACAGTTTCTCGGCGTTTTCCAACCGCGACGCGCGGCGGGGCGTGGAAAACGGCGGCGGCGCCAACCGCGACCCCGTCAAGACGATCGAGGTGTTTGACGTCGAGGAGGTGGCCGAGGGCGGCGTGGGGGAGGCGGTCTACCCTAAACCTCTCTGCTGGCTCGGCCCCGCCGCCGACTCGCCCTCCTTTTTGAGGCTCGAGATCGTCGGCACGGGCTTTCTGTACAGGCAGGTGCGGCACATGGTCGGCGCGCTCGTGGCGGTCGGCGAGGGTCAGATGCCCGCCGAGGAGATATCGCGGCGCCTGAGGCTCGGGGCGGCGTGGTCTCCGGGCGCGGGCGGGCGGGCGGGCGCCGGGAGGGGCGGCGGCAGCGGCAGCGGCAGCGGCAGCGGCAGCGGCAGCGGCAGTGGCAGTGGCAGTGGCAGTGGCAGTGGCAGCGGCGATTTGAGCGGCGGCGGCTGGCGCGGCTACAACGTGGCCCCTGCCCGCGGCCTGACGCTGATGGCCGTGCGCTACCCGGACGGCGCGCTCGACCCCGCGGCGCTCCTCTACCCTGAGCTCAAGCACGACGCGTGGGGGCGGCTTGTTGAGGCGATCCCGCCCGCCACGGTGCGCGAGGCGCGGCGGCGTGCGGCGGCGGCATCGGTGGCTTCGACGGCTGCGGAAGGATGATAGGGGTCGGCGACGGTGCTGCTGGTAATCGCTGCTGCTTTTTTTCACCGTAAAACGTCAGGGCAACGCGGCATTGTGACTGTATCGCTGCCCTCGGAAAACGACCTCCCCATCCGCTCGCCCTTTCTCTCTCTCTCTCATTCGTCGTGGTCGCCGCCGCCGCCGCTGCCGCCCCCGTGCCTGTGCGACCGGCGCCCCCGTCCGCCCCCGCCGCGCCGCCCCCTTCCTCCCGAAGGACCGCCGCCCCCCCCGCGCCGCCCGCACACGTAGCCCCCTAAAAAGAGGCCCAGGCGCACCACCCCGCGCCCCAGCGTCAGCGCCAGCGCGCCCAAAAAGGCCGCCAGCGCGATCCACTTCAGCTGGCACGCGCCCGACGCCAGCGCCGACACGGCCGCGCGCCACGCGCCCGGCTCCACGCGCCCCGTCGCCGGGTCGAACGCGCAGAGCGCCGCGCCCAGCAGGGCGTCCTCGAGTGCGTCAAAGGCGGCGGCCACCCAGGGCAGCAGGTGCAGCGCGCGCCAGGGGTTTCTGCGCACGCCGGCGAGTTTTGCCGCGATCGCCTGGACGTCGCCGAAAAACAGCGCCCAGCCGACGATGTAAAAACCGTCCGCCCGCAGCAGGTCGGCGTAGGCGCGGCGGCCGGCGGGACCGTAGGCGGCGAAGGTGCGGTCGAGGGTCTCGGCGGAGAAGCCAAACAGGCGAAAGTCGGGCAGCAGCGGGCCGGCGGGCATCGGCGGCGCGGTGCCGTGCGCGAGGGCGGCGCGCTGGGCGCCGGCCACCCGGTCGATGAGGTGGGGCATGGCGCGGAAGTGGAGGGCGGCGACGAGGGCGGCGTGCGCGGCGACCCAGTAGGGCGTCATCGTGCGGCGGCGGACCCAGCCAGACAAGGCGTAGACGGGGAAGAGGGGCGGCATTGCGTCGCCGTCGCCGTCGCCGTCGCCGTCGGCGCCGCCGCCCGTCGGCGTCGAGCGTCGGCGGGGCGGCGCGCCGGCAGCGGCGTCGGCGCTCATTTTTCAACTGTGCGCGCTGATGAAGAATGCGCAGGGGGGCGCTCGATCGCTCAGTTGATGATGGTGGATGCGTGCGCGGCCGGGCTGCGTCTCGATTTGCGATGAGGCGATCGGGCGATGGTGACTTTTTCGATAGGATGACAGTGGAAAGAGGAAGGAACTAAAAGAGAGGAGCCCGTCGAGCGCGAATCAAAGCGTCTTTGCGATATATCAGAAAACACAAGACCACCACCAGCAGGGCACGCGCGCCTCATTCGTAGTTTGCAGCTCCCCCCTCCCCTCCCTCTCTTTTCCTCGCCTCCTCCTCCTCACACGACAGTCGACGCAAACGCCAAACGCAACGCAAAAAGCACTCTATCCATGCAATCGACACTCCGCCAAACGATGTCGACCCCCTCGACCGCCGCGTGCCTGGCGGCGCTCCTGGTCGCGTCTTGCGTCGCCCAAAGGGCGACGGCCGCTGCGATGCCGTCGGCCGCGGTGCCGTCGTCGTCCGGGGCGGCGGCGATGCCGATGCCCGGCGCGCTAGCAGCCCCCATCGGCGGGTCCGGCACGGCTCAGCAGGTCGCCTTCCTCGGCACAAAGGCCCACGCCGGCGCGTACAGGCTCGTTGGCGCCAACGAGAGCGCGGGCGTCGAGACCACGCTCGGCGGTCTGCCGGCCTATCTGGCTTCCCCAAATCTGAGCAAAACGGCAAAAAAACGCGGCCCGGCCGCCGCCGTGCTCCTTTACAGCGACATTTTTGGCTTCCGCGGCAATGGCACGCGCAAGATCGCCGACCGCCTCGCCGCCGAGGGCTACGTGGCCGTGATGCCCGACTTCTTCTCGGGCCGGTCGGCCGGCAGCAGCGACCCCGCCGACCGCGCCTTCATCCTGTCGATCCCACGGAGCGACGTCGAGCGCGGCGCCGCGGGCGTGCTGGCGGCGCTGCGCAAGAAATACCCCAGCATCAAGAAAACCGGCGCCTATGGCTACTGCTGGGGCGGGCGCTACGCGACCGTCGCCGCCGGCGACCTAGCCGCCAAGGGCGCGGCGGCCGACGCCGCCGTGGCCTTCCACGCCTCGCTCGTGGCGCCGGCCGAGTTTGCCGCCATCTCCCGCCCCCTGCTGTTTGTCAACGCGGCCGGCGACCCGCTCTTCAACGAGACTTTGATCGCGATCGCGAGGCAGGCCGGCGCGCGCAACGCCGCCCGCTCGCCGCCCGTGGCCGTCGAGATCAAGACGTTTGACGGCGTGCGGCACGGGTTCGCGGCCAGGTCCGCGCCCAACGACACGGTCGCGACGGCGGCGGCCGAGGGCGCGTTCACGGCGGGGCTGGCGTTTTTGAGGCGACACGGCGTTCTGCCTTGATCTTTTTTTCGGTGGCGGCGGCGACGACACGCCCGCCCCCCCCCCCCCTGCTTGCCCCCGTGTTTGATAAGCACATAGATTCGCGCGGCTCGATGATTCGCGAGGCCTGCGCATAGGTAGCCGTCCCTCTCGACGTGCATCTGTTGTTGTGAAAATAACACACACCATTGAGTCTTGGCTTGCGCTCACACGCGGCGGGGGCGCTTGCCCCCGAGGCCACCGCGACCGCCTCGGCCGCCGCCGCCGCCGCGCTTGGTCCCGCTCCGCCGGCCGCGCCCGCCCTCCCCCTCCTCCTCGTCGCCGTCGGAGCCCCCGCCCTCGCCCGGCGCCGCCTCGGCCTCGCGCAGCATGTCGTCGTAGTCGTCGGCGGGCGCGAGCCAGTCGCTGCCGCTGCCGCCGCCCGCGCGCTTGGCGCCCTTTTTCCGCTTGCCCGGCGCCTCGTCGTCCTCGTCCTCGCCGTCCTCGTCGTCCTCGCCGTCCTCGCCGCTGCCGCTGGCCGCCTCGTCCGACGAGACGAGGTCGCTAAAGTCGAGGCTCACGTCGTCGTCGACCTTGTCGTCGTCCTCGTCCTCGTCGCCGCCGCCCTCCTCCTCCTCGCCCTCCTCCTCGCTGCCCCCCTTCTCCTCCCGCTCCTCCAGGGACGACGACGGGCTCGGCAGATCGAACAGGTTGAGGCCGTCGAGCTCCTCGTCGGCCTGCTCGTCGGCGGCGCCGCCCTTCTTCTTGCCCTTGCCGCGGCCGCCGGCCGCCGCCTTGCCGCTGCTGGGCGCGCCGCCGGCCGCGATGGCGGCGGCGTCGGCCATGACAAAGTCGCCCTCGTCGCCGGTGCCGCTGTCGGTGAGGTCGCTGTCGTCGTCCGGAGAGGCGAGCTCGTCCTCGGGGTCGGTTGCGGCGGCGTCGTCGTCGTCGTCGTCGTCGTTATCGTCCTCGTCCTCGGCCTCGCCGTCGCTGCTGCTGCCGCTCTCCTCCTGCTCCTCAGCCTCCTCCTCCTCCTCCCCGCCCTCCTCGGACGACGACGGCGGCGCCTCAACAAGGGCAGCTGCAGCGGCGGCGACGGCGGCGGCCTTGCCGCCCTTCATCTGCTTCTTGCCGCCCGCCGCCACGGGGGCCGGCTCGGCGTCGTCGAACGAGGGCGCCGCGCGCATGGCCGCGGCCAGCTCGTCGTATCCGTCGTCCTCCTCGTCGTCCTCGGCGCGCGCGAGCGCCCGGTCGACCGCCGCCTCCTCGTCCTCGTCATCGTCGTCGCTGGCCAGTGCGCCGTCGCTGCCCACCTCGTCCTCGTCCCCCGCGCCGCCGCTGCCGCCGTCCTCGTCGCCGTCGTCGTCCTCGTCGTCGTCGCTGCCCGCGCGCTTGCGCCGCGCCGCGCGCTTGGCCGCCTGCCGGCTCGCGCGCTCGGCCACGGACGAGCGCGCGGCGTAGAAGCGGTGGAAGAAGAGCTCCGACGCGTCGACCTCGCCCTCGGCCAGCATCGCAAACTGCCCGCCGCCCAGCGCGGCGGCGTCGGCGGCGGCCGCGCCCGCCGCGCCCGCGCCCGCGCGCGGCAGGGGCTGCATGAGGGACGACCCGCGGGCGTGCGCCTTGGGCGGCTTGGAGACGAACTTGTCGAAAAAGGCGGGCGCGGTGAAGTCGCGGAGCGGGTCGCCCGCGTACGCGATCGCCTGGCCCGCCAGCAGCGTGCGCGCAAAGGCGGCGACCGAGGGGTGGGCGTGCGAGGCGAGGGCGCAGAGCTCCCACCAGCACGAGCGCTCGGCGTGGGCGTGCAGGGGCTCGCGCTTGCGCATGTCGTAGCCGCCGGCCCTGGGCCAGGGCGGCGGGGGCAGGTGGCCGTCGGGGGCGAGGGCGCCGGCGCCGGCGCCGGCGCCGGCGCCGCGCCCCTGCTGCCCCCCCTCCTCGGGCTCGGCCGCCGGCTCCTCCGGCTCCTCCGGCTCGCCGTCGTCGGGAGCGTCAAAGAAGCGCTCCTCCTCGTCATCGTCGTCGTCGGCGGCGCCGGTGGCGTTGGCCTTGCCCTTGCCCTTGCCGCCGCCGCCGCCGCCGCCGCCGCCGCCGCCGCCGCCGCCGCCGCCGCAAGAGAACGGCTCTGGCTGCTGCACGGCGACCCACAGCTCCGGCCGCTGGCCCAGCAGCTCGCTCAGCAAGACGAGCGCCCCCGCCGCCCACCCCGCCGGCGCGTGGCACGCCGCCTGCAGCAGGCGCTTGGCGAACGCCGCGGCGCGCCGCGGCGACGGGTCGGACGCGACGGCCTTGTGCAGGAGCGACATAAACTGGGCGGCGCCGCCCGACGCGCGGGGGCCGTCCCCCAGCATCGCGCCGTACAAGGCGCGGTAGAAGCGGTCGGTCGCGCCCGACGCGCGGCCGGACAGCAGCTGGAACAGCAGCATCAGGGACTGCAGGCCCACGGTGAAGGGGGCCACGTGCACCAGGCGGAAGAGCGGCTCGGCGTGCCGCTCGACCAGGGGCTCGGCCTCTCCGTCGCCGACGTAGGGAAAGGCGCGGCGCACGCCGGCGATCAGCGCGGACAGCATGCGCGCGTCGACGGCAGAAGCCAGGGCGTCGGCGCCGTGCGCGTCGGCGGACTCGTTGTCGGCGTCGGCGCCGTCGGGGTCGGCCGCCGCGGGCTCGCCGTCTTCCTCGCCGCCATCCCTGCCGTCCCTGCCGTCGCCGGCCTCGGCCCGCGCCTTGGCCTGCTTGCGCTTGGCGGCGCCCGCCGCCGCCTCAGCCGCCGCCGCGAGCGCTGCGTGCGGCGACACCCCCCCGCCGCCGCCGCCGCCGCCGCCGCCCCCGCCCCCCAGGCGGCGCAGGTGCTTGCGCTTGGGCGGGCCCGCCTTGCCGCTTCCTTTTCGCGCCCCCCCGCCGGCCTGCTCGCGCGCGCGGGCGAGCTCGAGCGCCCCGCGGCCCGCCCTGCCGGAGAGCACCAGTCCAAAGAGCGCGAAGTAGAGGTCGACCAGGCGGCGCGCGAGCTCGGACCCGCCGTGCTCGGACCGGCGCGAGAGGGGCAGCTGGTTGAGGAAGGCGGCGGCGTAGTAGAGGGCGCGCGGGCTGAGGCCCGGGCGGAAGGCAAAGCGCTCGACCTGTCGTTTTTTTTGTTTTTTTTGTTGTTTTGTGTCGTGGGACGGCAGGAGTCGGAGGGCGGGGAGGTGAGATGTGTGTGCGCGGGTGGGGCGCAGAGCCTCGACAGGCAGCGCGTGGCCGCGCCTGCCGTTTGCACGCAAGACACGGGGAGGAAATAGGACAACAGACAACGAAAAATGGTGTGAAAATGACCGCCCCATCCCGCCTGTTGGGGCCGGCGCGCGCGCGTGAAAAAAAAGGGGGGGCGCGCGCGCGCCAATTAGTTGAGCTGGGGGTCCGGGGGGCGGCGGCACCGACGAAGAACGGGCCTCGGCTCTTTGCGCGCACACTTGCCGCGCGGTGGTCAGGAATACCCATCCGCGTGGAGGTTGAAGGCCGCAATCGTGCTTGTTCTTTCGACGAGGGGCGCCGGCGGACGGGGGCGTCGCCGCACGTCCTCCCTGGGCTCGCGCAAACACGCGCGCTCGGAGCGGCCGGGGAAAAAAGAAAAAGAAAAAGAAAAAGAAAGACCTCAAAAAGCTCCCTCTCTGCTCTCACCTCGCGCACGACCACCACCTTCATGGCCGGGTGCTGCCCGAGCAGCTGGTGCAGCAGGTACCCCGCCCGCGACGCCACGCGCCGCTCCGGGTCTCCCAACTTGTTCACCAGCGCCCCCAAGAGCGCCTGCTCGCCCTCTGGCCGCGCGCCGAGCAGCGCGCCGATCGCCCGCAGCGCGCGCTCGCGCAGGTGGGTGAGCGGGTCGCGCGACGCCTGCTCCAGCGCCTCGACAAACTGGGCGTAGCGCCGCTTGACGGCGTCCTCGGCGGCCCAGTAGACGAGGCAGCGCTCGGCGTCGCGCAGGGACAGGGGAGCGGGGGCGGGGTGCTGGCGGGCCTGCGCCTCGGCGGCGGCCGCGGGCGCGTCGGCGCCAAGCAACAAGGCCAGCGGCAGCGCGGCGAGCGGCTGCTGCTCAAACACGCGCAGCTTGCGGCCCTCGGGCAGCAGCGCGCCCTGGAACAATTCCTGCAGGGCCTCGATGGCGGGCCCGACCACCGAGCGCCCGCCGCTGCGCTTGGACGCCAGCGCGATCAGGCCATCGAGCGAGCGCACGTTGGCGACGGCAGACTCCTGTTATTTGTCGATTGTGATTTTTTGTGGTTTTGTGATGTGTATTGTTGTTGTTTTTTGTTTTTGTGATTTGTGGGGATCAGTTTGGAGTTGGTTTTGTGTTGGTCCGTCGGGTTTCAAGCCGGTGAGGGGAAAGATCGGACGTGAGAGACCGCACGCAGCGGGAAGCGCGGGGTCTGAACGACGGAGAGGGGGAGAAAGGGAGGCGGGAGGGGGAACGTTTGTGCGGGCCAGCGCCCGGCGTCGTCGGCAGCGGCGGGAAAAAAGAGCGCGCTGCCGGTTGAGCCGGGCCACGCCCCCGTTTGGATGTCGGCACGTATTAATTCGCGCGGCGCCTTTGGCGGGAAAGTGAATCCCCGCGCGCCGAGCGAGAGTGTGAGCGCCTTTTTGGTTGGGTCGGGAGAAGGGGGTCCGTCGGGGTTGGGGTTTTGCGGCCGCGCCGCGCGCGCGCCTCTCGATTTCTTTTTTGCGCCGACCGCGGCGCGAACGAACGAACAACAAACGGAAAACAGGAAAACAAAAGCACAAAAAAGAGGAGCGCACCTGCACCAGCAGCGTCATGGCGGCGACCCGATCGGCCGTCGTGCCGCTGCGCCGGACCTGCTGCAGCCACCGCGCGTCCCCGGCCGACCGCCGGCCCAGCGCCTGCTCGTACGCGGCCGCCTCGGCCTCAAGCAGCGTGTCGGCGCGCTGCCGCAGCCGCTCGACCGTGTCGCCGTCGAGCTCGAGCGGCGGCGGAGCGCCGCCGATACCGCCGCCGCCGCCGCCGCCATCGCCTGCGGTTGCGGCTGCGGCGGCTGCCGCGCCGCCTGCGGCGGCCTGCTTCTGCCGCCTGCGCTCGAGGCGGCGCAGCTCCTTGCGGCGCTTGGCGTCGAGCGTGGGGTCGTCGGGGTCGGGGGCGGACGAGGGGCGTGCGGCGGCGGCGGCGGCGGCGGCTGCCGCTCGCGCCAGCGCGGCCGGCGGCGGGACCAGCGCGGGCAGCGCGGCCTCGTGCCACACGGCCGGGTCGTCCTTGGGCAGGATCGAGCGCGCGCCGGCCGCCCCCCCGGCCGAGGGGGCGAAGAAGGCCGGGCGCGGGCCGGCGCCCGAGTTCCACCCGCGCTCGCGGATCGGGTCTCGGGCGCCGCTGCCGTTTCCGCCGCCGCCGCCGCCGCCGGTGCCCTCGTCGGGCGGCGTGCGCGGCGGCCGCACGCTGCCCCCCTCACCCTTCGCGGTCGGGGGCGGCTGCCGTTGCTGCTGCTTCTGCTGCTGCTGTTGCTGACTCTGCTTGCCCTCGCCGCGCCGCTCCCTGTCATCGGCCCGCTCGTCTCCCTTGTCCTGCTCCTTGTCGGCGCCGCGCCTTTTTGCAGCGGGCGGCGGCGCGAAATCGTCAAACGCAAAGCCGCCGCCGCCGCCGCTCAGGCCGAGCGACGCGGCAAACGCGCGGACCTCCGACTGCAGGGCCGGGTCTTCCTGGTCGGCCGCCGCGGGCGCGTGCTTGTCGCGCGCCATGGGCGCCAAGGTCACTGGCGGCTGGTGTTGTCGGGCGCGCAGAGGGCGCGCGCCGCCTGCTGCGAGAGGGCCTGCGCCCGCCGCCTATGGCCTCCCCCTTTTCTCCGTGTGTGCGTGTCGCGCGATGTCGGGGTCGTCGGTGGCGGTCGTGTGTGGAGCTAGTACGTCATGCGTGATTGGTTGCGGGGGCGTGTGAGAGCGAGAGTAAGAGAATGGAGGCGGGGGGGAAAGGTTGTTCAGCTCTCATGATTTGGGGGGAGAGGGAGCGAGACAGGAGCAAGGGCAGCGGGGAGCTTCAAACGCTCGGGCACCCCATCACCACCGGATCTTGAACCCGCACGTGCCCACGACCCAGCAGCAAGAACAACATCAACATCAACAAATAACAAAGGGCGGTCCAGAGTGAGCCGGCGAAAAGGACGTTCCCATCCAAGCACGCGCGCGACAAGCACCTCCTCGCACCACGAAACGAAAGCGCCTCGTCTCCTCGCGCGCGGACGCCCCCCCCGTTGCCAACGATGCTGCTCCGGGTCCGCGCCACGTCGTTCCTGTGCGGTTTCGCCGTCGCGGGCGCGGCCGCGATGGCCGCGATCCGCAACGACGTCCTGCGCTCCGCCGAGCTCGTCGCCGGCGAGGCGCGCCGCTCGCGCACGGAGCTCGAGGGGCGCGTCTCGCGGCTCGAGTTGCTGCTCGGCGCGTCTCTCCCGCCCGCCCCCGGGCCCGCGCAGGCGGAGGAGCCGTCGGCGCCGCCCTCGAGCGACGCGATCGGGCTCGCGAGGAGGGTGCTGGCCGAGGCGGCGGCGGCTGGGGAGGCTGAGGCGGCAGCAGCAGCAGAAGCAGCGGCGCCGGCGCCGTGAGAGAGAGGGAGAGCGAGCGGCGGCGCGCGTCGATCTGCGCCGCGCTGCGCAGAAAAACACAACCAGCCATTGATAGGAACGAATGCCCCGCGAATAGTGGTGTTAGAATAGTCTCGTCCGTGTTTGCACATCTCTTGCCTGCACGTCACTGCCAAAAACGGCAAAATCTCACGATCTTGCCGCCGCCGCCACCGCTGCTCTCCTCGCCGCCGCCGCCTCTCCCGCCGCCCGCCTCCGCCCCTCGCGCCGCGCCGCCTCGCCTGCCCCCTCCTCCTCCTCCTCCTCCTCCCGCCGCCTCTCGGCCCTCAGCTCCTCCACCGCCGACTCGAGCGCCAGCGCCCAGTGCGTCCAGTGCGTCCCGCCCTGGCAGTACACCACGTAGGGCGCCCGCACGGGCCCGTCCGCCGACAGCTCTGCCGTGCTGCCGTCGACGAAAGTTCCGTCGGCAAAGATCACCTCGTCGGCGTAACCGGCGGTGACTCCCGGCTCGGGCACGACGTACGACCCCACGGGGCATGCGCGCTGGACGCCGCGGCAGAAGGCGACCATGCGGCGGCGGGTGCCGAGCTCGACGGCGGTGATCATGGAGGGCGGGTCGGGGAGCAGGCTGGCAAAGGCGGCGGCGCCCCCGCCGTCCGGCAAAGACGAGGACGAGGACGAGGACGAGGACGGCGACGACGACGAGAGCGCCGCAAACGCCGCCGACGCTGACGCCGGCGCCGGCACGACCGCGTAGCCCTCGCGCGCCATCACCTCAGCCACCAGCCTCCCGCCCTTGAGCGCCTCCCCCGTGGCCTGCGGGCCCATGAACAGGCCCTGGAATATCAGACGCATCGTCGCGCCGTCCACCGCGCCGGCGTCGGTGCCGACCCCAGGGGCCGACATGCGCGCCGCCGCCGCCGCCACCAGCTCGCGCCTGCCCGCCACGTACCCGCCGCACGGCGCCAGGGTGCCCCCCGCGTTCTTGATCAGCGATCCCATGGCCAGGTCGGCCCCCACGGCGCACGGCTCGAGCCGCTCGGTGAACTCGCCATAACAGTTGTCGACGGCGACGACCACCGACGGGTCCTGCCTCTTGACCGACGCGACGATGCGGCCGACGTCGGCGACGCCCAGCGTCGGCCTCAGGGCGTAGCCGCACGAGCGCTGCACGTGGACCACCCGGGTGAGACCCGGGACCACGCACGTCTCCAGCCGCTCCCAGTCAACGCCGCCCGTGCGCGGCGGGCAGAGCTCAAGCTGCCGGTACGACACCCCCCACTCGCGGAGCGAGCCGTGGCCCGGCGTGCCTCGCCCCGGCAGCCCGATCACCTCCTCCATGGTGTCGTACGGCGCCCCGGCGACCGCCAGGAGCTCGTCGCCGGGCCGCAGGACCGCGAACAGGCCCGCGGCGATGGCGTGCGTCCCGGACATCAGGTGCGGGCGGACGATGGCGGACTCGGCGCCCATCAGCGCGGCAACGACGGAGTCGAGCGCCTCGCGCCCCTGGTCGCCGTGGCCGTAGCCCGTGGAGCCGGCGAAGTGGTGCGGGCCGACGCGGGCGTCGCGGAACGCGCGCTGGCAGCGGGAGAGGTTGGCGTGCACGAGGCGGTCGACCTGCGCGAAGACGGGCGCGAGGTCGGCGGCGCAGCGCCAGATGAGCGCAGAGGCGGACGAATTGGGGGAGCAGGAGGCCGAGCAGGAGGGGCGCGGTCCGCCCTTTTTGCGGGCCGCTGTTGCTGCTGCTGCTGGTGTTGCTGCTGCAGTTGTTGCTGGTGCTGCTTGGCGAGGGCTGTCGGCGGGCGGCTGACCGGCAGCCTCGTCGTCGCGACCCTCGTCGTCGTTGTCCTGCTGCGCTTCTCCCGAGGCGCCAACAGTCGCCCACTTGGCGCGGTTGGCCGACCGGCGCTCGCCGCGCGCGACGACGACGACGGCGGCCGTCGAGCGGCGAGGGCGGCGGCGGCCAGGGCCGCTGGCGGCGGCGGCGGCGGCGGCGGCGGCGGTGACGCGGGGGGCGGGTCCGATGCAATGGGGCCTACTGCTGGTCGTGGAGCTTGGCAGTAGCGCAGCCGCGCCACGGGATGGCATGGCGAGCATGATTGCCGCGCGGATGCTGTAAGGCGGTCGTCTCGACAGCAGTCGCGAGCCGCCCGCTCGATTTGTCCGCTCTAGCGTGCGGCGTCAATCACGAATTCGCAAGGATTGTGCTTTTGCGTGTGCCAAGAGTCATCTGGCGAAAGTTCGTTGCTACAGGTCGGCGGACGTACGCGGTGCGCGACCGGCGTTCTTTGCGTGGTTAGCGGAAACGCGGCGTCGACGAGCGGGAAACGCCGTCCGCGCGACCGTTGGGCGTTGGCGCGCGACGCAAAAACACACCAGCCTGATTGATACGCCACAATTATCAAACCCGTATCTCTTACCAACAACAACCGCGACCTCAACAGCCTTTACTGTTAGCCCTCGATCGACAGCAGCACGCAGCACATAAAACCACCACCACCCGCGGACCACTCCAAACGAACCGCAAAACGACAAAAATCGCGCCTCTCTCACCGGAAACGAGGGCGCGTCCCGTGAGGCACGCGCGTTCCGTTCCCGTGACGCGCTCCTGCCGGATGCAAGCCTAGTCGCGCGCGCGCGCGCGCGGCTCGCCCCGCCCATCCAACAACGCAGACGCAAACGACGATAAAATGAGCCCCGCTCGAAAACGAGGCGCCGCGCCGACGCCGCCGGCGGGCAAACCGCCGCTCCCCCCTTGGGTCATCGCGAGCCCGCGCGCCCCGCGCGCCCCCGCCCGCGAGAGCCCGGGCCCGTCCCCGGACGGCGCGGCGGCGGCGGCGGCGGTGGCGGCGGCGGCGGCGGCGGCGGCGGCGGCACCGGACGGCTCGGACAAGGGCAAGCGCGCGCCGGCGCCGAGGTCCGCAAAGGAGGACGACGGCGCGTTCCTTGTGCGCGTGCTGCTGGCGCACGACGGCGACGCCAGGGCGGCCCTGTGCGCGTGCGGGAGCAGCGCCGACGCGGAGCGCCTGCGGGGCGTGCTGGCGCGGCAGGCGGCGGTGTACGGCGCGCTGGAGCACAACGGGGGCGAGGAGGACGAGGGGGAGGGCGGAGGAGGCGGCGGCGGCGGTGGTGGCGGCAACGGCGGCGGCGGCGACAAGGGAGGAGGAGGAGGAGCAGGGGGCGGTGCTGGCGGCCGCCTCGCCGCAGCCGCGCGGCGTGCGGCGTCTGCTGTATCGGCGGCCGCCGCCAACGCGGGCCGCCGGCTCACGGGCGGCGGCGGCGGTGGCAGCGGCGGCGGCAGTGGCAGTGGCAGGGGCGGCGGCGGCGGCGAAGCGCGGCCGACGCTCGAGGCCACGGGCGCCAAGCGCGGTCGCCCCGTCGTGACGGTGGATGGAGACGACGAGGATGAGCAGGGACGCCGCGCCGGACCGTCCGCGGCCAACAAGCAGCGCCGCCTCGGCGCGACCCCCCCCCCGCTCCCGCCGGCGTCGGCGGCAGCAGCACCAAAGGCCGCCGCCGCCGCCGCCGCCGCTGCCGCCGCCAGAGCCTCGTCTATGCCTCCGCCGCGGCCCCGCCGCGCAGCCCCGCCGCCGCCGCCCCCAACCGCCTCCGCCGCGAGCGCCCTGACCGCCAACCCCGCCCCCGTCCCCGCCCTTGACAACAACAACAACACCAACGGCGACACCCCCTTTGGCGCGCTGGCCGCCCGCGCGGCGCCAGCCGGCAACTTCGTCGGCGCCAAGGGGCGCCGCCTGCTGCGCGCGACGCTCTCGGGCCTGCAGTCCGAGGTGGCCGCCCGCCGCGACGCCCTCCGGGACCCGCGCAACGCCTCGCAGCTCATCGCCGCCCTGTCCGACGCGGCCGCGCTGCACGCGCACGCGCGCGCGCGCGCGCGGGAGAGCTGCGCCGACGCCGCGCTCCTTGCGGCGCTCGCAGCGTGCGGGAGCGAGATGGCGCTGCGGCAGGGCGGCGAGGCGCACGGGCGGCGCCCCTCCGACCTGGTGGCAGTGCTGCGGCAGGCGTGGCCGGCGTCGGCGGCGGTGCGTGGGGGCGGCGGTGGCGGCGCGCGGGCGGCGGGCGGAAGCGCCGGCGGCGGGCGCGGCGGCGGCGGCGGCGCGGGCGGCGGCGGCCCCTCGATCGACTGGGCGGGCGTCGGGCGGGCGGCCGCGGGCCAGGGCGTCGCCAGCGCGCAGGCCTGCTTCTCGGGCGGCACCATGCTCGGGCCCCTGGCGTCGGCCCCGGGCGACCTCGCGGCCAAGCTGGCGGCCAAGGCGCTGGCCGAGGAGCAGAGGCGGCGGCGCGACGAGCGGCGCGGCGTCGGCGTCGGCGCGGCGGGCGCCAAGCTCAGCCTGGCGGCGCGCCGCCGCGCCGAGGACGAGGCCGCCCCTCTGGTGCGCCCGGCGCAGGCCGACGCCGCGGGCGACGCCGACGGCGAGCGCCAGGAGACCGACGTGCTGGCGGCGGACATGTACGCCCGCCTGCTCGAGGCGTGCGGCCGCGCCGCCGAGGAACGCGGGGGGGCCGGGAGCGGCGGCGGCGGCAGCGACGGGGCGGCCGGCGCACGAGCGGGCGACGACGGAGACGGGGGCGAGGACGGGGACGAACCGCCGCTCCTGCCCCCAGCGCTGCGCCGCAAGTGGCGCGCCCTCGGCCGCGTGCCGCTCTCCGACGCCGTCTGCGCAGAGTCCTTCGCCAACACGGTCGAGAACGTGTTCACCCTCTCGTTCCTCGTGCGCGACCGGCGCGTCGCCGTGGAGCCGCCGGGCGAGGGGGGCGCGGGCGCGGGCGCGGGCGCCAGGAGGCACGGGCTGATGCTGCGGCCGCGGACGACGCGCGAGTGGCTGCTGTCCGACGCCTCCTCCTATTCTGCGACGGCCGCCGCCGCTGCTGCTGCGGCTGGGGGTGGTGCCGCCGCCTCCGCTGAGGAGGAAGAGGAGGATGGGCAAGGAGGAGGGGACGATGCGGCAGACGGGCCGGGCAACGGGCGGGCGGCGGCGGCGGCGCGGCGGCTGCCGGCGGCGCCGGTGCAGCGGCAGCGGCAGCAGCAGCACCAGCTCGTGCTGCGCCTGAGCGCCGAGGAGCACGCCGTGATGCGCGAGATCGTGCCGCCGGACGCGCGCCTGATGCCCGCCCGCGACTGAACACAACAAAAGAGGAAATGGACGACGACGCCAAACGCTGCGGGCGCCCGCCGCCGCCGCCTTTTTTTGAGCGAGCGCGCGCGCCGCTGGCCGCTCGCCGCGTGTGCTCCCTCTCTCCAAGCCCTGCGTGATCCTTGTGTTAGGAAGCCAATAGTGTGCACATCAACATTTCTTCTGAGCTAGCCCAAACACTCGAGAGAGAAGCATCCTGACTCCTTGGGTGAAAAAGACCCCTCACTCGGCGATTGGACTGCGTTTCTGGGCCTCCCAGACACCACGCAATCGCCGCAAAACCCCCCCAAAGGTCGCCCAATTCGATCACAGGGAGGATGTCCCTCCTCCCGCGCGTGCGCGCGCTGCGTGAAGCCCTGCAAAAGGCGACCGCGTCGCGCGCAGCCACCGCCACCGCCGCCACGAGCGCCGCCGTCGCCGCCGCAACGCGCGCGCCGTTTGCGTCGTCGTCGTCGGCCACCCCGATGATCGGCGACGACCCCCACACCGCCGCCCCCCACCAGCCCCCGGCCATGGAGGTCTTCGACCGCCCGCGCAAGTGGGCCCAGCGCGACCGCGCCGCCGCGATGCGCTGGCAGGGCGAGGAGCAAGGAGAGAACGGCGGCAACAGCGGCCCTCGGCAGCCGCAGGAGGACGCCGACCCACTCATCGCGGCGGCGGCCTCCCGCCTGGTCGACCGGCTCGAGGACTGCGTGGCCAAGTTCCCCACGGCCGTGATCCTGCCGGGCGCGGGGGCCGACGCCGTGTCCGCGCGCCTCAAGGCGGGCGGACGGGCCGGGGTCGAGCGCGTCGTGCGCGTCGAGGCGTCGCCCGGCGCGCTGGCGCTGGCCCGCGCTCTGCACGCGGCGCGCGTCGCGCGGGACGGCGCGGGCGCGTGGCCGCGCACGCACTTTGTGCTGGCGGACGACGAGTTCCTGCCGCTGGCGCCCGGGAGCGTGGACCTGGTTGTGAGCTGCCTGGGCCTGCACTGGGCCAACGATCTGCCGGTGAGGATTTTTTTCTTTTTTTTGTATTTGTTTTTTCCCAGGCGCTTCGGCCCCCCAAAGCAAACTGCTCGAGAATTTGAGTCGCGCGGCCGCGCAGGTCTTTCAAGAGATCCACCCCACGGTCGCGCGTCCGTATACGCGAGCGAGATCGATGCAATGTCTGTTTTGCACTCCAGAGGGGAACGAACGAGGGCGGCTGTCATCTCGCGGCGCGACCTTGGTCGGCGGACGGCGCGCGGGCGGTCCCCCCCGGTCTTGCTCGTCGCCCTGTTGCCGCGCGCTGCGAGGGGAAAGCATCCGCGCCCTCCCGTTTCCCCCCCTCGAGTCGGACAGACGCTCCCAACCCGGCGGGCGACGTTTGCGCGCCTCCTTTGTGCTTTGCGCCCCACGGCAACACAAACTCGTGGAGGGACCGCGTCTACAGGCCCCCCCGACAAGAACACAAAAAGGAACGCTGGCCGCCGCCGCCGCCGCGACACTCTTGACGATGCCTTCCCCCGCCGCCACAAATATCAACCGACACAAAACAAACAAACCCTCAAAAACAACCTCAACAGGGCGCCCTAACCCAGGCGCGCCTCGCGCTCCGGTCCGACGGCCTGCTCCTCGCCGCGCTCTTCGGCGGCGAGTCCCTCCGCGAGCTCCGCCGCGCGTGCGCGCTCGCGCAGCTCGAGAGGGAGGGCGGCGTCGCCGCCGTGGTCTCGCCCCTCGCGCGCGTGCGCGACGGCGGCAACGTGCTGACGCGCGCGGGGCTGGCGCTCCCGACCGTGGACGTGGACGCGTTCCGGATCAGGTACCCCGACGCGCGGCGGCTGGCGGCCCACGTGCGGGCGATGGGCGAGGGCGCGGCGCCGGCCGCGCCGCCCTCTTTGCCGCCGTCGCCCGCGCCGTCTTCGCCGCCCTCGCCCTCGTCCTCTACGGCCCGCCCTCGCCGCTCGCTGCGGCGGGACTCGGCGCTGGCGGCGGCGGCGGTGCACGCCTACCTGACGGCCACGGAGGAGGCGGAAGAGGAGGAGCAGGACGGCGAGCGAGAGGGGGCGGCGGCGGCGGCGGCGGCGGCGGGGGGCAAGGCGGGCGCGCGCCGCGAGCCGTCGGCAGAGGTGGCGGCGACGTTCGAGGTGATGTTTCTCACGGGGTGGTCGCCGAGCCGCAGCCAGCCGCGGGCGGCCAAGCGCGGGTCGGCGACCATCTCGTTCGAGGAGTTTGCGCGGCACGTCGAGGAGCAGGAAAAGAAGGACATGGACAAGGAGAAGGGTGGAGGAGGCGGAGGCGCGGAGGGGCCGCCGGCGTCGGTCCCTTAACCGCGACCGGCGATCCCACGCGCTTTCAAATGAGCGGACGCCCGTCGGTCTTCGTCCTCTGAACGTTTGTGATCGGACACCACAGCACCCAATGCACACAATCATGACACGAGACACATAGACACGACTCTTCAAAAAGAGAGAGAGCGCGACATGACGGGGCCGATCGATCCACCCGCCGTCCTCGAGGCAGAGGTGACGGTCCCATCCGGCGGACTCGTGGCCATCGAGTACCCGGGGTACGTGCGCAACGTGGACCGCGCCCTGGAGACGTTTGGCGGCCCCAGGGCGCTCGGCGCCATGCTCGCGGCCGTCGGCGCGGCGTCGCCGGCCGGGCCGGCGCCGCCCCCGCGCCTGCTGCTGCGCCTCCGCCCGGCCGACCCGCTGTCGCATCCGCTGACGAGCGACGCGCCGCGGCCGCGCAAGCGCGCGCTGCTCCTGCGCATCGCCCGGCCGACAGGGCGCCGTCGAGGAGGCGGGGCGGGAGCAGGAGGAGAAGACGACGGCGGCGGCGGCGACGGCGGCGGCGGCGGCGGCGGCGGCGGCAACGGCCCGACGCTCCCTCTGCCGATGCCGCCGCCGCCGCCGCTGCCCCCGTCCGTCTCGGCCGCCGGCCTCGTCACGTGCGCCGTGCGCTTCTCCTCGCTGGCCGACGCGCAGTACCTCCCCCTCGACGGCCGCTCGGGCGCCCCCAGCGGCGCGGGCGGCGTCGCCGGCGCCGGCGCCGACCTGGCCGCCCGCGACTGCGCCTCGCTGCCGGCCGACGCGCGGCCGTCGGCGGCAGAGGCCTTTGGCGCGCCGGCGCCCTTTTTGGTCGTGCCGCCGCGCTTCCTCGAGCGCGGGCACCCCGTCGAGTTTGACTTTTCGGACTGGGCCGGAGGTGCTGGAGGCGCAGGGGGCCTCGCTGGAGGTGGCGGCGACTCGGTGTCGGCGGCCCAGGCGGCCGAGGCGGCGGCGGCGGCCCGGGCGGCGGCCGCGGTGGCGGCTGGGGCGGCGGCCGAGGCGGCGCTCGGGCAGGTGCTGCGGCAACGGCTGGCGACGGTCGCCTGGGGCGCGGCGGCCGCGCCGCGGGCGGTGCCGCTGGTCCGGGCGGCGGCCTACCTGGCGGGGCGGACGGACCGGGCGATCCTGTCGGCGGCCAACGCGGCGGCGGCTGCAGAAGCAGCAGCAGCGGCAGCACGAACAGCAGCAGCAGCAGGAGAAGGAGGCCAGCAAGGCGGGGCCGAGGAGCAGCAGCGGGCTGCCGAGCCGCCGGCGCCGCCGGCGCCGCGGCCTGCCCCCCCCGCGTCGATCCGTCCGGAGCTCGACGCCTTCGTCGCGCGTCTCGAGTCGCTGTTCCGCGAGCGCCCCGCGTGGCTCGAGCCCGTGCTGCGCGAGCGCTCGGGGCTCGACAGGCTGGCGGCGGAGGCCGAACGGGCGGCGGCGGCGCAGGCGCAGGCGACGGCGACGGCGACGGCGGCGGCGGCGGCGACGGCGGCGGCGGCATCGGGGCCAGAGCGCCTGCGGAGCCAGCGCCTCGCGCGCGACGCCGCGGCCATCTTGCGCGCGGCCGTCTACCGCTTCCGCATGGGGCCCTGGCGGCAGCAGCTGGTGCGGCGCGGGTACGACCCGAGGCGCGACGCGGCGGGCGCGGCGCCGCTCCAGCGGGTCAAAGTGATGGCGCCTCGCGAGGAAGAAGAAATGGCGGCGGCGGCCGGCGGCGGCGGCGACGCCGGCGCATCAGCCGCCGGCGCCGCCGGCGCGGCGCGCAGTTCTTCGGCCGTCCGGGTGTTCTGCAGGCTGCGCGCGCTGCCCGCAGATGGCAGGCGGCAGTGGCGCGTGCAGGCGCGCGACGTGGTTGAGGCGGCGGCGGCGGCAGCGGCGGCGGCGGCGGCGGCGGCGGTATCGCGCGCAAGCGGCAACGAGGAGGCGGCAGCGATGGCGGCGGCGGGGGAGGGCGAAATCCCGGCGGCCCCGGCGCTGGTGCTGGTGCGCAACCGGCGCGTGCCGACTGGGACGACCGGCTGGCTGTCTCAGGCAACGCTCCGAGAGCTGGCTCAGACCGCGTCCGCGCTGTATGCGCGCGCGGCGGTGGCGAGGGGGGGGGCAGAAGCTGCTTCGGATCAAGAAGAGGAGCAGCAGCAGCAAGAGCAGCAGCAGGACGGAGCGGGAGGCAGCGACGTGGCGGCGGCGGCGGCGCCGGTACCGCCGCCGCCGCCGCCGCCGCAGCAGCAGCAGCAGCGGCCGGAGGAGCAGATGGACGTCGAAATCTCCCCGGCGCAGAACGCGCCGCCCGGTCCGCGGCCGCCGCGGCCGCCCTCGCATGAGGCGGAGGAAGAGGAGGCGATGGAGGACGACGACGACGAGGAGGACGACGGCGACGACGACGACGCTGCCGCGCTCGACGCTGCCGCCGCGCTGTCGACGGACGAGGGCGCGCGCGAGTGAAATGCCTCGAGGCAAGGTCCCCCCCCGTTGAGGTAATTGCACGGTGCGGGAGCGAGCGACGAATCACACCTCATTGGACAGATGAAACAGAAAACAACAACAATGGCGCTCCTTTTTTTTAGCGCGAGCCGCGCGAAAACAACCAACGCAGAACGCCGCCGCCGCCGCGCTCTTGCTGCTGCTGCTGCTGCTGCCGATGCGGCCGCTCCCCTTCCTCCTCCCCGCCGCTCTCGCGGCGCGAGGGCGGCGCCGTGGGCACGGACGGGGCCTGCGGCTCCTGGCCCTGCGGGTCCGGCCGGCCGGCGGCGGGGTCGGAGCCCCCGCGGGCGTCGCGCGACGCCAGAGGGACGGGGGGCGCCACCAGCGACGGGCCGGCGGGCCACTGCTGCGGCTGCGGCTGCTGCCGTCGGGGCGTCGGCAGGGGCGGCGGCACGCCGGCGACGACGCCCGCGGGCGGCGCGCACGCGCCCGGGAAGATCCGCCAGCTGGCCGCCGCCCGCGCCGCGGCCGGCGGGCGGGCCGCTGCCGCAGACGAGACTTCCTCCTCCTCCTGCTCCTCCTGCCCGCCGTCCTGCTCCGCCCGACCTTGTCCTCCTCCTCTGAGGACAACGCCAGGAGTTTGCTGGTGCTGCCGCTGCTGCTGCTGCTGCTGCTGCTGCTGCTGCCGCTGCTGCTGCTGCCGCTGGCCCTCTCCGTCGCCCTCCCTGCTCGCCGGGTCAGCTCCGCCGCCGCCGCCGCCGCCGTTGCTCGCGCCCGCCGGAAACAACAGCGACAGCGCCCACCCGCGCACGCCTGCCCGCCGCTGCGCCCCCCGCTGCTGGTGCTGGTGCCGCGGGTGGTGATGCGGGTGCGAGTGCTGGCGCTGCGCCGCCGTCGCGGCGACAGGCCTCGACAACCCTCCCCCGCCCCACCACCAAGGCGCGCGCGCCGCCCGCGCGCAAAACGGCGAGGGCGCCTCGAACCCCGCCGCCCGGCAGCCCGCCCCCTCGATCTCGGCCGCCAGCCTCGCGCCGTCCGCCCGCGCCAGCGGCAGCGCGTACAGCAAGGCGTCGTACCGCGTGACGCCCGGGTCCGGCTGCCTGCCCGTGCCGATCGAGTAGAAGCCCGGCAGGCGGGCCAGCGGGGAGAACCCGAGCCCCGTGTAGAGGGCGACAGCCGCGCCGTTAAAATCCGCCACGTGCAAAAACGCCACGCGGCACCGCGCGGCGGCCGCGTGCGCGCAGCACATGCGGACCAGGGCGCCCGCGACGCCCGCGCGGCGCCAGGGGCCCTCGACCACGCCCAGGGTGAGCACGTAGGCGGCCAGGTCCGAGTCGTGCACGGCGGCGGCGAGGCCGAGCGCGCGGCGGTCGGGCGGCTCGCACTCATGCAGGCGGACGAGGCGGGCCGTCGCAAAGCCGACGAGGTGCTCACGAGGCTGTTTCGGCCGCTGCTGGTGGTGGTGGTGGTGGTGGTGCTGCTGTTTCTCGTTGTTGTTGTGCGAGGGGGGGCGTCGCCGGCGGGCGGGCGGGGGCCGGCGCGGGCAGGAGGCAGGGCTGTCGCCGGCGTCCACGCTCATGGCGACGGCCGTCGAGCCTGCTTGGTCGGCGTCCTCGTCGTCCTCGTCCTCGTCGTCGCCGTGCTCGTCGTCGTCCTCGTCCTCCTCCTCGCCGCCGCGCCCGATTTCGTAGGCCGCGTAGCTGTATATGCGGTCGGCGCCGCTCGTGGCCTTGACGAAGAACACGTCGTCGTAGTCGAGCGGGAACAGGGCCGCGTGCGCCGCGCGCACGTCCGGCAGGTCGCGCGGGTGGAGGGGGCGGTAGAGCAGGTGTGGCGACGCGGAGTCGAAGTGGGGCGCGCCGCCGACGTCGTCTCGCCGCCGCGCGCCTTCGCCGACGAGCGCCGCGGCCGCCGCCATGGTCGCCGCCGCCGCCTTGCTGTGCTCCCTCTCTGTGCTCCGCCTCTCGGGGCAGCGCCCGCCGGCAGCTTGTTGCCCCCCCCGCCCCCCTCGCTCCCTCGCTTCCGCCCGCCGCGCGCGCGGACCAAGAACTGGGTGGGGGCGTGACCGAGGGAGCCGTTTCGGGAGGAAGGAGGGGGAAATTGTGGTTTTCGTGATGTACAAGTGCGAACGGGCGCGCGCGCGCGCTCAAGCCAAATAAGAGTGACGTTCACCGCTCCTCCGCCCAAACAACCAAAGAGGAGTGGGAGCGTGACGTTCACCGCTCCTCCTCCCTTTTCCCATGGCCCGTGGTTCCCTCAGTTCAAACAAACGAGCAGTTTCTCTCACGTGGGCTGTGAGCGGGGGGGACGACCCGGCCGAGCTCCCCCACACACGGGAAGCCGTGCGGCTGCCGATGATGACTATGGCACCGGAGCATCCGCCTCCGACCGGGGCGGCCAAGACATCGGCGGCGGGGGCGGCAGCGCGGACTGCGGCGGCGGCGCCAGCGACAACGCCGACGCCAAAGCCGACGCCACCTCCGACGCCGCCCCCTCCTCCTCCCGCCGCCAACGCCAGCGCCAAGGACGCTGGCGCAAAGCTCGACGCGCTCCTGTCGCTCCTGCGCGAGGAGGCCGAGCGCGCGCCCAGGTACGGCCTCAACGGCAAGGCTTTAGTTCTAAACGCGGCGCGCGCCGTCGGCGCATTCGAGCGCGACGCGCGCGCCGGGCGCGTCGCGGCGGCGGCCGCCCGCCTCCGGGAGGAGGACGCGTCGGCCCGGCGCGCGCGGCCGGCCGGCGGCGCCGCCGAGCGCCCGCCGCCGCCGAGCCTGCAGCAGCAGCGGCGCCAGGGGGAGACCCCGCCCACCGCCCCGGCCCCGCGCCTCTCCCCGGCCCAGCTGCTCGCGCGCGTCCCCACCGCCGCCCGCCCCTTTCTGCCCTACCGGCCGCGCGCGTTCCTGCCGCTGGCGGAGCGGCAGGCCGTCGTCGACCGGCTGGTCGGCCTGCACCTGCGCGCCCTGCTGCGGGAGCTGGGGCTGCCGGACGGCGCGTGCGAGGGGGACGGGCCCGGGGTTTCGCGCCCGCCGCCCGTCCGCGGCGGGGCGCGGCCCGAGGCGGCGGCGGCGGCGGCGGCCGCCCCCGTGAGCGACAAGGAGCGGCGGGCGCGGCAGCTGTGGCGGGCGGCGGCGGCGGCGGCGCTGGCGCAGGAGCGGCGGGCGTACAGCGCCTGCTCGAGCAAGCCGGCCTACGTGGCGGCGACGCTGAGATTGGAGGCGGACGCCGGGCTGTGGGCGGGGGCGGCGTGCAAGGCGGAGGTCGACGGGCTGCGGCGGCCGGCAGCGGCGGCGGCTGGGGGCGGCGGAGCGGCGGCGGCGGCGGCGGGGGCGGCGGCTGGTGCTGCAGCGCGACGATTCGTGGATGGGTGAAGGTGTGAGGGGAAGGCCGGCCTCTACGATCGCAACCGCGCTTTTTCCGACGACCGTTTGGCGCGAGGTGACGAGCGCGCGACGGCCAGCATCGAAACCCAAGCGTTTGCGCAGGCGTAGAAATTGAGACGACCGTGCCATGTCAAAACACACCCTAGACTCACGCGCGTGCGACCCTTTCTGTACCCTGCGCCGAACACAGCGGACGCTCGTCGTCACATCAAACGCAAACCAAAAAATATACTCAACAACTCGATCCAAACGCCTTCCCAAACGAATCTCGGCGACCCGAAGCGCCCACACGCTCCATCGTACACGCCCGAATCCCTGCAGGGGCGCGGAGCGCGCCGAAAACAGAGCGCAGCAGCAGCATGTGGCGCAAGAGCGGCGGCGAGGCCACCGTCGCTCCGACGGCGGCGGCGGCTAGCGCCCCTCCTCCTCCGGCGCCCCTCCACTCGGACGCGACCGCAGCCGCGGCAGCAGCAGCAGCACCCGCCGAAGAGACGGCAGCAGCAACACCAGCCGCGACGACGCTGCGGCATCGCAACGTCGCCAGCACCAACGCCGACATCGAGGCGCCGGCGGGCGGCGGCGCCGCGGCGGCCGCGGCCACGACCACCAACGGCGTCGGAGGCGGCGGCGGCGGCGGCGGCGGCGGCGGCAACGGCGCAGCAGCCCCCGCCGCCCCCGACGGCGCCAAGGTGGTCGCCGCCCCCGACGCCGGCAAGGAGGACGACGGGATCACCCCCTTCCGCGACATCTCCTACGCGGAGATCGCCAAGCAGTACGCCATCCTCGGCTGGGCCGCCTTCGGCGGCCCCGCGGCCCACATCGGCCTCTTCGAGCGCCGCCTGGTGCAGAAGCGCAGGTGGGTCAGCGCGTCGATCTTCACCGAGCTCTTCGCGCTGTGCCAGTGCCTGCCGGGCCCTGCTAGCACGCAGCTGTCGTTCGCGCTCGGCACCGTCAAGCGCGGCGTGCGCGGCGGCCTGCTCAGCGGGATCCTGTTCCAGTACCCGGGCGCCTTCATCATGACGGCCGCGGGCGTGTTCGCGGCCAAGCTGCTCGCGCAGCCCGTGCCGTGGCTCGACGCGCTGGCCGCCGGCGTCGGCGCCGTCGGAATCGCGCTCGTCGCCGCCGCCGCCAAATCCATGGCCTCAAAACAGTGCGCGGGCCCGCTGCTCGCGTCCATCTGCGCCGTCGCCGCCGTCGTCGCCTACTACTGGCCCAAGCCCTACGTGTTCCCGGCCCTCATCTTCGCGGGCGGGCTCGCGACGCTGGCGCACAGCTACGCGCGCAAGCTGGCCGTGGCCGCGGCGGCGCCCGACGAGGACGCCTCGGTCCGGTCGCACGGCCTGGCGCCGCTGGCCGGCGCTGCGGTGCTGTCGGTCTGGATGTCGGCGCTGATCGGGACGGTCGTCGCGGTCGCCGTGCTGCCCGGCGGGGGGCCCTTTTTGCTGCAGGTGTGGAACGTCTTCTTCCGCACGGGCTCGATCATCTACGGCGGCGGGCAGGTCGTGCTGCCGATGCTCTACGCCGACGTGGTGCAGCAGACGTGCCGCGACGTCGTTTCGGTTGGCCCGCTGGCGGTCGCGGCGCCGCCGCCCGGCGCCGGCGCTGCTCCCCCTCCCCCCGCCCTCGCGGCCTCGGCCGAACCCACCACCACGCGCGTGTGCGCCGACAACCCCGACACGTGGGTCACCTCGCGGCAGTTCTACGCGGGCCTGGGCGTCGTGCAGGCCATGCCTGGACCCCTTTTCAATTTCGCTTCGTACCTGGGGGCCGTGATCGCGATGGGCCGCGGCCTCAACTTTGCGGCGGGCGCCGCGCTCGCGTGGTTCGGCCTCTTCATGCCGGGCATCATGATCATCTTCGGCGTGCTGCCCTTCTGGGGCCGCTTCCGACGGTGGGCGCCCTACCGGCGCGCGCTGCCGGGACTCAACGCGGCGGGCGTGGGCCTGATTGTGACGAGCGTGTTTTCGCTGACGGTCGGCGCGCTGCGCGACTCGCCCTTCCCGCAGACGTCGCTGTGCCTGGGCATCCTGGCGTTCACGGCCGTGGACCAGCTGAAAGTGTTCGAGCCGGCGGTGGTGATCGTGGGGGGCGGGCTGGGCGTGGCGGCGTGGGCGGCGGGGATGAACTGAGCGCTGGTTTGTTTTTTGGTCCTATCTTTTTCCTTTTTTCGTGTTTCGCCGACGGCGGCCGCGCTCGACGCTCGCTCCCCTTTCTTTGCGCCGTCTTTCCAGAGGCCTGGCCGCTCTTCTCCTCCTCATCAGAACGTTCTTAGCGTGCTCTCTCGACCACCAGACACACGCGCGCTATTACTGCAAATCAAAGCCAAGAGCCTGTCTCTCGTTCCCCGCGCGGGAGCCCCCAAAAAGAGAGGACTCTTGATTTGAACTCTCCTTTCAAAGACGAGAGTCTCCGCAGAAGGAACTAGAACATCCTGCTAAGGTCCCGTCCGTAAAGAAGAGTCTTTCGACCACCACCGCCACCAGCAGAGAGCGCCATGGCGGCCCTCGCCAACCGCATGGCGCACGAGCTCAGGGTGCTCGCGCGCGAGCCGCCCGAGGGCGTCGCCGCCGCGCCCGTCGGCGACAGCATCACGCGGCTGGCGGCGACGGTGCAGGGGCCCCCCGGCACCGTGTACGAGGGCGGGTGGTTCCGGCTGAGCGTGGTGGTGCCGGAGCGGTGAGTTCGTGCGCCGTGGTGGTGTGGTGGGTTTTTGGGCTGGCCTGGTCGTTTTGTCACCGCCGGCGGCCCCCTCCGTCGCCGGCCGCCGCCCGCCCCGCTCCACACAACAAAAACGACGACGGCACCAACCCCGCCACACCAAGCAACACAACAAAAACAACAAGCAAACCATCAGCTATCCCTTCGAGCCGCCCAAGGTGAGCTTCGACACCCCCGTCTACCACCCCAACATCGACGCCCGCGGGCGCGTGTGCCTCGACTTGCTGGGCATGCCGCCGAAGGGCAGCTGGCGGCCGTCGCTGACGCTGGCGACCGTGCTCGCGGGCTGCCGGCAGCTGCTGGCCGACCCGAACCCGCGGGACCCGCTCGAGCCGGGCGTGACGGAGGAGTACCTGAACAACCGGAGCCTGTTCGAGCTCAAGGCGCGGGACATGGTGGCGCGGCACGCGACGGCGGCGGCGGCGGGGGCGAATGTGGGGCCGGGCGCGGGGGCGGGAGCGGGCGGGAGCGGCGGCGAGCGGGCCGGCGCGGCAGCGGCAGCTGCAGGGCCTGGAAACGAGGGAGCGGGGGAGGGCGCGGCAGCGGCAGCGGCAGCGGCGGCACCAGCAGCAGCAGCGGCGGTGACGGCCGAAGCACCAGCAGCAACAGAGCAGGCGGCACCAGCTGCCGCCGCCGCCGCCGCCGCCGACGCCGCCGCGGCTGTCGCGGGACGAGGGCCGGCGGCGAGCCCCACGCCCGGCGTCGTCCCACGTCCGACCGCCGCCGTGAGCGACGCGGTGCCCAGCCCTGGCAAATCCGGCGCCCGAGATGCGGTCGGGTCGCTGCAGCAGGCCGCCGCGTCGCCGGCGGCCAAGCGCGCCCGGCTCGAGGCGAATGAGAGGCGCGATTGACAAGGGGGAAGGAGGAGATGAGGGGGCAGACACAGACTGCAGTCTTCATCACGACCCACGTCCTCTCGCACGTCCCTCATTCCACCGTAGACGCAGTAACGCACGACTTGACACGCAGTACAACCGCAGCACAGACACAGACTTTGGAGTTGACACGTTTCCATCCTCGGCTCCCTTCTTCCCTCTCCCCCCCCCCCCCTCCTCCCTCTTCTTCAAACGATTGCGTCCCGCGCCCCGAGGCCCCGCTCGTCACAGGCGCCCTCCAGACGCCCCCGACGCTTTCGATGGCCGCCCTCCGCGCCTGACCGAGTGCGGGAGAGTGCCCAAGTGCCGCTCGTGCGGCAGGGAGCGCGTGACAGACGCGCCACCCCTTGATTTTTGGAGAGGGGCATCAGCGAACGCCATCAATCGAGCGATGTCCATGCGGGTGGGTCGACCCGCGCAGACAGAGGTCGCCGAGGCCAACTTGCCTAACTGTGCCCGCCCTTGCCCTGTCGTAGGCCAAGTCGGGCTCAGGAGAGCGGAGGAGCGGCGCACCTGTTGCGACTCCCTCCCTCCCCCCGCTCCTCAAACTCGAGTTTTTCCTCGACGTCATCTATTAACCCTCATCGCCGCCGGCTCCGGCCCCCGCTCACACCGACCGACCGCCCGACAACCCCCAACATCCAAATCCACCCCACCGACACGCGAACCGACAGGAGGACGGCGACAACAAGGACAGCGGCACCGGCGGCGGCGTCGGTGCGCCGGCCGGCGGCAACGTCGTCGGCGCCGGCGGCACGGCCGGATCCGACCCCCTCTCCGGCAAGCACCAGCTGCCGGCAGAGGAGCGCGACGACGCGCGCGCCGAGGGCGACGCGACCCCGGCCGGGGCGGTGGCGTTCGCGGCCGCGCCCGAGGTCCCGAAGCAAGCAGCGGGGCAGGCCGCGGCAGCGGCGGCGGCGGCGGCAACAGCGGCGCCGGACGCGACGGCGACGACGGCGGCGGCGGCGACGCAGCAGCAGCAGCAGCACGAGCCCCAGCGGCAGCAGCCGCCCGCCCACCAGATGGACGACGCGCAGCTCGCGCGCTTCTACGACGAGCTGCACGCGTCGTCGCCCGCGCGCGACTGGGGCGCCGTGGCCGCGGCCGTGTCGGCCGCGGGCGCCGGCGGCCACTCCCCCCCCGCCGCCGCCGCCGTGTCGGCGGCCGCGTGCGAGTCGCTGGCCGCGCGCTTCACGACTTTCCTGTCGCTGCCACCGAGCCCGGCCATGGCCGCCGCCTTCGTGGCCATGGTGCGGGATCTGCAGGCGGCCGCCGCGCCGTCGGCCTCGCCGCAGCACCAGCAGCTGGGCAGCCAGCCCGAGGTGGCGCAGTCGGCGGCTGCGGGGGCGCAAGGCGCGCAGCAGCAGCACCAACCGCTGACGCAGCAGCAGCAGCAGCCGACCCAGCACCAGCTGCATCCTCAGGCGATGGACGTGGACGGCGGCGTTGGCGGCGGGCGCAGCCCGGCGGCCGCCGCGCGCCTCTCGGCAGGCTTGCCCCCGCCGCACCCGTACCATCAGCAGGCGCAGGCGCAGGCGCAGGCGCAGCAGCGCCGCGGCGGAGGCGGCGGAGGCGAGGGGGGCGGCGGCGGCGGCGGCGGCCTTGCCGGCGCGGGCGGCGAGGACGACGTGGGCGAGGGCGTCGACGCCCTGCTGTCGCTCGCGTCGCTGGCGCACGCCTCGAGCAGCGGCGGCGCGCCCCCCGCCCCGGCCGACCACGGCGGCGGCGCGCCCGGCGCCCTGCCCCCCTATTACCACCGCACCCCCGACGGGGGAGGCCTCCACGGCCACGGCGGCAGCGGTGGCGGCGGCGGCGGCGGCGGCGCCAGCGCGCGCGGCGGCGCCGGCGGCCGGCCCGAGTTTTTGGTCGGCTCGCCCCCTCTCGGCAGCCCCTCGAGCTACCTGCACCGCGGCTTCCCCGCCGCCCCCGGCCGCCGCGTCGTCATCCAGGAGGGCGTCGAGCTGCTGCTGGATATGTCCCAGGGCGAAAACGGCGGCGGCGGCGCTGGCGGCGGCGGCGGCGGCGGCGGCGGCCGCGAGCCGCCGCCGACTGTCCCCTTGCCCTCGACGCGCGCGCGGCCCCGCAAGCGCGCCGCGGGCGCCCCGGCCCCCACCGACAGCGCCGCGACCACCCCCAGCTCGCACGGCGGCGGCGGCGGGCGCAACGTGCGCGCGCGCGTCTCGGCCCGCGCCGTCACGTCCCTCTTTGGCCGCAGCCAGAACGGCGGCGGCGGCGGCGGCGGCGGCGCGCCCAACGGCGTCGGCGAGGACGAGGGCAGCGCGGGCGAGCGCCTGGGCCGCGGCGTGCGGCGCGCGGCCGCCGCGGCCAACCGCTTCGTGGGCCGTGGCGCGCGCTCCGAGGACGACGAGTTTGCCGACACGGACGACGAGCAGCAGCACCAGCAGCAGCAGCAGCACCAGATGATGCAGCAGCACCTGCAGCAGCTGCAGCAGCACGGCGGCGGCGGCGGCGCGACGGGCACTTCGGCCTACTACGGCGCGGCTGCGGGCTTCCTGCACCAGCAGCAGCACCAGCACCTACAGCAGCACCTACAGCAGCAGCAGCAGCACCAGATGTACGCGGAGCAGCAGCAGCACCAGCAGCCCCAGTACCAAAAGGGCGGCGGGCGCGGGCGCGGCGGGCGCGGGAAAGCGCGCTCGGGCGCGGGGGGCGGCGGCGGCCTGTCGCTTCTGCAGCAGCAGCAGCAGCAGCAGCAGCAGCAGCAGTACGCGTATCACTTGCAGCAGCAGCAGCACCAGCAACAGCAACACCAGCAGCAGCTCGGGGCGCAGAGCCGCAGCGCACTCATGGCCGCCGCCGCGCGCCACCGCCGCAAGTCGCCTCCCGAGCGCCTGCCGCAGGCCGCGGCGCAGCTGCGCGCCCTCTTCAGCGCGACGGGCGCGCCCCAGACGTACGCGCACGCGGCGTCCAGCCCCGTCGTGGCGGTGCACGCGGCGGCCGCGGCGGCGGCGGCCCAGGCCGCGGGCGCCGACGCGGCGGCGTCGCCCGGGGCGGCGGCGGCGGCGGCGGCGGCCGCCCGCCCGCTGCGCCTCGGCGAGACGGGCGAGCCCGTCTGCGCGTCCGAGCTGGTGCTGCGGCACGCGCTGGGCCCGCGCGCGCGGCGGTGGGCCATGGCCGAGTGGTTCTACTCGGCCGTCGACCGGCCGTGGTTCCTGGAGCTGGGCGCGACGCTGGCGGCGGCGGCGGCGGCAGCGGTGGCGGGCGGCGCGTCCGAACCGGCCGCCAAGGGTCTGGCGGCTGCGGCGGTCGAGGCGGCGGCGGTGGCGGCGACGGCAACAGCCGGGGCGGGCGGCGCTGGCGGCGGCGTCAAGCTCGAAGACGGGCAGCGGGAGGGCGACCACGCGACCGCGGTGGCCGCCGCCGCCCCCGCCCCGTCGGGCAAGGGCAAGAAGCAGGAGGCGGCCAAGCCGCCCGCGGCGGCATCGCGGCGCAAGGGGCGCGGGGGGGGCGCAGCAGCGTTGGCGGCAGCAGCGGCGGCGTCGGCGGCGGCGGCGGCAGCGGCGGCCGCCAGCGGAGCGACGCCCGCCCCTGGCCCCGCGGACGTGACGATGGCGGCGGCGGTCGCCGAGCCCCCGCAGCAGCCCGCCACGCCGCCCCCGCTGCGCCTGTCCCGCGACGAGTGGGGCGTCCTGCGCGCGGCGCTCGCGGGCGGCGGAGCGGGCGGCGGCGGCGGCGCCAACGCCGGCGGCGCCGGCGGCGGCGGCGGGACGTCCGCGCCGCGCCGCCTGTCGCCCGCGCTCCTGCGCCGCGAGCGCGCCGCCCTCGAGGCCTACCGCCAGGCCGTGCGCCAGTCGCACGAGCGCCTGGGCCTGGGCGTCGCCCGCGTCAGCGGCGCGGACGTTCCCGCCTGGCTGCCGAGGCCGCTGCGCGTCGGACAGGCCGTCGTCGCGCGGCACCGCGGCGTTGGCGCGCCGGCGGACGGCGTCGTGCTCACGGCCAAGCCGGGGAGGTACCGGGTTCAGTTTGGGCGTCCCGAGCTGCTCACGGAGGTCCTGAAGGACGTGGACGTGATGGCCGTGGAGCCGACGGACAGCCTGCCGCTGGCCATGCTGGTGCCGAGGTGGGGCGCGGCGGGCGTGGCGGCGTCGCTGGCACGGCTCGAGGCGCTGGGGCCGGGCGGCGGAGGTGGCGGCGCTGTTGGCGGGGGCGGCGGCGGCGGGGCCGGCGAGGGCGCGGCGGCGGCCGGCGACGACGCCGCGTGGGCGGCCAGGTGGAAGACGCAGCTGGACGCGGCGGCGGCCATCGCCGCCGCCACCCCGGCGCTGCGCTACGCCGTGCCGGGCGTGCTGGGCGGGCGCAGCACGCTGCAAACCGACGTCGCACGGCGGTCGCAGCGCGCGGCGGCGGCGACGGCGGCGGCGGGTGCGGCGGCAGGCGGCGGCGGGGCCGGCGAGGGCGACGGCGGCGCCGCACACGCGGCTCCCGGCGTCGGGCTCAACACCGCCCGCGCCGCGCGCGCCGCGGCCGCCACCAACGTGGCCGCCGCCGCCGCCGTGGCCGCAGCCTCGGCCGCCGCGCAGCAGGCGCAGCGAGAGGCGCTCGCCGCCGCCGCTGCGCTCGGGCCGGCGGCGACGGCGCCCGCCGCGGGTTCGCCGGGCGGCGCTGACTCGCTGGTGGGCCGCTCGCCGGTGGCCCAGTCGCCCGCCGAGCGCGAGGCGGACGCGCGTCTCCTCGGCCGCCTGGCCGCGTGCCTGGACCGCAAGGACGCGCGTGTCGAGCACCTGCGCGCGCTCAACGACGCGATGGCGGCGGCGGCGGAGGCCGAGGCGGCGGCAGAGGCGGCCGAGGCGGCGGCGGCCGCCCCAGCGACAGCAGCAGCGGCGGGGGCAGCGCCCGAGACGACGCAGCTGGCGGCCCAGGCGGACGCCGCGCGCGCCCAGTACGACGCCGCGCTCGCGCAGCTCCAGGAGGCCAACGCCGAGCTGTCGGAGCTGGTCGAGTTGATCCGCGCGCGCCCGCACCTGGCCGGCCTCGTGGACGTGGCGCCGCCGCCGCCCTCGTCGCTGGCGTCGCCCTCGCCCGCGGGCGGCGGCGGCGGCGGCGGCGGCGGCGGCGGCATCGGCGCAAGGGGCGGCGCGGCGGCGGCGGCGGCGTTGGCGGCGGCGAACCCGGTCGCGGTCGCGGTCCCCACTGCTCTCTTGATCGACGGCGCGCCCAGCCCGCTGGGGCAGCTGGCGTCGCCCCTGGCGGGCGGCGCCGCGGCCGCCAGCGCGCTCGCGGCCGCGCTCAAGGGCCCGGCGCCGCTGCCGCTGGGCGTCGGCGGGCTGGAGGGCGGCGGCGGCGCCAGCGGCGGCGAGGCGGGCGACAGCGACCAGGGCGCTGTGTCGGCCGCTGCCGCGCAGGTGGTCGTCGCGTCCCTGGTCGAGGCCCGCGCGCTGGTGGCCCAGTGCCGCGGCAAGGAGGGCGGCGGCGGCGGCGGCCCGCAGCCAAAGCAGCCGGAGGGCGACGAGAACGGACAAGGGGGCGGCGGCGGCCCGCAGCCAAAGCAGCCGGAGGGCGACGAGAACGGACAAGCGGGCGGCGACAAGGCGGCGGCGGCGGCGGTGGCGGCGGCCGGCAAGCGCCCCGCGGCCGCCGGCGCCGCCGCCGCCTCCTTGTCCGACGCGCAGGAGGCCGCCTGGCTCGAGGAGCTCGTCACGGGCTGCGTCGGCGTCGTCGCCACGCTGCGCCGCGTCGGCGACGGCAGCTGCGGCGCGGCGGCCGCGTGCGCCGGCGCCTCGGGCCCCGCGGGCGCAGCCGCCGCCGCCGCCGCCGCGCTCGACGCCGCGGCCGCGGCCGTGCGCTCGCGCTCGGGCAGCGCGCAGGCGTGCGAGGTGCGCGAGCGCGTGGCGCGCGAGGTGGAGCGCATCAAGATGCGGCTGGCGGCGGCCGCGGCGGAGCAGCAGCAGCAGCAGCAGCAGCAGCAGCACCAGGGGTTGGCGCTGTGACCGGTCCCTCGGGAGTTGTTTTGTAGCGTCGGCGCCGGGTGCCCTTGCGTCGGCGGCGCCGATTGAGTGAAAAACGCTAGTAACGCCTGATAGGATCCGTCTGCCTCTGGAACCCGCCATCGCGCAGAGCATCGCCATCATCGCCTCGTACACACACCTGCGCACACACACCAGCGCAGCAGACGCCCCCACACGCGCCACACGCGCCACACGCACCAGCCGCACCTCCTCGAGAGACAACCTCTCTTTCCATCCGCGGGGGCTTGTCCACACCCTGAAAGCGCCGCGCCAACGGAACCGGCAGACTGTGCCAATCACACCGCCGGGCCCATCCGGACCGCCGTGCCATCCCATCGCATCTAGCCGCCCCCGCGTGTGGTGCGCGCGGTTGAAAGGAGCAGAATCAGAAGGAACAAAAAAGCAAGCAAGAGAAATGCAACTCTACTCGCGCGCCCCCGCGGCGCTGCGAGCCGGGGCACGACCCGCCGCGCCCCTGCGTGCGCCCATACTGCGCCCGGGAATGCGCACGCGCCGGCGCGAGCTCGTGCGCCTCGTCGAGGTGCGCAAATCCATCATTGTCCTCCCCATCCTTTTTCCCTCTCCTCCTCCCTCGGGAAGCGCGCGCCTGCCTCCGCGCCCAAGCGACGCGCGCGCCCCCGCCCGATCCTACCGTGACGCGCGCCGGCGCTGGAATGGGGTCGATCTCCGCGCCGACTCATCGCCGGGGCCGGGCGCGCGCCGCCCTGCGCGCGCGCCGCACACAGACAGAGGGGCACACCGGCGGTGGCAGCGGGGCGGCGGCAGCGTAGCAGAGCGGCGGCGGCGCCGGCAGAGTGACCCTGCCCACACTCGCTCTCTCTCGCCCCCTCTCTCTCGTTCGGCTGACTCCCCCATCCCTCCCTCTCTCGCACACACAACAACAACAAACACAACAGGCCGTCCCTGCCGAGACCGCCACCAGCGCCGCGCCCGTCGTCCCGACCAACGGAAACGGCAAGAGCGCCGCCGCAGGCAACGGCAACGGCAACGGCAATGGCAACGGCAACAGCGGCAGCAGGACCTACGCGGCCGTGCCCGCCGCCGCCGCGCTCCTGGCGCAGCAGCAGCAGCAGCGCGCGGCGAGCCACGCCGCCGCCAGCACCAGCAGCAGCAGCAACGGCAAGGGGGCGAGCAGCAACGGCAACGGCGGCGGCGGCGGCGGTGGCAGCGGCAGCAGCAGCATGGACTCTATGGACGCGTCCACCGACTCGGTGCGCGCGCGCGGGCGCGTGATCAACACTATTGACGAGGAGCAGAACGCCGCGCACGCCGGCAAGCTCGCGCTCGCGGCCGCGACCGCCGGCGACGGCGACGGCGCCGCCGCGCCGCCCGGCGCATCCGGCCCCGCCGCCGCCAAGCCGCGCACCGCCGCCGGCACCCCCTACGCCAACCCGGGCGGCCGCTGGGGCCGCTTCCGCCGCTACGGCGTATGGCAGCGCACCATCGAGATCTGGTCCTTCGCCGTGCAGTTCGCCTGGAAGTACTTCTTGCTCGGGCGCAAGTGGGCCTACCCAAAAAAAAAGGGGGGCATGAGCCCCGAGAACGTCTCTTCGGCCAAGGCCGCGCTGGCCATCTGGCTGCGCGAGGGCCTCGTGCGCCTGGGCCCGACCTTCATCAAGATCGGCCAGCAGTTCAGCACGCGCATCGACGTCCTCGCGCCCGAGTTCATCAAGGAGCTCGAGAAGCTGCAGGACAACGTGCCGCCCTTCGAGACGGAGACGGCGCTCGCCATCGTGACGCAAAACCTCGGCGCGCCGCCGTCCGAGGTGTTCGCCGAGTTCGACCCGGTCCCGCTGGCCGCCGCGTCACTCGGGCAGGTGCACCTGGCCCGCTTGAAGACGGGCGAGCGCGTGGTGGTCAAAGTGCAGCGGCCGGGGCTCAAGTCGCTTTTCGACATTGACCTCAAAAACGTGCGCGTCCTCGCGCAGTGGCTGCAGAACGCCGACCCCAAGACGGACGGGGCCGCGCGCGACTGGGTGGCCATCTACGACGAGTGCTCGCGCATCCTGTACGAGGAGATCGACTACACGATGGAGTGAGTGTTTGCGACTTTCTCTTGGCGTTCGGCGTTGGTTTTTTGGTGATGGTGTTTTTTGAACGGTCGGTCGGTCGGTTGGCGTCGTGCCGTTCTGCCGTTCTGCCGTTCTGCCGCCGCCTCTTGTTTCCCACTCGCTCACGCACCACCGAACCGACCGACCGACCGCACCCTCCGAACCGTCTTCCACGCCCGACACTCCAAACACGACCACCAAAACCAAAACCGAAAACCACAACCAAAAAACCACCACAGGGGCAAGAACGCCGACGCCTTCCGCGCCAACTTTGCCGGCGTCGACTGGGTCAAGGTCCCCCTGGTCTACTGGCAGTACACCACGGCCGAGGTCCTCGTGCTCGAGTACTGTCCCGGCAAGAAGATCAATGACGGCCCCGCCATCGACGCGCTGGGGCTCGACCGCCAGCGGCTGGCGCGCCTGGCCGTCGAGAGCTACCTGCAGCAGATCCTCCGGCACGGCCTGTTCCACGCCGACCCACACCCGGGCAACGTGGCGGTGGACGACGGGGTCGAGGGGGGCAGGTGCGTCTTGTCGCCGCTTTTTTGATGGCGTCGCTCTGTTGTTCTAAGGGGTCGCCATGAACTAGTTTCGAGGAGGGGTTGCGAAAGACGCGGCGGCCAGCGGGAGAACGGCCATTGCCGCCGTCCGCCGCCGTCCGGCGCCGCCCGGCAAGACCCAACACCAACCGAAACAAAATCAAAACGCACCACACAAACCAAAACACCAAACAGGCTCATCTACTACGACTTTGGCATGATGGGCCGCCTGCCCAACGGCGTGCGCGACGGCCTCCTCGAGCTCTTCTACGGCGTGTACGACAAGGACCCCGACCGCTGCCTCGAAGCCTTGATCGCCATGGGCGTGCTCGTGCCCACGGGCGACAAAATGAGCGTCCGGCGGACGGCCGAGTTCTTCCTGCGCAGCTTCGGCGACCGGCTCGACCAGGAGAAGGCGGAGCGGGAGGAGCTGGAGAAGCAGCAGGCGGAGCTGGGGTTCAAGCCGCAGCGGACCAAGGACGAGACCAAGCAGCGGCGCAAGCAGGTGAGAGGAGAGACGGGGACGAAAGGGAAAGGGGGGGAAACCGATGAGGAGCGACGACGCCCTTGCCACTTTTTTGCGTTTCTCTCGTTGCCGAGAGACGCCTCTTCCCATCGTCCCCTCCCAAAAACCCGCCACAAAGCACATCCAAGCACGACGCTCGACGCCCGCCCCAACGCCCACCCGCCATATCCAAACCAACTACCCTCGAAATAACTCACACGACCGACACAACCAAAAAACACACACACGACAAAAAAAACACTCAAAAACAGATCCTCTCGGCCATCGGCGAGGACCTGCTGCTCGCCTCGAACGACAAGCCCTTCCGCTTCCCCGCCTCGCTCACCTTCACGGTGCGCTCCTTCACCGTGCTCGACGGCATCGGCAAGTCCCTCGACCCGCGCTTCGACCTGACGGCCATCGCCGCGCCCTTTGCGCGCGCGCTGCTGTTCAGCAGCTCGTCGCCCTACGCGCCCCTATTCAACGACCTCAAGCGGCGGTCGGCCAACCAGAACCGCGCCGTTCTCAACTTGTTCAAGGCGCCCAACGCGCTCGAGTCCGTGGCCGCGACCGTCCGCAGCCTCGAGCGCGGGGAGCTCAAGCTCCGGGTGCGCGCGCTGGAGGCCGAGCGCGCGCTCGAGCGCGTGCAGGCGTGGCAGCGGGTGGTGGTCTCTGCCGTGGTCGCCAGCGCTCTAGTCAACGTCGGCACGGTGCTGTCGGTGTCGGCGGCGGCGGCGGGCGCCACGGCCTCGTTCGTCGGCGCGGGCTTTTTCGGGCTGATGGTGCTGTCGGGCTACCTCAAGATCGTCAAGCTGGAGAAGAAGGAGGCGCAGCTGACGGGCGCCGTTTAGTGGAGAGAGGTGGGGCGCCGCCTGCTGTGCCGTCGCGGGGCGATTGGCCCCCCGGGTTATCTGACGGAGAGCGCCGGTTTTCCTCGCAGTTTTGCCCCGCTCGCCGGACCAAAACGAGAGCAGCTTCTTGTCCGCGAGCGACCCAATTTTTCGCGCGCGGGCTCGTGGCGCAAACGCACGCCGTACATACACACACACACATGCACACGCACACACACGCAACTCCCGCGCTCTGTCTTTTTTATGGCGGGCCCCCCCCCCGCCTTCTCACAGCGATAGAGATGGAGACGCGTTTTCTTTTCTCACGCCGTTTTAGTGCTTCATCTTCGGTGTTTGTGTGCCCTCCCAAGCCCATATTTATCTTATGCGAGACGGTGAGCGATAGCCTGTCTCACTGGAACGAACCTAAACCCCCCTTTTGCAATGATTTATTTCGGTCGTCGTCCGCCTAGTCGTCGGCGCCTCGTCGTCGGTTTTCTTTTTGAAACTGTCTCGCGCTCTCTTTGCGTCTATATCGAGGCCGCCTCTCAACTTGTGAGCTGCCAAAACACGCGCGCACCGCATAAGCACACGCAAAGCAAGCTCACGTTGCGCGCCCTTACTCGCGCGCTCTATTCCGAGCGGCGCGGAGGAGAAAATCAAAACTTCCGAGATACCGATTCTCCCACGCGTCGCCTCCTGTTCTCCCCAGGCGACAAGAACACGATGCTGCTCCGCTGCGCCTATATCGGCGCCAGGCGCGCCTCCGCGGCCGCGGCTGCTGCCGCGCGCGCGGGCCCCGTGCTGGCATCGGCGTTGTCTGCGTCGGCGTCGGCGTCGGCGTCGGCGTCGGCGTCGGCGTCGGCGTCGGCGTCGGCGTCGGCGTCGGCGTCGGCGTCGGCGTTGGCGTTGGCGCAAAAATTGTCCTTTGCGGCGGCGGCCTCTGCGGCCTCGCACCCCGACGCCCACGCCCGCTCCGACCCCGCCACCTCCCCCAGCACCGTCGTCGCGGACGACGACGCCCTCGACAGCTTCCGCGAGGCCGTCGCCGACTTCGCGCGCCGCGAGATCGCCCCCCACGCCGCCGCCGTCGACGCCTCCAACGCCTTTCCCCCACCGCCCGTCGACCTCTGGCGTGCCATGGGCGACATGGGCCTGCTCGGCGTGACCGCGCCCCTCGAGCACGGCGGCCTCGGCATGGGCTACAGCCAGCACTGCGTCGCCATGGAGGAGCTGTCGCGCGCGAGCGGCTCCGTCGCCCTGAGCTACGCCGCCCACAGCAACCTGTGCGTCAACCAGATTGCCCGCTGCGGCACGGAGGAGCAGCGCGCGCGGCTGCTGCCCGACCTGTGCTCCGGGTCACGCGTGGGAGCGTTGGCGATCAGCGAGCCGGGCGCCGGCAGCGACGCCGTCGGCATGCAGCTGCGCGCCGAGCGCAAGGAGGGCGGCCGCAAATTCGTCTTGACGGGCAACAAGTTTTGGATCACCAACGGCCCCAGCGCCAAGACCCTGGTCGTGTACGCCAAGACCTCGCCGGAAAAGGGCGCCAAGGGCATCACGGCCTTTTGCGTCGACCGCGAGGCGCCCGGCGTGAAGGGGCGGCTGACGTCGCACCAGAAGCTCGACAAGATGGGCATGCGCGGCAGCGACACGTGCGAGCTCGTCTTTGACGGTGTGGAGCTCGACGCGGAGCGCGACGTGCTCGGCGAGGTGGACGGCGGCGCCCGCGTCCTGATGAGCGGTCTCGACTACGAGCGCTTAGTTCTGGCCTCTGGGCCCGTGGGCCTGATGCAGGCGGCGCTCGACGCCGCGGCCCCCTACTCTGCGCAGCGCCGCCAATTCGGCGCGCCCATCGGCTCGTTCCAGCTCATCCAAGCCAAGCTCGCCGACATGTTTGTGGATTGCTCCGCCGCACGCGCCCTCGTGATGCGCGTCGCGCGCGACGCCGACGCGGGGCGCCTGCCTCCGGGGCGGCTGCGGCAAGATTGCGCAGCGGCCATATTGCTGGCGGCCGAGAGCGCGACTCGCGTGTGTTTGCAGGCGGTTCAGGTGCTCGGGGGCAACGGCTACACGCGCGACTACCCCGTGGAGCGGCTGGCGCGCGACGCCAAGCTGTACGAGATCGGCGCGGGGACGAGCGAGATGCGGCGGCTGATCATCGGGCGCGAGATCTTCCGCGGCGCGGGCGGCGAGGCTGGGCGCGTGGGGGGCGGCGGCGGCTTGTGAGCAGCGGGCGAGGGAGCGGCGGTACGGGCGCCTCAAGCGGCAGTGGCGGCGACTTTTGTTGCCGATTGTAGTTCTTTACCTTGTTGCGGACGGCTACGGCAGGCAGCACGCACGCACACACACAAGCAGACGCGCACACACAACCTGTAATATCACGATAGCTCGGCCCTGCGGAGAAGAAGGCGAGAGTCGGCAGCGCGCGCGCGGCGTTCGACGCATCCGACGCCGACGCCGACGCAAGATCAACGACGGCGTCGCACATCAAACCTCGCTCATTCCCGATCCCGACGTCCTTTTCTCCAAAGAAGCACAACAAGCCGGATCATTTGAGACGACCCCATCCAGCCCACACGCACGCCATGGCGGACGTCCAGGCGCTCTACGCGCTCGCGGACACGGACAGGGATGGCAAAATCAGCGGGGCCGAGGCCGTGCGCTTCCTGCAAAAGTCGGGCCTGGCCAACGACGTCCTCGGGCAGGTGCGTCTTGCTGCTCGCCCTGTCGGTGGTGGTCGTCGTCGCGAAGACGCGGAAGTGGCAAAACCACCTTTAGCTTCTCTTTGCCAAACAACCGCTGCACTCAAACGCCAACATCCCCCCCCTCCCCTTCCGCACAACCACCCCCGCCTCCCCCAACCAACACACGCCGGAAACACCAGATCTGGGACCTCGCGTCCGCGGGCCAGCCCGTCCTCTTGCTGCCCCAGTTCGCGGCGGCCATGCGCCTCGTCTCGCTCGCCCAGCAAGCGGGCGGGCGCCTGCCGCCGGGCGGCGGTGACCACGCTCGCGCCACCGCCGCCGGCCACGGCCCGCCGCTGCCCCCGCCGCGCCTGGCCGGCGTCGAGTTGGCGATGGGCCCGGCCTCGTACGCGCCGCAGCTGACGGGCGCGAGCGGCGTCGGCATGCCTTTCAACCCGCAGCAGCAGCAGCAGCAGCAGCAATACATGCCTCAGATGACGGGCGCGAGCTCCTACGCGCCGCCGCCGACGCCCGGCGGCGGCGTCAGCGGCGTCAACGGCGGCGGCGTTGGCGGCGGCGGCTTTGGCGGCTTTGGCGGCTTTGGCGGCCCCCACCCGACGCCCGGCCAGGGCTACGCGCCCCAGGTCACGGGCGCGGGCGCCTACGGCTACATTCCCCAGGCCACGGGCGGCAGCATGATGGCCGGCATGCCGCCGCCGCCGTTTGCCGCCGGCCCGACCGGCGGCGGGCCCGCGCCCGGCGCCGCGCCGCTGCCGGCCGGCGCCCTGCCGCCCGCCAGCCCGCTCGACGCCGCCCGCTACGCCGACCTCTTCCGCCAGGCAGACGCCGACCGCGACGGCCTCGTGCGCGGGGCCGAGGCCTTCGGCCCGCTGTCCCGCACGGGCGTCGAGCGCGGCGTGCTCAAGCGGGTCTGGGATTCCGTCGCGGGGCCGAGCGCCGGCGCTCTGACTGGCGCCCAGTTTTCCGCCGCCATGTACTTGGCCGAGGCGGCGCGCGCCGTGGGCCCGGCGGCGGCAGCGGCCCTCTTTGCGGTGCCGCGCGCCCTGCCGCCGGGCCCCTTCCCCCCGGTCGTGCAGGGGGCGCCGCCGCTGGGCGACGTCGGCGGCGGCGGCGGCGGCGCGACGGGCGGCGGCCCGACCGGCGGCGGCGCGTTTGCCGCGCCCCCTGCCCTTGCTTCCATGCCCACCGGCGGCGCCGCCGCCGCCCCCCCTCCCGTCTGGACCCTCGCCTCCCAGTTCGGCGGCGCCCCGGCCAGCAAGGTCGTCGCCGACGCCTATGACAACCCCGCGCCCAAGTTCCCCAAGGCGCCCGGCAAGGCCGCCTGGGACCCAGAGCTGCAGCAGGTGGTGCTCGACGGAAAGACAGTCGTCACCGTCGGCGGGAGCGGCGAGGGCGAGTCGTCTTTGTTGGCGGCGGCGGCGGGGGCGGGGGCGGGGGCGGCGGGGACGGTCGGCGGGGCCGCGCGGGCCCCTGTCCCGGACGCGGACGTGGCGTTCAAGGCGGCGCTGTCGCCCGCGCAGCTCGAGGCGCTGGCGGCGGCGCGCGAGGCCGCCGAGGCCAAAGACAGGGCGGCGCGGGCGGCCGAGGGCGACGCGGCGGCGCAGCGGCGGCGCGGCGAGGCGTTCGCCCAGGTCCTGGGCGACCTGGCCCTCTTCCGCTCGCGCACCGACGTGGCCCTCCTGCAGGCGCAGGGCGAGGCGGAGCGCCTGCGCCGCGAGGCGGACGAGTACGAGCGGCGCTACGGCCAGCAGGAGCAGGAGGTCGAGGCGCGGCGCGCGGCCGGCGATGCGGCGGGCGCGCGCGTGCGCGCCGCGCTGGCGGCCCGCGAGGCGGCGGCCACCCGGCTGCGCCTCCTGCGCGAGGAGCTCGAGATGGTCGCCCGCCTCAACCCGCAGGAGGTGGCGGCGCTCGAGCGCGAGGTGTCCGAGCTGGCGAGCCGGTGCGCCGCGGCCGAGGCCGAAAAGGCGGCGGCGGCGCTTGCGCTCGAGTCCGGCCGCGCGCAGCGGGCGCTGCTGGCCGCGCGCGTCGACGACCTCAAGATGGCCGCGGCCGCCGCCGAGGCGGAGCTCGGGCGCACGCGCGCCGAGGTTGCCGACGTGTCCAGGCGCGCCGAGGCGGCCCTGGCCGCGGCGGCCGGCGGCGGCGGCGAGAACGGCGGCGAGAACGGCGAGAACGGCGCAGGCGGCGAGAACGGCGAGGGCCAAAACGGCGGGGGCGAAAACGGCGGCGGCGGAGGCGGCGCCGAAATCGCTGCGCTGCTGTCGCGCGCGGCCGCCGCCTACCGCTCGCTGCACAGCGCCGCCGCCGCGCACGGCGTCGAGGTGCCGTACGAGGCGTCCGTCAGCGGCGTGGGCGGGCTCGTTTGGCTGGACCAGCTGATGGCGGGCGCGGCCGACTGGGCAGAGTGGGGCCAGGGGGACGAGGGAGGGGACGGCAAGCCGGGGCCGGCGGCGGCAGTGGGGGCCGGCGGCGGCGGCGGCGGAGGCGGCGGCGGCGGCGGCATCAGCGCGTCGTTGCTGCCGGCGGCCGTCGGCTACGCCCTGGTCAACACGCTCCCCGACCTCGAGGGCGTCCCCCCCGCGCTGCTGCGGCCCACGGCCGAGATCTTTGTGGTGCGGCAGAAGCAGCCGGAGAAGATGGAGGAGGAGGCGGAGCAGGCGGCAGGAGCGGAGGCGGCGGCGGCGGCAGAGGGGGCGGCGGAGGGGCCGGCAGACGCCGACCACGACGCGGCCACGGCGGCAGCAGAGGCACCTGCGCACGAGGACGGCGGTGGCGGGCCCGCGATGCGGCTCCGCGCGCCCTCGGGCAGCGGCGGTGGCGGTGAGGCGCCGGGCCCTGCCACGGCAGCGGCAGCGGCAGCGGCGGCGGCCGGCGGCGGCGCTGCCGCCGTTGGTGCCGCAACGGCCGTCGCCGCGACGGTCGCCGCCGCCGCCGACCGACCAATCGACGCCGGCGGCGCCGCCGAGGTCGCCAAGGCGCCGCCCGCTGCGCCGGAGCCGCCGGCCCCCTCGGAATCGGAGGATACTGCCGCTGCGCCCATGGCGGCCGTCGAGCAGGAGGCGGGCGGCGACCGCGAGGCGGCGGACGCTGTGACTCCGCTGGCCGGCGCTACCGGCGAAGAGGGATACGGCGCGGCGGCGGCGGCGGCCGCCGCAGGGGAGGGCGCGCCGGCGCCGCATCGGCAGTTGGCGACCGAGGACGACAGCGACGTCCCCGCCGAGTCCGACCACAACAACAGCCACCCGGCCGAGCAGCCGCAGCGCGCGCCCGCCCACCACGTGCGCAGCCTCACGACCCAGAGCAGCGGATTCGAAGCGGGGGGCAACCCACTTTCGCCGCTGGGCGACTCCCCTGGGGAAGCGGCCGCCGCCGCCGCCACAGACGGCGTTGCCGAGGCCGCCGCCGCACCCGCCGCCCCGGACGACGAGCTGTGAAGCGTCGCTCACTCGTGTGTAACAACCTTCTGACAGACCTAGACACCTCCCACCGCCAGCCCGACCTGCGCGCCCTGAAGAAAGACGGGAGAGGCGCAGGCGGCCGCGGCCGCCGCCGCCGCTGCCGCTGCTCCTCTGCCGCCGCCGAGCGCGCCCGCGCCCGCGCCCGTCCCCCCCGCTCCCCCAATCACGAGCCGGCCCCCGTCAAACAGCAAGTTTCGCGCCGGCAGGTCGACGGGGGCCGCCGCCCCCGCCGCGTCGTCGCGCCCGGCGGCCGCGGGCGCCGCGCCCTGGGCCCCCAGCCGCGATGCCATCGCCGCCAGCGCGCGCTGGAGCCGCCGCTGCGCCGCGCCCTGCGCAGCGACGCGCGCCGGCGACAGAAAGTCGGTGGCCGCCGCGCGCGCGCAAACCTCGCGGCACAGCGCGGACCGGTAGAGCGGCACGCCGAGCGAGACGGCCAGGGGCAGCCATCCGCCCGAGGCGAGGGCGCCTGGCGGTCGCGCCGCCGCCCCCGGCAGCCTCACCACGCGCAAAAACCCGACGGCCTGGTCGAGGCCGAGGCGGGCGAGGGCTCGCGCGGCGGCCGCCGGCAGCGCGACGCCGCCCTCGAGCGGCGCGCCCGTCGCGCAGCAGACGGCCGGCAGCCGCAGCACGAGGCCGGCGGCGGGGGGGGGCGGCGGCGGCGACGGCGCGGCTGACGCGTCGGCGTCGGCGGCGAGCGGCTCCTGCCCTTCTCCCTCGCCGCCGCGCTCCGGCAACGGCGGGGGCAGCGGCAGGGGCACGTCCGCGGCGGCCAAGCCGAAAAGCGCGGCGCCCTCGCTCTTCAGGCCGTCGCCCCCGCCGCCGCCGCCCGCTTCCCCGGCAAACGCCAGCGGCTGCGCCATCACGGCCGTGCGCGTGAGCATGCGATTGAGCGCCGCCAGGATGGCGCCCTCGCCCCCGCCCCCGCCCTCGACGAGCGCGGCGGGCACGCCCGCGGCCACGCCGCCGCCGCCACTGCCGCCCTCGCCCCCCTCGCCGTCGCCGGCCTCCGCCAGCGCCGCCGCCGCCATCGCGTCGTCTCCGCCTCCGCCGCCGCCGTCGTTCGCCCCCCCCGCCAGCAGCGGCGCCAAGACCGGGTCCGCAGCGGCCGCCGCGGCGTCCCACGGCCACAGGAGCGCGGCCGAGGCGCCCGCGAGCGCGGGCGGCAGGCGCGACAGCCGCTGCCCCCGCGCCAGCGCGACCGAGACGGGCCCCGCGCCCGCCGCCGCGTACAGCAGCAGCTGCAGCCAGGGCGAGGCGGCCTCGGGGCTCGGCGCGCCCAGGCATACGGGCTGCCGCCGCCGCCGGCGCGCGCGCGGCCGGTCGGGCCCCGCCGCGAGGCCCCCGCCGCCGCCCGCGAGAGGGGCTCCCGCCGGCCGCCCGCCGCCCGGGCTGAGCGGCAGCGGCGGCCCGGGCAGCGGCGCGATGGGCACCAGCGCGCGGTAGGCGCCGCCGAGCACGCGCCGGGCGGCGCCCGGGTCGAGCCCGGCCAGCGACTCGGCGCGCAGCACCTCCACGGGGCGCCCGAGGGGCCCGCGCGCGGCCCCGAGCAGGGTCGCCAGCGAGGCGGCGAAGGCGGTTAGGCGCCGGAGCTCGCCGCCGCCCAGCGCGGCGCCGGCGGCGTGGGAGTCCCACAGGTCTTGGATCAGGCCGCCGTTCCTGCCGCCGTTCCCGCCGCCGTTCCCGCCGCCGCCGCCGTTCCCGCCGTTCCCGCCGCCGCCGCCCGCCCCCGTTCCCGCCACGGCGTCGGCGGCGATGCGCCCGCCCTCGAACAGGGTGACGCTGTGGCGCTTCAAGCCCGGGGACAGCGCGCCCATCATCAGGAGGCCGGCGGCCTGGGTGTCGACGACGACGGCGACGGCGGTCGGCGGCGCGTCGCCGTCGTCATCGTCGCCCCCCGCGGCCGCCGCGCTCGCCCTCCTCGCGCCGCCGCCGGCGCTGCTCGTCCTCGCCCCTGCGGCCGTCGGCGAGAGGGCCGAGATCAGCGGCGCTCGTGCTCCTGGCCCCGGCCCTCCGAGCGCGAGCGCCTCTTCCTCCTCCTCCTCCTCCCCCTCCTCCTCGTCGCGGTCGCGGTTGTGGCCGCGCCCCCCCTCCCCCCCGCCCACCCGCGCCGCAAACCCCAGGCGGCACGCGAGGCCCATCGCCACGGCAAGGTCGACGACCTCGGCCCCGAGCGCGTCCGCCAGGTCGGCGGCCGTCAGGCGCGCGTGAGACGCGACCAGCGCCGCCTGCAGCAGCGCCTCGCGCGGGTCGGCGCGCTCGTCGGCGGCGTCGGCCGTCCGGTTGCTGACGAACGAGTCGAGCGGGGGGATGCGGAAGCGGTCCGAGGGACGGACGGGCACGTCAAAGTAGACGAGCCCGCGCCGCCAGAGGGCCGAGAGCAGCGCGGGCGCGCCGACCTGGCCGACAAAGAGGGGGCCCTGCCCGCCGCCGCTGCCGCCGTCCTCGGCCGCCGCGCGGCGCAGCAGCTCGGTCTCGCCGGGCGACAGCTGCCGCAGCTCCTGCTCGGTGACGTTGACGCACGAGACGATCCACCAAGGCTCGACGCGCAAGGGGGCGTCGTGGCCGCCGCCGTTGTTTGCCGCTCCGCCGCTGCCGCCTGCTCTTCCCCCTTCTCCGTCGGCGCCGGCGCCCCCGACGATCGCCGGCTCCGGCGGCCGCTGCGGCAGCGCCTCGCGCGCCGCCGCCGCCCGGTTTACCCGCCACAGCAGCCGCCGCCCGCGCGCCCCGTTGAGCGCCGCGATGAAGGCGTTGCGCCCGACGCCCGTGTGCGCCGTGGCGTCGCGCGCCGTCAGGTTTGGCAGGTCGCTGTAGGCGCCCTCGCGCTGCAGCAGCTGCGCCAGCATCTGGCCGTAGTAAAAAAACGGGGTGACGCGGAGCACCCGGGCGGTGTAGCCGGCCAGGTGGTGCGGGTAGGGCCGGCGCCAGGCCAGGAAGCGAAGGAGCAGCTCCTCGTGGTACTCGCGCTCAGGCGGCAGCGCGCGGCGGAGCGGCGCGGGCAGCGACGCGTAGGGGGCGCCGCGCGCGACGCACAGGGACAGGGCGCGGGCGCGCCACTCCGGCAAGGTCAGGGAGGCGCGGACGCGCGGCGGGAGGTCGTCGTAGCCGCGGGCGCCCGTGAGGATCGCGCGCTTGATGTAGTCTTCGTACATTCTTTTGGCGTTTTGTGTTTTGTTTTTCTTTCGAGTGGGGGAAAGAGGCGGGCGCAGAGAGCGCGCGGCGCGTTTGGCGTTTTGGCAGAAGGGCGTCGCCGGTGTCGGTTTTCGTGCGCCAAAACGCCGCCCAGCGCCAGGAGTCAGAGTCACACCGACCCGATCAAGAGGCAGAGCATCGTCGCCCGGCTTTGCGGGATCGATCGATCGATTGCTTGAGCGTGTGTTTGGCGTGTGTGGAGGGGTTTCGGAGGGGGAAACTCAAAAACGCTGCCCCTTCCAACGCGGGCGCCTCATCGTGACACGCACGCGCGCGAATTCATTAATGCAGTCGTTTTGAATACGTCACGAGCGTTTGAACTGGTCCCTTTTTTAGCCGTCCTCTTGTCTCTCCCGCCTTCGAGTCCCCTCGTTCCTTAAACAACGCCCGCCGTGGTCCTCCTCCCACTCCGCCGCGCACACTACACATCTCTTCTCTACCACCAGACGACCGCCAGAACCGAGACAGATGTACGGCCTCCTCTCCCGCGTGTGCACGCTCAGCGGCTGGTCGCCCGCGCCACCGGCGGCGATGGCGGCGGCGGCGTCCGCGGCACCGGCGGCGGTACCGGCGGCAGCAGCAGCACCCGCCTCAGGCGCCTCGACCGACGCGCCCTCCTCCTCCTCGTCCGCCGCCGCCGCCGTCCAAGCCTGCATCGCCTCGCGCCGCTCCGTCTTCCCCAAGGACATGCAGCGCGGCGCCCACGTGCCCCGCGAGAAGGTCGAGCGGATGCTCGACGCCGCGCGCTGGGCGCCGACGCACAAGCTGACTCAGCCCTGGCGCTTCGTCGTGCTCGGCGGCGTGCAGAAAGACGCCTTCGAGGCGCTGTCGATCGACCTGGTCGAGCGGCACGAGGCCGACCAGGTCAAGCGCGAGGCCACCCTGAAAAAGATGCGGCGCAAGCGCGAGGGCGACTGGCGCAACGTCGCGCTGTACGTCGCCATTGTCCTCCGGCGGACGCAGGGCGCCTCGGCGCCGCCAGAGTGGGAGGAGGCCGCGGCCGTGGCCATGGCCGTGCAGAACCTGTGGCTGGCGGGGTGGTCCTTGGGGGTGCACGGCTACTGGTCCTCGTGGTACCCGCCCGCCCGCGACGCGCCCGAGATGGCGGCGTTTTTGAAGGCAGACTTGGCGGCGGGGGACAAGGTGCTCGGTTTTTTCCTGTGCGGCGTCGCCGACCCGGAGCGCCTGGCCAAGTACAGGGGGTCGAGGCGGCCGGTCGAGGAGGTGGTCGAGTGGCGGCTCGAGTGAAGGGCAATCGGGTCGAGCGGTGGCGGCGGGTGGCGGCGGCGGCGGCGCTTCATCTCCTTCTGTATTTGCATATGCCCTCGTTCCCGTGTATCGGGCGTCTCTAGCTCGGTTTCTTCACTCGAACAGGCGTTTTCGTATTCGTCACAATGATGCAATATAAAACCGGAGAAATGCGCCGTCTGCGCCCGTCCGCTCTACACGTCAAACAGCTTGAGGATGTCCTCGTGCGATTTGGGCGGCGGCCGCGCCGCGCCGCCGCCGCCACCGCCGCTGCTGCTGCTGCTGCCGCCGATGCCGACGCCGCCGACGACGGCTCGCCCTGCTGCTGCTGCTGCTGCCGCCGGCGGCGCCGCGCCCCCCGCCCCGCCGCCGCCGCTCACGGACATGCCCGCAAACATGTCGAGCGGGGGAGCGGCGGCAGACGCGGCGCCGCACCCTTGCGCCACGAGCGCAAAGGGGTCCTTTGCCGCCGGCGCCGGCGCCGCCGCCGCCGCGCGCCCTCTGCCGTTGCTGCTGCCGCAAGGGGCGCCGCCCGCCGCGCCGCCGCTCGTCGGCGGCGCCGGTTGAAACGCCGTTTCAAAGTCCGACCACTCGTTGCTGCCGCGCGGCGCGCCGGGGGCGGCGGCGGCCCCGGGCGCGGGCGGGCCGGCGAGCAGATCAAAGGGATCTACTGCTGGTGCTGCTGCTGGTGGTGCTGCTTGCGCTGCTGCGTGCGCTGCTGCTGCTGCGGCTGCTGCCGTTGCTGCTCCGGCCGCCCCCGCTCCTGCCGCCGCCGCCGCCGCCGCCGCCGCCGGGCCGTGGTGGTGGCCGTGGCCGTGGTGGCCGTGGCGGTGGTGGCCGTGGTGGTGATGGCCGTGGTGGGCATGATGCCCCTGCTGCTGCTGCTGCTGCTGCTGCTGCTGGCCCGCGGACGACGATGGCGGCGAGTCGAGGCTCAGCAAATCGGCCGAGGCGGGAGGGCGGGCAGGCGCGCGCACGGGCGCAGGCGCCGGCGCAGGCGCCGCCGCGGCCGCCGCCGGCGCGGCCCCCCCCGCCCCCCCGCCCGCCCCCGCCGCCCCGACCAAGTAAGGATGGGCGGCGTAATTCTCCGGCCCGGGCGGCTCCCGCGAGTCCGCGGGCGCGTACCGCCGGTCCTGGTACTTTCCGCGGATGAAGGCGGCGAGCGCCGCGTTTGGCGCGCCGCTCGGCGGCCGCTCAAACCCGCGCGGCAGGCGCGCCTCCCACCACCCGTTGGCCTTGACGTTGCCCACGTGCCGCACGAACTCGACCTGCCGCGGCAGCCACGTGTCCAAGTTGCACGACCGCACCTGCGAGATGTGCACGCCGAGCGAGCGGTGCACGCCCGAGCACGTCAGGCAGACGAAGACGCCCAGGTTGACCGCGGCCCAGGTGGGGTTGCGCGCGCCGCAGTCGGCGCACGACTTGTTGCCCTCCTGCTTGAGCAGGGCGACGAGCACGCGGCGGTGCAGGTCGCTCTGCTCCTGAGAGACGGACGTCTTGTGGTTCATCGTCTTCGCGTGTGTGGTGGCGTTTGAGCCGCTCTTCTCGTTTTTGCTCGTGCTGATCGTCACGCGGCGCGCCAACCTCTCTCCTTCGCGGTGGTGCTGCTGTTTGTTTATGTGACTTGCGAGGGATCGCGTGCGTGCTATCCGAGAATGTCAGACCAGGTGCGGGGGGGGGGGAGGGACGTGCCAAAACGAAATCGCGCGCGCAATCGTCGTCGCCATCTCCACCCGCGGCCGCCATATTGACGCGGCGGCGACGGGTTCTTCGTCTAGGCGGCGCTCGAAAATTACACACGTGCACCTACCTAGTTCTTCGGCTCGGGCGGCAAGCGAAACCCGATGGGCCTCCGGGGCCCGCGCCCGCGCGAGCGGCTCGGCGGCGGCGTCGCCCGCGCGACCTCCTCCTCGGCGGCCGCGCGGCCCTCGCCCTCGGCCGCCAGCGGCGCCAGCACCCGCCGCTTGATCAGCAGCGCGCGCGCCGCCACGCACAGCGCGCGCGCGTCGACGGCACCGCCCGGCGGAACCACCAGCAGGGGGATGCGGCGCGCGGCCGCCAGGGCGCGGTGCTGGGCGAGGCTGGCGCGACGGGCGCCGCGCAGAGCGCGGCCCGGGGGCGCGCTGTCGTCTGCTGGGGAACCGTCGTCGCCGCCGCCGCCGCCGCCGCCGCCGCCACCGCCGTTGTTGCCGCCACCGTTTCGTCCGCCGCCGCCACCACCACCGCCGCCGCCGCCCGCAGGCAGCCACTGCTCCGACGACAGCACGCACCTGGCCTTGAGCGCCAGGTTGGTCAAGCGAAACACGTGCCCGATCCCCTCGTCGCGGATGGACGCCTCCAGGTCGTCGTAGCGGTACCCGCCGCCCTTGAAAACGGCGATGCGGGTGGGCGGGGCGGGCGCGGCGCGCACGGCCGCCAGGAGGGCGCCGGCCTCGCGCGGCGCGGGCGGGCCGACGAGCGGGCGGCGGCCGCGGCGGCGCGCGACGCCGTCGTCGTCAGCGTCGCGCAGGCTCGCGTCGAGCAGGGGTGGGGGAGACGGCGGCGGCGAAAGCTCGGGGCGCGGCAGGGGCGCGTCTCCCTCGCGCTCCTGCCGCGCGACCAGGGCGGCCGTGGCCAAGCGCATCGCTGCGGCGAGGTGGGGGGCCAGGCGCGCGCGCTCGTCCGCCCCGGCCTGTTGCCCCTCTGCCCGCCGCCGCCGCCCTCGCCGCTCGCCCGGCGCCCCTCCCCCCGCCGCCGCCGCCGCCGCCGCCGCGGCCACAGGCGCGCCCTCCGGGTCTCGCCGCCGGCGCCGCTGCCACGCCACGATGGCCGGGTCGGCGCGCTCGAGCACCACGGGGACCGCCGCCCGGACCGCCTCCTCAGCGGACGGCCGCGCAGAGTCGTCGTCGTCCTCCTCCTCCTGGACGTCGCCGTCGCCGGCCGCCGCCCCTCTGCCGTCGCCCGCTCTCCGCCGCAGCGACCGCCGCGGCGACCGCCCCTGCTGCTGCCGCCTCTCGGCCGCGTCCGCCTCGGCCACTCTCCCCGCCGCGTCGACCAGGCGCGCCGCGAGCGCGGCGCGCGTGCGCGCGGCCAGCTCGCGCGCGGCCGCGGCGTCCCTGGCGCGGGCGCCGGCGCCGAGCGGGGCGACCGACGCATAGGCCGACGGCAGCTGTCGGGGCGGCGCCGCCGTCAGCGCGGCGGCATCAATGGAGGTGGGGCTGCCGCCGACGTCGAGGGGCGGTCCATCCTCGACGGTGCCGTTGCGACTGCGCGCGAAGACGACGACACGCCAACGGCGCGGGGGATGAGGGACGCGCGCGCGGGCAGGGCAAGGCAGGGGGCGGGAGGAGACAGGGGCGATGGTGGCGTGAAGCATGTGCGTCGTTCGTTGCGTTTCCGGTTCGACTTTTATTGGTAAGCGGACCACCTTCTTGGATGGTGAAGGAAGCGCGGTACCGCGAGCGATGCTGCTGCTGCGTTGCTTGTTCCCAAGCAAGCCGCTGCGACCGCCGCCGCCGCGATGCCGACGGCTCGCGCCTAACGCCTTGCGACGCCTTGCGCCGTCGGCGCGCGCGTGTTGGAGGCCACTGCTCAAGAGGAGGACCCCGCGCACCCCCCTGGGACGCTCGAGGTCGATCCGCAGCTACCACTCGTGCACGACTCGAGCGCACACAGAGCCCCGCCTCTCCCTCCCTCACAGCATCACGGAGACGCCCCTCTCGAGACAGAGAGATACAAGCGCCCCTCTCGCGCGCGAGCCCGATGATTAGCCACGCTTGAAGACGCGCGTGCTGCACGTGGTGATCTCGCTCGCACCTGGTGGACGCCGGCTACGCGCGCGCGCGAGACGTCCCCGCGTGGCTGACGGGCGGCTGGGAGGGCCTCGCGCGCGACCCGCCGCACGTGCCCCCGCCGCCGCCGCCGCCGCCGCCGGCCGCGGAGGAGGAGGGGAACGGACGGCAAGCGCGATCGACCCCCTGTTCCCTTTCGAGCGTCCCTCCACCCGCCTCCTTGGGGAAACGCTCTCGATAAGCAGCAGCCATGGACAGCCTCGCGCAGCCCATCCACCAGACGGTGTGGCTGACGGTCGACCCGGAGCAGCGGATGTGGTCCGGGTGCGTCGCCTCTCTTTTCGCTCGAGCCCGCGCGCCCTCGTCGCGCGCGGATCCGCCGCCGCCGCTTGCTCTCGCTCACTCGCCCCCTCAAAAACCAAAAACCTCATAAACACAGCCGCACCGAGATCCAGCTGCTCGTCCCGGCAGGCCAGACCTCCGTCGCCTTGCACTGCGGCTCGGCCCTGCGCGTCTCGTCCGTCGCGATCGACGGCGTGCCGGCGTCCTTCTCGCACCGCGGGGGCGGCGAGGGCGAGGGCGGCGGTCCCAGGGACGACCTGCCCGAGCCCGCCGTGGCCGCGCTGAGGGCGCGCGCCCCCCGCGCGCAGGAGGACGCGGCCGAGTACGCGTACGCCGCCTACCTGGCGGCCGCGCAGCGCGAACAGGAGCCCGAGCTGGTCGTGCGTCTGCCGGTGGCCGCGCTGGCGCGTGCGCAGCGGGCGGCGGCGGCGGGGGCGGCAGGGGCGACGGCGGCGGCGGGCGCTCCTCGCGCCCTGTACCAAGCGCAGCCTACGGGCACGGTCAATACGGGCCCACACGTGGGGGGCAGCGCGCCGGCGCCGAGCCACCGCAGCGGAGGCGCAGGCGGAGGCGGCGCCGCGGCCGCCGGCCCCGCCGCCTCCTCCCAGCAGCAGCCGCCCCTCTCCCCCACAAAGCCCCCCGGTCACGCGTCCGCCCTGCCCCCGCCTTCCGCCGTGCGCCTCTCCCTGCGCTTCGAGCGCCGCGACAAGCGCTCCGACGGCGCGCTCTGGTGGTCGCCGGAGCCCGCGGCCAAGGTCGCCGTCACCGGCGGCGCCCTGCGCTGCAGCCGCGGTTGGTTCCCCTGCGTTGACACCCCCCTGCACCCGTGGGGGGAGCGGCCCTCGCCCGCGGCGGCGGCAGCCCCGACGGCCACGGCCGCGACGGGCACCGGCGCGTCGCCGGGCGGGGCGAGCGCCGACGGCGGCGAGGACCGGCCGCCGCCGGCGCAGCCGGCGCAGCCGCCGCAGCGCTTCGGCCTGCTGCTGGCGCGGCGGCGGCCGGTGCTCCCTTACACGTTTGACCTGCACGTGACCGTCCCGCCCGAGCTCACGGCCATCGCGAGCGGGCGCCTTGTGCGCCAGACGGCGTCGGTCGCCCCCCCGCGCGCGAAAGCGGCGCCGGCGGCCCCCTCGCCCCCCGAGCGCGGCGGCGGCGCCGCCGCCGCCGGAGACGCAGAAACCCCCGGATCGGCGGCGGCGCGCGGCGCCGGGTCTGCGGCGCGCGGATCGAGGAGGGCCTCCGCCACCCGCGGCGCCGCTGCCGGCGGTCAGGACGTCGAGATGGCGGACGCGGGCGGGGCCCCTTCGCCGGGCAAGGGCAAAAAGCAGCAGGCGGCGGCAGCGGCGGCGGCGGCGGCGGCGGCGGCCGCCGCAGCGCCCCCGGCCGCTCCAGAGCTCCTCCCGCCGTTTGGCCGGCCGGCCCCCGCGCCCGACGCCTTTGTGAGCCGTACCTTCCACTACGCGACGCTGTGCGCCACCTTGCCGTCGCTTCTGGCGGTCGTGGTGGGGCGCTTCAAGCCCATGCCGGCGGCCAAGCTGGCAGAGACGGCGGCCGCAGCGGCGGCTGCGGCGGCAACAGCAGCGGCGGGCGGCAGCGGTGGCAGCGGCAGCAATAATGGCGCCATGGCCGTCCCTCGAGACTCCATGGACAGGGACGGCGAGGCAGGTGGAGAGAGTGCGAATGGCTGGGAGGCCTGGGGCTCGACCATGACGACGCTGTTCACGCGGCCGCGGGAAGACCCCAACAACGGCCGGCAGCAGCAGCAGCAGCAGGAGCAGCAGCGACGCCGCAAGCAGCAGCAGCAGCAGCAGCAAGAGCAGCAGGAGCAGCAGCAGCAGCAGCAGCTCGTGCTGCTGCAGCAGCAGCAGCAGTCGAGCCGCTTCCCCAAGCTGTTTGCGGACCGGGTCGATGACGCTTTGGGTGGCGGCGGTCGAGGCTTGGGCGGCCCGGAAGGGCCAGGTCTCTCTGCCGCCTCTGCCGCCGCCGCTGCCGCCGCTGCTGCCGCCGCTGCTGCTGCCGCCAACAGCGGCGGCGGCGGCCTCAGCGGCGAAAACCCCGCCGCGTGCGATCCGGTCGCGCTCGCCTCGACCCTGCGCCCTCTGGCCTTTGCCCTGCGCCGTCTCGAGCGCGACCTCGGCTCCAGCTTCCCCTGGCCGCAGCTGCACGTGGTGCTCGTCCCGCGCGCCGCGCTGGGCGGCCCGAGCTCGGGCGGCGGCGGCGGCGGCGGCGGCGCGGCCGGCGGCGGCGGCGCGGCGACCGACGCCCGCTCGGCGCTCGGCCTCCTGCTCCTGAGCGAGGACCTCGTCGCCCCGCCCAACGTGGTCGAGCCGGCGCTCGAGACGGCCGCCCTGCTGGCCCGCTGCGCCGCGCAGCAGTGGTTCGGCGCGCTGCTGCTGCCCCGCGCCCCGCAAGACGGGTGGCTCTGCGAGGGCCTGGCGGCCTGGGCCGGCGGCCTGGCCCTCCGTGGGATTGCGGGAAGCAACGAGCTGGCCTACCGCCGCTGGGCCGAGCGCCGCGCCGTGCTCTCGGCCGACGACGGCACCGCCCTGGCCCCCCTGAGCGAGCGGCCGCCGGGGCGGGCGTGGCGCGCGGCGGCGCAGGGGGTCGTGCTGCCGTCCGGGGCGGGCGCGGGCTGGGGGGCCACATACGGCACGGCCGCGGCGCTCGAGCCGACGCCGCTGCGCCGCTGGAAGGCGTGCGCGGCCGTGGTGATGCTCGAGCGGCGCATCGGGGAGCAGGAGATGCTCAAGCTGCTGGAGCGGCTGCTGTCGGCGGCGCGGATGGCGGTGCTGGGCGGCGGGGGCGCGGAGGGCCTGAGCCTGGGCGAGCGCGACGCGGCGGCCGCGGCGCTGGCCGCGGGCGGCGGCGGCGTCGGCGGCGGCGGCATTGGCGGCGGCGACGGCGTGCCTCCCAGCCCGTCCGCCGCCGGCCCCGCGCGCAGCAACATCACGCCCGTGAAAGCGGCGGCGCCCGCGGTTTCCGGCGCGACCCCGGGCGTCGCGGCGGCGGCGGCGCCCGCGGCCACGACCCTGACGCCCGGGGGGGGGACGCAGCACCGCCCGCTTCCGCAGCAGCAGCAGCAGTCGCTCCTGCCGCCGCTCCTGCCCGCCTGGCCCGCCTCCGACCGCTTCCTCTCCACGTCGGCCTTCCTGCGCCTCGTCGGCAAGCGTGGCCAGGCCCTCGGCAAGCCCGGCGCCAAGCGCGACATGCACGCGTTCGCCGAGCGCTGGCTGCACGGCGCCGGCGCGCCGACGCTTCGCTGCGGTCTCGCCTTTGACCGCCGCCGCGCCGTGCTCACGCTCGCCGTGCGGCAGAGCGGCGCGCGCGCCGTCCTGCGCGCCGCCCTGCGCGCGCGCGACCCGCTGTCCTCGCACGCGCCCGCGCAGGCCTCCTCCGCCGCCGCGCAGGGCGGGGCCGCCCTGCGCGTCACCGTGCGCGAGCTGGACGCGCCGGAGGACCACTACCTCACGCTCGCGGCCGACGGGCCGACGGCCGTCGGCGAGCTGCGCGTGTCGAGCCGCCTCGGCGCCGCGCGCGGGGGGCCCGTCGGCGCCGGCACCGCGCCCGCCGCGCCCGGCGGGGGCCGCGGCGGCCGGGGCGGCAGGGGCCGAGGCGGCGGGCGGGGGGGGGGGGGGGGCGGGCTGGGCGCGATCGTCGCCGAGGGCGGCGGGAGGGGCAGGGGACGGGGCGCGGCGCGCGAGGCGGCGGCGGCGCGCGAGGCGGCGGCCAAGGACGCCGACCTCGCGGGGCTGCCAGAGTCGGAGCTCCGCGGCGTGCCCGTCTTGTGGGTGCGCGTCGACCCGCAGGGCGAGTGGCTGGCGCGCGTGGAGCTCGCCCAGCCGCAGCACTGGTGGGCCATGCAGCTGCAGCGCGCGCGCGACGTGGTCGCGCAGGCGCAGGCGGTCGAGGGCCTCGCCGCGCCGTCGGGCCTGGTCGTGCCGGCGGCCGCGGCGGCGTGGGCGGCGGTGCTCGGCGGCGGCGGTGGCCAGGGCGGCGGAGGCGGCGGGCCGGGCGCGGCGCTCGCCGGCGGCGGCGGCCCCGCCCCCTTGCCCGCCCCCGCCCTCGCCAGCGAGCAGGCCGTCGACGCGCTCGCGGCCTGCCTCAACTCCCCGCGCACATTTTGCCGCGTGCGCGCCGACGCCGCGCGCGCGCTGGGTTACACGGCCGCCGAAGTGACGAGCCTCAAGGGCGCAGAGGCGCTGGCGGCCTATTTTCGCGCGCGGCGCGGCGGCGGCCAGGGCAGCGGCGGCCAGGTCGGCGGCGGCCAAGGCCAAGGCCGCGACGCCACGGCGGCGGCGGCCGGCCCGGACGGCGACCGCCCGCTCCCCAACGACTTTTCCGACCTGGCCGAGCACCTGGTGCTCAGCGCCGTGCCCGGGGCGCTCACCCGCGTGCGCAACTGGGCCCTGTGCACCCCGCCCGACGCCGTGGCCCTGATCGTCGGCGCGCTGGCGGGAAACGACAACTCGCGCAACCGGGGGCTGGACGACGCCCACTGGCTCGCCGCGCTGGTCGAGGCCGCGGGAAGCGTGCGCACGGAGGAGCCGGCCGAGCTGGCGTCCCTGCTGGCGCAGGTGGACCGGTGCCTGGCGCGCGAGGCGTCCGCACCCACGCACCGGGGCGCGCTGGGGTCGGCGTGCCTGCGGGCGCTCGCGTCGCTGGCGGCGTCGCTGCAGCCGCAGTTCAAGCAGCGCGGGCGGGGCGGCGGCGGACAGGGCAACGTTGGCGGCAAGGGCGGCGGCGGCGCCGTGCTCGCGCGCGCCCACGCGCTGCTGCGCCGGCACGCGTCGTCCCCCTCCTCCCCGCCCTACATGCGCGCCGCCGCGCACGCCTGCCTCATGCGCTTGGCCGCGTCGGCCGCGCGCGACTACCTCGACGCGCTCGCCGACGCCACGGCCTACGGCGGCTCCGTCCCCGAGGACGGCGGCGGCGGCGGCGGCGGCGGCGGCGCGCTCGAGGCGGCGGCCAGCGCGGCGGCCGTCGGCGGCGAGCCGCCGCTCTCGCCGACAGACGCCGTGCTCCGCAGCGCGCTGGCCTCGTTCGCCGCGGAGCCGTGCCCGGCCTTGCGCGAGGCGGCGCTGCACGAGGCGCTCGTGTTGTGCGGCGAGCTGCTGGCCGAGCATTACGGCGCGGAGGCGAGCAGGCGGTACGACCTGTCCATGGGCGGCGGCGGCTTTGACGGCGGCGGCGGCGGCGGCGGCGCGGGCGGCGGCGGTCTCGACGGCGTCGGCGGCGGCCTCGCGGGCCTGCCCCGCGGCGCCAGCGCGGCGACCACCTCGGCCGCCGACTTTTCGCCCCCGCCGCCCCCGCCCGTCGGCGCCGACACCATCGTCGCCCTGCACCGCCTCATGACGGGCTCGGGCCGGCGGCCGGGCGTGCGGCAGCTGGCGTTCGCCCTGCTGCAGCGGGCGGGCGGGGCGCCGCCGACGCTCTACCGGGCGCGCGAGGAGGACGAGGACGAGGACGACGACGACGACGGCGCCTACGCCGACGGCCGGGGCGGGTACGGCGGGCAGGAGCCGAGCGTCAGCCAGCGCACGCGGCCCGCGGCGTCGCGCGGCGTCACGGCGGGGGGGTGCGGGGACGCGGCGACGGCGGGAGGGGGCGCGCCGCCGGCCGGCGGCGGCACGGCCGCAAAGGCGGCGGCGGCGGCGAGGGCGGCGGCCGCCGCCGCGGCCGCCGCCGTCGCGGCCGCGCCAAAGGTGCGGCTCGGCATCAAGCTGCCCGGCGCGGCCGCCGCGGCCGCTGCCGCTGCCGCGGCCGCTGCGGCTGCCGCGGCCGCCACCGTCAAGCAGGAGCAGGAGCAACAGGCGGCCGCCGCCATGGACGTGGATGGTGCTGGCGCGGGGGCTGGTGCTGCTGCTGCTGCTGCTCCTGCGGCCGGCGCGGCCGCAGCGGCGGCAGCAGGAGCGGCGGCGGCGGCGCCTTTGCCAGCCCCAGCTTCCGCGCCTGCGGCCGCGGTCCCTCCCCCCGCTGCGCCTGCCGCGCCTGCCGCGCCTGCCGCCGCCCCGACCCTGGCGCCCCGGCCGAGCATCCGCGTCAAGCTCGAGGGCGCGGTCTTGCTGCCCAAGCCGGCCGGCTCGGCGGCCGCGCCGTCGGCGGGCGCGCCCTCGGCGGCGCCGTCCGTGCGCATCCGCCTGCCCGGCGCTGGTCCCCCAAAGCTTCCGGCTGCGGGCTCCCTGCGCGTCTCTTTGCCGGCGGGCATCTCGCCCGCGCCCTCTCTGCGCGTGTCGCTGCCGGGGGGCGCTCTGCCGGCGGCCGTTGCCGCTCCGGCGCCCGCTCCTGCGCCCGTCGCCTCTGCGCCCGCGGCGCCGGCTGAGGCCCCGCCGCCGCCTCCCGCGGCCGCCGCCGCCGAGCCCAGCGCCGGTGGAGGCGGCGCTCTCCTCGCGCCCGCGCCCGCTCCCCGGGTGGGCATCCGCGTGACGGGCCTGAAGATCAAGCTGGGCGGACGGCCACTGGGCGGCGGCAGCAGCGGCGGGGGAGGCGGCGAGGGCGGCGGCGCAGGCGGCGGCGCGGGCGGCAGCGGCGGCGCGGGCGGCGGCGCTGGCGCTGAGGATCCGAACAAGCGCCAGAAGCCCGACGAGTGAGGCACCCGGATTGCGCGCGATCGTGAGACAGTTGATGGATGATTGGATTGCGTTTGTTGCAAATAGAACACAGAGACAGACGAGTCGGCCTCTCGTCCTCGCCTCATCGCCGCGCCGCCCCGGCGGCCGCGCCCGCCCACCCGCCGTCGTCATCCTGCTCCTCCTCCTCCTTCTCGCGCCCGCGCGCCCCCTTGCCGGCCTCCTTAGCCGCCCCCAACGCGTCCAGCGCCGCCAGATCCCCCGCGTCCAACACCTCGGGCACCCGGTCCGCCACCTCGGCCAGCGCCTGCGCAAACCCAACCTTGGCGCGGTTGCTGCGCCCGCCGACCAGCACGTCCCGGCCGCGCTGCACCGCCCACACCTGCGAGTGGGAGACGTAGCTCACCAGCGTGGTGACCATCAGGCCGCCAAAGCCCGCGTACACGTAGGGGACGCCCGGGTCGGACTTGAGCTCCAGGCCCGTGGCCGGGACCACGCGCTCGAGTACGAGGCGCACGCCCTCGACGTCGATCGGCTTGCCGCTGCCGGCGCGCCGGACGCCGGCAAAGGCGCCTTTCGAGTCGTAAAAAGTCGCGAGGCTGGGGTCCTTGGCGATGATGGAGACGCCGCGCGGGGGCTTGGCGGGGGCGGGGGACCCGGGCGGGGGCAGGGCCTCGAGGGGGAGGTACGTGGCCCAGATCTTGGAGCCCTCGGGCACGCCGGGCTTGCCCTCGAGCGACGCGAGCGGCAGAGAAAAGGCGCGCCCCTCCTGCGCGGCCGCCGCCGCCTCGCCGTCGCCCGCCGCCTCGGCTGCCGCCGCCACCGCCGACGCGCCAGCGCGGCTGCCGCTGCTCCCCTCGCCCTCGGCCCCCGCGATCGCCCCCCCATCTGCCGCCGCCGCCGGCACCGGCAGCATGCGGAGCTGCAGCGACACCAGCGACCAGTCCGTCTGGTACATCGTCACGCCGCCGTAGCGGAACGGGTCGTTCACGCTGATGCGCTTGCGCAGCAGCACCCGGTCGCCTAGCGCGTACCCCTTCTTGTCGCTGCTGCCGCCGCCCCTGCTCCCGCTCCCCCCTCTTCCGCTCTGTTGCTGGTCCTGCCCGTTCCCCGCCCCGTCGCCGCCGCCGCCGCCGCCCTTGGGCCGCACCGCCACGGGCGTCGCCTCGCGGAGCGACAGGTCGCTGTAGAACTGCGCGACGCTGCCGTCGGGCCGCGTGTCGATCTCGAAGCCGTTGACGTAGAGGGCGGTGCCGGGCGCGCGCGGGGGCATGCGGCTGATGGCCGACATGGGCACGAGGCGGTCGGCCACCACGAAGGCCTGGCCCTCGGGCACCATGGCGGTGCCGCGCCAGCCGCCAAACCCCGAGTAGGCGGTGCCAAAAAGAGTGAGAAGCAAGGCGGCGTGCACGCCGATGGGGCCCAGGCGCCCCGCCAAGCCCTTGAAGGCGTACAGGCGCGTGCCGTCGGGGCTCACGAACGTCTGGTACCCGCCGTCCCAGGCCCGGGCGCTCGAGGCGCCGCCGCCGCCGGCGCCGCCGCCGGCGCCGGGCGCCGCAGGGCTTCCGCGCAGCGCCCGGGCGAGGTCGCGCAGCCGGGCGGCGGGAAGCACGGCGACGGCCGCCGCGCCGCCGTCGGCCAGGCGCGCCAGGTCGTCCGCGTCGCGCGCGAAGCGCCACCGCTGCGCCACCCTGGCGGCGGGCCACTGCGTCGTGGCCGTGCACGCGGCCAGCGAGGCGGCCAGCAGGCCCAGCAGCGCGTAAAAGTAGGAGGCGCTGTACACGTGGTCTAGGCCAGAGGCCAGAAGCACGTCGGACGACAGGAAGCCGAGCACCGCCTTTTCGCCCGCGGGGTAGTTTTCCGCGTAGAACTGGGCGCCCTTGTTCTGCGGGATGATGGTGCCGAGGCCGCTGAGGGTGGCGACGGCGGCCATGATGGCGATGGCGCGGGGCAGGGAGGAGAGCTCGCGGAGGACGCGGCGGTAGGCGGCGCGGACCGGGGCGGGCAGGCCGGCCGCGGGGGCGGGAGAAGCGGGCGGAGGACGAGCCGGAGGACGAGGCGGAGGAGCGGGCGTCGCCACCAGGAGTGGCGCCGACGCCGGCGGCGGAGACGGCGCCGACAGGAGGTCGGGCGCCTCGCCCATCGGCCTGCTGCGGTCGACGGGGTTCAGGCCTCCCTTCTTCTTGCCTGATGCGATGTGTTGGATTGGTGGAGGAGCGGGAGAGAGTGAGCGGCGGGTGGAGGGAGGAGGGGTGGGTCCACGCAGCTTTGAAATTGGGACGCGCGGCTGTGTCTCAATCGCACTCACCCGCGCAGATGATACCAGACCCGGGAGCTTTGCGCCGCACGTCTGCTCCATTGAGCAGGGCGCCGCCGCGGAACGAAACGGGAGGCGGAGGACCAGAAGAGAGAGGAGGACGCGAGAGCAGAAGCAGGGGGCGCGGTCGCCTGAGGCTGCCGCTGCTGATGCCGCTGGCCGGCGCGCGGCGATGCATGGTGTTCGAATTCGTGATGGTGTGATGTGGTGTGTGGTTGGCGCAGGCGCATCCGACGGCTCCCGAGGCTTTTGACAGCGGCGGCCGGCGGACGACTGCGACAGCGACGCGCCCCGACGATGCGTCGCGCTCTGCTGCTGCTTTTGTGCGCGTCTCTTCTCCCCCCCTCGCCCGAAACGGCGCCGACCTCGAAGCACCATCGCATCGTACACGCGGAGACCCGAGTACGCATCAACACTCGCGAACACACGCCCATTGACGTTGGCGTCCCCTTCCCACCCTAAACAACGAGATGGCCATGACGCGGGGACTACTCGACCAGACGCGGCGGCGATGCAGCGTCGCATCACTGGCCCCGTCGTCGAGCAAGCGGGCCAGGCTCTGCGACGACGCGGTGGCGGCGAGGACTGCGGCGCGCCGTCGGCCGTCGCTGCCGCCCGCGCCCGCAACGTCGTCGCCCGCCGACGCCGCCTCCCCGAGCCCCGCCGCGTCTGAAGCGTCGACGGCAACAAGACCCTCGTCCTCCGCCGCCTCGGACGGCCCCCTCAACCGCCACCCCGTGATCGCCGCCACCATGGACGCCGAGACCTACGGCTACCTGCTGCGCCACACGCGCGAGCCGCCGCCGCTCGGCCGCCTGCGCGCGGCGACCGAGGGCCTGCGCGGGGCGCACATGCAGGTCGCGCCCGAGCAGGGCGCGCTGCTGGCGCTGCTGGCCGACGCGGTCGGGGCGCGGCGGTGCCTGGAGGTGGGCGTGTACACGGGCTACTCGGCGCTGGCGGTGGCGCTGGCGCTCAAGGCGGCGGACGAGCGGGAGGGCGGCGGCGGCGGGGGGCAGGGGCGGCGGGCGCAGCGAGAGGGCGGCGGCGGCGGCAACGGCGGCGGCAACATCGACGGCAACAGCAACGAGGACGACGACCGTCCCCCGCGCCGCGTCCTCGTGGCCCTCGACCGCGACGCCGCCGCCATGGCCGTCGCGTCCGAGGCCTGGGAGGCCGCGGGCGTGGCGCACCTGGTCGACGCGCGCCTGGGGCCCGCGCTGCAGGAGCTCGACGCCATGCTGCTGGCGCGGGCAGAGGTCGGGAGCTACGACCTGGCCTTCATCGACGCGGACAAGCGCGCGTACGGGGACTACTACGAGCGCTGCCTGCGGCTGGTGCGGCCGGGGGGCCTCATCGTGGTGGACAACGTCCTGTTTTACGGGCGCGTGGCGACGGCCGAGCGGGCCCGGGGAGACAAGGCGGCCACGGCGCTGCGCGACTTCAACGCGATGCTGCTGCTGGACGAGCGGGTGTCGCTGAGCGTGCTGCCCGTCGGGGACGGGATGGCGCTGTGCTGGAAGAGGCCGTGAATGCATCTGTGTGGAAACCGTTGGGAAACTAAGTTTTTTCTTCTTCTTCACCGCTTCGCCCCCTCCGCGACCTCGCCGGCCGCCTTCAGGATCGCGCACACCAACTTATGGTTCTTCCAGGCCCCCTTCTGGCACTGAGCGTCGCAGTAATACACGGAATGGCACCCGGCGCACTGTTTCCTGTTCGTCTCGGCCTTGCCGCGCACTTCGTGGGCAGGGCAGGCGACATGCCCGCAAATGCGCGCCGGACAACACTTGTGCCGCTTGAGCGCCTCCCCGCCGCTGAGCCTCGCGAGCGCGAGGCAGTCCTGCGGGCTGCCAATGCCCTCGATCGCGTCCCGCGGACGCGCGGGGGTCGCTACCCCGCCCGACGACGCCGCGAGCTCGACGAGCGGCATCGCGCTCCTCGAGCTCGGCGGCCTTGTCCGCGGCGATTTTCCCCGGGCGCGGCGCGAAGGCACCCGATCTCGCGCTCGAGGACGGCGGCCGCGGGACGGACCTGGGCGACGCCCATCGCCGCGCCAGCATGCGGCCAGCGCGGCTCAAACCACGTCCGGTCGTTCGACAAATAGTAGAGGGCCTGCAGTAGGTCGTAGTCGGCGCCGGGCGACGACGTCATGAACCAGAGGCACGAGGCGAACGCCGCTAGAGCGTTTGCGCGCGCCTGTACGGCGGCCGCGAGGAACGCGGGCGGGACGCCGGGCGCCGAGGCGAGCGCGGCGTCGAGCCGCGAGAGCGCGAGGGCGCGCTGCGCCGAGGCGAGGCGGTACCTCGCTTGAGTGGGCGTGTCCTGGGACACGCACCTGAGCATCACCTCCGCCGAGCCCGCTGGCGGCTCGGTCGTGCCGCCGCGGCAGATGGCGTCGAGGCACGCTTCAAATGCGTGCCAGACAGGCGCCGCCTCGGCGGCGAGCCGGGGCCCCGGGACCGCGGCCGCCAGCGCCTCGAGCGACTTGAGCTCGCGCGTCGACAGAGCCATTTGCGGAGCCGACACCGGCGAGCCCAGAAGGTCGTGCGCCTGTGCTCAAATGCCGGTCCGTATGAGGTCACGCCGCGCGGCGCTCGAGAGCGTGCGGGTGAGGGCAGAGGAGAGCCAGTTGTCGCAGTCGTCGGCGGCGTTCGCCCTAGCGTCGTCATCGGCCTTGCTGCTGCTGCCCGCCTGCAGCTCGGCGGCGCGCCGAGCTGCAGGCGCAGAACCGTCGACGGCGGCGCGCCAAGCCGCAGCCATAGACGCGTCGACGGCGACGCTGACGCCGTCGCGTCCTCCGGCCCCAGCGCGGGCACCACGAGCTCGAAAAACTGTGCGGCGCAGAACGCCGCCCGGCCGGCCCAGCGGCGCGCGTGCAGGTAGGCGTCCCACCAGTCGTCGACGTTCTCCGCGTCCTGCTTCCACTCGCGCGACAGCGTCACCTCGGCAAAGCCCGGCCAGAGCAGCAGGCGTCGCAGGCAAACGAGCCTCTGCTCCGCGGCCGCCAAGTCCCCGGCGGGCGGCGACGCCGATGCCGAGGAGGCCGACGCGCGCCGCTCCAGCTGCCGCGCCGTCACGGTCCCAAACAGGGCGCAGCACGCCTTCGCGGCCAGGCCGCGCACGTGCATCGCCGTCCGTCAGGGCGTTTTTCTCGGCGACCGACGCGAGCAGCCCCGCCCCGGCGCCGTCGCCGCCGCGCTCAGCGGCCCGCCCCTGGACGACCACCTCAACCGCCCGGCGCATCGGCGGTCGGTAGATCGCGCCGCCGAGCTCGGACGCCGTCAGCCGCGCCATCAGCAGGGCGGCGTGGGTGTCGGCGACGCGCGCAAGCACGGGGCGGCTGGGCGCCCCCCGCTCGACGCTCCGCCGGGCGGCCGCCTCGAGGTCCTCGCCGACGCCCGCCGCCAACGCCGCTGTGAGCTGCGCGCACGACTGGAGCAGCCGCGCGTGCTCCACGAACACGGCTCGGGGGCCGTTGTGGCGGGTCAGCCCGGCTGCCTCGAGGGCGCGCGCGGCGAGCTCCGGGCGCTGCATAGGCGTGCCGTCGTGAGGCCCCCCCCAGTCGTTGGCTAGTCGCCGCGCGCCCTGCCGCCGCCGCCGCCGCCGCCGCCGCCGCCGCCGCCGCCGCTCGCTTGCTTTTGTTCTCGGCCGTTCGACACGCTGATCGTGCAATTGCACATGCTCGATCCGAAATCATCCCCCACGCACACACCATCTCATCATTTGAGAGCAAAGAGCAATCCGCACGCTCGCGACAAATCGCCGGCTTTTTGTTCGACGACCCCGCACTTTCGCTCTTCGATTCTGGCCCTAGCAGGGCGGCGCGCTCCCCCCGTCGTGTCGCGCGCTCGCCAAGATGTCGTCTCTCGCCAACGCCATCAAGCGGAAGACGCACAAGGAGCGCTCGCAGCCGTAAGTCTCCGAGGCAGGACGAGGCCCCCCTCCCGCTTCCCCTTTTGCGCACGCTCGCACGGGCTCCGTCGCCGCTCTACGGACATGTGCTGGATGCGTGCATCTCTCAGCAGTTCATCCGGGCGCGGACGCGCACCTCGCAGTGCTTCTCCGCAAACGCTCGCCGCCGGCGCCGCTGTCGTCCCCGCTCACGCCCGCCGTCCCCGCTCACGCCTCTTTTCCCTCTGCCCGCCGCCCGAACCAAAATGAATCCCACCCAAACAGCGCTTCGCGCGAGAAGTATGGCCTCCTTGAGAAGCGCAAGGACTACCTCCTGCGCGCGCGCGACTTTCACCGCAAGGAGCGCACCCTCAAGCAGCTGCAGCGCAAGGCGGAGGAGCGCAACCCGGACGAATTTTACCACGCCATGGAGCGGCAGCGCACAAAGGGGGGCGTGCACCAGGCGGCGCCGGGCGGCGGCGGCGGCGGCGGCGGCGGCGCGAGCGGCGGCGCGAGCGGCGCCAACAAGTACTCGCAGGAGGAGCTGGCGCTGATGCGGACGCAGGACGTCGGGTACGTGGGCAGCCGCGCGCGGGCCGAGGCGTCGCGCATCGGGCGGCTGCGGGCGTCGCTGCACTTTGTCGGGGCGACGGACGGGCTTGGCGGCGGCGGCAGCGACGACGACGAGGACGACGAAGACGAGAGCGACGACGGCGGCGGCGGCGGCGGCGGCGGCCACGGCCGCCGGCCGCTCAAGCGCGCGCGCCACACCGTCTTTGTCGACACGTCGGCCGAGGCCGCGGCCTTCTCCCCCGAAGACTTCTTCGACACGCCCGGGGAGCTGCTTGGGCGCGCGCACAACCGGCCGCGGCGGGCGCAGATGAAGCTTCTTTCGGGCGGAGGGGGAGGAGGAGGAGCGGCGGGAGAAGGAGGCGCGGCGGGCCGCTCGGGCGGCGGCGGCGGCGGCGCCGGCGGCTCCGGAGCCCCGGCCCTCGCGGCCCGCGCTGCCGGCGGCGCGACTGACGCGGCCGAGGATGACGACGCCGCGCGCCTGCGCCGCGCCGCCGAGGCCGCCGCCAAGCACGAGCGCGCCTTGCTGCTGGCCGCGTCGGCCGCCTCGGCCGACGGAGCGCCGGCGTCGGCGGGCGGCGGCAAGCGCGGCCGCGAGAGCGGCAGCGGCAGCGGGGGCGGCAGCGTGCGCGCGCTCGAGCGCGCCCGCGCGGCGTCCTACGCCGAGCTCGCCCTGCGCGAGGACCGCGCGCGGCGACTGCGGCGCGTGGAGGAGCACCTGGGCCTGGCGCGGCTGATGGCCGGAGCGCGCGGCAAGGGGCCGGGCGGCCGCACGCGCAAGCTGCGGCGCGAGCAGATGCAGCCGGGCACGCCTGCCAACGTCAAGGTGTTCAAGTGGCGGCAGGAGCGGAGGCGGTGATCGCAGGCGATGGTCTTGCTCTCGGTGTTCGCATTCGTCATGCGTTGCGTGTGTAAGAAATAAAGGCAAACACGCTCCAAATTTTAGCTTGCAGGAAAGGAAGTGGCGGGGATTGCGCCCGGAAGCGAAATGCCGTCGTTTGACTATATTGAGACGGCCGAACGAAATATCTTGGCAGCTCAGCGACGTCTGAATCACGGCCGCCGCCGGTGGAGGGTCGCTTGCCACCTAGGGCGCCTGGCCAGGCGCGGGAGCAGGCGGGTGCGGCGGCGGCGGCGGCGGCAGCACAAACCCGGCCGCCTCGCCGACCGCCAGCAGCGCCCCGGCCGCGCGCGCGCGCAGCCCGGCGTCGCCCGAGCGCCCGGCGCAGCGCGCAAGCGGCGCGTACAGGGCCAGCAGGTGCAGCGCCTCGCCCCCGGTCCCCGCCCCCGCCCCCGCCTGCTCCACCCGCCGGCTGCCGCCGCCCTGCTGCCCCGCAGGCGTGTTCGCGGCGGCGACCGCGGGCGGCGGCGCGCGGCCGGGCGGCAGCGCGCGCATGTGCTGCGCCGGCGCCTCGGAGCGGCGCGCGCGGCACTCCTCCGCCGCGTCGGCGAGGTGGGCGCGCGGGGTGCCCCTGCAAAAGGCGGCGTCGACGGCGGCCGGGTGCACGCGCAGGGCAGCGAGGAGGTCGAGGGCGCAGGCGGCGCGGTCGACCGAGGCGGCGGTGGCGGCGGCGGCGTCGGCGTCGTCGGCGGCGGCGCGGGTGCCGCCGCCGCCGACGCTGCCGCCGCTGATGCCGTTGCCGCTGCTGTCGCCGCCGTGTCCTCCTCCTCCTCCTCCGCGCGCGGCAGCGTCCTCGAGCGCCTCTTCGCCCGCGTCCAGCAGCAGGGGGAGCGCGAGCTGCGCCACCTCGATCGATAGGCGGTCGGCGGCGGCGCCGGCGGCGCAGGCGCGCGCCAGGCGGCGCAGGCACACGTGTGAGAGGCGGGCGCCGGGCGCGGGCAGCGCCGGGCGCGCGCTGCCGTCGGGCGGCCCCGCGCGGGGCGCCGGCGCAGAGGCGCCGCGGCGCAGCGTGAGGAGCAGGCGGTGGCGCTCGCGCGGGCGGGCGCTGCCGCAGCACGCGAGGCCGACGTCGACGAGGGCGTCGAGGACCGCGGCGACGGCGGGGGCGTCGCTCGGGTGGAGCGGCGGCGGGGGGGGCAGCGGCGACAAGGACGACCGCCGGGCGGCCCCGCCGACGCTGCCGGCGCCGCCGCCGCCCGCTCCTGCTCCCGCTCCTCCCGCGGCCGACGCCGCTGCCGCTGCTGCTGCCGCTGCTGCTGCTGAGCGCGCGGCCGCGGCCGGGAGCAGCGACAGATCCGAGGGAATGCCGTCCGCCAGCACAAACATCTCGAGCGAGACGGCGACCGCGGACCAGACGTCCGCGGGGGCGGTCGTGCCGCCGCCGAAACCGCCGCCGACCCCGCCGCCGCCGCTGGTGCCGCCGCCGCCGCCGCCGTTGCCAGCACCGCCGCCGGACGAGGGCGCCGACGCGCACGCCGCGACCACCGCGGGGAGGCCGACGCGCAGCACGACGTCGAACGCGGCGGCGGACTCGCGCCATAGCGCACCCGCGCCGCCACCTCCCGAGCCGCCATCGTCGTCGAACCCAAAGGCGTCGGCGCCCTCATCCTCGGCGCCGCCCCCGCCGCCGCCGCCGCCGCCGTTGCGGTCGCCGCCCGCGGCCGTGGCCGAGGAAGAGACGGACGACGACGAGCGCAGGTGCCTCGTCGCGAGCCCCTCTCCCAGCGCGCCCGCCACGGAAGGGAAGGCGGCGGCCCGGGCGTGCCAGGGCGCGCCGTCGCGGTACATGGCGACGAGCACGCGCGCGAGGCGCGACATGAAGAGGGGGCTGAGGGCGCGCGCATCGGGCGCCGGCGGCGCCGCGCCGCCGGCGCCGCCGGGCCCAGAGGGGGCCGCGGCAGGTGCGCCGCCGCCGCCGCCGCCGCCCTCTTGCTGCTGCTGCTGCGGTTGCTGCTGGCCGTCGCCGAGCGCGCGGTTTCGCGCGAGCGTCTCGGCCAGGCCCGCGGCTCCGCCGCTGGAGCCGACGACCGAGCCGAGCGACGCCCGCGGGCTCAGCAATTGCTTCCTGTCGCCGCCGCCGCCCGGTGCCGCCAGATGCTGCTGCTGCTGCTGCTGCTGCTGCTGCTGCCTCTGCGCCGCAAAGGGGCACACCAGCCCCGCCACGACGCGCAGCGCGTCCGCCCACGCCTCGGCCCCGGCCGCGGGCATCGGCGCCAGCGCCGCGAACCCGGCCAGCGCCGCCTTCTGCACGGGCGGCAGCACGCCGGCCACGGGCGGCGCGTCGCCCTCGCCGGCCGGCGCCCGAGAGAGCGCGGCCAGCCACCGGGCGTACCTAGACAGGTCCTCTCCGTCGGCGGCGTGCCGCTGCGCCGCGAACGCCGCGCGCAGGGCGGCCATGAGCTCGGTGCGCGCGGCCAGGGGGACGCGCGTCCCGCCGCCGGTGGCGGCGACGAGCGCGGCGGGGCCGGCGCCCGGGCAGGCTGCCGTCATGGCGGCGACGCCCTCGTCGACGGCGAGCAGGGCGCGCTTCCAGGCGGCGCGCGCGCGCTGGGCGGCGGCGGTGCTCTGCGGCTGCTGCTGCGGCTGCTGCTGCGGCTGCTGCTGCGGCTGCTGCTGCTGCTGCTGCTCCGGCTGATGCTGCTGCTGCTGCTGCTGCTGTTGTGCGTGTGGCTGGTTGCCGCCAACGCCGCCCGTGGCCGCGGACAGGCCCGGGGGCGGGGCAAAGTTGGCGGTCTCGGCGGCGCTGACGGCCTGCGGCGGGGACGCCGCCGCCGCTGCCGCCGCCACTGCGGCGGCCGCGGCGGCGTTCGACGGCGACGACAACGACGCCGGCGACGCGGCCGCCGCCCCGCCGCTGCCGCCGCCACCACCAACCCCGAGCCTCAGCGCCGGCAGCACCCCGGCCAGCAGCTGCGCCGCCGCCACCGCCGTCGACCGCCGGCCCGACGCGAGCGCGGCGGCCACCACCGCGCACAGGTCCGCCCACCGCTCCTCAAAGCCCTCGGCGGCCAGCATCGCCGGCAACTGCACGCGCAGCGCCTTGGCCATGCCCGCCAGCGCCAGCACGGTCGTCTCATCCCACTGCTTCTGCTCCGTGTTGCGCGAGTGGTGCACCAGCAGCACCACCGCCGCGCCGCCCGCGCCCCGTCCCAGCTCGGCGGCGGCGGCCTCCTCGGCCGAGGCGGTGTCGCCCATGTAGTGGACGTACTTTAGCAGCGGGAAGAGCCCCTCCCACATGCAAAAGCGCCACAGGTCTGGCGGGAAGCGCGCGGCGGCGCGCCCGCCCCCCATGGCGAGGAAGAGCGTGCGGACAGCGGCATTGCGCAGCTCGGGGCGCGGGTCCATGGCGGCGCGGCAGAGCAGGCGGAAGACGCGCTTGGTGAGCTCGGCGGCGTCGCGCTCGGTGAGGTCGGCGCGGAAGCCGTCCGACTGCTGCTGCGGCAGCAGCTTTTGCTGCTGCTGCTGCTGCTCCTGCTGCCGCCGCGCGTCGGCCGCCGCCGCCGCCGCCGAGGGCGCGCCGCCGCTGCCGCCCCCGCCTCCCCCGAGCGCCAGGCTCGCGAACCCGCCGCTCACCACGCGCTGCATGGCCGAGGCCGCCTGGGCCGCCAACGAGCTCCCGCCGGACTGGCCCCGAGGGGCCGCCGCCGCCGCCGCCGCCGCCGCCGCCGCGAGCGCCGCCGCCGACGCCGACGACGACGACGAGGCATGCGGCGGCGGCGGCGGCAGCGCGCGCGACACGGCGTCGGCCGCGTTCCAGAGCAGCCCCACCGCCGCCAGCGCGATGTTGAGCACCGCCCGCTGCGCCACGAACGCCCCCGCCGCTTCGAGCGCGCGGTCCATGTGCTCGCGCGGCATGGACGCGGCGAACAGGTCGCCCGCGGCCAGCTCGGCGCACTGGTAGGCCAGGCTGGTGGTCGGCGGGTCGCCCCACGCGGGCACCGCCTCGAGCAGCCGGAGAAGCGGCACCCACCCTCTCGTCAGGCCGTCGCCGTGCCGCTGAAGCGCGTGCAGCACGACGCGCAGGAGGCCCTGGCGGACGTCGGGCTCGCGCTCCTCGCGGTAGGCGCTCTCGAGGGCGACGAGGAGCATGTGCTCAACGCCGCCGGCCGACGAGGAGGAGGAGGAGGAGGACGGGGCCGCGCCGCCGGCCGGAGCAGACGATGACGCGCTGCCGCAGCCGCCGCCGCCCGACGTGGACGAGCCCCTCCTCCCCCCGCCCGCCGCCGCCGCCGCCACCGCCGGCCTGCGGCCCAGCAGGCCCGTCAGCGCGCGGTCGAGCGCGTCCACCCCGGCCGCGCGCACGTGCGCGCTGGGGGAATGCAGCGTCTCGACCACGTGCCCCAGAAAGGCGCCCCAGAGCAGGCCCACCCGGTCCGCGTTGGCGAGGACGACGTCGCCCGCCCGCGCCAGCGCGTACAGGCGCGGCGTGCCGGCCGAGGCAAAGGCGAGCGACGGCAGGGCGCGCGCCGAGGCGTCGCAAAAGGCCGAGAGCACGGCGGCCGCCCCGTCCGGGCGCATGGCGGCGGTCGAGTCGACGAGCCGCTGCGCGGCGGCGGCCAGGTCGGCGAGGTCGGCGGCGGAGACGCCCGGGCCGACGCCTGGGCCGACGCCGCCGTCGGGGCCGCCGCCGGTCCCCGAGTCGCGGGCGGACGCTGCGGCCGCCGCCGCCGATGCTGCGGCCGATGCTGCCGCCGTCGCTTGCTGGTGCTGCTGCGTCCGCGCGGCCGCAGACCCCGGCTTGAACCCGCCGGACCGCGCCGCCATCGCCGCGGCCGCCGACTTGGGGGAAGACACCACGGACAGCAGCGACTCGTGCGCGGCGGGGTCGAGGGCAGAGGCGGCAGCGGCGCCGCCGCCGGGCCCGCCGCCGCCGCCGCCGCGCGCCGCCGCCGCCGCCGCCGCAATCGCCGCCGCGCCGGCCCCTCCCGCGGCCGCGAGCGAGGCGTCGAGCGCCGCCACCACCTCGGCCACGGGCGCCCAGCCGCCGGGGCCCAGCGAGTCGCCCAGGCGTTGGTACACGCCAAAGAGGGCGCGCAGCACGACCACGTGCTTTGCGGTGATAAGGGGGATCGCGGGGGGCGCCGCTGCGACGGCGGCGTCGTTGCCGGCGGCGGAAGCACTGGCATTTGCCCCCGCCGCCGCCGCCGCCGCGCCCCCGCCGCCGCTGACGCCCGGCGTCAGGCCCGCGGACAGCGGCCCGCCGCCGTCCGCCCCGGCCGACGCCGCAAAGTCGCACAGCGCCGCCGCGATGCCATCACGCGGGGCGGGCTCGCCCAGCGCGTCGGCGGCGCGCGCGTACGCCGCCAGCGGCCGCAGCGCCGCCAGCGACAGCGCCTCGTGCTGCGGCCGCGCGGCGCGGAGCGCCGCCGACAGCCCCGCGAGCACGTCGCGCCACAGGACGTCGGCGAGCGTGGCGCAGGCGTCGCGCGCCGAGGCCGGGGCGTCGGAGGCCGGGGGATGGTCGGAGGAGCCGAGGACGGCGCCAGCGGCGGCCGCGGCGGAGGCGGCGGCCGCGGCGGCCGCCGGGGTCTCGCCCTCGCCGCCGCCGCCCGCGCTCCCTCCGCCGGGCGCCTGCGCGGGACTGCCTGCGTGGAGCGCCACGAGGGCGTCCAGGGACGTCACCAGCGCCAGGAGGACCTCGAGCGCCGAGTAGGCGACCCACGCCTCAGAGGCGACGGCGGGGCTGGGCGTGAACGGCGGGCCCGTCGAGCTGCTGCTGCCGTTGTAGCCCCCGCCGCCGCCGCCGCCGCCGCCGCCGCCGCCGCCGCCTCCCCTGCCCGATGCGTCTGCTCCTCCCGCCGCCGACCCTCCGCCGCCGCCGCCGCCACCCCCGCCGCCCCCGCCGAACGAGCCCTGCGATGTGAGCGCCGCCGGCAGAAAGCCAGCCAATGTCGCCACCGCGCCCGACGGCTGGCTGCTAAAGCCCGCACCTGTCGGCATGAGCGACGGCGGGCCCGCCGCCGCGGCCGCCGCCGCCGCCGACCCGACCCCGACGCCGCCGCCGCCGCCGACGCCGCCGCCGCCGCCCAGGCCGACGCCGCCTGCCCCGAGCTCAAACTCGGGGGAGACAGGCTCGCCCGCCGCCGCGCGCGCCGCGCACAGCGCGTTCAAGGCGCTGGCGCGCTGCCCGCCAAACCCGTCGTCGGCGGCCTGAATCACGCCCGCGCTGCCGGCGCTGCCGTAGCCGGGCGGCGCCGCCCACGCCGACGCGCCGCCGCCGCCGCCGCCGCCGCCCGGCCCGGCCCCGGCCGCCGCCGCCGCCAGCTGCCCCTGCTCGGCTGCCGCGCGCGAAGCAAAGCGCCGCACGGCCTCGGCCGCGGCGGACGCCGCGTCCTGCACCGCGTTGAGGTCGCGGTGGATGCACATGTCGTACTCGCGGAACAGCCGCAGCAGCAGGGCCGGGTCGGCCACCAGGCCGCGGACCGCCTGCAGCGCAAAGATGCGCTGCCAAGGCATGCGGGCGATCTGCTGCGGCCGGCGCGCGGCCGGCGCGCCGGCGCCGCCGCCGCCGCCGCCGCCGCGCTCGCCGCCGCCCTGGCCCTGCGCGCCGCCCCCACCTAGGCCCGGGGCCCGGACGCCGCCGCCGCCGCCGCGGCCGCCGCCGCCGCCGCCGCCGCCGCCGCCGCCGGCCGCGTCCACCACGGCCGAGGGGCCGCACCCGTGCAGCAGCGCGGCGAGCAGCTCGGGCCCGCCGGAGGCCGCCACCAGCGAGGCGTGGTGCCTCAGCAGCGCGGCGCCGGCGCGCAGCACCAGCCGGCACTCCGGCAGCTGCGCCGGCTCGTAGTCCGGGTCGACCGCCCGCCACGCCAGCTCGCGCAGGGTCGGAGCCACGCGCTCGCGCAGCAGGGAGGCGAAGGCCGGGCCGCCGCGGGCGAACAGGGCGGGGCGGCGGGAGAGCACAAACTCGAGGAGGTCGAGGACGAGGGCGCGCGAGGGGGCGGCGGCGGCGGCGGCGGCCGAGGCGCCGCCGCCCGCGCCCCCGCCGGGGGCGAGGCGCAGCCAGCGCGGCGGGTGGCCCCCCGCGAGGTCGCAGAGGTCGCCGACGAGGGCGAGGGCGGCGGGCGCGGCGGCGGCGGCGGCGGCGGCGCTCAGCGCGCAGCCCGTGGAAGCGGCGGCGCCGCCTGCTCCTCCCCCGCCTGCTCCTCCCCCGCCTGTCCCTCCGCTGCCGTTACCGCCGCCGCCGCCGCCTGTCGCGGGCGAGTGATGATGATGGCCGTCAAGTAGACGATCGGACGGCAACAGCGGCGGCGTCGCGTGGTCCACGATCAAGGCCACGGCCTGGCGCACGGTGGCGGCGGCCGTCGACACGACCGCCGCGCCCGACGGGCCGCCGCCCCCTCCTCGCGCGGCAGAGACCAGCATAGCCGCGCCCGACCCCTGCGCCGCCCCCCCGCTCGCGTGCATGCGCAGGCACAGCGACAGCACGGCGCCGGCCGCGTCGGCGTCCGAGGCCCACGCCGCGCTCTGCAGCAGCGTCAGCGACGTCTGCAGCAGCCGCAGGCGCACCGCGTCGTCGGCGCCCCTGTCAACGGCCAGCAGCGCGGCGACGACGTCGGCGCCGGCCTCCAAGGGGATGGCGTCGTGCGCGGCCAGCTTCTGCAGGCAGCCCAGGGCGGCGCCGGACATGCGCGGGTGCTTGGCGTCGCACACCATGAGCACGGGCCTGAGCACCTCGGCGGCGACGCCGCGCAGCGCGGCCGATGCGGCGCCGGAAGGGCCGCCGCCGGGCGCCGCCGCGCGCTCGGCCGCCGCGCGGAGCGCCGCCGACGCCTGCTCGGCGGCCTCGCGCACCTGGGGGTGGTCCGTCCCGGCCAGCCACCCCGTCAGCTGCGCGGCTATGCCACCGTCCCCCCGGCCGCGAGAGGCCTCGGCGGCGAGCGCGCGGAGGTCCTGAGCGATGGCCTCAAACAGGGCGGGCGTGGGCGCGGTTGTTTTAGCCATCGCGGCCGCGGTTGCTGCCGACGCCGACGCCGACGCCGACGGCGACGACGCGGGCGTCGCCATCGCCGCCCGGAATCGAGCTCCTCTCGCAGTCGATGATCAAGCGCGCGCGGGGGGTGCGCGTGCGCTCTGCGCCCGCGTCATTTGTGGCGTGGGGGTGCGGGCCCTTTCGGAGGGGCAAAGAGCATAGGCGGGCCGGCGACGTGCGAACTTCCCGCTTCGCACGGGAAGTGCTGGGATTGGAAGGGGTGGGGGGGAACGTGGCAGAGAGAGAGGACAACGACGTATGCATACGACGGTATGTGTGATGTGTGCAAACCGCGCGGCTGTCGTGGTTGGATGTGAATTGATGAGGAAGGGGAGTTTTCCGTTTCGTTTCGAGGAAGGAACGACAAAGGGACCTCCGCCATCCATCCATCATTTGACGACAACGGGCTCTGCCACTACCCTTCACTCTTGAATTGACCCTCAGAACGACTCTTGACGAACACCTTCTCGCGACTCCCCCCAATTCGTTCGTGCGTTTGAATCCCCCCCCCCTCCACAACAGCACCGTTGCTCGTCGCGCGCCCTGTGGTGACGCAAGCACGCACCGGCTCACAAGACCCCCGCCACCCAAGGAGGAGCGGACGCACCGCAAGGCCGCAAGGATGTTCGGCAAGCTCGCCGCGCTCGTGGGCGGCGGGCCGGCGCTCCCCTTCACAATCGACGGCGGCGACACGTCGCCGTCGCCGTTCTCCGCGCCGGCGTGGGGCCCTTGGCAGCACCACCGCGGCGCCATGCGCGACGACGGCGCGCGCGTGTCGGTCTTTCGCTTCGCGGCGTCGGACGAGCGGGACCCGCGGCTCCCGGGCGTGCGCAACGGCGTGCGGCGGCTGAAGATGGTCAGTTAGTGTGTGCGTGCGTGTCGCGAGAGACAGAGAGAGAGAGAGGTTCCCTCGCGCCGCCGCCGACGCCGACGCCGACGCGCGCTCGACTTAACAGGCTCGCCCCCCCGCCCCAAAAAAACAACCCACCACAGCTCCGCCACCCCAACATCCTCGCCTACCGCGACGCCGTCGAGGTCCCCGACGGCCGCGGCGGCGTCGCCGTCTACCTGGTCACCGAGCCCGCCACCCCCCTGCTGGACGCCATGCGCGACCTGGACGCAGAGATGGCGCGAGGGCCGCCGCCGCCCGCCAGCGCCAGCAGCGCCGCCAATGCCAACGCCAACGCCAACGCCGCCGCCGACGCCGCCGCCAACGCCGCCGACGCCAACAATGCCGGCCCCCCGCCTTCTTCTTCGCCCGCCGACCGCCGGCGTCAGCGCGACGAGTACCTCGCGACGGGCGTGCTGCACATGGCGCGCGCGGTGGCCTTTCTGAACAACGACTGCGGCCTGGTGCACGGGCACGTGTGCGGCGCGGCCGTCCTCGTCACCGAGACGCTGGACTGGAAGCTTAGTGGATTCGACTTTGTGACCGAGCACCAGTCGGTCGGGTCCCTGGGCGCTACGGCCTTCCTCGCGGCGGCGCCCGCCCAGGCCGCGCGCCAGTACGTGCCGGGCGAGCTGGCGCGGGGGGACTGGCGGGCCGTCGCCGAGGGGCCGGCGTGGGCGGTCGACGCGTGGGGGCTGGGCTGCCTGATCCGCGAGGCCTTCTCCGGCGCGCCGCTCGCCGCGATGGAGCAGCTGCGCGACACGGCGTGCATCCCGCCCTCGGTCCTGCCGGACTACCAGCGCCTGCTGGCCTCGACCCCGGCGCGCCGGCTGAACCCGGCCGCCATCGCCGCCTCTGCGCTGCTCAACTCGTCGCGGCTGGTCGAGGCGGTCGCGTTCTTGGAGGCGATCGCCGTCAAGGACGCCTCCGAGAAGGACGCCTTCTTCCGGCGGCACCTGCCCCAGGCCCTGGGCATGATGCCGCAGGCCGTGGCCGCGCGCAAGGTCCTGCCGCTCCTGGCCCGCAGCCTCGAGTTCGGCGGCGCGCCGCCCTCGGCGCTCGCGTCGCTCCTGCGCATCGGCCGCGGAATGCGAGAGGACGAGTACTCCGCCCGCCTCGTGCCCGTGCTCGCGCGGCTGTACGCGTCGCCCGACCGCGCGGTGCGGCGCGCCCTGCTCGAGAGCCTGGACCTGTACGTTCCGCACCTGACCGCGCGGGTGGTCGAGGAGCAGATCTACCCGCCGCTGTCGGCCGGCTTCTCGGACGAAAACGCCTACGTCCGCGAGCTCACCCTAAAAGCGGTGCTCCCTCTGGCGCCGAGGCTGTCTCAGGCGACGCTCACCCAGGGCCTGCTCAAGCACCTGTCGCGCCTGCAAGTGGACCCGGAGCCGTCGATCCGCGCCAACACCACCGTGCTCCTGGGAAACGTGGCCCCTTTACTGGGCGACGCCGTCGCGAAAAGAGTTCTGCTCAACGCGTTCGGCCGCGCGCTGAGGGACGGCTTCCCGCCCGCGCGCTGCGCGGCGCTCCGGGCGCTGGCGGCGACGCTGCGCTACTACGCCCCCGAAGAGCTGGCCGCGCGCGCCCTGCCCGCGGTGGCGCCCCTGGCGGTGGACCCCGTGTGCGAGGTGCGCTCGGCCGCGCTCGCGTGCGTCGAGGCGTTCGCGCGCGTGCTCAGGGAGCACGACGGCAAGATGGCGGCGGCGGCGCGCGCGGCGGCTGAGCGCGCGGCGGCGGCGGGCGGCGGCGCCGTTGGCGGTGGCGCGGTCGGCGGCGCGGTCGGCAGCGGCGGCGCCGCGGCTGGCGCCGGCGGCGGCGGCATGGGCGGGTGGGGACTGGGCGGCAGCGCCACCGCTTCGGGCATCTCCGCGGGGAGCGGCGGCAGCGGCGGCCTGTCCCGAGGAGCGGGAGCAGGAGGGGGGATGGTCAGTTTCGGCGGCGGCGGCGGCGGATACGGCGGGATGGCGCCCGCGGCGGCGGCGGCTTCGGGCGGCGGCTATGGTTCCGGGGGTGGGGGTGGCGGCGGCAGCGGAGGAGGGTCGCGAATGACGGCCACCGCGACCTCGGCCGTCGGCGGGTGGGACGACCTGGACGACGGGCCTGAGGACGACGCGACCGCGCTCGAGGCCGAGCGGCGCGCCCGCCAATCGGTGATGGGCGGCGCGCAGCCGTCGTCGGCCGCGCGCACCGCCGCCGGCGGCCCGCGCCCCGTCGCGGCCGGCGCCCGGCACACGGGCGGCGGCGGCGGCGGCGGCGGCGCCCCGATCCCTGCCCCCGCCGCCCGCGTCGGCGGGCACGTGCAGCTGCCCGCGGGCCTGACGATGATGGGCGCGGCGGCGGCAGACGACGACGGCGGGTGGGAGGACATGGCGGCGCCGACGGCGCTCAAGCCGGCGTCGGCGCCGCGCGCGCCGGCCGGCGGCATGGCGGCGGCGCGGGCGCGCCCCGCGATGAAGCTCGGGGCGAAGAAGCTGGGACCGGGGGGGATCGACTTTGACGAGACCAAGTGGTGAGTCACTAAGCCATCACCAGCGTATAAAGGAAGAACAAAACATTGGTTTGCCAAAATCCCCGCTTGGTTTCTCTGTTTCTCTATTTTTCTAGTCGCCGCCGACGCCGCTCGCGCCGCCGCCACAGCCAACACTGCCGCGCTCGACGACCGCCTCGAGCTCCCGCAGAAACCCGCGCAAAAAGACGCGCGCCTGGCCGAAGAACGCCACCTCCGTGCGCGTCCACTTCCCTTCACTCTCCAGCGCCACCTCGACCCGCGCGAGGGCCGCCGCGTGCCCGTCACGCCATCCGGCCGCCGTCGCCGCCGCCACATCCGCCGCCGCGGCCGCACCCGCCGCCGCGCCCGCCCGTCTTCCGCCCTCGGACGGCTCAGCCGCCGCCACCGCCAGCTGCCGCCGCACCTCCCGCGCGTCGTGCGGGTCGGGGTCGAGCGCAAACCCGTAGAACAGCAGCAGCTCGTCGTTGGCGTGCGCGCCGTACGAGATCAGTAATTCCTCGCCGGCACGCACGGGGCGGAACACGCGCAGGCGCTGCCATCCGGCGCCGCCCCGCCCGCCGCCGTGCTCTCCGTCTCCGTCTCCGTCGCTGCCGGTGCAGTCGCTGTACGCGACGACGTGCGGCCAGGCGCTGTGGTTGGCGAGCGAGGCGAGCGGCACCAGCGCAGGCACGGGCTCTGGCGACCACGCCGCCGCCGCCGGCCCGTCAGCCCCGGCCGTCCCCTCCGGCGGGCGGGGCAGCGCCAGCTGCATGGCGTAGCCGTACCACAGCTCCGAGGCCCACAGGAACGACGCGCGCGAGAACCACGCGGCCTGCAGGTGCTGCGGGTAGGCGCGGACGAGCGCGACGGTCGCGGGCAGCAGCGACGCGTGCGCCGCCTCTAAATGCTCCCTCGCCCGCCTGGCCCGCCCCAACAGCGGCGTGCCCCCCAGCGCCTGCTCGAGCGCCGCGTCGCCCACCCCAACGCCGAGCGGCGTGCCAAACCCGCAGGCGTCGTCCTGCGGCAGCGCCCGCCAAAAGGGGGCGTGCGGGGAGTCGGGGTCGCGGCGGTCCGCCATCGTCCACAACAACGCGAGCGACTCGTCGTCGAGGCCGAGCGACGCGAGGGCGGCGCCGAGGTCGGAGCGCCTGGCGGTGGCGTAGGTGATGGCGAGGCCGCCGCCGCCGCCGCTTGGGCAGGCGGCCGGGGGCGCGAGGCGCAAGGAGAGGGCCACGTCGCCCGGGCGCAGGTCGCGGGTGGCGACGAGGCCGCGGCGGCGGCGGCCAAGGCGGCCGTCGCCGACGCAAAACAGGGCAGGGGCGCAGCTCGCGGGTGTTTTGCCTCCGTCGGCCGCCGCGGCCGCCGCCGCCTCCGCATCTTGCTGCTGCGCGAGCGCCCAGGCGGCCAGCGCCGCCGTCGCCGCGTCGACGGGTTCCGTGCGGACGGTCTCGGTCGCGCCCGGACTCCCGCCCGTGCGCTCCACGTAGCTGGCCGCATAGGCCTCGAGCTGCTCTCGCCGCCGCTCGGCGCTCCCGTCGTCTCGTCCGCCGCCGCCATCGCCCAATGTCTGCGCGAGGCGCCGCGGAGAGAACAAAAGCGACAGCGCCGCGGCTTCGTTGCGAGGGTTGATCGGTTTCGTGGCGTCGATGGCGACGTACTGCTCGCGCTCGACGTCCGAGAGCACCTCGATGCGCGCCTCGCGGAGGCACGCGTCGATCGAGGGAAGCATCGTGTCGTGTTGCGGGCAGCTCACGGCATTTGCGAGATCAAGAAGGGGATTAGCGTGGCGCCGTCAGGAGCAATGAGCGCGCCGCGCTGTTGTGGTGCGTTGCAATCGATCTCGAGTACGCATCGAGCAGGGAAGAGCGCCGGGGCTGGCGACAAGTGGCTGCTTTTGTGCGACGGCCGCGTCGGCCGCGCGCGCGGCCGCGGCGTTCGGGCGAGCGAGCGAGCGAGCGTCCGTCGCCCGCCTCAAAAACGCAAGTCGTTTCTGTGTGTCTCGCCTGCAAACACAGGCCCACTCACTCCGACTGCCATCACGACAACGTTCAACACGATGCAGCGCTCCTCGATGTTGCACCATCCCCAAGCATCGGCGAGCGCCGGGAGAGCAGTCGTCCCGACCACCACTCGATCGCCTGCATCCCTCCGCCCGTCGCGCCACGCCCGCGCTTCCGCGGCCCCGCGCGCGTCAATGAGCGCGACGACGCAGGCCCGGCCTCAGACCTGCACCGAGGCCCGAGGCCGCCCAAGCGCGCATCAACCGCCGCAGCAGCAGCAGTTGCGCCGCGCCTCCGTCGCCTCTCGCCCGTCGCGCCGCCGCCACCGCGCCGCCGCCGTGCGCGTCGAAGCCGTCTTCACGGGCATCGTCCAGGGGCGCGCCCGCGTGGTCGCGGCGGAGAGCCGCCCCGGGTTCAGCCACCTGACGCTCGAGTTCCCCAGGGGAACGGTCGACACGGCGCGCATGGGCGCCAGCATTGCGATCAACGGCACGTGCCTGACGGTCGTCCAGGAGGCGTCAGCGGCGGCGGCGGCGGCGGCGCCCTCGTCCTCGTCCTCGTCTTCGGCGGGCGCCGGCCCCGACCGCCTCGCGTTCGACGTGATCGCCGAGACCCTGCGCGCCACGACCCTCGGCGACCTCAGGCCCGGGGACGAGGTCAACTTCGAGCGCGCCGCGAGGGTGGGCGACGAGATCGGCGGCCACAGCGTCAGCGGGCACGTGCACGCGACGGCGGCGGTGGCCGCCGTCGAACGCGCGCCCGACAATGTGAGGGTGACGCTGCGGCTGGAGGGCGGCGCGGACTCGGCGGCGCGCTGGTCGCGCTACGTCCTGCCCAAAGGGTACGTGGCGGTGGACGGGTGCAGCCTCACCGTGGGCGAGGTCGAGGGGGACGCGTTCTCGGTGTACCTGATTCCGGAGACGCTGAGGGTGACGACGCTCGGGCGGCGCGCGGCGGCGTTCGAACAGGCGGCGGCGGCGGCGGCGGCGGCGGCCGCAGCGGGGGCGGGAGCGGGAGCGGCAGCGGCGGCGGGCGGCGGAGACGACGGCGGCGGCGGCGGCGGCGGCGGCAAGGGCCTGAGGTGCAACATCGAGGTGGAGGCGCAGACGCAGGCGGTCGTGGACACGGTCGAGCGGGTGCTGGGGGCGTACGTGTCGCAGGCGGTTGGGGGAGGGGCGGGGCCGCTGGCCGAGGCGGTGAGGGCCGTCGTCGGGGTCTCAAAGTGAGAGGGAGCGAGGGTTGATTGTTTCGGCGCGCGAACGAGCGTCGGCGGCGGCGCGGCGCGTTTTGTGATTTAGTCGCGCGCGTGTTGCCGTGTATACAAGTCGGACACCGCCGACCGCCTCGTCGTCATCATCCAAGCAAGCCCCGTCATCGGACACACGCGCGCGCCCGCGACCAAATCCCACGAGACTTCCGAGCCAAAACTCGACGCCCGCCGAATCCTCCTCTGCCACCGACGGCCAGCTGTGCGACACAAGGGTCATGAGTCCGCGCGGAGCAGGCGGCCAGGGCAGGCCGGAAGAGCTCAGGCCGAGGCGGTAGAGACGACACGGCAACCATGAGCGACGCGAACGCGAACGCGAACGCCGCCGCCGCCGCCGCCAACGCGAACGCGGACGCCGTTGCCGCCGCCGCCGCCGCCGCCTTGCCTCCGCCCTCGCTCCAAGCGCTCCTCGCCGACGCGCTGCTCGAGTTCCTCGAGGCGGCCGTGCACACGGTTCTGCACGCGCGGGGCCTGTACCCGCCCGAGATCTTCGAGCGCAGGCGCCTGTACGGCTCGTGCCTGTGCCCGCGCGCGCGCCACCCGGGCGTCTGCGCGTACGTCGCCGCGGTGCTGGCGGCGCTGCGCGGGCCGCTGCTCCGGGGCTCGCTGCAGGAGGTGGCGGTGGTGGTGCGCGAGGAGAAGGGCGGGGCGGGGGCGGCGGCGGCCTTTGGCGCGACGGAACAAGGAGGAACGACAGCGACACTGACAGGGAGGGCGCTCGAAAAGGTGTCGTTTGTGCTGCACCGCGCGGCGGCGGCGGCGGCGGCGGCGGCGGGAGCGGGAACGGCGGGAGGGGCGGCCGCGGCCGAGACGGCCGTGCAGCTGCCGGACGCCGCGGCTCTCGAGGCCGCGTTTGCGGCCGCCCTCGTCAAGCTGCAGCACCTGTCTCTGGCGCCGCCGTTGCTGATGCAAGGAGGAGGAGGAGGAGCAGGCGGAGGGCGGGGCGGCGCGACGCCGGGCGCGGCGGCCCGGCCGCTACCGCGCGGCGCCACGTTTGAGATCGTGGGCCTGGCCACCTCGCGCGACGGCGTCGACCGCGCCGTGCTCATGGAGGAGGACGTGCTCGACGAGGGCGCGTCCTCGTTGCTGCTGCCCGCAGCGGGCTCCCCTCCGCTCGCGGGCTATCCGCTTAAGACGATCCGTCTGGACGGCGGCGGCAACGACGGCGGAAACGGCGGCGGCGGCGCGAGCGCGAGCGCTTCGCTGACAATTCTCGTCGAGGCCGCCGCCGCCGCCGCTCCCTAGGCTATGGAGCGACCCGGCCACCCGGTCGACAGACCATTGACCCCCCTCGAATTTCATTTGACCTGACTCTCTCGCACGCTTCCCGGACGCTCTCTCTCTCTCGGGTCATTTTTTCAAAACACCTCCTCCTTCCTTCGACAGCCAAACACTCGATGCAAGCGTGAGCCCCAACCATGGAGAATGGTGGAGCCGCGCCAATCGTTGCGCTGGCAGGCGCGGCCCTACTGGTGCTGCTCGTGTGGGGGCGACCGGCGCTCGTCGTTCTGGCGGCGATTGGGGCTTGCTGGTACCATTGGGGGCAAGAGGGGGGCAAGAATGGGCAGCAATTTGCGCGTCCTCCGTCGCCTCCGCCTCACCCGCCGACGCCACAGCGGCGACCCGTGGCGAGGGCCCTGCCGTCGTCGTCGGACAAGTTGCGGCAGAGGAGGGCGGCAGCAGGAGTTGGATGCGATAGAAGCGACGCCGACGAGGACGGCGCCGACGGCGCCAGCGCCGGCGCTGCCCCGTCGCCAGCGGCAACCCCCGAGCAGCAGCAGCAGCAGCAGCAGCAGCAGGAGCAGCAGCGGCAGCATCAGCCGTCGGCGACAGCAGCAGAGGCAGCAGGATCAGCAGGAGCCGCACTGCCAAGGCCATCGAGGGCGGACCCGCTGGAGCGCGTGCGCTCGTTCCGCGTCTCGGCCAGCGGCAGCGTCAGCGAGGGCGGCGGCGCCAGCGAGGGCGGGGGGGAGCAGGGAGCGGCCGCCGCCGCCACGCCGGCGACAGCAGCAGCAGCCCCTCCTCTCGTCTCTGAGGTCGGGCCCGCTGCGGTCGCGCCATCGCCGCTTGGCGGCAACGACGGTCTTCCGACGAGGCCGTCGCCGCCGCAGCAGCAGGAGCAGCAGCGGCAACAGCAGCCGCAGCCACTGCAGCAACCGCTGCCGCTGCCCGTGCCGCTGCCGACGGCCTCGTCGCAGCAGCAGCAGCAGCAGCAACACCAGCAGCCGGTGAAGCAGCCCGAGTCGTCGCAACGGCCAGCGCCGTCGCCGCTGAAGCAACGGCAGCGACAGCAGCAGCAGCATCCGCTGCCTTTGCCCCCCTCTCCGCGCCAGCTGCAGCAGCAGCAGCAACAGCCGCAGCAGCAGCAGCAGCAGCCCGAGGCGCCGCCGCCGCCGCCGTGGCCGATGTCGCCGCTCGCGTCGACGAGGCTGCAAACGTCCGCGCCCCCGTCCCCTCGGACGAGCGCCGCGAGCCCGCGAGCGGGGGGGCCGACCCCGCTGCCGCCCCCGCCGTCCCAGCCGCGCCTGCGCCAGGTGTCGTCGCCGCGGTCGCTCCCTATGAGAGGAGAGGACGCCGCCGCGGCCAACACGGCGACGACGACGACGACCGCCGCGGCGGCCGAAGCGGCGGAGACGGCTGCGAGCGTGTCCCCGGCGCCGTCTTACGCGCCCCCACCCGCCCGCTCCCCGGCCACGTCCTCTGGCGGGCCCAAGGCCTTCATCACGCCGCCGCACCTACGCCAGGCGGCCGGGCGCGACGACTACTTTGCGCGCCGCATCTCGGGGGCGGGCAGCGGGGGCGCGAGCGGCGGCGGCGGCGGCGGCGGCGGCGGCAGCGGCGGCGGCGGCGGCGGCGGCGGGGGCATGGGGGCGAGCGGCGGCGGTGGGGGCAGCAGCTCGGCGGCGGCTTCTCCCCGAGCAGGCGGTCTGGCAGGCGCGCTGCACCGCCGCTCATATAGCTCCGGGGCAGGGGTGGGGGAGGGCAGCAGCGCGGGGCTGGGCGGCAGCGGAGGCCGAGGCGGAGGCGGAGGGCCCGTTGCCGGGCTCCCTCCGGCACCGCCGCCGCAGCCGCCGCCGCCCACCGCGCTCGCCTCGCCCGTGGCGCGCCGCTTGCTAGGAGCGCCGAGCGACGATTGACGTTGACTCGATGACTTGGTTTAGGTTTAACTGTCGTTTGTTAAAAAACCCTGAAAGAAAAGTCGGGCCCGTCGTTTTGTGTGTGCTCGTGCGCGCGCACGGCGGGGCAGCGGCGAGCGAGATTCGCCGCTCAATCGTTGTTGTTCTTTAGTGGTGGTGGTAGCAAACGTGAAACACAACAGCTCTGACGAGAGCAAAAGGGGGCCGGAATGCGCTGCGGTTCTTTTATCGTTTCGGGGACGGGAGTCGGTTGGTCTGGTCGGGTCTGTCGTTTACGGTCGGTCGGTTGGTCGGTGGGGGGGGGGTCGAGCGTTGGAGGGGCCTCTCTCGGAGCAAAAGACGCGCCCCGCACCGCCCCCCGCCCGTCCGCGCGCGCTTGCGTCCCTCGCTCGCTCTTTTTTTAGTCGGTCGCCTCCTCCTCCTCCTCCTCCTCCTCCTCGACGGGCGCGTCGCCGTTGCCCTCGGCCTCCTCCTCCTCCTCCGCCTCCCCCTCGCCCTCCTCCTCGGGCTCCTCCTCCGCCGCCTTCTTCTTGCCGCTGCCCGCCGCCTTTTTCGCGGGCGCCGCCGCCTTTTTGCGCGGCGACGCCGGCGACTTGCCGCCGCCGTGCCCGCCTTTGCCCTGCTGCGCCAGCAGCTCCTCCACCTCGGCCTTCCCCTCGTCCGTCAGGTGGTACCGCCCCGCGTCGCGCGTCACGTACTCGTCCTCGGTCAGCTCGTGCAGCGCGCGCTTGATGTAGACCTTGTGGCGCGAGTCGTCCGGGACGCCAAATGTCTCGTGGACGTAGCTCTCGACCGAGGGGCGCGTGGCGCCGTGCGACGGCTTGCCCTTGCCCTTGCTCAGGCGCACGGCCTGCAGGGCCATCTGGCGGTAGGTGAGCGGGCGGGGCGAGGGGGAGGCCTCCTTGGCCGCGGGCGCCTGCTTCTTGGGCGCGGCGGCCTTGGGCGTGGACTTGGGCGCGGCGGCCTTTTTGGGCGCGGCGGCGGCCTTTTTGGGCGCGGCGGCCTTTTTGGGCGCGGCGGCGGCCTTTTTGGGCGCGGCGGGCTTCTTGGGGGCGGGCGCCTTCTTGGCGGGCGCGGGCTTCTTGGCGGGGGCGGCCTTCTTGGCGGGCGCGGGCTTTTTGGCCGGCGCGGCCTTGGCCGCGGGCTTCTTGGCGGGCGCGGCGCGCTTGGTCGCGGCGGTCTTGGCGGCCGCCGGGGCCTTGCGCGGCGACGCGCGCTCGGGCGACGTCTTTTTCGTGGTGGCCATTGCTGTTGTCTTTTGTCAGGTGTTGTCAGGTTTTGTTTGTCGTAGTGGAATCTCGAAGAAGCGCGGGCGAAGAGGGGCCAAGAGGTGAGCATCGGGGAGGGGGTGCCAAGAGGGTGGCGGTCAAACGGCGGCGGCAGCGGCGGCATCCGGCGGCGCTCGGCAAAAACGCGGCGAGCGAGACGGAAAAAACGGCAGCGCTTTGGCAGCGGCGCCGCATGGTTGTTCCCCGTTCGCCCCCCGCAAGCGGCGCCCGCGCCCCGCAAAGCACTGCGCCGCGTGGCGCGGGCTCATTACCGGCGATTGGCGGCCGGGCTGGACCAAGCGCGCGGCGGGATCGGGCGGGGCGCGCGTCAAAACACAACTCTCTCGCAAGGACTCTTCTTTCGTTTTTCTCTCTCTCTCTCACCTCTCTCCTTTTCTTCACGTGAAGTTTTGCTTGTGGGGAGTTGAGGGCGCGGCGTTTGTGCGCGCGTTGCGGTGGTCGTGGAGGTCCGGGCGGAGCGTTACTGGAGCGTCGATGGCGAGCTCGAGAGAGTGGTGAGGGGTGGGAAAAACGCAAAGGGGGGAGGGGGAGGATGCACAGAAGGTCGAAAGCGAGAACCGTCGGCGTTTTTTCCGTCGCAAGGGACTGTCGGCGCGGTCGGCTTTTGTGCGTTTAGCCGAGGCGCGGCCGCCGCTGTCAGCGCGGGAGCGTGACGCTCTCCCAACCTTGGCCCCTCACACGCGACGCAACCAATCCACTTTCCAACACAAAGGCCGCTTCTCTACGACATGTCACAACCAACAAAATCCGCCCCAACCTCCTCACGATTTGAGCACGATCCGGGCAAGCCCGAGAGCGACGCCGTCGATCGCCAATCACAGAAGTCGGCAACAGCCAAAAAGCGCTGGCGACGAGAGCGCCCCCCAAACACTTTCACCCGCCATCCATCCCTGCACTGGCCCCTGCCTCTGAAACCACCACCACCACGCGTTGCCGTGTTGACATTGCCACCGCAGACCCGCTCACGCACGAGCAGGCGAGCGCGCCCGGGCCGAACGAGACAACAGCGCCAGGGGCGTCAGACGCCGCCGCCGACGCCGCCGGCCGCCGCGCCGCCGCCCGCGCCGCCGGGCCTCGCGCCCGGTGGTGGAGGCTCCCACCCGTTGGCCCTGCCCCACGCGTACATCTCGTCCAGCTTGGCCTCCAGCTCGCCCGCGTCCCGCAGGCGCTGCCACTCGCGGTACAGCTTGAGCGCCGTGCGCGCGTCCTCGACCGAGTCGTGCCCCGCCGCCGCCGCCGCCGCCGCCGCCGCCGCCGCCGCGGAAGGAGACGACCCCGCCGCCGCCGCCGCCGCTGCCGCCGCCGCGCCCGCCGCCGCGCCCGCCGCCGCGCCCTCGCTGCCCTGGATGCTAATGCCCAGCAGGTAGGCCGCCAGGAAGCGCAGCCGCAGGCGCCGGTGCCCGGGCGACGGGCAGAACAGCTCGACCGTGTCGCGCACCTGCGCGGGCGCCACCGACAGGCCCGTCATGCGAAAGTCAGCCTTGAGCCCGTGGCCGACGAACACGCAGCCGGCGTCGGCGAGGTAGCGCAGCTTGAGGTAGGCGGCCTTGAGCGGTACCAGGTGGCGGGCGGTCGTGGCGGCGTCGAGGTCGCCCTGTTTGTGTTTTTTGTTTGTTTGTTTGGTTGGTTGGTTGGTTTTGGTTCGGTCGATTTTTTTTGAGCGCAGGGAGACAACGCGAAACACGCCCAAAAGAAAAAAGGACAAGAAAAATAACTAAAAGAAAAAAGGACAAGAAAAATAACCAAAAGAAAAAAGGACAAGAAAAATAACCAAAAGAAAAATAACCAAAAGAAAAATAACCAAAAGAACTGCCTTCTCACCGGGTGTATGCCGCTGTAGCGCGTCAGGTAGTCGCGCACGGGCTCGACCGCGCGCACGTAGTCGTCGATAAAGGGCACGCCCACTAGGGGGCCCGGCTCGCCGCGCACCACGGACACGCGGGCCAGGCCCAGGCGCGGCGGCCGAGAGACGCCGCGCCGGCCGCCGGGCTCAAAAACGCTCTCCGCGCGGCCCAGGGCCACGAACTCGGCGTCCAGGGCGACGACGGTGCCCGGCCGGGGCGCCTCGGCGGCGGCGTCGAGCGGCACGAAGGTCCGGGCCTCGCGCGCGGGGGGCGGGGGGGGAGGGGCCGGGGCGCCGCCGGCCGCGCGGGGCGGCGGGCGCGGCAGCGGCGGCGCCGAGCACAGGGCGGCAAACTGCGCCGCGGTCAGCGGCGGGGGCAGGTCGGACGGGCACGCCAGGGCGTACAGCCGGCGCGTCTCCTCGTCGGCGTCGGCGTCGGCGTCGTCATCTCGGTCGCCGTCTGGGTCGGCTCCACCCCCCACCTCCTCCATCCTGTCGAGGAGGGCCGCGGCCGCCCCCCCTGCGGCCGCCGCCGCCGCCGCCGCCGCCGCCGCCGCCGCCGCCGTCGCCGCCGCCGCCGCGCGGAGCTCGCACGCGCGCTCGGCGCGCCGCAGCTCGTCCGAGCGCGTGAAAAGGAGCAGGCATGGGATCTTCTGGTTGCCGAGGGTGTCGCGCACCTCGTCCGAGGCGATGGGCGCGATGCAAAAGTCGTTGACGACGATCCACCTGGCGGCGGCGGGGCCGTTTTTGTCGGCCGCCGCCGAGGCCGCCGCCGCTGCTCGGGCCGCCGCCGCTGCCGCCGCCGCTGCCGCCGCCGCCGCCGCCGCCTCGCCGCCCTTGTGCGCTTCCTCCTCGTCCGTTGGCTCGGGCGGGGAGGAAGAGGTGGCCGGCGCGAGCTTGAGCTTGGCCACGCCGTCGACCACTGCCGTGCCTGCGTCTCCCGCCCGACCATCAGTGCTGCTGCTGCTGCCGTCGTCGCCGCCGTCGTCGCCGCCGTCGTCGCCGCCGCCGTCGCCGCCGCCGTCGTCGCCGCCCTCCTCCTCCTCCTCCTCTTCTTCCTCGGCGCCCGCGGCGGGCGGCGGCGGCAGCGCGCCGCTCGCCAGGTACGGCCGCTGGACGCGCACGACCGCCACGAGGTGCCCGGGCGCGGACGGCAGGCCTGCGAGCCTCGAAGAGGCGGCACCACCACCACCACCACCAGCAGCAGCCGCAGCAGCGGCCGCCCCGCTCCCGCCAGAGACGCCGCCGGCGGCGCCGACGGAAGCGGCGGCCGCGCGCGGAGTGCCCGGCGCCGGCTCGCCCGTCGCGCGCGCGTCATGCACGTGACACACCATGGCCGTGAGCTCGTACGCGCGCGAGAGCTCTGGGAGGCCCCACTCCGGGTGCGCGGGGGCGAGGCGCAAGGCGGCGGCGCTGCGGCCCTCGCGCACGCGCAGCTGGCGGCGCGACGGCCAAGCGTCGACGGCGACCGCCCAAGGGAGCCAAGGGCTTGTGGCGCCGCCCTCGGGCCGCCGGCGCAGCCACGCTGCCGCCTCCACGCCGCCCGCGGGCGCCGTGTTGACGGCCAGCACGCGCGGCAGGGCCGTGGGCGCGCGCTGCGCGCGGACCCAGCGGTAGGCGCCCGCGGGCTCGAACCAGGCGCGCGTGTCGGCCTCGCTCTTGAGCGACGCGGCGAGCAGCTCGGCAAAGCCTGGCGCACCTCCCGTGCCTTTGGCCGCCGCCGCCGTCGCTGCCGCCGCCGCCGCCGCCATGGCCGCCGTCGCCGCCGCGCCGGCCTCGCCCACCACGGGGCGCATTCCCGCGGCCGTCGCGGCGGCCACGGCGGCGTTGGGCGCCGCGGGCGGGGACAGCGCGTACTTGAGGTCGACGACGAACGAGCGCCCCTCGCGCACAGTCTCTTGCGCGGTGGCGGCGGCGGCGGCGGAGGCGGCGGCGGCGGCGGTGGCGGCGGCCGACGCCGACGACGACGGCGACGGCGGCGGCGGCGCGCCCGGCGGCGGCGGCAGCAGCGTCATCACTTGGTCGTAGCGCAGGCCGAAGAGCGCGTCGACGGACGCGGCGAGGCGCGCGTCGGACGTCCTCAGCTGCTGCGCCGCGGCAGCGGCTGCGGCAGCGGCGGAGGTTGCGGCCAATGCCGCGGCACGCCCAGCCCCGCCGCCGCCGCCGCCCCGCCCGTAAGTGGCGGCCGCCGCCGCCGACGCCGCCACCGCCGCCGCCGCCGCCGCCGCCGCCGCCGCCGCGGGATCCGAGCCGCCGCCGCCGCCGCCGCCCGCCCCGCCGCCCCCCCGCGCCTCCTTGAAGAGGTGCTCCAGAACGAACCGGCACAGCGCGGCTACCCGGCGCGGCAGCTCGTTCACCTTGGCGACCTCGGCCTCCACCCCCCTCGAGTCCCCATGCGCGGCGAGGCCGGCGCCCTCGAGCAGGCCGAGCGCCGCCGCTTCGCGGCTCTGCCTGAGCGCGCGCAGCACGTTGGCCGTGCGCACGGGCGCGCCCCCGCCCCCGCCCCCGTGCGCGGCGGCGGTGACCCTCGAGCCCCCCAGGAGCATGCGGAAGAGCAGCATCGACTCGCACGCGAGGCAAAACTCGGCCTCGGGCTCGGCCCGGTGCGCCAGCACGGCGGCGCGGAATCCCGGCGTGAAATAGAGCGCCTGCAGGAGCGGGTTGCAGTAGCAGTTTGGCAGGCCGTTTTCGAGGCCCGCAAAGGGCGTGCGGTTGCGGCGGGAGAAGTCGAACTCGTCGAAGAGGTGCGGGAGCTGCGACTGTGGCTGTTGGTGCTTGGGCGGCGCGGACAGGCCGCCGCCGCCGCCGCCGCCGCCGCCGCCGCTCGCGTCGTGAACGGTGGCGAGGCGGTAGCGGCGCGGCAGGAGCGGCGGGCCGCTGGCGGCCGCGGAGGTGCCGACAGCGGGTGCAGGCAGGGTGGCAGCAAGCGCGGCAGCAGGAGCAACAGCAAAGGCGTCGTCAACTGCCGCTGCAGAGGCGGCGGCGGCGGCGGCGGCGGCGGCGGCGGCGGCGGCCGCCGCCGTGGCCAGCGCTCGGGCCGCCGCCGCTGCGCCCGGAAAGAGCGCCGAGCCGCCGTGGTCGCCGCCGTCGCCCACGCGCGCCGACATCAGGCCCGCGGCCGCGGCGCGCACCTCGGCCGACGGCAGGCCCCGGCGGTAGTGCGGGTTGGGCACGTGCGTGAAGATGCCGTCGCTGGTGGCGGCGGTCGCGCGGGAGCCGGGGCCGGGGCCGCCGCCGCCGCCGCCGCCGTCGCGCCCGCCGCCTCCGCCGCCGCCCCCGGCCGCTGCCGCCGCCTCGGCCGCCGCAAACAGCACATCGACTCGCCGGGGAGCCAGGCCGACGGCGTACGTCGAGTCGTCCGAGGCGAGCAGAGCCGCCAGGGTACGCTCGCGCTCGGCCTCGTGCGCCAGGGCCGCGTCCTCGAGGGAGGCCGCCGCCGCCCAAGCAGGGCCGTCCCTGCCGCCGCCGCCGCCGCCGCCGCCAGCCGCGCCATCCTCGTCCGCCGAGAGCGCGCGCCGCGCGGCCAGCGGAGGCGCAAACTGCGGCCTGGGACGGGGCCTGCTGAGGTCGCTCAGCAGCATGGGAGGGACGCCGCCGCGCCACGAGCGCACGCTGCCGCCCACCCCGCCGGCCGCGGCCGCGACCGCGTCCGGGTCGGGAGGGTACTGCGGGACGAGGGAGAACGCGTCGCCCTCCCCGACGGGCGGCCCCGACGGCGCGAGCGCGGCGGCCAGGCCCGCCGCCGTGGGCTCGTGCTCGGCGCGCTCGAGGCGCAGGCCGCCCAGCGCCCCACCCGATCCCACGCACGCCGCCGGGTGCCGGGTCCACGCGCACACGTGGAGGAACCCTCCCGTGCTTCCGAGCACAAAGGCGGCGCCCGACGGCGCGGCCGCCAGCGCCGAGAGCGCGTGGCCCCCCGTGCCGATCTGGCACAGCGCCGCAGGCGGCGCCCCGGGGCTCGACGCGTCGGCCAGCGCCAGGAACCCGGTGGACGGCGCCGCCAGGGCCAGGCACGTGCCGGGGCCGCCCAAGGGGCCGGGCGCCCAGCGCAGCAGCTCGGCGGCGCCGCCGCCGAGCATCGCCGCCGAGGCGCCGACGCCGAGCGGGACCGACAGCGCGGCCTGCCGCAGACCCATCCGCACGTCGAACACCTTGGCGGACGCGTCCGGGCAGGGTCGCCCGCCGCGCATGCTGTAGCCGCACGTGGCCACCAGCCCCGCGCGCGCGTCCACCGCGGCGAGGCCGCCGGCGTGCGCCAGGTTTGTGCCCCAGGACGCGGAGGCAGCGCCGCCGCCGCCGCCGCCGCCGCCGCCGCCGAAGCCGCCCGACGCCATCACTGGCGGCGCCGCCATGCCCAGGCGCGGGTCGGCCAGCGCCAGGCGGCCCGTGGACGCGCAGGCCATGACGACGGCGTTCGGCCTGCCGGAGCCGCCGGGGGCGGTGGAGACGGGGATGAGAAAGTCGATCGAGGAGGAGCAGCTGCTGTTGTTGGTGGGCCCAGCGGCGCGGGACGGCGGCAGCAGAGCAGTGGCGCCGCCCCGCGACGCCAGGACGGCCGGCGCCGCCGACACGGCCCTCCCGCTCACCAAGTCGTATGTAACCACGCCGCCGTTGCCGGTGCCGATCAGGCAGCGGCCGTCGCCCTGCCCGGGCTCGATGCAAACCGCGTTCCACCCGCCGCCCACCGCCGCCGCCGCCGCCGCCGCCGCCGCCGCCGCCGCCGAAGAAGAAGCGTCCGGCGAGGCGGCCGCCAGCGCCGCCGCCACGGCCAACGCCGACACGCGCAGGCGCGCGATGCCGCCGACCGTGTGCAAGGCCAGCGTCCCGGCGCTCGAGACGCTCAGGGCGCACCCGCCCAAGGGGACGATCGACGTGACACACGGCAGGGCGTGCTGCGGGATCGAGTCGGCGGCGGCTGCTGCTGCAGCGGCGGCGGCCGAGGAATAGCCGCCGCCGCCGCCGCCGCCCCTGACGCCGCCGACCCCGAACGCCGACGGCCTCGCGTGGGCGCGCGCCACGGACGCGTACCGCGCCAGCGTGGGAAACTCCAGGGCGTGCACGCCCCCGCCCTCGGTCCCGACCCAGAGCGCCTCGTAGGCGGCGTCGAACGCCAGGCAAGAGACGGGCTCGGGGGCCGACGCGGCGCCGGGCAGCGAGCGCGGCGGCGGCGGCGCGTCAGGCAGCGCGGCGGCGGCCTGCTCGCCGAAGTAGCCCTCGCCGCCGTGCTCGTGCTCTTCCGCATCCTCGCGGTGCCCGTGCGCGTCGTAGCACTGCTGCCGCTCGCGGTGCTCGTGCGCGTCGTAGCACTGCTGCCGCTCGTCTCTGAAGTGGCCGCCGTGTCGGGCGCCCGTCGTCGCCGCCCACCCGCCTTGCTCGCCGCTCCCGCCGCCGTAGTCGCCGTCGCCTCCGCCAGCGCCATAGTCGCCGCCGCCTCCCCCACCGCCGTAGGCGTAGTAGGAGGCCATGGTGGCGGTGACGTACCCCTTGATGTCTCCAAGTCGCGATCAGCGCTCAAGGCATGGTCTTTCGGAGTGAGTGAACCTCTGTCTCGACACCAAGGTTGCGCGCCCCCTTCGGACCGTTCGCGCGCGCGCAAAGGCAGAGCAGCAGGTCAGCTTTGCATGTGGGCGAGTCAGTTGCAGTTGTGTGAAGCGCGGAGAGACGGTCTCTCCTCGGGCCTTTTTGCACCGACGGTCCGAGCCGGTGACGCGCGCGCACCGACGACGCCGCCGACGCCGACGCCGACGCCGACGCCGACGCCGACCCCGACGCCGACGACGCCCAAGCGCGCGCCTCTCTTTTCGCACCTGGCCCATGCCTTCGCCACCTCCCTCACAACCAGACCTCGCATTCACGATCGCTGTGCCCACTCATAAACCATCTCGACCGTGCTGATCAAACCAATCACTTGTCACGCGCGCGCCTAAGAGAGGGAGGGTCTCACACCCAGCCACAAACTTCCTCTCATTCAATCGTCGGGATGCTCGCCTCCTCGTCGCGCGCCGTCGCGGCGCCAAGCAACAGCGCCCGGCAGCAGCAGCAGGTCCTCGTGCGGCGCCGCCGGCGACCGGGCGCGTCCCTGAACGCATCCTCGCCGCCGGGGACCGCAACCACGGCGGTGTCGACGGCGTCGGCGCCCTCCTCGCCCGCACTCGACCTGGCCGCCAAGGCCGCCTTTTTGCGCCAGGACCTGCCCAATTTGTTTAACGACGCCGGCATCGACGCTGCCGCCTACGCCGACCGCGTCGAGTTCCTCGACCCCATCACCCGCTACGCCTCGATCCGCGGCTACCTGGCCAACATCGCCTTTTTGCGCCGCGCCTTCTCTCCCGACCCGCTGACCGTGCACGGCCTGCGCCGCACAACAGAATCCGAGATCACCTCGCGCTGGACGATGACGATGCGCTTCTCGCCCGCGCGCCTGCTCGCGGGCGGGCGGTACTGGGACCCGCGCGTCGAGTTCACGGGCACGAGCGCGTACGGGTTCGACCCGGCGACGGGCAAGATCGTGCGGCACGTCGACACGTGGGACAGCGTCTCGAACCAGACGTTTTTTTCCACCGAAGCCTTTGGCGTCTTTTTGGGGCAGATGGCAAACGTGCGGCGGACACCCGCGGGCCTGGAGCAGCCGCCCGGCGTGACGCTGAGGAAGCATGCGACGTTCACGGTGCGGCGGTACGCGCCGTTCGTGGTGGCCGAGGCGCCGCTGGACGGAATTGGGGCGGGCGGCGGCCAGGGGCACGAGGGGCAGGCCGTCGACGGGGCGGCGGCGGCTGCAGCGAGGCCGCCGGCGCCTCCCGCCGCCGCCGCCGCCGGCCCCAGCGTCAACCCGGCGGGCCGCAGCATCGGCGCCTTCCGCGCCCTCGCGGGCTACCTGTTCGGCGGCAACGCGCGCGGCGCGGCCATGAGCATGACCACGCCCGTCCTGTCGGACAGCCGCGGGCGCATGCAGTTGGTCCTGCCGGCGGGCCGCGCAGCAGGCGGAAGCAGCACCGACGGAAGCAGCGTCGGCGTCGCCGCCCGCGCCGACGCCTCGGCCGCCCCCCCTCCGCTCCCCGGCTCGGGCGTGGTCGTGCGCGTGGACGACGGCGGCATCTTCGTGGTGCGCGAGTTTGGCGGCGTGGCCACGCCCGCGGTCGTGGCGGCCGAGGCGTCGGCGCTGCGGCGCGACGCCGCGGCGGCCGGCTTTGCCATCCGCGAGGGCGCGGGCGGGTCCGCGCCCGTCCGCCTGGCGCGCTACAACGACCCGTCGGTCAAGCCGCGCTTCCGGCGCAACGAGGTGATGCTCCCCCTGGACGAGGGCAAGTTTGATCTGTGGCGGGGCGGGCCGGGCGAGGGGGCGCCGGAGCTTTGAGCCACGCCCGCCCGTTTTCCGCCCGCCGGTTTTTCAAATACGATTATTCACTGTTACCGTCCCTCCCTCTTGCTCGCGGCCGCCGTGAACCTGACCACGGGGTCGTACATCCTCCCTTTCAGGCACCGCGCCACCTCGGGGTGCTTGATCACGCCGATGCGGAGCGCGGCGCAGCTGAACGACGCGCGCAGGTTGGTCTCGATGCCGCGGCCCATTCCCTCGAGGAGCAACAAAATGCCGCCTGCCGCTCCGTCGACGCCGTCTTTTTCTCCCTCCTCCAACACGCACTCCGCCGCCAGCTCGGGGGAGCACAGGCGCAGGTCGATCACGGGCAGGACACTGCCGCTCGCCACCACCCGCAGCGATCCGGACGCGACGGCGCGCGGCAGCAGCGAGGGGTCCGGGTCGGCTTTTGCCGCCGCGATGAGCAGCGGCCCGAGTTCGGCCGCCGTGGTGTCGTTGAGCGTCGGCGCGCTGTTGGCGGCGAGCACGACGCTGGGGACGCCCAGGCGCAGGAGCTCCCGCGCAAAGGGCAGCAAGCCCAGTAGCACGTCGGACCCCGCGTTGTCGGCAAAGAGGATGGCCTTGCGAAACGGCGCGGCTGGGGCGGCGGAGGAGGCAGCGGCGGGCGCCCCTCCTGCCGGCTCCGGCGGCAGCAGCGCGTCGAGCAGCGCGTCGAGGTCGTCCACCGCCCAGGGCCGCGGCAGCAGGCCGCCGTCGCGCGTGCGCCGAAAGGCGTCGGCGCCGCCGCCCTCGCCGCTGGCGAAGAGCTCGGCAGAGGCGGCCGCGCCCAGGTCAAACACGTTGCCCGCCAGGACGCCGCGCACCGCCAGCTCCAGGCGCGCGCGCGGGCCGCCTCCCAGCTCTCCGGCGCCGCCCGCCGCGTCGTCGAGACTTTTCAAAACCCCCGGCAGCAGGGCCAGCGCGGCGGCGTCCTCGGCGCGCTTCACGCGCAGAAAGACGTCGCGGAAGCCGAGCGAGGCCAGGACGCCGTCCCGCAGGCGGCACAGCGACACGCACGAGACGCGCCCGCCGCCCTCCCCCCCTGCGCGGGACCCGCCGCGGGCGCGGGCGCGGGCGCGCGCGCGCTCCAGCTCGCGGTCGAGCGCCGCCGAGAAGAACGAGGCGTAGGCGTCGGCTTTGCTTCCGCGCTCGCGCGGCGAGGCGCAGCCGTTTTCGGCCGAAGAGCGGATGTTGGCGGCAAACGTCGGGTTCGAGTGCCGAAAGACGTCGATCCACTCGCGCAGGCACACCTCGTCGTCGCGCGTGGGAGCGTCGATCGAGGCCTCGTAGTCAAAGGTGCAGGGCTCGTAGCTCGCGGCGTCGGCGAGCAGCGGAAGGGGGACTCGCTGGAGGGAGGGCGCAAGTGGTGCAGGGAGAACCTCCTGATCGTCCGCCTGATCGGTTGGCGGAGGCGGCGCCACGGCGGTCGCGACCATGATGATGTGGCGGTGATGTGATCCAAGTTGGGTCGGTCAGGTCTCGAGGGGATGCTTGTCTCTTTGCTAGACGAAAGAGGGTCCGGCGGGCGGCGGGCGGGTCAGCGACGGCGCGCCGCCCGCGTTTTGGCAAGTGCCGTTTCGCCGCTCGCGCAAACGCGCGCGCGACCTCCCCGCATCCACAAGAGCAGCAGCAACAACAACACCACGGTCGGCCATAGCATCACACCACACCTAAACAACACCACACCACACGCGCATCCCACCCCAACAAAAACCCTTGTAGGCGCGCGTAGAACGCGGGCGGCACCCGTCCTCCTTGTCGTCCCTCCCTCCCGCAGAGCTCTGCCCTCGTTCCCGCCGAGTAGCTCGTTTGGACTAGTCTCGAAGTAGCACGCACGTTCTGTCCTAGCGGCCTAGTGTCTTCCGGGGGCGCCAGGTGCGTCCTTGTGCGTCGCGGCGGGGGCACAAACGAACAGCGCCCCTTTCCCTCCTCCTCCGTCACCTGCCCGCCTCCCCGCGCGGCGCGACGGCCGCCGCGGCCACATCGTCGGCGTGTGACGGGGTTGGTGGGCGATGGCGTTGCGCTCCGCGCGCAAACGAAAAAGAGAAGAAGGGAGGGTCGCCTGTCCAGGCGGGGGGGGCACTTCTCTCCGGCCGACTGCCGACCACCTCCCCCGCCCCCCTCTCAACCGCCAGAAACACAAACCCACAGTCCGAACGGCCCCCAGTTTCATCCGGGCGGGCTCAACGGCACCGGCCTAGAGCAATCCGATCACCGGCCCGCCGAGCAGCACGATCCCGCCCGAGGCCGCTGCCGCCGAACGCAGCGCCGCTCGCCCTCGCTCGTTTCCGGCCCGGCGTTTTTGCAAGCGCCCTTCCCCCCCCGCAAAACCAACCAACAAACACCCTCCAACACAACCTGCGTCGCGCGCGCGCGCACATACACACCCCACAGCGCGCCGCCTCCCCGGGCCCGCCTCGTCCCTTTTGTGTCCGTCGCCCCGTTTTGTTTCATTCGCCCTACCAACCAAAGCAGTTTTTACCTCCCTTTCTTTGCGTCGTTCGTCTCGGGCGTTTTTTTTCCGCCGCTCTCAACTTTGTTCCCAACAGGGGCACAATAGCTTGTTTCTTTCTTGCCTTTGTTCCTGTCCCTTCCCCCCCCTTCGCCGCCTGTCGTGTTCGCCCCTTGAGTGCGAGCGGCTCCCCATTTTCGTCCAGAGAGAAAGAGAGAGATAGAGAGACAGCCCGAGCCGCCGCCGCCCAGGGATCAGCGCGCGGCGTTTTTTTTTTCCGGCAAGGCGTTTTTGGTTTCGGTGCCTTTTTTGTCGGCCCCACTTTCTTCTCTTTCTGTGCCCAGGAAAGCAGCACGATGCAGGCGGAGGAGCTTCCTCATCGCCTCACGGCGGCCCAAGACGGCAGCGGCATCGGCAGCGGCAGCGGCGCCAACGCCAAGGCCAGCAAGCAGGCGCGGCAGCAGCGCCAGCGCGCCGCCGCCGACGCCGCCCTCGCCGCCGTGCTCGCCGCGCGCCCGGGCTTCCCGCGCGGCCTGCGCGTCCTCCTGCTAGAGCAGCAGCAGCCGGAGGGGGTGGTGGGTTTCGCCACCGCCGCCGCCGACGGCGACGGCGACGGCGCACCCACCACCCCCGACCCCGGCGCGGCCCCCACCACGCGCGGGCTGCTTGCCCGCTGTCACTACGACGTCGAGCAGGTCGCCGGCGCGACCGCGGCTGCCGCGCGCCTCGCCGGCGCCGCCCGCGCCGGCGCGCCGTTCGACGTGCTGCTGGCCGACGCCGCCGCGCTGGGCGGCGCCGCCGCCGCGCCCGCGCGCGCGCTGCTCGCGGCCGCCCGCGCGGCGGGCACGCCTGCGGTGCTGATGGCGGCCGCGTGCGGTCCCGGCGCGCTCGTCGAGGCCGTGGCGCAGGGCGCGGCCGACCTGCTCGAGGGCCCGCCGCCGTGCCCGCTCAAGCTGCGCAACCTGTGGCAGCACACGGTGCGCTCGGCGGCCGCAGCCGCCGCGGCTGTTGTGACCGCGCTCGCCGAGGCTCGCCCCGCGCCCGCGGCCGCGCCCTCGCCGCGCCGCCGCGTGCGCGCCGTCCCCAGGGCGGCGGCAGCCGCGGCGGCGCGCCCGGCCAGCCCGAGCGCCTCCGATGCGGCCGCAGGCGGTGCGGAGCGGCAGTTGCAGGAGCAGCAGCAGCGGCAGCAGCAGCAAGAGCAGCAGCAAGAGCAGCCGCAGCCCCTGCTGCAGCAGCGCGGCCCGGAGCAGACGCCCAGCCCGCGCGGGCGAGGGGCCGGCGCCGGCGCCGCCGGCAGCGGCGGCGACCACAGCCCAGGTACGCCGTCAGCGTCTCACTCTGCGCCCGGCCGCGGCGGCGGGAACGTCGCCGCCGCGCCCGCGGCGGCCGGCCCCTCGCCCGCCGCCGCGCGGGCGCTCGCCATGCCGGCCCCGGACGCGTCGACGGCGGCCTTTGCCCCGCCGATGCTGCCGCCGCCGCAGCAGCAGCAGCAGTCGCAGCCCGCGCCGCCGCCGCCGATGCCGTCGCTCCTGCCCCACCCGCCGCCCATGATGGCCGCCGCCGCCGCCGCGATGATGTCGGCCGCGATGGCGGCGGCCGTGTCGGCGGCGCCGGCGCGCCGGCCCGGCGCCCTGCCCCCGATGCTGCCGCCGCCCTTCCCCACGGGCGAGCCGCCGGGCGTCGTGTGGGGAATGCCGCTGGCCGCGACGGCCGTCGCGCCGGGCCTGCCGACCACGGCGCTGCCGACGCCGCTCGGCGCGCGGCCGCCCGCGTTTGCCGGGCTGCCGCCGCTGGGCGGCGCGCCGCCCTTCGGCGCCCACGCCGGGGCCGGCACGCTGCCGCCGCCGCTCGCCGCCATGATGGGCGCCATGGCCGGGTGCTTCCCGGGCGCGGCGGCGGCGGCGATGATGATGATGGGAGGCCCGCCGCATCCGCCGCCGCCGCCGCAATCGCTGCCGAGCTTTGGCGTCCCGCCGCCGCCTGCTGCCCTCGCGCGCGTTGCGGCCGGCGGCGGCGCCGGCCGCCTCGGCGCCGGCGCCGCACCCGCGCGCGCCCACCCGCCGCCGCCGCACCTGCCGCATCACCATTCCCACGGCCGCCAGCCGTCGCCCCCGCCGCCCCTGCGCCGCACCTCGTTCGAGGGCGCGCTGCGCCGTGGCCGCGCCGAGGCCGAGGAGGCCGGCGCGCTGGCGGGCGGCGCCGCCGGCGCCGGCGTCGGCGGCCGCCGCCTGTCGCTCGCGCTCGACGCGGCGGCGGCGGCGCACGCGCACGCTGCCTCCCCCGGCGACCTGCATCCCGCCGCCCTGCCCTCGGCCGACGACCCGGCGATGCCGCTCGACTTCTGCTGCTGCCCGCACGGCGACGGCGACGGCGACGGCGACGACGACCAGGACGCGGCCGCCGGCGCGTTCGGCGTGTCGAGCGAGGACGCCGACGCCGTCGCCGGCGCGTTTGGCGTGTTCGGCGGCGGCGGCGCCTTTGCGGCCTCGGCGGCGGCCGCGCCGCCCTCGCCGGTCCTTTTTGCTTGACTTTTTCAGAGCGAAGAAACACACCAAACAACCGAAAGCGAGTGCGAAACAGAAGAACCCCCCCTCCCCGCTCCTTCCCGCCCCCCTCCTCCTCCCA
>Ga0209390_10000250_pt1 | contig 100782 bp, 99 predicted proteins | sample BON01_FD_187212 | JGI IMG/M metagenome (GOLD analysis project Ga0209390, IMG submission 187212) | Freshwater microbial communities from Lake Bonney liftoff mats and glacier meltwater in Antarctica - BON-01 (SPAdes) (version 2) | ecosystem: Environmental > Aquatic > Freshwater > Ice > Glacier... | reverse complement strand
GGGAATGGCGCCGCCTTGCGCCCAAAAGTGGCACTTGGGCGGTGAATTGAATGGTATTGGCGTGGGACTGTGTGAGGCAGGACGCCGAGGGCGGCCATCCGCGGGGCGGCCATCCGCGGGGCGGCCATCCGCGGGGCGGCCATCCGCGGGGCGGCCATCCGCAGCCCGAGCCCTCACGCCGGGCCTGCCTCTGTTTATGGCTATGGGGTCCCGGCGGTTTCCACCCCGATACCATTGAATTTATCGCTGACTTTTAAGCTTAAAGCAGTGCCATTTCGAACGTTGGTTGTCTTTTTTCGTAATGACGGGGCACGATTTTTGGTTGATGATTTTCAGCAATCGAGTCAGGATGAAAACGGTTAGCCGCCTGATCACGTTTCGGCACTGGCTCAGACAGGCCGGCCTAACCATGTCCTGTGCGTGTCGTCCGCTCTTTTCTGTTATTGCCACCTGCGCTGTGGCTTTAGTATCTGTGGTCGTTGCCGGGCAGCCTGGGCAGGTGACGCGCTTTCAGAGCATGGCGCAGTACCTGCAGGATGCCTCACCCGAGTTACGCAGAGACTTTGCCGCTGCAGCACTGTCTAGCGTAGCCAGTGCCTATCGGGCGGAGGCTAATCTGGCCCGCAACGAATCCCGTAAATCCTCGCGGCACGAAAGCCTGCGTACCTGGTCTGCGACGGTTGACGGGTTTGCCAGGCAGATGCCCCTGCTACTGGAAGATATCGAATTGGGCTTGCCGGTAGATTTGACGTTGGGAGCGGAGAAATCTCTTGCGATTACCGTCGCTGGCCGAACCGTTATCCTCAGCCATCCGCGCTTAAATGAACAGAATGCTTTTGAACAGGAGATAATCGTGGCGTTTTGTGCCACACATAATTGCGAGGGGTTCATGTCAGGTAATGGCGACCTTGAGCCAATCGCGGTCTCCGCAGCGCCGATACGCTCAAACTGGACATTCACGTCACAGGAGTCCTTATGCGCTTACCATGGCATCACGTTACGTTTTCGAAGTGCCGTCGACATCGCTAGAGCGCGGCTGGTCTGTGAGCAGCTCCTGCAAGAGGTTGTAACACTGGCGAACGAGTTGACCTGGCAGCAGCGCCACTCAGTTGACATCGAGTGGGGTCAGCTGGCGATACGGGCTACGCCGCTCAGCCCCGGGCACATCGTGCAATTGAATGCGATGGGCGATTCTATTCTTGTGACCGTCCCGCTACTCTATAGCAGCCCTGAACTGCTCAGTGATGTTCTGCCATGGCTAAACCAGCGCGTGAGCAATCAGCAGGAAGTGGATATTGTTCTCGATGCCGATCGCTACGGTTGGCAGAATCGTTAACTGAGCGCCGGGGGCGGCCATCCGGGGGCGGCCGTCCGACCCCGGCGTCCTGCCTCGCACAGTCCCAATCCGATGCCATTCAATTCACCGCCTAAGTGCCACTTTTTGGCTTAAGTAAGTGCCATTGGAATCTGGCTAACACTAAAGCGACAAGGCACCTAATTTTTAAACTGCATTACAGCACTGAGCAGTCGGCGGCAGGTGATTTGTCCAATCAGTTTGCCATTTTCCACGACAGGTCGGCGCCGCTTGTTCTTCAGCAACATATCCTGAGCGACACTCACAATGTCTTCATTGGGATGTGCCACCACCAGATTATCCGAGGCCATATATTCGCGAACGACACCGATATTACTATTGTTGTAGATGGCACCGAGTACCGCTCGCAAGCAATCCATTTCGGAAAGTATGCCTACGAGGTTGGCATCGTCATCAACAACACATACGCCGGAAATTTTATTATCGATGATCACTTTCATGGCATCCATAATGTTGTCATGTGGGCTAACCTTTACCGGGTTTAGCAACATGTAGTCCCGCAGATTCACTGATTGCAACATAATCTTCTCCCGTACCCGGAGTGACCGGTTTTTATCAAAGTATAGCCGTTAATAGAGCGAACCGCGCCTGGAAAACTTTCGCCTTTGACGATTATGCTGTGCATCCGGCTAGCGTCATACAAGGAGCGCCGCATTGGGTGCTTTTGCAGCAGGCCACTACGCCGGGATATCAGGCGGAGCTTGCAACAGGGTTGTGCAATGCTAGAGTGCATCGTGGTCCCTGGGCAGCCCTGTTAACCCCTTGCCCTCAACTGCCGGAGTCCGGATATGTCGCGAATAATTCCAGCTGTGTTGGCGGTATTGCTATCGGGCAGTTCGATAATTTTTGCGAGCGCCACGCCGTCAGAACGCTTGGGCGAGTCTATTCGATTCGAGACCATCAGTTATCAGGATCGCAGCCAGATCGACCTGGAGGAGTTTAGACAGCTCCACGTATTTTTGCGCGATTCCTTCCCCCGGGTGTTTTCCGAACTTGAGGTGGAAACCGTTAACGGCTACAACCTGCTGATCCGTTGGCTTGGCAGCGATCCAGAGCTAGAGCCCATCTTGTTTACTGCACACATGGACGTGGTCCCCATCGAGCCTGGTACCGAAGGGGATTGGGCCCACCCGCCTTTTGCCGGCGTGATTGCTGACGGTCGCATTTACGGTCGTGGCTCACTGGACAATAAGCTCGGTGTACTCGGTAACCTCGAGGCAGCGGAGTCGCTGCTAGCGGAAGGTTTTGTGCCCGCGCGGACAATTGTGTTTGCCTTCGGTTACGACGAGGAGATCGGTGGCAAGGAGGGCGCTGGCAAGCTGGCTGAGCGCATGCAGGAACAGGGCTGGCATTTCACCTGGATGGTGGATGAGGGGGGAATGTTGATTTCCGATAACCCGCTGTTGCCCGACAAGTCCATCGCTATTATTAACGTCACCGAAAAGGGCTATCTCACACTAACGCTCGTTGCCACAGGTGAAGGTGGTCATTCGTCGATGCCACTCAAAGTGAGCGCCATTGGGCGATTGTCTGCCGCATTGGAGCGTATCGAGAACAACCCCTTACCGACGCGGATAGTGGGCCCTGTTGCAGCAATGCTGGAGAGTATGGCGCCCCATCTCGAACAGCCAAACCGATTTTTCTTCGGCAACCTCTGGTTAACTGGAGGCGTGGTCGCAGACAGAATGAGCGAAGACCCGATGACTAATTCGTTCGTGCGCACTACCGCCGCTTTGACCATGTTCAATGCTGGGGTCAAAGAAAACGTAGTACCGCAGCGGGCCGAGGCCAAAGTGAATTTCCGTCTGTTGCCCGGCGATACGCCTGAGTCAGTGGTGAGCTTTATCACGAAGGTAGTTAATGATCCGCAAATCGAGATCACTAATGATCAGTGGGATAATGTGCCGGAAGTGTCGGACTATTCAGGCGGGGGGTTCACGGTAATTTCGAAAGCCATTAGCTCGGTCTATCCAGACGCCGTTATCGTTCCCTCCCTGCTTGTCGCAACTACCGACACCCGTCACTATATCGATGTGTCAGATAATCAGTACCGGTTTCAGGGCGTCTTGGTGGCGTCCAGTCAGGCGTCGTCTGTGCATGGTACCAATGAATATGTCGATGTTGAGAGCTATGGTAACGCTATAGCGATTGCACGGCAGATGATGCGCCTCGGTGCCCAGTAGGGACGCGCTGGCAGGTTCAGCGTGCGCCGCCTGCTGCACAGTGGTAGGCTTTTGCCGTGGCTTCAAGTCTCGTACCCATCCCGGAGAACATAATGCGTAGTGTTTTCATCATCGCGGCCTGTGTGCTGTTATCAGCCTGTGTGAGCCAGCCGGCGCCCTCGACGCTGTGCACTGAGCCACGTTCGCCGGTGTGCACCAGAGAGTTTCGGCCCACCTGTGCGGTATTGGCCGCTGGCGGCACCAAGGAGTTCGCCTCGCCCTGCACTGCCTGCGCAGACGTTACCGTGTCCGGTTATATCGACGGACCCTGCCCGGAGTGAGCCTCACTACCCGTATTCTGCTGGCCATGGCAGCGGGGATTCTTATCGGATCGCTGCTCAACTTCCTGATGTATGGCAGCGACCTGTCCCAGGGGTTGCCGGCACTGGTGAATACCTACCTGACCGGAGATGACAGCTTTCTCGATGTGGTGGGGCGAATTTTCGTAGCGTCTCTCAAGTTGTTGGTGGTGCCACTGGTGTTTGTGTCGCTGATCTGCGGATCGAGTTCGCTGGGTAACAGTGCGCGCATGGGCTCCATCGCAGGCAAGACGATGCTGTTTTACCTTGTCACTACCGCTATCGCCGTTAGCGCTGCGCTGCTATTTGCCGTCTTTGTCGGCCCGGGCGAGAGTGTAAATCTGGTCAGCGACGCGACCTTTGATGGGGGGGTTGCGCCGCCATTGGCGGATGTACTGGTTGATATCTTCCCTACTAACCCGGTGGAAGCGATGGCCGAAGGCAAGATGCTACAGATCATTGTATTCGCCCTGTTGTTTGGCTACGCGATTTCTCACGCGGGAGAACCGGGGCGGCGCATCGCCAGTTTCTTCAGGGACATGGAGTCGGTGGTCATGAAGATGGTCGATATTCTTATGCAGGTGGCGCCCTACGGCGTGTTTGCCCTGCTGGCCCAGTTGTTTTCCACCATGGGAATCAGCGCCATCTTAGACCTGGCGACGTATTTTTTCACCGTGTTGGCAGTGCTGTTGTTTCATGTGTTGGTGACCTATAGTCTGCTGCTCAAGGGCCTCACGGGTTTATCTCCATGCATACTGCTGAGCAAGATGCGGCCGGTATGGGCCTTTGCATTCAGCACCGCATCCTCTGGCGCTACGCTGCCCATCACCCTGCGGACAGTAGAGCGCAGGATGGGGGTACACAACTCGGTCGCCGGTTTCACCGTTCCGCTTGGTGCCACCATTAATATGGACGGCACCGCGATCATGCAGGGTGTGGCCACAGTATTTATCGCTCAGGTTTACGGCATGGATCTGACGATGAGCGCATATATCACGGTGGTCATTACCGCTACGCTGGCTTCGATCGGTACCGCAGCCGTGCCCGGGGTAGGCCTGATCACGCTGGCGATGGTGCTTGGGCAGGTCGGTCTGCCGGTAGAGGGTATCGCATTGATTATCGGTGTTGACCGGTTGCTGGACATGGTGCGAACGGCTGTGAACGTGACGGGTGATGCGGTCGTCTCTGTCATTGTCGCGCGCAGCGAACAGCAATTTGATGAGCAGGTGTATCTGGACCCGAGCGCGGGCGAGGATGATGCCGATGTCGAAAAGGCTCTGGCGCCGACAGCCTGAAGGCTGTCGTTTGCTCGACGTTAACCGCGGCCCTTTAGAATTAGTAAAAGCCACCAGTGAGACCAATTTCACATTATGTCTATTCAATGCACTATCGTTCCCGTAACGCGCTACCAGCAGAACTGTTCGATTATTAAATGTGAGGCTACCGGTAACGCTGCAATTGTCGATCCCGGCGGCGATGTCGAACGTATTCTTGCAGCGGTCGCGCAAATGCAGGCCAGTGTTGAGAAAATCATCCTCACGCATGCCCACATGGACCACTGCGCCGCCGCCGACGTGCTGCGTCAGCAATTGCAGGTGCCGATAGAGGGGCCGCATCTCGAGGATGACTTCTGGTTGCAGAAACTTCCCCAGTCCTGCGAGAGGTCGGGTTTTCCGCCTGCGCAGGTATTTGTTCCAGATCGCTGGCTGCAGCAGGGTGATCGGGTGACGGTGGGTGCGCAGGAGCTACAAGTATTTCATTGTCCCGGTCACACGCCTGGTCATGTTGTGTTCTTTTATGAAGCGCAGAATGTGGCTTGGGTGGGCGATGTGATTTTTCAGGGATCTATCGGGCGTACCGATTTTCCGCGGGGCAATCACGAGGAACTGATTGCGAGTATTCGAGAGAAATTGTTTCCGCTTGGCGATGACATTACCTTCGTGCCGGGTCACGGCCCGACCTCTACCTTCGGCCATGAACGGCAAACCAACCCCTTTGTGGCTGACTCGCGCTATGGCTAAATCCGAGGCAGAGCGCGAGACAGAACGCAAGATAATGCTGCGCCGTGAATACCACCAACAGACGGCCTGTATACATTGGCACCAGTTACAAACGTACTACGCCCATGGCAATGTCATTTGCGTGGCGCAGGAACTGGATCTGGTAGAGGTCGCGGTGCAGCTGGGTATGGACAATACCGAGTGCTTCCAGAGCTGGATCGCTGCGGAGCAGATCGCGGGAGTGAGCGATGAGCAAGCGCTCACCTGGTACGACACAAACCGGGAATTGTGGGCGGTGGTCGCCGCGCCCTGGGTGCTGGTGCAGCAACGCGACGCCTAGCGCGCCAAATAGGGCGGGCTGGACTCGTCGGCCTTTGGGTGTCTCCGTGGGGTCTGTGGATGTCGCAGTGCAAGCTTCTAGCGCCGCCTACCGAATCACCTTGATCCAATCTCCGGTGGCGGGTTCGCCTCGCGGATAGAGCCCGTTAAGCAAGCGCAGCTGTCCCTCGGCGTCAGGGATGCGTGAGCTGGTTGCGAGGCTGGCCATGGTGGCGCCCTGCGGTACCTGAATGTATTGAACATAAAGCGCGTTACCAGAGCGGTGCTCCGCTGGATGCATGGGCCTGAAGCTTTCTATCATTGCAAGCAATGTGGGGTCGTCAGCAGCAAAGTTCTGAGCCTTGCCGTCAAACAGGTAACTCAAGTTGTTGTAATCGATCACGGCGACACGCTGTGCATTGGCGCCGCTGCCGACGATAGCGGTATAGCCTTTGAGCCCCGCCTGGTCCAGTTTTACGCCTGCGCTCAATGTCCCGGATACACTTTCTTCCAATACCCCGCGCGGCGATGTTTTCTGGCCGCGGCGGCGGATAGTAATGGTTAAATCAGCGCTGCTGTCTGCTGCGCTGGCTACGATCGCTTGCGCGCCAGCAGTCATCGTCCAGTTCCGGGGATGCTCAAAAGTGAAGCCCAACTTGTTGTGATAATAACGATTCTCCGCACGATCGCTTTGCACACTCTCACCCCATACCAAGCCCTCGATATGGCGCTGGAACTCGCCGGGCACGGCTGGGTCTTGCGCTGGTGTGGCCGAATCCAGTGTGCTGGCGGTCTTGATAACCTGCTTTAGCCGTTGGTCATTGCGCGGGTGTGAGGCGTAGAGGCCATGATACGAGGCGACCCGCTTGCCGCCGGTCCTGGCCTTTACGCGTTGGAATTGCTCCTGATCCTTGAGCACGCCGATCACTTCCAGCAGTGAGTCCGGATCGTAGCCGGATTTGTACATGGTCTGCGCGCCTAGTCCATCTGCCTCCAATTCCATATCCCGGCCATAGCCGCTGACCAGTTCTGTGCCGTACATATTGGATGCAGAGGCAAGGTCGCCGCTGCCAGTGAGTACATAGGTTGTTGTCGCCACGACTTTATTGGCGACAGACGCAGCCTGTCGTCGACTGTGGTGGCTGGCCGTAACATGGCCGATCTCATGCGCCAGTACGGCCGCTAGTTCCGCCTCGTTGTCGAGGTAGGCCAGCAGCCCGCGATTAACATAGATATAGCCGCCGGGTAGGGCGAAGGCGTTGATGTCGGGGCTGTCGATCACAGTGAAAGTGAAGGCAGTGCCGGGTTCACCGCTGTTGGCGACCAGGTGCTGGCCCACACGATTGATATAGGCCTGTAACTCAGGGTCATCGTAGGCGGCACCCTGCGTGATCATGTCCTGATGCATCTCTTTGCCGACTGATGGGCTGCCTGCGCAACCAGGCAATGTCGTTAGCAAACCGAACGCCAATGCCGTTGTTGTGGCGAGGACGAATACGTTGCGGCAGGGGCTAATCATACGGATATCCTAATGCTCGCTGGAGAGGAATTCCAGTAGCTGCTGGCCAATGCCATCGCAGGCCGTCCCCTGTACCGGGGCGATAATCGGTATCGGGATAATGACTGCCGGCATATAGGATTGGCCCGTGGCGCTGGTATTGACCTGGCCCACTTCTGCCTTATCGGTGAAGTCCCAAATGGTGGCCTCATAGTTGGCGTCATGGCCCCAGGTACCAAAGCCAAAGCAGCCGCCGAGGCTGCACGGCATCGAGCCGCTGCCGCCGGTGCGCTCTGTCGAGCCGTCCAGCCAGATCATATATTCCACTTTCAATGTCTTCATTTTTTCTTCGACGGGTTGCTGTTGCAGCAGGCGTTCGATATCCGCCGGGTGCAGGGGTGCAGTGCGTGGCTCGAACCACGGGTAGAGTGCGTTGAGGAATTCAAGCTCGCTAATAACCGTGATCGATTTATCGCCTGAGGCAACATAATCGCCCACACAGGCAACGAAGTCTGGCTCCGTTTCGTAGTCACTGGCATGACGCCGGCCGAGTATGACCACGCTGTCATCGCCAATACCTGCGGTGGGTTCGTTAAACACTCTCTCATCGACCGTGGCAGTGACGCAGGCAGAGACCGCGATGGTAATGACACACAGAAATATAATGTGAAACAGGGAGCGTGTCATGGCTTGGCCGCTTCCGTTTCCAGGCTCTTTCCCCGCAGCCAGTCCTGGACGGCAGGCACGCGGTCAAAGTTTGTAGCGAAGTTGGCGCCGGCATCGCGCAGGGCCATGACGGCAGCAAAGTTCACCGCTTCCTGGTCAGTCTGTAAAAAAGCAGTCGGTGTCTTGCCGTAGCTGGTCATTTCCCACTGTGCAATGGGCGCGCCTGCGGGGCTGGTCAACTCAAAGCGGTAGCGCATCCAGATTTCGTACACCTTGATTTGAGTGTGGGCGGGTATCGCGTACTGCAGTTCCTCCACGTGAGGAGTCAGTACCGCATCGACATTCGCAACCGTTTGGCCGGGAACCGGTTTTGAGGGCAAATGTACAAGCTTCGTGAACATGCCCGCTAGCAGCTTATCCCACATTTGCACCTGCGCTGCACCGGTTTCTACGATCCAACTGGACTCATTACGGCTTTTTGTTTCATCGAAAAATTCGTGTTCGGCGAAGCCGGGGCCATACCATACCCCTATTGTCAGCGGCAGTGGTTCGATTAAAGGGGGTGGAAAATGGCCTTCTACGACCACATGTGCAGGGCCGCAGCCGACCAGTACCGCTGACATGCAAAAGAGCATTACCGTGCCTCGCCGCCAGAAACCCAGGCGGCTGCTAGCGGAAGTCATTGAGTGCGACAAAGGTGCCTCCGTTGCGACGGGTAAGTTCACGCATCAATGTTGCAAAGCGAATGCCAGTGCCTTGCAAGTGCGGTGCACGGCTGAACTGTGTAGGAAAACCCACCGCGTGAATACGCACGAGGCGGTTGCCGTTGGCATCCGCGCGGTTGATGCGATCCACAGTGTCGATCACCTGTGTGATGGAGGGGCCGGTGAACTCATCGCCGAATACATAGATACTGATTTTCTTGCCAGGTTCAGCGAAAGCGCGGATGGCCGCTTCAATGCCTTCCACCGGGCTGGAGTTACTGAACACACTCCAGCCACGCAGGTTCTGCACGATGATCTTGCGCCTCCCCGGGGTGTCGGGAATCCACTTGCCCCGGTAACTGCTAAACAGGTAGTTGCCCATATCGTTCATGACCTGAATGCCCTTTACCCTGGGGTAGATGGCCAGCGTCTGCTCGATCTCCGTCAGCACCCGGTCCCAGGCATAGGAAAACATGGAGCCGGACGTATCAATGACAAAGATAATGTACTCGCTGTCGACGGGAATACCGCCAATCAGCTGGTTTTTTGCTTGATGCTGAGTGCCGAGCAAGCGTTTCATCTCCTGCGTCAATTCCTGCTTCGCCGACGCCAATTGCCCTTCAATTGCTGAGTTGCTGCTGGTCTGGACCTGCAGGCTATCATGGCGGGATTTTGCGCTGGCCATTTGACCGCGCAATATGGCGATGCGCTCTTCATAGTCTGACATCTGTTCTTGCCTGGCGTTCAGATCGCGATTGAGCACCCTCGTTTCACCGCGCATTTCAAACAACAGCTCCTGTAACGCTGCCAGCTTGCCTTCCAGATTGATGGTGGAGGCCTCAATAATCTGTGGCTGCACGGTTTTGGTAATCATCAGCAGCAGAATGATGGCGCCGAAACCACAGCAGATCACGTCGAGGAACGACAGGGAGAATTCTGCGGGGCCTCTGCCTCTGGCCCTGCGCCTCGCCATCAGGGCCAGTCTCGCGATGGGCTCATCAACGAGCCACGGGTGTATAGCGCCAGTTGCCACAGCTCTGACACGGCCATGGGGTCACCCTCCATGGGTGCCAGTATGATATTCACCGGTACCCTGCCCGGTAGCTGCCGGATCGCCTGAGCGTAGAGCTTCTGTCGTTCGGGACCTGTGACCTTACTGCTGCGCGGCGCTGATGTGCCCTGCGTCGGCAGGCCATCGGTGATCAGGAAAATATTGTCCGGTGCCGGCGAGAGTTTATTCATCGCGATAAAAGCGTTTTCAAGGCTGGTGCCGCCGCTGGGTGTAAGCTTGCGCAGGGCGCTGCTTACCTGCGCTAACTGTGACTGGTTGGCGACCTCTAACCACTTGCCATCAGTGCCGGACAGCGCCGCTTTCGCCTCGGTATTGAAGGTGATGACCTGGTATTTGCTGGACACCGGCAGTTGCGCTGTCAGCCAGTCAACCGTCTTCAGGCTCTGTGTCCATTTCTCGGCCTTGCGTTGCACCGACTCACCCATATTACGCAGTCGAATAATTTGTACCAGTTTGTCCGATAACATGCTGGCGGACACATCGACCAGAATGGCGATATTGTTGCCGCCCAGTTTAAGTCCCGTGAGGTACTGCCGATTGCCCTCGCCGATAAAATCCCTGGCTGCGGCGCCCGTATTGTCCTTGCTGGATTGTCGCAACGCCTTGACCTCGGCTTCCAGCGCCAGCAACTCTGCCTTGAGGTTTTCGATGTCCTTGCTCTCGGTATAGCCCTCGCGTTTGCGTCCGGCTGTCTGCGCCTCAAATTTTTCAGTGTCCTCGGCGATGCGCGTTGCCAGGCCCTGTGCTTCCACCATTTTCTGGTCCAGCTCAGACAAGATATTGCGCAGCCGAACGAGGTCCTTCTCGCCGGCGCTGACATCTTCTTCCAGCAAGCTGACTTCCGACAGCACATTTTCATTAAGCACTTCAGACTCCTGATCAATCGCGTGGTTCATGATCAGGTACACGAGAATCACCGCGCCAAAGCCGCAAGACATGATGTCTAGAAAGCTCAGGTTGAAAGTGGTGAATTCGCGCTTTTTTCGCGCCATAGTGGTTAGTTCCTAACCTCAATTAAGAGTGTGGGATGTCCTGTTCCTATGATGATGGTGTCGCCGTTATCGAGGGTCTGTGCAGGGGTATAGGTAGCGCCGTTCACCAGTGCGCCGGCACCGTTACCGCGCAGTTGCCAGCCCTGAGCACTGCGGTAAAGTTCCCAGCCATCGGCTATTACGGTGCCGGAGGAGAGCAGTGGCAGCGCCACATGCTGGCATAACACATGCGTGGCGCGGGTGTCTGTTTTGGCAGGCGGCATTGGCGCGGTCGTTACAGGTTCAATGGCAGCTACCCGCTCAGGCATGGAATCAGTTTTAGTGCGCAGCGCTGCCAGTGGCAGGGCAGTCACGAAGCTGAGCGCCTGCTCGCGTTGAATCAACTGCTCCTGATGCAGTTGCAGGGCACGGCGCATGTCGTCGGCCTGCAGGATGTCGAGCTGCTTGAAGGCGGCAGACAGGCCGGGCAGCAATGCGGTCAGCGGGTCAGCGATCACCCGGTCTTCGGGACCCAACACACCCATCGTCTCCGTGGCGCTATCAAATAAGCGTTTGCCAGCTGCCTGCAGTTGCAACGTACTAACACGTGCTTGGTAACCGTTGATATCCAGATTGGTTTCCGCGCTTGTGTTAAGCGCGCGCAGCGCCGCAGGAAGCGCATCGTAAAGCTGCTGCTCCGTGGCGGCCTTGCGCCGCGGGTCGAAGCGCGTCTGGCGCACAAACTCAGCCGCGATCAGTTCCACCAGGCGCTCCTGCATTTGCAGTAGGCCACAACCTGGCAGCGGGACTGTGCGTTGCAGTTCTACATGGTTGTCGCGTTCAGCAAGCTCCGAGATCACGGCCTGGTGGAGTTGCAGTTCCAGATGGAAGAGTCTCCCGCCCTGGCTGTATAAACTGCCCAGCGCCACGCTGCGGTTAACAAGGCCGACGGCGTCAAACGGGCACTGCTGCACAATGCCCAGTAGCAGGGCGAGTTGTTCATGCTGCATGCTGCCGGATACGGCCAGCAGCAGTTCATCGGGCTTATTCGCCTCGCCATGGAGTTGCTTGAGGTGGGCGTGGACCAGGTCGCCGGTATGCCGTGCTGGCCCCAGCGCAGGCTGCAGTATCTCGGTACTCAGTTGCCACCAGTAGCGCGTGTTGATATCGCGTGGCTGCAGGCGCGCAGCGGCGCGAGCGGATGCACCAAACAGGTAGTCTTTGCCTTGCAGCAGCGCATAGCCGGGGCTTTGTACGCGCGCATCCTGATGCCACAGCTGCAGATTGCTGTCATTGAGGTCTAGCAGGCCAATACTCATTAGTGGGCTACCAAAAAGCGCAGCAGGCGTTTATCGGCATAACGCTGGCTGTCCAGCACCAATCGTTCCTGTGACAGCTGCAACTGGTGCAGGCAGAACATAATGATGATGCTGAGCACCAGCGCCACAAAGGTACTGTTAAACGCCACGCCGAGGCTGGCGGTCACCCCGGAAATGTCGCCCTCTACCGCTTTGTAGGCCTGCCCCAGTGCATCGCCGATACCGCGCACGGTGCCGATAAACCCGATAGAGGGGATAGCCCAGGCGATGTAGCGCACCATGGACATTTCCGAGTCAAGGCGATCGGATTCGATGTCGCAGTTTTCTTTGATAGTTTCAGAGACGGCCTGAATACTGCCGGTGGTGGCAAAGCGCTGTAGCGCTGAGAGCAGGGTGCGTGGTAGCAGGTAATCCTGTTCTGCCTCCGGCAGTGCTTCCAGCGCGCGACTGTATTCGCGAGCATCTTCGGGTAACACAGTGGTGCCCTCCGGAATATCCAGCAGGCGCATGTCCAGCATCTCGCGCTCGCGCATTCCGCGGCGGCCTTTATAGCCCATTATGGCCAGCGCCCAGATCAACAGGATAAAACACGATTCCTGCTCGTAATCGCCGATCACCACGGCGAAGCTGCGCGTAGCGATGACCTCCTCTCCCGCGGCCTGCTGCGCTGCTTCACGCTCCAGGTGGACCTTGGCGTTGGGACGGATGATGCCGACGTACAGCGCGTGCACCACGATGATCGCGATCAGCAGGGCGAACAGCTGGTAGATAAATTCGGATGACATTCTTTGCTTCATGGGTGAGTCCTATATATCCACCGGGAATGAGACTGGCACATCTTCGGAAATCTCCTCCGAGGAGCGGTAATCGAAGGGTGAGCGACCGCTTGTATCAGCGCTTGAGCTATTGGGCGCCGACTCTCGGTCGGCGGGCGTTTCTGGCGTGGCTGCCGGTTGCTCTGTGGCGTTATCCCGCGCCGCTGAGGCAGATGATCCAGTGGCCTCGTCTGCCTGGTGCTGAGCCATCACTGGCAGCGCAGCGAATACAAGGGCAAGGAGCAAGAGGCTTGCTTGTGTGGCCTTGATCATTCCTTACTCCGCATAGCGTGCAAGGCGGAATCCTACGTCATCCCGCCCCTCTTGCCCATAATCGCGGTAGGTGAGTCGCAGTTGCGATAGCTTGGAATGCGCCCAGGAGGCGCCGCGAATGACATAGTAATCGCCGCTCTGGCTGCCCAAAGGGTCTTGCTGAGTGCCGCCGTTCGCCGCCGGGATGCTGTAGACATCGTGCACCCATTCCGAGACGTTGCCGCCCATGTCATAAAGGCGCTGCTGGTTGGGTTTAAACGAGGCGACCGGTGCACTGGCCACATAGCCGTCCTTGTAATTGTTGAGGACGCGACCAGTGACATAGGCCGAGCTCTCGTCGGCGTAATTTTCCGCCCGCTGTGTGGGTGGAAAGGTGTCACCCCAGGGAAACAGTAAGAGTGTGTTGCCATTGGCGCGCGCGGCCCAGGCCCACTCGGCCTCTGAGGGCAAGCGGTATCCGGTCGCCGCGCTGTTGTAGCCGGTGATGATGCCATTGCTCTGGCGGTAGAACGGCGGCAGACCTTCTTTCGCACTCAGCCAGTTGCAGAACGAAGCCGCCTGCTGCCAGGTGACTTTTACGGTGGGCTGGTTGTCCTGATTGAGGCTGTTGCCATCGATTTGCCCAGAGTCGTGGCCAGGTTGAAACTGGCGAAATTGTGCGTTGGTGACCTCAGTGGTCTGCAGGTAGAACATACGGCGCAGTGCAACCGGATGCAGTACCTCGTTGGCGCGGCGCCCGGGATCCCGGCGCGAGGCGCCCATAGTGAAATCTGCCAGTGCCGATTCAGCGGGTTTGAACAACAGCAGCGTCTGGCCCAGTGGTGTGGTAATTTCCGCTGTATTGCGCGCGCTGACGACGTCCTTTTGCGTTTGCAGATTGACCTCCACCAGCTGCGTGAGCCCCGGTCGCGGCGTTACACGTTGGCGAACTGTGGCGTAACCGTCGAGGCTGACCTCGACGGTGTGTTCGACAGCCGGCAGCGATACACTCTGCAACCCAGAGGCAATGGTTTTGCCATTGACGCGTACAACGGCGTTAGCTGGGTTTATGCGCAGGCGCACCTCGCCCAGTTGCGCCTCAAGGCTGACGTTGCGCTTGTCCTTGCTGGCGGCCGCCATCTCCACTGTGCTGTTGTAGCGTTTGTAGCCAGGCTTGGACACTTCCAGCCGCAGCGCCACGCCGGGCTTTACTTGCAATGTCAGCGGAGTCTGACCCTGGAACTCCCCGTCCAGCGTGACATTGGCGCCGCTGGGAACACTGGCTAAATCCAGTTCGCCCGCCGCAGGCTGCAGTTTTATCTGGCCCAGGTCGGTATCTTCAGAGGCCTTTATGCGCAGCGTTTTGTTCCAATCGGCAAAAGTGGGCATCTGCAATATCAGCTGACGGTCACCCTGCAGCACTTCCAGATTGGCAGGCGTAGTTCCGGCGGGCTCGCCATCCAGTAAAATAGTGGCACCGGGTGGCAGGCTATCCACAGTGACCATCGCCCACGCAGGCGCTAGCTGCAGTGCCAGTGCCTGCTGCACATTGCGCCCGGTGACCTGCACAATTTGCTCCATTGGCAGATGGCGGGCTTCTTCCAGTCGCAGGCTGTGCTCGCCTTCCGGCAGGGGCAAGTCTGTAAGGGGTGTCTTGCCGACCGCCTCACCGTCTACCATCACGCTAGCGCCCTGCGGTGTGCTGTCGATAGACACCCTTCCCGGCAGCGCCTGCAGTTGCAGCTTAAGGGTCTGGCTGTCGCGCTCATCCACAGTAACTGCAGTCACCAGCGGCTCATAACCGGTAGCACTGGCGCGCACTTCGTAGTCGCCGGGCAGCAGCAGGTAGCGCTTGCCGAAGGGGAGTGCCAGGCCGGAGACAGAGATCTGCGGCGGCGCCTTTGCGATGACCTCGATCTCCAACGAACGCGCGCTGAACAAGAACAGCATTATCAGCACAAATATCGCCAGGCAGGCGAGCAGTACTGCGCTCCCGCGCTTGCGCGGGCCGGTCGTCCTAACGGCGACTTCTTCCAGCGGAGTGAACCCGCTGGGCGCTATCGTGACAGGTTTATTGGGCATGCAAAGGGTTTCTCGCAGGGTGGATTCCGAGTGCATCAGGCGAGGTGCTGGTCATCTCAAATGGACTCGGTGCAGATAATAGTCACCGGCGCCGGCGCGGCGTCGGCAGTGATGGTGAACGTCTGGCGCACATCGCGATAGCCCGCGCGGGTGCCCAGCGCGGTGTAGCTGCCGGGCCTGAGGGTGAGCTCGCGCTCAGCAAAGCTGCCGAGGCGCGCGACTTTGTAGACAATAACCTCGGTCTTATCGTCTGAGCGCAGCGTGACGTTGACGGTGGTGTTGGCCTCGCGCAGGACCTTATCGAGAGTGGAGATCTGCTGTTCAAGCAGTGAGCCGCGTGGCGTCACCTGCTTTGCCTGCACCAACAGTTGTTCGGTCGCGCCTGCAACGGCTGCATCAGACAAGCGCTGCGTATCGGCGATGGCGGTGCGCAGTTGTTGGTCCAGCTGCGCACGCATGCGACTGCGTTGGAGGCCTTCGCTGGCAAACAACACGCTGCCGTCTATTTTTTGCGCTTGCTCGTAGGCTGAGACTGCCTTACCCCACTGTTCCTGCTGCTCATCGCGCCGGCCCTGTTGGTCGAGGCCGGACAGTCGCTGTGCTGTTTCTGCAGTGCTCACTTCCTGCAGAGCGCTGGCGGCTTCTTTGGATCCCGGCTGCAGCTTGGCAGCGGCGTTAAAGGCTTGGCGCGCACTGTTGAAGTGGCGCTCGTTGAGCGCGGCATAGCCTGCACTCATGGACTGGTTGAAACCTCGGTCTCGCGCTTTGGCCATAACGCGCTGCAGCTCGCTCTGCGCGCGTGCGTGCAAGGGGTCCAGTTTGGTGGCCTGTTGCAGCAGTGTTTGTGCTTGTGTCAGATCCTCAGCGGCTTCCGCTGTCGCCGCTTCATCGAGCAATGGCAGCAATTGAGGGAGGACCTCGGCGCGGCGCTTCAGTGTTGCAATGTCGGCGTTATCCGGTTCGATAATGGCCGCTGCTGCCAGCGCGGCCAGGGCTGCGTTTGCATCACCCGCATCTAATGCCGCCTGCGCTTGCTCCAGCAGTTGAACAAGCCTCTGAGGAATCGAGTCCTGTATTTCCTGCAACGCGGCAAGCCCCTGTTGGTATTGCGCGGTGGCTTCTTCAAACTGCCGGTTTTTGTAAAGGGCATCACCAGCCTGCGCCAGCGCGGCGATCTCGGCAAACGCCTTGGCCGCCCATTGCTCCACGCCGCGCGCCTGCAGTGCTATCTGCAGTTCCAACAACTCGGCGGCCGCTTCCTGCGCTGCTTTGCGCTGGTGTGCGATTTGCGCATCTGACCAGGGTGCGGATGCATCCACAGCGGGCGGAGACTTTTCTGCGGTGCCCGCCGCCTGTTCTTGTGCGGGTGCGATGGCGCCCGATGATTCGCTCGTGGTGCCCGGCGCACTTTGCTTGGGTTCCAGCGCGGCGGGCAACAGAAAAATGACCAGTGCCGCCAGCACTACCAATAGTCCCAGTGCTGGCAGTACCCACACCGGCGTGCCGCGCTGAGTCGGCGCAGTCGTTTTTTTCGTGCTGGCACTGGCGCCGACGGTAGAGTCGGACGCCGGTTGTATGACATCAAACGCGATGGGTTTTACTGGATCATTATGAGAAGACATGCCGTGGTTGGGGCCTTGCGTATTGGAGGTAACGGATCAGAGTGTATCAGCAGTGCGGGCAGAATCTTCCGGTAATTGCAGCCCGCCGATCTCGGCGCGATAGATATCTGCCAGCAGCACGCGCCATTGTGCATACTGCTCTTCCACATTACCGTGGAGGGTGACAGTGCGGTCTTCCAGATCGATGACCTGTGGCGTGACTTCTGCTTCCAGCGAGGCGCCCAGTTCCTCCAGTGCCTGCACGTGAATCTGCGCCTCATTGCGTTTGTCCAAACCGCTTTTCACCAGCAGACCGCCACCGAGAACGGCGACCTGCCCGGCAACACGGCTGGTCCTGCTGTCACCGGCAGTGGCTGCGGCGATGCCCCCGATAACGGCCAGCCCACCGATGATCAAATTGCGTGTGCTCTCGGCCTGCAGTCGCTCCAACATTAATACCTCCTGGTAGCTCGCTTTGCGCCATTCCTGATAGGGCGCGGCCATCTGTGCATCGAATGACGTGTAATACGCCTGCAGCGTATCTACGTAGACATGGTCGCGCTCGCGAATGACGCGCACGCGCTCCAGCATGGGGTCATTCGCAGCGGGCAGGCGCTGTATCTCATACTGCCCATTGCGTGTCTGCTTCAGGTAGCCGTCGAAGGCGTCCGGGGAAAAGCCGCGCGCGAAGCGCAATTCGGTCACCACGCGGATGTCTGCACGTTCTTTAAGCGTTAACGCCTGCTGTTGTTTGAGCAGGTCGTTGGCAATGGTGTTATACATCGCCTGGAAGGGGTCATTGATATTGCGGGTGGTGGCTTCATACGAATAGCGGCTGGCCTCTGCGGTGTATTGTTTGTCCAGCCAGACCGCGCCGCGCGCGTCGGTGGCGGTGATCTCAAGTTGTAAGGTCTCGCCATCGGAGCGCAGGATTTTGCCGCGCACCATGAGGTCGGTAACCTCACCGTCGTCCGGCACTACCCTTACCGCACCCCATGCCCCGCTTTCCTGCATCGCCTGCGACAGCTGCAGGGGCATGAAGCGAGCCTCTGCCTGACGGACTTCGGGATAGACCTGTTCATCGTCGTCATAATCGTCAAGGCCCGGATCAAACACCACCACTGCGACGTCGAGCAACTGCGCTTCAGACACACTCGTAGCAGCCGTCTGGACCGGCGGTATCGAGTTGCTCTTGATAGTCTGATTCACGCAGCCACTTATCAGCAGGCATAGACCCAGATAGCACAATAGCCGAAGATTGATCACTATTGGATGCCCTTGTATTTGCGATACTCTTCCCAGAGTTTTTCACGCACCGCAGGATCGGCTTCGCGCGAGGCAGCCTCGCGTAACTGGCGCGCGACCACATCGTCATCACTACCGCTTGGAATATCAGCAGGCGCTGGATACTTGGCCATGTCCTGAGGCGGTGCGCCGCCCCCGGCGCCACCCATGCCGCCGCCCGTGCTGTAGCCACCTGCATCTGCCATGCCTTCGTCATAAGGGCTATTGCCCTCTTCGGCACTGCTGGCACTGATGCCGCCCCCCATGCCGCCACTAGCGCCGCCGCGCGATTTTTTAGCGGCCGCGCGCGCCGCTTCTCGCTGCTCTGCTTCAGTTTTGAGAATCAGGGCGTCAAATTCTCCTGCACCTTTTTCCAGTTGTGCGTCGAGTATGGCCACTTGCTCTGTCGGTGTCAGTGGTCCGCTGCTACCACCGCCTGGCATTCCTGCGGGATTGCCGTAGCTCCCGCTACCATAGGCGCCCCCCGCGCCGCTGCCGGTTGCCTGGCCACCTGCTTGGCTGCCTGCCTGTTCGCCTGTCTGACTACCTGCCTGTCCAGCGCTGCCGGCAGGACTGCCAGCGGCTGATGTTTGTCCCGCTGCGCCTGGCATTCCGCCGGCGCCATCCTCGAGGCTGGTTTCGTCGCGCAGGTCAGGTAAGCCCTGGCCGCCAACGGACTGTTCACTAAAGGTTGGCTCCGACTGCGCGGCGCCGGATGCCTGGCCGCTGGCTGTTTGTTGTGAGCCTGAACTGCTTGCAGCGGCGGTTGACGACTCACCGCCCGCACTGTCAGTGTTTTCTTCCGGCGGGCCCACGGCGTCGCTGGCGCTGCCCGACGCGCCACTGCTCTGTTCGGATGCCGCGCTGCCCTGACTGCCTGCAGATTGACTGCCGGATGCGCTGCTATTAGAAGGCGAGGTGGCAGGCGAGCTGGCAGAGGGCTGGCTGGGGCTGCCGGCTGAACTGCTGGAACTGGCGCTAGTGCTGCTACTCCCGGCAGAGCTGCTGGAGCTGCTGGTCGGCGGTGGCGCGCTGCTGGGTGGCGGTGTTGATTGCGGCTGTGTTGGATTGCTGGCGGTAGGGCAGCCGGACAATAGGATACACAGGCAGGCTACTGTGCCGATGCTATATTGGCGCCGCAAGGAAACGCTATTGTAAGTTAAAGGCTTTAACAAGTTTTTGTGTCTCTACAGGTTCTCCGGCCTCGAGTCGGGGCCGGAATGTTGTATTGCGCAGCTGCCGCATGAGGCGAAAGGCCTGCTTGTCGTCTTCCTCATTGTCATCCAGGCGCTCCAGGTTCTTCACACGGCCATCGGCACTCACCCCGAATGCGAGCGTTACCGCAGCGTCTGTGGGTTCAACAACCGGTGGCAGCGGACTCAGGTCTGCAATATTCGGGAGCGCTACTGGCTGCCCAAACAACCGCTGCGTCTGTTGTTGGGCATCATTTGAGCGCGCAAGTTCCGTGGCGGCCTCCCGATAAGCCCCCCAGGCCGCCTCGGTTCTGCCGTTCCATAAGCGCCAATCGCCCAGCATGATCCACGAGTTGACAGCGGATTGGCTATCCGATGCATTGTTCTCCCGCTCGATACTGGCGATGGCCTCGATGATGGCATTGCCCTGCTGGTAGCTCTTCCCATGATAGGTTCTCAAGCGCAACAGGTTTTCATCGATATAGCCATCCTCGCCAGTGACGGGGGTGCTCGGGCTGATATCGTATTGGGAGATCATATACTGCGCTTTCAACATCCCCTGCAGCGGGCGCAGTAGCCCGGGTGACTTCTCTCCCTCGCGTTCGACGACATCTTTGAAGGCCATGCGATATAGCTCCAGCATATCGATGACCCGAGTGTAGTCATCCTGCGTCAGGTTGAGCTGGTACGCGTCGTATTGCCATCTCGCCTGGTCCATAAAGGCGTCCGCCATTGCCTCGCTGCCGGCCATGGATGTGATCTGCACTCGGTACAGGTAATTTTGTCGTTTGTCCGCCTGCAGATAGTTGCGGCTGGCCTTGTGGCTGGCAATCTCACCCTGTAGTAGCGGGATCTGCTCCGGACAATAAAGCCCCTCATGGATGCGCGTCAGGTGCACGCCGCGCTTGAACAGTTTTATCGCTTCATTGTGCCGCCCCTGCGATTGCAACTTTAGGGCCAGGCTGAGCAGTGACTCCGAGAGTTGCTCGGCGTAGGCGCCCTCGCGGGACTCGATCTGCTCTATGGCGCGCATGTATTCCTGTTCCTGCTGCGCGCGGCTGCGCTTGCTCACCGGCGGTTCTGTAGTCTCAAGGGCGCTCACTTCATCATCGCGCATCGCTGCCTCTTGCGCTGGAGTGCCGTTTTTGGTCGTCGTTGCAGCGTCCTGCGATTGCATGCTCGGGTTACGGGCTGGCGTATCTGCGGCCGGCGTCGTAACGCTGTCGGCAGCAGTTTGCATCTGCTCGTCGTTCTGGCCCCATGACAAAGGGGTGGCCAGAACCATGGGCAGCAGCAGGCAGGCTCTAATGTAGCCAAGAATGGACATCGTGTTCATATCACACCCCCTTTGGTTATGCGCTGGCTTGAGAGAGTTAGCGTTGCTGTGCAGGCGACAGCAAGACTATACATTACCCAGCTAGGCGGACAAAATACTCGCCCATTGACGCATCGGCAATGTGTCGCCAGGTAGAGAAGTGTTATGGGACAATTTGCGCGGGAAACCGCCATTGAGCAAGTCGGTGAAAACCACTTTCGCGGCGAGTTGTGCGAGGGATGGCGTATAGGGGCAGTCCCCAACGGCGGCTATGTGCTGGCGGTCGCGGGACGCGCGCTGCGCGTCGTACTGCCGCATAAGGACCCAATGACGGTCAGCGCTTTCTACCTCGCGCCAACAGTGCTGGGCCCTATCGATTGCCATGTGGTATTTCTGGGCGGTGGCCGCAGCACCAGTTTTGCCGAGGTCAAAATGTTTCAGCAGGGCGAGCTAAAGGTGAGTGTTACCGCGGCTTACACTGATTTAGATAAACTCGGCGGCGAGAGTTGGTCCGCTCTGGACCGGCCACAGTTCCCGCCATGGGAGGAGTGCGAGCCGCCGCCCGACAAGGGGCTTGAGTTCAGGAAGCGCGCAGAAATGCGGCTGGTCTCAGGTACCGATGTATTCAACAAGCGCACACCCGACGGCAGTGGTGAGTTTTGCGGCTGGGTGCGCCACAGTGATGGCACTGCCCCGCAAGTGATCGACCTGTTGATGTTTGCCGACGCTTTTCCACCTCCAGTTTTTAATGTGTTCGGTCCAGTGGGTTGGGTGCCCACGGTCGAGCTTACAGTGCAGGTGCGCGCGCATCCGGCGCCGGGTCCTTTGCAGGTGCGTCTGGTGTCGCGGCACATGACGAGGGGCGTGATTGAGGAAGATGGGGAATACTGGGACAGTGCCGGCCAATTGGTAGCGCTCAGTCGGCAGACGGCGAAGGTCAGGCTGCGCAAGGCCTAAAACGGTCAAAGCTTTGCGACAGAGCCTTGTTGTATTGGCAGGCTTCCGCCATGCCGAACATAACTACTGCCGGGCGCGATCAATCAAGGTATAGGTCAGAAGTCCGCAGAGTAGCGTCACACCCAACAGCGGAAAGGCCAGCCCCATAGCCACCAGCAGCACAGTAAGCCCGCTGCGTAATGGCAAGCCCGCGGTGCGGGGCGCTACCGGCAGCCACCGCGAACTCGACGGACGACGCAACCACCACAAAAGCGTGCCACTCGCACACAGGAAGATCACTGCGACGCAGGCCAGCACATTCAGTGCAATGTTCCACCAGCCCATGCTGGCCTGGTGCACGGCGACTCCGATTGCCATACTCTTTGCCATTGCGGAGTAGTCTTCAAAGCCGACCTCTGCCAATATCGCACCGCTATGGCGGTCGACATGCACTGTTCTCTCATCGCTCGGCACATCAATGTCGCCGGTCATCGTCGTGCTGCTGATGGTGTAGACGCCATCGACGTCCTGCGGCAGCGCGATGCGGTAGCGCGGGCCGAAGTCGATATCCTTGGCCAGTTTATCGACGAAATCCAGATTTATCGCAGTGCGTTCAACTTGGGCGGCGTGCAATGCCTGTGAGGCCGAAGCGGGCAGTGGTGTCTGCTCCAGGCCCCAGGGCGCTTCTTTTGCTGAGCCGTGATTCATCGCGCTGTGATTTGAACCTGAGAGTGCTACAGGCCCCCACCTTTCGGCGGGGAAAGACCCCCACGCTTGCACGAACTTGCCACCCCAGATGTTGGTCCATGCCAGCCCCGATAGCAGAAAGAAGCAGAGCCCGACAGAGGCATATAACCCGGTGAACAGGTGCCAACGGCGCCAACGACTGCGGCGGGAGGATTCCTGTGCAGGCGGCAGTTTTTGTTGTCGCAACCACATGTATGGCCCGGTGACGATCAACAGCAATGCCAGGCCAGCAACCACTTCCATCAGGATTTCACCGACATCGCCTATTAGCAGGCTGCTGTGAATCCGTTGCGCCCATGCGTAGGGAGTGCGGTTCCCATCCACCACACGCAGTACCTGACTGGTATAGGGGTTGATGTCGACAACCCAGGCGTGATCGGCCTGTGTTAGCTCAAACTGCGTGGTGCTGTATGCCGTGGGGGGCGGAATATACTTGGTAATCGTCGCGTCGGGCAACGCGGCAGCCGCCGCACCCAGTTGCTGCATGGGGGATCTCGGTGTGCCCTCAGAGGCATCGACGACAAGGCGCTCGCCCACAGGGGTCTCCACCGATGTAAAATAGACCATCACCAGACCGGTGATCGCCAACACCAGCAAAAATGGCATCACGAAAATGCCGGCAAAAAAATGCCAGCGCCACGTCGCCCGGTACTGCGGGCTGCCCGATGTCGTGCGTTTGTCGCTTTGCGTGTGCGTCATAGCTGGAAGCGAACACCAGCATACAACGACAGCGGTGCGCCAGAGTTGAGAATGGGCGCGTCTGGCGCCGCGATGTTACGCACGCTCAGCGTCGACACGTACTCGGTGTCCTGCAGATTAGTCGCCTCGACAAAAACCTCCCAGCGCTCGCTGATAAAGCCGCCGCGCAAACCCAGCAGCGTGTAGCTGTCCACCTTATAGCTATTGTTGAAATCGGCGTAGCGATCGCCCACCAGGTCGAAGGTTGGCCCCACGTAAAACCCGCTTGTATCACGATACAAAAGTTCCCCGCGCACCGCATAATCTGGCGCCGCCGGCAAATCGTTGTTGCCGTAGGTCGCATCGTTGTCGAAGCTGAATTCATTAAGAGTCACTGTAAGCGTTGGCTCAAGGAGGTGGCGCCCTGCACCGTCCAGCGTCAGGGTGCCACCGAGTTGTGACTCGATGCCCGCATGTATCGTTTTGTCTACGTTCGCAGTGAGGCTGGTGCCCGGCGCGAAGGGGTCGTCCACCGAGAGGATTTCATCATTGATCTGCGCGTAGTAGAGCGCCACGTCCCAATACCACTTGCTGGCCTCACCAAAAGCCTGCTCGCCGCGGCTGCCGATTTCCAGCACCGCGCCCTCCATTGGATCCAGTGTCTGGTCATCGCCTCTCACGTCGTCTTCCAGCTCATAGTTGGTGGGTGCTTCAAACACCCGGCTGGCATTGGCAAACAGCGTAATACTGTCGTTGATATCGTATAACACGCCAAGGCGGGGGTTGATGCTGTCGTAATCGGCGCTGGGATTTCGCACCACCGCTGTGGCGACGTCGGTATTCTTAACATCACGCTCTGCCCATACGACCTGAGCGCCATACACCAGTGTCCATTGGGGCGCCAGTCTCCAGCGGTCTAAGGCGAAGGCTTCCAGGTTCTGTGCCGTTCTGTCTACAGCAGTTGTTTCGCCGTTTTTCTTGCCGTTGTTGTTGCGGTAATTTCCGCCGCTTACCTCGCCGTCACCATAATTGAAGCCAAAGAGGAGGTCGTGGCTGTCGAGTTGCAGCTCATAGCGCCCCATCACGCCGGCATCGCGGTGGTCGGTGTCAATCAGTAGACTGAAGACTTCCTGCGGGGGTAGTGGTCCGGGCCCGTCGAAATCGACCTCGCGGTAGACGATAGGGTGGTGTAGCGTTTGCTCCTCCCAGGAGACGCCCAGTTCAAGGCTGCTATTGTCCGTGAGTGCCCAGCGGGTCTTGTTGGCCACGCGCCAGGTGTCAACGTTAAGTTGGTAGTTGCCAAGTTCTGCTTCAGGAGCCGCTTGGCCCGGGTTGTCCTTGAATTGCTCTTCGGTCAGCGCGCCCGGCAAGTCCTGTTTGCTGCTGAGATATGTGCCATAGAAACGTGTGTCGCCGCCGTTCGAGAAATTCCACCCGGTGTTGCCAAAGATGCCGTCGTGTTCTTCGCGGCTGTGCTCGCGATAGCCGTCCCAGTTGTTACTTTTTACTGACACCAGACCGTCCAGGCCATTGTCGAGAACACCCGAGGCCATTGCCCGCGCGTCCATTCGCCCGTGGCTACCTGCATTGGCAAATAGCTGCAGCGGACTACTGTTGAGCGCTGTGGGTGAATTGAAATTGATGGCTCCACCGAGCGTGCTGGCACCGTACGTCATTGCATTGGCGCCGCGCGCAATTGTCGCAAAGCGCGTGCTTAGAGGGTCAATCAGCCGGTTGTGATTGTTGCCGTCGGCGGTCGTGATCGGCAGGCCGTCCTGCAGCAGTTTCACGCCGTTCCTATCGAAGTTTGTGGCGTCGAGGTTGGAGCCGCGAATGGAGAGAAAAACACCATCGCCCCCCGAGGTGCTATTGGCCCAGACGCCCGGTGCGTAGCGCAGCATATCGGCCAGGTTCGGCATAGTGCGCTGGAACAGCGTGTCACTGTCGATTACGGTAACACCACCGGGGGTCAGGGCTTGTTTCCGCAGCAGGTCAAGTCGCAGTCGTTGGCCATGGACCTCCACTGTCTCCAAAGTGGGGCCCTCGGGGCTGTTTGCGTGGGCAGTCTGTACCGCTGCAGGCGCCAATATAGCGAATGCGACAAGGCCAGGTAGAGCCAGCGCCAACCGCTGCTCACTGTTGTTTTTGTAGTGCATGCAAATGCTCTTTATCGAAGTAGATATCTTGACTCAGGAGCGTGGCACGACAGCTGCGACGGCAGATCGTAGAGCAAGCCTCTGGAGAGGATGCAAGTTTAGCGTCTTCAGCAGGCGGGCAGGAGTGACAAATTGTCGCGCCCAAGCCGGGGCTGAGCAGTCAGGGAGTCTGGCGTGCTGCAATACGCAGGGTTGTAACGCTAGGCGGGTGGGACAAGGCTGGGCTTGGACCGTTACACGCTAATACCCGGCTACCCAACCACCGGGTCGACGCGAATCCGAGGCGCCGAACAACCAGCCGCCTTCAAGCATGATGGAATTGGTGCGCCCGGTGGTGCGGCTCGCGATATCGACCTGTTGCCCCATAGCCTGCAGCAATCGCACGGTGTCCGGACTAAAACCTTCTTCCATTCGCAGGAGATCGGGCATCCACTGGTGATGCATTCTCGGTTCTGCCGCAGCGGTAGCCACGTTCATGTTGAACTCCATCGCGTTCAGCGCCATCTGCAGTACTGTGGTGATGATCACGCTGCCGCCGGGGCTGCCAGTCGCCAGCCATGGCTTGCCGTCGCGCAGGATAATAGTTGGGCTCATGGAGGATAGCGGTCGTTTGCCCCCCTCAATTTTGTTGGCTTCGCCCTGTACCAGCCCGAAGGCGTTGGCGTTGCCTGGACTGGCGGCAAAATCCGCCATTTCGTTGTTCAGTAGCATGCCCGTTCCCGGCACCGCGATGCCGGAGCCGAAACTGAAGTTCAGCGTGTAGGTGTTGCTGACCACATTGCCGAAGCGATCGGCCACGCTGTAGTGCGTGGTCTCGGTGCTCTCCTTGCCCAGTGGCCTGCCCGGTGCGATTTGCTCGGCGGGTGTCGCGCGCCCACTGTCAATACGCGCCCGTTGGCGCTTGGCATAGTCTTTGTCGATAAGTTGCGCCACTGGCACCGCAACAAAGTCCGGGTCCCCGAGATAGAGGCTACGGTCGGCATAGGCCAGTTTCATGCTCTCTGCCAGATGATGCACGTAAGCGGCTGAGTTGTGACCCATGGCCTGCAAATCATAGCCCTCAAGCACATTGAGGATTTGCAGTATGTGGATGCCGCCGGAAGAGGGCGGTGGGGTAGACACTATTTCAAAGCCACGATAGGTGCCGCGCACTGGTTCGCGCTCAATCACCCTGTAGTCAACCAGATCCTGGGCGGTGATCAGGCCGCCACCGGACGTCATTTCTTCGGCGATGCGCCGCGCTACTTCACCGCGGTAAAAGCCGTCGGCACCTTTTTCGCTGATCTGCGTGAGCGTCCACGCAAGGTCGGGTTGTTGCCAGGTGTCGCCAATGTCGTAGGCGGAGCCATCGGCCTTGAAAAACAGGCGTTTTGCGGCAGGATTCTGCAGCAGGCGCTCTGCGCTGGCGTCAAGTTCAAACGATAGAGCAAAGGATACGGGGAAGCCTCCGGTAGCCAGCGCAATAGCAGGGGCCAGCACTTGTTTGCGACTGAGTGTGCCGTATTGCTCCAGTGCGTAAAGCAAGCCTGCAACAGTGCCGGGCACGCCAGCGGACTGCAAGCTGAAGAACTCGCGTTGTTGATCCACGTTGCCTTCATCGTCCAGAAACATGTCGCGGCTGGCAGCAGCGGGGGCGCTCTCACGATAGTCGATCAGGGTCTGGCGGTTTTTGTCGGCCAGGTGGATGAGCATAAAGCCACCGCCAGCAAGATTCCCTGCGCGCGGGTAAGTGACCGCCAGCGCAAAACCGGTGGCTACTGCTGCATCCACCGCATTGCCGCCCTGGCGCAGCATCTGCGCGCCCACTTCGGCGGCCAGTTCTTCGGGGCCCACCACCATGCCATTGCGCGCGACAACCGGAATAAACCGTTCGCGATAGTCAATGATTGGCTCGATTTTTTTGGCTTCGCTGCTCTCGCCAGAAAGAGAGGGTAGAGGCGTTCGCGCCGCTGCCGAAATCTCCGCGCCGGGTGCGGTCTGAGGTGCGAGTGCCAGACTGAAAAGGCTAAGGAACAGAAGTGATTGCGGCAGTGTCGTCACAGGAAATGCTTCTCGTCGATCAGGATAGCCCAGACTTTAACTGTTTTGGTTTGCCACGCATACTGACCAGCGACGTTTCCATGGTCAGCACACTGATCAAGCGCGTAAGAAGAAGGAGCCACCACAGATGCATTTACTGGAAGCAGAGCTCGAACAACGCTGGACCGCAATGTTCTCGGCGCTGGCCGCAGGTGACGATGTGCCGCCCACTCAGCGATTGCGTGCTGAAGGTATTATGGAGGCCGCTGTGCTGCTTGCCATTGCCTCGTCCGAAGCACTATCGGGCGCCATGGATCGCGCGTATCAATCGGCGTTTGGCCGCAGCCTCGGTGAAGACTTCGGCGACGACTGGCAGGATTTTTTTCCGTTCCCGCAGATTCCGGCAATGGCCAAGCGCGCGCCGGTATACCCAAGTACGAAACAGTGAGGTGGCACCGATATGGGCTGTCGGCTATGGGGTTGCAGCAGATTGCTGTGAGTTATGCCTAGCGCGGATCGCGCCACATAAACCAGGCCATAGGGCCGTTTTTCCCTACCGCCTGTCGACCCCTTACGACGAATCCGTGGCGTTCATAGAACGCTACATTGCGCGGGTTGGAACACTCCAGGTAAGCCGGCATACCGCGTTCGTCACAAATGTGGATACCCCGCTTGAGTAGCGCCGCACCAATGCCCTGACCCTGATCTCTGCGGCAGCAACCTATAAACTGCAGGTAATAGTGAGGTTCAACTGGATGGTGTTTGGCAAAAACCGCCCCTTGTCTCAATACGCGGCAGACAGGTCGCATGCCATTTTGATTGAGTAGCTTCAGGCCAAAGCGCAACAGGCTCAGTCGCGGGGCGAGTTTCAAGCGCTGTTCCGGCGGCAGCCAAAGGGCCGCAGCGCGGCCCTCCTCGTCGAGGTGCGCAATGCCGCGCGGCAGGTAGACATTCTTCAGCAGCATGCGAAAGAAATGCGGGTAAAGCTGTGTTGTCGGGAACAGCCAGTTAAACATGGGGTCTTCAGAAAAACTGTCGCTCAGTGTGTCGACCAGGGTCTCAAGATCTGCGCTTTGCGCGTCGTGAATTATTGGTGGTTTATCCATTGAGCGGAGCTTTGCCTCTACATTGTACTGCGGCTATTATAATGAACGACAGGGTAGCAGGATACGACAGTGCGATACGAGAAATTCCGCCGCGAGTACACCTCCGCTGGTCTTACATTAGGGATGCTTGATGCCTGTCCGTTGCGTCAATTTGAGCAGTGGTCGGAGCAGGCAGCGGCGGCCGACCTGGATGATCCGACCGCTATGGTGCTGGCGACTCTTGATGAGCATGGCGCGCCGCGGCAACGCATCGTTTTGCTGAAGGGGTTGTCGCAAGCAGGCTTTGTGTTCTACACCAATTACAACAGCGATAAGGCACTTGCGATAGAGCGGGAGCCGCGAGTTTCCCTGCATTTTCCCTGGAATGCTTTAGATCGACAGGTCATCGTCGCAGGCGTCGCTCAAAAAACAGGCAGTGCTGAATCGGCGGCGTACTTTGCGTCGCGGCCGCGCGAGAGCCAGATTGCAGCTTGGGCGTCCAGGCAGAGTAAGCCGATTGATGGCCGCACCGCGCTGGAGCGGCAAGCACAGCGCATTCGCGAGAAATTTGGCGACGATGAAATCCCCAGGCCAGCGTTCTGGGGCGGCTATGAGGTATTGCCACAGCGCATTGAATTCTGGCAGGGCGGCGTGCACCGCCTGCACGATCGCTTTGTCTACCGCCGCGCCACGCAGGGCGCATGGGAGATTGAGCAGTTGCAGCCCTGATGCGTGCGACCCGTTCCCGCTAGCGCATTCGGCGCTGGCCAAAATAGCGCGGTTCTTCCTCGGTACCGATGAGGATACGGCGCATCATGTCGAGGCCAGCGGCTGCGATCATGGTCTGGAACAAAGTGCGCTCTACTGGCCAGCACAAGCCGCGTGTGCGAATGTTCCGCCGATCACCCCAGGCCAGCCAGACCGTGCCGACCGGCTTCTCGGGTGAACCGCCGTCGGGTCCGGCGATGCCGGATACGGCAATCGCGTAGTCTGCGTTGGCGCGCTCCAAAGCGCCTAGCGCCATTTCGCGCACCACTGCCTCGCTAACAGCGCCGTGCTGGGCCAGCGTCTCTTCGCGCACGCCCAGTATCGATTGTTTCATGGCGTTAGAGTAGGTGACGAATCCGGCGTGAAAGCCCTGTGATGATCCGGGCACGCGCGTTAGCATGGAGGCTATTAATCCTCCGGTGCATGACTCTGCTGTAGCGAGTGTGGCCCCGCGTTCGCTTAACAATTCAAGCACACGTTGTGCCAGCGTCACATCGCCTTCGCCGATAATGTGGTCGCCGAACAACTGTTGCAACTGATTGCGGCAGTGCTTGCGCGCCTCCGTCGCTGCATCACTATTGATGCTGAGCTTGATTTCCATCTGGGGTGCGCCGGCGCGAAAGCCCAGTTCCACGTCCTGTGGCCAATCGGGCATGGCGTCACTGATTATCTGCTGGGCGGTAGACTCGCCAAGGCCAAAGGTCTGCAGGCGCTGGATGCTGCGCTGCGGTCGGCGTTGCAGCTGTGTGGCGAGCTCGGCCACGATGCTGTCCAGCATGCGATTCAGCTCGCTGGGTACGCCCGGAGTGCAGATAACGCGGCAGGTGCCCAGCGTCATCTCGAAGCCCACAGCACTGCCGACGGGGTTGTCTAAGATGCTCGCACCCTCAGGGAGCATTGCCTGTTTCAAATTGGCGGCATTGAGCAGCAGGTTGCGTTTGTCGCACCACTGATTCAGATGCTTAACGGCGTCGGGGTGTTCCTTCAGAGGCACGCCCGCGACGGCTGCCAGGATCGCTGCGGTGAGGTCGTCGATGGTGGGGCCGAGGCCGCCGTTGACGATGACCAGATCTGCACCCGCGACCATGGCGGCTAACTCTGTTTGTAATAGGTCCGGATCGTCACCCACTGTCACCTTGCGATAGACGCTGACGCTGATCGCCCCGAGGCGCTGTGCAATCATTGCGGAGTTGGAGTCTACAGTATCGCCGCTCATGATCTCATTGCCAGTGAGCAGTAGCTGTACTTTCAGTTGCGAAGTCGTCATTTGAGCCCTTTGCGTTTTTAAAGGTGCTCAGCATAGCCGCAATGCTTTTGCCAAGGCAAAGTGCTATCGTCTCGCAATGAAGAGCGGGTCTTTGGCTGACATGAATTATTGCCCTGATTGCGGCGGTCCACTGCTGCTGCACGCGATAGGTGGCGAGCTGCGCAACCACTGGTTTTGCGGGCGCTGCCAGAGTGCGCATCACAGTTACCCGCAGGTTGTTGTCACCGCATTTATCGCCTGTGGCAAACGCCTGTTGTGGGTGCAGCGTGATCTGCCGCCGCAGCTTGGCAAGTGGGCGATTCCGGGTGGCTTCCTGGAATTGGGTGAGACACTGGCCGAAGGTGCGGTGCGCGAATTGTGCGAAGAGGCGGGCGTGGTGTTACCGCCTGAACAAATGCACTTGTATATGACGGGCAGTATTACCTTTATCAACCAGATCTATGTGGGTTTTCGCGCGACAGTCGCGTCTGAGTCTTGCCTGCCGGGCGTGGAGTCCATGGACTGTCGTTTTTATGCCCGTGACGAGTGCCCGTGGGAGCAGGTGGCTTATCCTCAGGTGAACGACTCCATCCGGCAGGCTTATGACGATCTGGACAGCGGTAGCTTTGAAGTGTGGCAGGCACAGATGACGGGGAGTCATTATGAACTGCTACCTGTCGCTCAAAAGCGCCGCTGACACTGGGCTAAAAGTCATCATGTTCTTTCAGGTAAGCGAGTTCCTCCGTGCTAGATGCGCGCTGCAGGGCTGTGTTGCGGTGGGGGAATCGACCAGGCCGGGCGATGACATCGCGGTGGGCAAAGGCGTAGCGGGTGAACCCGGCGAACTGCGGGTGGTCGGTTAGAGTCGCCAGATTTCCAAGCAGCGCGACACAGGTCTCCTGCGCCGCCAGATCCTCACAGTGCTCCAGCGGAAGGTAAAGGAACACGCGATGAATCAGCGGCAAGCTCTCATGTCTGCCACTGCTGATGGCTTCTTGTGCCAGGTTCAGTGCGGCCATATCGTTCGCGAAAGCTGCAGTAGCTCCTCGATGAATGTTGCGTGAAAACTGGTTCAGCAGGATGACCAGTGCGGCCAGGCCACGATCAGTCTTTGTCCAGTCCTGCAGCTGCCCTGCTCGCGCCATTGTCAGTGATGGGCCGAACTGCTCTCGTCAGTAGGTGTCCGTCTTTTCAGTGGCGCCAAACCAGCGCGCGTGGTGGTCGCTGACGCACAGGCCCTTTCCATCCAGTTTTCCGAACCAGAATTCATGAATATCTTCGATAACATCTGTCATGCGCACGTGTCCTGGTCGGTATTCCAATATGGTAAGGTTCGTTTTTATTTTGAAATCATCATAGCGGAAGCAAATTATGGCACTACTCCCCGAGGTGGAATTAAACACGGATGAGCAAAAAGCCAGCTATGGCTTTGGGCTGCAATTTGGCAATCAGTTACTGCGTAATGATTTTGCTGGCCTCGATATCGAGGCCGTTATGGCCGGTGTCCACTACCGCCAGTGGGCTGCAATATGAAGTCCTTGAGAGCGGCAGCGGCGCCAGCCCCGGCCCGCGCTCCAACGTGGTCACCCACTATCACGGCACGCTGGTGGATGGCACTGTGTTTGATAGCTCAGTGCAGCGTGGTGAGCCCGCTGCGTTTGGCGTGCACCAGGTTATTCCGGCATGGACCGAAGCGCTGCAGATGATGTCTGTGGGCGATAAGTGGCGCATCGCCTGTCCGCCCAAGCTGGCCTATGGCGAGCAGGGCGCGGGCGATGCGATTCCGCCCAATACGGCGCTGGTGTTTGAAATCCACCTGATCGATATCAAGAGCTGATATCTAAAGTTGACATTAAGAGCCCACAACTAATGACGGCCAATATCAATTTGCCACGCATCCTGCGTGTCGGAGCGGGCGCCAGCCAACAACTGCTGGTCACTCTGGCTGAACTCGGTCTGTCGCGCCCGCTGCTGATAACGGATCCGGATATCATCAAGTTTGGCTATTGTATGCAATTACAGGCACCACTCGATGCGGCGGGTATCGCCTACGGTTTGTTTGGCGACTGCGTGCCGGACCCAACCACTGAGAGCGTCTACGCCGCGTTGGCACTGTGCAGAGAGGGCAATTACGACTGCGTGGTAGCCCTCGGCGGTGGCAGCTCTCTGGATACGGCCAAGGCGGTGGCTGTGTTGGCCGAGCACGGCGGCAGCGTGCGCGATTACAAGGTGCCGCGACAGGTGGATTCTGGCCTGCCAATTATTGCGATTCCCACAACGGCCGGGACTGGCTCAGAGGCTACCCGCGTTGCAGTCATTACCGATACCGAGACGCACGAGAAAATGCTCTGCATGGGCCTGGGGCTGATGCCCGTGGCGGCGCTGGTGGATTTTGAGCTGACCATGACCATGCCCTATCGCCTGACGGCAGATACGGGCATCGACAGCCTGTGTCATGCGCTGGAGGCGTATGTCAGCCGCAAGGCCAACCCATTCACCGACAGTATTGCGCTGACTGCTATGCGCACGATCCTCCAGCATATTCGCACCGCTTGCGCAGAACCGGATAACCGCCAGGCACGGGAGGCAATGATGCTGGCCGCGACGCAGGGCGGCATCGCCTTTGCCAATGCCTCGGTGACGCTGATCCATGGCATGAGCCGCCCCATCGGCGCGCATTATCATGTGCCTCATGGCCTCAGCAACGCGATGCTGCTGCCAGAGGTAACCGCGTGGTCCGTTGACCATGCGCCGCAGCGCTACGCCGACTGCGCCCGGTATATGGGAGTGGCGACGACATCAGACAGTGACCAATCGGCCTGCGCCCGCCTGGTCGAGGCCTTGCGTGCGCTCACGGCTGACCTGCACGTGCCGGGACCCAAGGCGTTTGGCATAGATCGCGTTACCTGGTTCGATTCGCTTGAGCTGATGGCGAAGCAGGCATTGGCCTCCGGTTCCCCGGCTAATAATCCGCGCGTGCCCGAAGCCTCGGATATCGTAGGTCTTTACGAGTCTATCTGGTAGCGGCTAACGGCCCGCAATGGCGCTGCCTTAAGCGTCAGGTGCGGCGATAAATTGAATGCCAGTGGGCTCGGGCCCGCCGTAAATACGCTCTTGTAGGCTTGAGCCGCGGAAGGCCGCCGCTCGTTTCCTGTCGCGCACAGTCCTAACCCGATACCATTCAATTCACCGCCTAATGGCCACTTTTGGGCTTAAGGTAATGTCATTCACTCCGCTCGTTAGCGCCGGCGCTTACATTACCGAGCGCCATTGTTTACACTAATCAAGTATCAGTTCCCTCACATTACGCTGGGTCATCTGCTTATGAAACGCGTCGTATTTAATCAAAAAGGCGGGGTCGGCAAGACCAGTATCGCTTGCAATCTGGCGGCTATCAGCGCGGCAATGGGTTATCGCACGCTGGTTGTAGATCTCGATGTACAGGGCAACAGCACGCACTACCTAGTCGGGGAGATTGATGCAGACGCCTTTCCGGCGGAGGCGCAGGGCGTGGCCGGTTTGTATCGGCAGTCAGTTGGCTCGCGCAAAATGCGCAAAAACCCGGACTCTTTTGTTTGGGAGACTCCCTACGAGAACCTGTACTTACTCCCCTCCAGCCCGGTGCTGGCCGACATGGAGAAGGAGCTGGAGTCCCGCTACAAAATTTACAAACTGCGCGATGCGCTGGAAAAACTCAACGACGAGTACGACCGGGTGTATATCGACACGCCTCCCAGCTTCAACTTTTACTCCAAATCCGCATTGATTGCAGCGGATACGGTACTGATCCCTTTTGACTGCGACAGCTTCGCGCGCCACAGCCTGTATTCGCTGCTGGATAACATTGGCGAGCTACAGGAGGACCACAACCCGGATCTGGAAGTGGAGGGCATCATCATCAATCAGTTCAATTCGCAGGCCAGGCTGCCAGGCGAGTTGGTCGCTGAGCTCGAAGCGGAAGGTCTGCCGGTCTTCAAGAGCTACCTCACTAGTTCAGTGAAGATGAAAGAATCACACCGCGACCACCGGCCGCTGATCGACATGGCGCCGAGCCACAAGTTGACGGGCCAGTTTTTGGATTTGCACGCCGAGCTGGAAAAAGCGGTGGCACGCGCGGTCGCTTGATCTGCTCAGCGTGTCGGAACAGGCGGTGGACTGGTTAGATTCGGAATATCCTTATACTTCCTGGTTATTTGTAACTACCATTTTGATTCTATAAAGTGCCTCTCTTTACGCCACTAATCTGGGTGCGGAATCCTTGTGCAACTGAATCTGGACAGCATTAACCATAGCTTGCGCAATGCCAGCGCTTCCGAGATCGTCACGTGGGCGCGCGGTTTGGGGCACCGTACCATCGCGACTACCAGCATGGGGCGCAATGCGGCGGTTATGTTGCATCTGGTCAGTGAAATCGACAAGTCCATGCCCACCATCTGGGTTGATACCGGCTACAACCTGCGCGACACCTATGTGGTTGCGCAGCGCCTGATCCGCGATCTTGAACTCGATATCCATGTGTTTTCGCCCGCTATGACGTCGGAGCGGCGCAATGCCATCATGGGGGGCATCCCCACTGTGGATGAAGAAGAGCGCCATAAAGAGTTTACGCGGCAGGTAAAACTGGAGCCTTTCGCCCGCGCGCTGGATGAGTTTCAGCCCGAAATCTGGCTCACAGGCATTCGGCGCGAAGAAACCGAGTTGCGCAAGAGTCTGGACATCGTCTCCAGAGATGGTCGCGGCATTATCAAGGTGGCACCGCTGTTTTACTGGTCAGAAGATGACGTCGAGGACTATATGGAGCAGTTTAGCCTGCCCACCTGCAAGCACTACTTCGATCCGACCAAGGTACACGATGGTCGCGAGTGCGGCCTGCACACGGCAGCTTGAGTGGGCGGTGTCTACTTAGCCTTAACTAAATGCCAAGCCCACACCGACAGCCAGAAGAACGGTGAAGGCCAGAAAACAGGCCACGATGTATCCGATTCGAGCCATGGCGCGCCGATCGGAGACTGTGTCTTTCTGCAAAAGATGCTCGGTCATGGTGGTTCTCCCTTATTATATTAATGGGATAGGGCCGTAATAATATCGTCTGGTATTTATGGCTGTTCGACATCGACGCAGATCAAATAGTCGCTTCCTCACCGCCGTCGATACGTTACCTTTAGCAAACGGAGGGCGTCATGGCAACTCCTGATTTCAACACAACGCAGCATCCTCATGGGTCCGCACACGGTCGGATGGCGGGAGCTGTTAGTCTTTTTTTAATCTCCGTGCTGTTTGTGGCTTGCTCCACTACTGACAGAAATGCCCGTGCTGTCGCCAATATCGCGCCATTGCAGTGGGATGGCAGGCTGGTCACCGCCGCCGGAGCGTATGAGCGAGTGCCTGCGGCCCAGCTGCTGGCGGTGGATGATGATATGCGCGATTTCGTGCAGCGCTATACGGGCAACATCCATCAAGACCGGCAGCGCTTAATGATGCTGCACCGTGCCGTCAGGGGCGCGGCCACGCTGGGTATGGAATACGATCCGCTGGCCGAGGGTGCCGCACAAGAGGTTTTTCGCCGCGGTGCGGCCAACTGTCTTGCCTATGCCACGCTGTTTGTCGCACTCGCGCGCGAAGCAGGGTTATCCGCCGGTTATCAGCAATTGCACGTTCGCCCGCAATGGACGCGTCAGGGTGAACGGGTGGCGGTACGCTTGCATGTCAATGCAGTGGTTACTATCGGTGCTCAAGAGCGGTACATGGTGGATATAGATCCGTTACCATCACGCGACATTGCCGGATCTCGCACTATCAGCGATACAGATGCATTGGCGCTGCATCACAGTAATATCGCTATGAATGCCTTCGCTGAAAACGATATAGAGGAGGCCTGGTTGCAAGCGGTGCGGGCATTGCAGTTAAGTCCTGCCATACCTCATCTATGGGTCAACCTGGGCGTAATTTATCGTGCTAATGGTCAGCAATTGGATGCTGAGCAAAGTTATCTGTATGCGCTGCAGCTCGATCCGAAGGAACATTCGGCCATGAATAACCTGGTTGTACTCTACGCGTTGCAGGGGCGCCAGGTAGAGCGTGAGGTATGGGCGCAGCGGGTGACGCAGTGGCGAGAAGCCAATCCTTATTACCATGCATGGCTTGGGGAAAAGGCGGCTGAGGGTGGCGATTGGCGACTGGCGGTGCGCCACTACGAACGCGCCCTGAAACTATCGCCAGACGACAGCCGGCTGCTGTTTGTTCTCGGCCAGAGTCACGAGCACCTTGGAGAGTCGGCGATCGCTCTGGCCTATTTACAGCGCGCGATCAATTCCGCTGCGGCGCCAACTGAGCTTGTATTTTATCAGGAGCAGTTGGACACCTTGCAGGAGAAACAGCGCGCAGGCTCCTAGGGTTCGATGCGGATATAGCCGCGGCGCGCCATCTTTCCGGTCAGCTGGGAGAAAAAGTCTGCCACCAACATTTGCCAGCCGTACTTTCGCCGCAGAGCCGCCAGGGCCCTGGTTTCATCTTTGGGGTCGTCCAGCACGTAAGCGCGCGCATCGCGCCACTCACCCGTCAGCTTACCGGTCATGGTGCAGGCTGCGATCCGTGATTCGCTGAAGTTGCGCAATCTTTTCACCTTGCCCGCATCGCCAGCGCTAAAGACATAGTAATTGTCCTGATCTGGCGCAAACCACACGGGCGTGGCAACCCAGTCTCCGGAGCGTTTGCGGGTGGCAAAACTGATATAGCTGCCGCTTTCCATCAAATTAGTTTTGTTGGTGTTCATAAAAAAACCTGTAAGCTTAAAGCAACGGTCGGTGACCCCTGCCGCCATTTAATCGGCAATCGGCAAGGGTCACAATAGTCACAACAGAACAAACGAGAGAAATGTCGATATGAACCGCTTTGATGCAACCTCCACCACCGATCAGGTTATCGAGGGTATTTCGCTGGCGGGTAAGCTGGCGGTAGTCACTGGCGCGTCTGCAGGGCTCGGAGTAGAGACTTGTAGGGCACTGGCCGCTGCCGGTGCTGCGGTGGTAATGGTCGCGCGGGACGAGGATAAGCTCGATGCTGTGGCAAAAGATTTACTGCGCCAGCAACCACAGGCGCGATTGTATACGCAGGTGATGGACCTGGCAGACCTCAACAGTGTGCACAACGCCGCAACGGAAATAGTCCTGCACCATCCCGAAATTCAGTTGCTGATCAATAACGCCGGGGTCATGGCCTGCCCGCTGCAGCGCACAGTGCAGGGCTTCGAGATGCAGTTGGGTACCAATCACCTCGGCCACTTCCTGTTCACCGGTTTGCTGGCAGATGCTCTTGTCAACGGCGCACCGGGCAGGGTGATTAGTCTCAGCTCGGCAGGCCACAAGTTTGGCCGCTTTAATTTTGAAGACCCCTCTTATAACCTTCGCAACTATGACAAGTGGCAGGCGTATGGGGAGTCCAAAACCGCGAACATACTTTTTTCAGTGGGTCTGGACCTCCGCACCAGGGAACGCGGAGTGCGCGCGTTCGCCGTGCATCCGGGCGCGATTATGACCAGTCTCGGTCGGCATATGGTTGAGGGTGATTTTGAAGCGATGACCGAGAAGAATCCTTCATCGGAGCCTTTGACATTCAAGTCCTTGGAGCAGGGCGCTGCCACCACAGTTTGGGCGGCATCGTCGCCAGACCTTGCGGGGCGCGGCGGCATTTATTTGGAAAATTGCCAAATTGCGCCAGCAGCGGTGCAAGGCAAAACGATTGGCGTAGAATCCTATGCGGTTAACCCGGCGGCAGCCGAGCGGTTGTGGACGCTGTCCGAAGAATTGGTAGGGCAGTCTTTCGAGTTTTGATCCAATAACGATTTTTCATGCGCACAAGTAATGCGGCTAGTCTTCTTGGGTTTGAGGGTGTTCGCGTAACGCGAATTGTTCGCTAACGCTCTTTTTTGTTATTTTGTTATTTTGCCATGGTGCCCTGATGCTCAGTTCGAAGTGAGAGTCCTCGCAGATGACCTAACACGCCGAATACCACTAGTAGCCGATAACGGGTTTAGGTAATCTACCGAGTCTTAGAACCACAGGATACTGAAACGCCGCTATGCCCGATCACAGTTCCATCACCGCTATATTCAAAGGCAAAATACCCCTGGGCTCGCAGGTAACAGTCAAGGGCTGGCTGCGCAGCAAGAGAGACTCCAAGGCTGGTATATCGTTTCTGGCCGTCCACGATGGCTCTGCGTTCGATGCGATACAGGCCGTAGTGCCAAACACGCTGTCTAATTACGAGTCGCAGGTGCTGCCGCTCTCTACCGGTTGTGCCGTGGTTGTCAGCGGCGAGTTAGTGCCGTCCCAAGGGAAGGGCCAGACCGTCGAAATACAGGCCAGGGTAGTCGAAGTTCTTGGAATGGTGGACGATCCCGAGACCTATCCTATCGCCAAGAAGCGCCATAGCTTCGAGTATTTGCGCACCCAGGCGCACTTGCGGCCGCGCACCAATACCTTTGGTGCCATTGCGCGGGTGCGCAATACCCTGGCCAATGCCATACACAATTATTTCTACAACAACGGCTTCCACTGGATTAATACGCCGATAATCACCGGTAGCGATTGCGAGGGTGCCGGCGAACTGTTCCGGGTGAGTACGCTGGACTTTGCCAATCTGCCGCGCACTGCGCAGGGTGCAGTGGATTTTCGCGAGGACTTTTTTGCGGGTGAATCGTTCCTGACTGTCTCGGGACAACTGGAGTTGGAAGCCTATTGCCTTGCAATGAGCAAAGTCTACACCTTCGGGCCTACGTTTCGAGCCGAAAACTCCAATACTAGCCGCCATTTGGCGGAGTTCTGGATGGTAGAGCCTGAAATCGCTTTTGCTGATCTGGAAGATGATGCCGCACTTGCGCAGGGTCTCTTGCAGCATGTGGTCGCTGCTGTGCTCAACGAGCGCGAGGACGATATTGCTTTCTTCGAGCAACACATAGATAAAGGCGTGACCGCGCGGCTGCGCGGACTAATTGAGAGCCCCTTCGAGCGCATGGATTACAGCGAGGCCATCGACATACTGAAGGCCAGCAAGCAGTCTTTTGAGTTTCCTGTGGCTTGGGGTCTGGATCTTGCCTCAGAACACGAGCGCTATTTGACAGAAAAACATGTGGGCAGGCCGGTCGTTGTGATGAATTATCCCAAGGATGTTAAGGCGTTTTATATGCGCCTGAACGATGACGGTAAAACCGTGGCGGCCATGGATGTGCTGGCCCCGGGTATCGGTGAGATTATCGGTGGCAGTCAGCGCGAGGAGCGTCTGGACGTGTTGGACTCACGCATGGATGAAGCGCTGCGTGAGAGTTTGTGGTGGTACCGTGATCTGCGCCGCTACGGTACTGTACCGCACGCAGGCTTTGGGCTGGGCTTCGAGCGGTTGCTGAATTACGTCACAGGAATGGACAATGTGCGCGATGCCATTCCGTTCCCCCGCACCCCTGGCCACGCTATCTTTTAGGCCTCCCGCGACTTTTATCGCTGAGTAAAATCCTGCCCCAAATAGGGCGTTTGTCAGAAATTGCCCGCAATTTGTGCAAAATTGCCCAAAATATTAGCATTAGGCAGCTGGCTCTCCGCCATACTAAAACAGTGCGGCGCTGACCTGCTCTGCACTCGGCGCAGCGAGTGATAGGTGCAACGATTGGCGCAACAAACGGCTCAAAAAGGAGGCTTTACTGTGCATCACGCATCAAAAAAACAAGAAGAAGGCCCGATGTCCGAGATAGAGATTGTGAACGCGTTTACCAAGTTGATTTTTGGCGAGGATATTTATTCAGCGCGTGAGTTGTGTATCGTTGAAGCTTTGCAGACGCTCAATACCGGTTTCCTATGCGATAGTCGCAATGCAGCAGGTGAGTATTTGCGCAATCTGGGCGTGCGCGAGATGATAGAGCTGGTATCTGGTCTGCAGGAGTGGCTTGCAGATTGCAGCGAATCTGCAATATCAAATCGCCAAAGGACGAATCCGGCGACTGACATATTTTTGCGTTCTTAACGTCAGGGCGTATTCTGGCCGTTTTTACCGGCTGCTTTGAGCCCGCATCCTGTAATCGGCTTGAAAAGAGATTGGTAGGACACACTCTTGTCTGCGCCCACCAACGCCAGCTCCACCTGCTCACTCAGCTGGAATCGACGGCTGGTACTGGTGAGGCTTGCAGTCCATTTGTCATAACTGAACTTCTCAGGATCCTTGCGCAAGTCCACGAAACCGGTCAACCCATTGTCATCAAGTCGAGCGCTAAATCCGCCGCTTGTTACATGCGTTATTGTGGCGCTAAAAACGGTGTCTTTGTCCTGAGATAGTCTTTTGAGATAGTTGCTGGCCAGCCAGCGCTCCGCTTCCAGCGAGGCCGCTCGACTGGCGTTTAATCGGTGTTTCAAATCAGCGAGCATATGAGCATCGACGTTGTTTGCCTCTGCGCCATTGAGTACTGCCTTGATTTGCAAGTGCACCAAAAAATCTACGTACTTGCGTAGCGGTGACGTGCAATTGGAATAGTAGTCTAGTGCCATGCCCATATGCGGCTTTGGTTCGCAAGACAGTTCGGCCCGAGTTAGCAGGCGGTTGATCATGTTGCGCAACGGCAGTATCTGCTTTGATGCCGTTAAACCTCGCATGATATCGCGATAGCCCTCCACGGTAGTCGTGTCGAAGCCGGTCAGCTCAGGTGCGTGCATGGTAAGGAATTTCTGTACCTCATCAAGGCGGTCAGCACGAAAACCCATGTGGGACACAAACGGGCCGCTGGCATTGTGCGCTGCAAGAAATCGCGCGGCACAACGATTGGTGGCCACCATGCATTCCTCTACCAATCTTTGTGAAAGCAATTTCTCTGAGGGCTCGATAGTCTCTATCTGTTTTTGGTCGTTGAGAATCCAGCGAAACTCCTGGCGATCTTCCATAACGAGATTGTCGCATTCGCGCTGTGCGCGCAGCGCTCGGTAGACCTGGTAGAGTGTTTCAAGCGGAGACGCATGGCTCATCAGTTCGTCGTATTGGCCATTCAGATAGCGATCAACAGCGTAATAGGAAAGCTTTGCTCGCGAGCGAATTATAGCCTCTACAAACTCAAAATCACCGACCGCACCACTGTCGCTAATCGCTATTTTACAGACCAGCGCAGCGCGATCCACACCCTCTGACAGGGCGCAGACACCTTGCGACAGCTCCTCTGGCAGCATGGGTAGGACATCGCCATGAAAATAGGCAGACGTGCCTCTCGATGCCACATCCCGGTGCAGGTTTGAGTTCGGCTCAATGAAAGCTGTGGGGTCTGCGATAGCGACGAACAAGTTCCAGCCGTCCGTGCTGATCTCGGCATACAGAGCGTCATCGATGTCCAGTGTTCTGGCAGAATCGATAGACACGAACTCAAGGTCGGTGAGATCGCGGCGCTTCTGTGATTCCAGCGGGATGCCCCTGGCCAGGCTCTGCTTGAGTTCCTCTTTGGTGTCGGTGTTCCATTGTGTGGCAAGTTGGTGTTTTGCCATGCAGTACAGGTTCTCAATGCCGGGAGTGCTTTCTGTTCCGATCACCGACAGCACTTTGGCCTGGGGTTTGCCGTCACGGATCGGGTGGCGCAGGATGGCGCAACGCAAAAAGTCGCCTTCCTTTGCGCCATTTCGCGCTTGTGGTGGAATGAACAGCCAGCGATTCAATTGCGGCAAGTCGGGCTCCACGAAAACGGCATTGCCCTTGCGCACACAGCGCCCGGTGAATACCGCCAGAGGGCTACTCACCAGCTTTTCGATGTCTGCGATGGTTTTGTTGTCTTTGGTGGGGCGGATGCAGACCCTGACACGGTCTTCGGGGAAGGCTTTGAGCATTTCCTGAGGTGGAATGAATATTTCGCGTCCGTCGTCAAGTACCGCAAAACCGTAACGGGATTGCGTGCCTTTGACCACCGCTTCGGCGTGTTCCTTTTTGGCCTCCATTTGCGACTTCAGGCCTTGAAGCTGCGAGAGGGTGTCCTGACTGAGCATTAGTGATACAACTTTATTCTAAAATATAAGAATCGCATCCTAGCCGAAATCACTTCTGCTGTCAGTGAGTTATCGAGGAAAGCGACTTTGCTTGCTCCTTTTCTCAGTGCAGTATTGACAGCCCGATGCGCGAGGTTTAATAATCGAGGTTAAGCGGTTGCAATCCGTCGGGACGTGCCATTGATGAGTTTATGGACGCCAAGCAATCTGGTGATCGCCGATTGTCCTGTGTCGCACAGATCACACTGCGACATCGCCAGCAAGTTTCGGCAGCTGGGGGTGTCTACACCTGCCGAAGCTGTACTTAAACTCTTTCCTGTAGCTTGTCCTTCACCGTCATCTCTCTTTACATTTATATCCGACCGGACTTTTCGGGCGAACTACTGCGTGCTCTTTAACTCTTTCATTATCAAAACGTTATGAGGATTTCTCTATGGACTCAGGTCCTGCGCTGCGTGTGGAAAAAACCAATCCCCTGAAGCCGGTTATCAGGAAAACGTATGTACTGGATACAAATGTCCTGCTGCACGACCCGATGGCAGTGACTGCTTTTAAGCAACATCATCTTGTCATCCCCATGACCGTGTTGGAAGAACTGGATCATATCAAGGACCGGCACGACAAAACCGTGAGCCGTGAGGCGCGCATCGCCATCAACATGATCGACAAGGTGGTGGAGGCGGCCTCGCCACAGGAAATACAGGCGGGAGTGCCTATACCGGGGACTGCGCTGGAGGGCTATGCGCCGGGAACGCTGGCCATCTTCCCGGATCAGCGCCTTAGCGCCAATACGGAGGTGCCCTATCTGGATGGCACTCCCGATCAAGCCAACGACAACCGAATAATCAATGTAGCGCTGCGTTTGCAGGCGGAAAACCCGAACGACTTTATCTGTCTGGTGACGAAAGATATTAACATGCGTATCAAGGCAAAGGGCTCTGGCCTGATGCACGTTGAAGACTACCGTCGTGACCGCGTGCTTGATGATATCGATCTACTGGCGAGCGGCTATAGGGCAATCAGCGGCGATTTCTGGTCCACCATCAGCGAGGTCGATACGTTGCGCGAAAGCGATTGCACGTTGCACCGCATCCCGCGTAAGTCCTTGCCTGATGTCTATCCGAATATGTTTCTCTATGACGAACAGGAGTTCATGGCGTTCGTGAAGCGAGTCGATCGGGATTTTGTCTATCTGCGCTGCGACAGTCGCGATAACCTGATGCACAAGCGCTTTTGGGGCTTGGCACCGCGCAATCTTGAGCAGGCCATGGCGATGTCTCTGCTGGACGACGACGGCGTGGATATGACGGTAATGACCGGTCCCGCGGGTTCTGGCAAAACCCTGTTGGCGCTAGCCTATGGTTTACATGCGATTTTGGAGCAACGCAGGTTCAGCAAGTTAATTGTGGCGCGCTCCACGACCCCTATTGCCGAGGATATCGGTTTTCTGCCCGGGACAGAGGAGGAGAAAATGGCGCCGTGGTTGGCCGCGTTCGACGACAACCTGGAGATCCTGCACGGTGCAGATGAGTCGTGCAACGGCAGTATCAACTATGTGAAAGAGCGCGCCAATATCCAGTTCAAGTCGCTCAATTTCATGCGCGGACGCTCCTTCAATAATGCCTATATCATCATTGATGAAGCCCAGGGCCTGACGCAGTTTCAACTCAAGTCGATAATCAGCCGAGTGGGCGCCGATTCAAAAATTGTGGTGCTGGGCAATCTCGCGCAGATCGACAACAAGTATATTTCACCGCTTACCTCGGGGCTGACATACCTGGTGGAGAAGAGTAAAAATTACCCGCATGCGGGCATTATGCATGTCAAAGGGATAGTGCGTTCCCGTCTTGCTGCGTTCGCAGAGGAGAACCTGTAACAGTTTTACAAACGGCCCTGGTCACTGGTCGTGATCACGATCTCATACTCTCGGCATTATGTGTTGGCTGCGCATCGAGTTGTCGGGTCCGTACATTGTGCAAAAGTGAATGCCGGTTACAATGCGCAGCGTTTTATATTTCATTTCGTCTGCACATTGCAAAGGTATTATGAACACACTATTTATTCTGTTTCAAAACATTGTGCCGCAACACCTGTTGTCTCGCTGCACGGGATTTCTGGCTGCACTGCGTCATCCTCAGTGGTTAAAAAACAGGCTCATTAGGCGGTTCATCAGTCACTTTGGCGTTGATATGTCGGAGGCGGCCGAGTCTGATTATACGCGCTACGCCTGTTTCAACGATTTCTTTACTCGTGCGCTACGCGAGGGTGCGCGCCCGCTTGCTGCTGCCGATATCCTCTGCCCTGCCGACGGGGCGATCAGCCAATTGGGTGAGATCGCCAATGGGCTGCTGTTTCAGGCCAAGGGGCGTTATTTTTCAGCGGAAGATTTGCTGGGCGGTGATGTCGCGCGAGGGGCGCAGTTTGCAGGCGGCCAGTTCGCCACCATCTACCTGGCGCCCAAGGATTATCATCGCTTACATATGCCGGTGGCGGGGCGCTTGACCGGAACATGCTATATCCCGGGTCAGTTGTTCTCGGTCAACGGCGTGACAGCAGAGAATGTTGATCGGCTGTTCGCCCGCAACGAGCGCCTTGTCTGCTATTTCGATACTGAGTTTGGTCCCATGGCGATGGTACTGGTAGGCGCGATGATTGTGGCCGGTATCGAAACGGTTTGGTCGGGCCCTGTGGCGCCGCCGCCGAAGCGGCCTGTGACTGTGGATTACCTGACTCTTCCTGAGTCTGTGGAGCTTGCCAAGGGCGATGAGATGGGGCGCTTTATGCTGGGTTCTACGGTGATTTTGTTGTTTCCCAAGGATGTTGTGTCGTTTGATGAGCGGTTTGGTGCTGGGACTTCGACTCGGATGGGTGAGGCGTTGGGCTCGTTTGCATAGTTCCGGACACTGACCTATGTCTCATCCAAGCTCACAATAATACGTCTGTAACTATCCAGCCGCCGCGCGCTGATCGCTCCCGCTTCAACCCCCTGAAGAATAGCGCAGCCCGGCTCATGCTCATGCTGGCAATCGCGGAACTTGCATGTCCCCAGTAATGGACGAAATTCGCGGAAACCCTGCGCTACCTGATCCCTGTTCATATGCCACAAACCAAATTCCCGAATACCGGGCGAATCGATCAGCGTGCCGCCGCAGGTCAGGTGCAGTAGCAGGGCTGTTGTAGTGGTATGAGTGCCTTTCTGCGTGCTCTCTGACAGCGCTCCGACGCGGATATCCGCATCGGGTAGCAGCACATTCACCAGCGACGACTTGCCCACGCCGGACTGCCCGACCAAGACACTGGTGCGCTCTTGCAGTGCGCTGTGCAGCTCTGCCAGGCCACTGTCCTTGATCGATGTGCGTATTACACGATAACCGAGAGTCGGGTAGATCGCCAGTAGTGCCTCTATGGATTCTTGTAGCGCAGGCTCATTTTCCAGTAAATCTGTCTTGTTGAGGAGGATGACCGGTTCAATACCGACGACTTCAGCGGCCACAAGATAGCGGTCGACGAGGTTGGCGTGGGGTTCCGGGAAGGGTGCAATGACCAGCATAATCTGGTCGATGTTGGCGGCTACCGGTTTCAGTTTGCCATAGGGGTCGGGTCGCGACAATACACTGTGACGCTCGCGCTGCGCGACCACTACGCCCATAGGATCGCCTTCACACCAGACTACTCTGTCACCAGTAACCAGCCCCTCAAGGTTAGCGCGCAAATGACAGCGCTGACTGCAGCCCGGTTCGGATTCGACGGCGACCTGCGTGCCGTAGTGGGCGATAACCAGCCCATCCTGTTCAGGGCCCAGTTCGCCGCCGCTTAACGCATCCTGCGCGCCCGTATCACGGCGTGCGGCGCGTTTGGCGCGCTCCCCCTGAATTTTCTCGATGCGCCAGGCCTGCTGGCGACTGAGTTTGCGTTTACTCATGCGAGCATTATTGGGATACGTGCTTGGTCTGTCGAGGCAATTTGTTACACTGCGGCTTCTTTATTCAAGACAGGTATACACCGGATGCAAAACGCCAGCAACCTCATTTGGGTCGATATGGAAATGACAGGCCTGGATCCGGACAGAGATGCAGTCATTGAAATCGCCACGATTGTGACGGATACAAATCTGAACACGCTGGCCGAAGGGCCGGTGATCGCGGTACACCAGAGTGATGCGAAGTTACATGCAATGGATGAGTGGAACACCACCCACCACACCCGCTCTGGTTTGGTCAGCAGGGTGAAGGCCAGCGACTACGACGAGCAGAGGGTCGCGCAGGAGACTATCGCCTTTGTGGAACAGTGGGTGCCGCGCGGAGCGTCTCCTATGTGTGGTAACACTATTTGCCAAGACCGACGGTTTATGGCGCGGCACCTGCCGGCGTTGGAGACCTACTTTCACTATCGCAATCTGGATGTGAGCACCCTGAAGATTCTGATGCAGCGCTGGCGACCAGAGCTTGAAGCCGGATTTAACAAGACTGGCACCCATCTGGCGTTGGACGATATCCGCGAGTCTATCAACGAAATGCGCTACTACCGCGAGCACTTTCTCAAGCTGTCATAACACCGTGCTGTTGCAGTGCCCAGTCGACGTGTTCCTGCACGAGCGGCGAAGGGTGACTGCGGCGGCTCTGGAGTGCGTTGACGATGGCCTCCGAGCGGGGCGCATTGCCCAGCGCCACTGCCAAATTGCGCAGCCAGCGCTCATGGCCGATGCGGCGGATCGCAGAACCCTCCGTTTTCTCCAGGAAGGTTGCTTCCTCCCAAGTGAACAGCGTCACCAGATCCGCGTCGGCCAAGCCGTGCCGAGGCTTGAAGTCGGCCTCGTCTGTGGCCTGCGCGAACTTATTCCACGGGCAACAGAGCTGGCAGTCGTCACACCCGAAAATGCGATTGCCCATCAACGGCCTGAGTTCGGGGTCGATGCTGCCATGGTGCTCGATGGTGAGGTATGAGATGCACTTGCGGGCGTCGAGTTGGAACGGGCCGGTAAACGCATTGGTCGGGCAAATGTCCAGGCAGGCCGTGCAGGTGCCGCAGTGTTTGCTGCTGTGGGGTACGTCTACCGGGAGCGGTAAGTTGGTAAATATCTCGCCGAGGAAAAACCAGGAGCCGGCATCGGCGTTGATTAACATGGTATTTTTGGCGATCCACCCCAGTCCTGCCTTTTCGGCAGCGGCGCGTTCCAGCACAGGGGCGCTGTCGACGAAGGCGCGATACTGTCCGCCGCCCACCTCGTCCTCAATACGGCGGGCCAATTGTGCCAGGCGCTTGCGAATCAATTTGTGGTAGTCGCGGCCAAGGGTGTAGCGAGAAATATAGGCCTTCTCCGGCGCTGCCAGAATTTTCAGCGGTTGCGTGTCTGGTTCCAGATAGTCCATGCGCAGCGAAAGAACCCGCAGCGTGCCCGGCACCAGTTCATCCGGTCGGGCTCGCTTGCTGCCATGGCGCGCCATATACGCCATACTGCCGTGATAATGCTGCGCCAGCCATTTTTGCAGATAGACTTCGTGCTCACTGAAGTCGACGTCAGTGACGCCCACTTGTTGAAACCCCAGCTCTGCGGCCCACTCGCGGATCCTTTGCAGCAGCGCTTCGGTGTTTTGTGGTGTGAGTTGTTGCGACAATTTGGAACGACCGCTGGATGACTTGTGGTTATAATTCTGACAGAACTAGATAGTTTATGTGCTTATTTCCGCTGCCAGAGACTGTGAGTCGAAAAAATGCACAGGGAAAAAGGGGCACTTACTTTAGTTTCAGGATCGTCTGAGCCGATGGATGGGCGGGGCGGCCATCCGTGAAGCGAGCCTGCAAGGGCGTATTTACGGCCTATCCCGAAAAGCTCTACTCGGTTTGGCGCCGGGTTAGCAGTGAAAGTAAGTGCCACTTTTGGCTTAAGCTTAAGCAAGCACCATTCGACACAGAGAATTAAAACAGCAACAGACAGAGTGATAAAAATGTTTAGCACCGAAACGCTGTACACCGCAGAACAAACCCGCGCTCTCGATCACTGCGCCATATACGAGCACCATATTCCAGGTATTACCTTGATGTCGCGCGCCGCCGAGTATGCGTTTCAGTGTCTGCTGAGCGCCTGGCCCGACACTAAGCGTCTGCAGGTTCTGTGCGGCATTGGCAATAACGGCGGCGACGGTTTCTTGATTGCCGATCTGGCCCATAAACGCGGTATCGACGCCATCGTCTACCAATTGGGCGATCCACAAAAGATTGCTGGTGATGCCAAGCTGGCGCGGCAGCAGGCGCTTGGCAATGGGGTCAATATTGTGCCGTTTGAGGGCTCGCAGTTAGCGCCTGAAGGAGTGATTGTCGATGCCATGCTGGGCACTGGACTGACAGGTGATGTGCGCGATGAGTATGTTCAGGCCATTAACGCCATCAATGACTGCCCCGCGGCGGTGCTGGCTGTCGATATTCCGTCGGGGCTATGCGCCGACACCGGTCGGGTACTCGGCTGTGCCGTGCACGCTGATCTCACTGTGACATTTATCGGTTTGAAGCGCGGTTTATTCACGCATAGCGCGCCGGACTATGTAGGCACGGTGCACTTTTCAGATTTGGCGGTGCCCGCTGAAGTCTACGCAGCTCTTCCGGTAGATTGCACCCGCCTGGACCTGGAGCTGCTGCTGGAGCGCTTGCCTGCGCGACCGGCCACAGCACACAAAGGGTTTTACGGAACCGTGCTGGTGGTGGGCGGCGATTACGGCATGGCCGGCGCAGTTGCACTGGCCGCGGAAGCAGCCCTGCGCTGCGGTGCTGGCCTGGTGCAAGTCGCGACGCGTCCGGAACATGTCGCCGCACTCGTGGCGCGGACGCCTGAAGTGATGCCGCGCGGTGTTATTTCGGCCGAGGACTTTGCGCCCATGCTGGAGGCTGCGGATGTATTGGTAGTGGGCCCTGGTTTGGGGCAGTCCCCCTGGGCCACAGACCTGTTGCGGCGCGCCATAGCCAGCGGCAAGCCGCTAGTACTGGATGCCGATGGCCTGAATTTGCTGGCCAGTGGTGCACTGGGTGTGACCGGCCCTGCTGAGAACCGTGTGTTGACCCCTCACCCTGGCGAGGCTGCGCGGCTATTGTCATGCGAGACTGACGCTGTGCAGGCGGACAGGTTTGCGGCTGTCAGCGCCTTGCAGGCACGCTATGGAGGCGTGGCAGTCCTCAAGGGGAATGGCAGTCTGATCGCGGACGAACACAGTGTACTGCTCAGTGATTACGGCAACCCGGGTATGGCCAGTGGCGGTATGGGCGATGTGCTGAGCGGCGTGATTGGCGCGCTGCTGGCCCAGGGCCTGGCGCCGCTGGAGGCGGCAGCACTTGGCGTTTGCCTGCACGGCGCGGCTGGCGATATCGCGGCTGAAGAAGGGCAGCGCGGTCTGGTAGCGTCGGACCTCATTCCGCGCCTGCGTGCATTGCTCCAATGACGATTGATCAGCAGTCGATGGCGGCATCCGATGAGGCCGCGATGGTCAGTCTGGGAGCGCGGCTGGGCACTGCATTCGAGCCGGGCATGGTGGTGTTTTTGAAGGGCGACCTCGGCATGGGGAAAACCACGTTCAGCCGGGGGTTCATACAATCGCTGGGCCATGTTGGGGCGGTTAAGAGCCCCACTTACACGCTGGTCGAACCGTATCGCTTGCGCGAGCTGGACGTCTACCATTTCGATTTGTATCGCCTGAGCGACCCGGAGGAGTTGGAGTTCATGGGTATACGTGATTATTTTGGTGATTTGTCGGTTTGTCTGGTGGAATGGCCTGAGCGAGGCTCGGGCGCTTTGCCCTCGGCTGATTTAGTGATTACCATAGCGCGGCAAGGTCAGGGGCGCTGCTTAGTGTTTCGCGCTGCGACCGCGCAGGGCAGGCGGATTCTGGCGCGCATGAGCGTCGAATCCGGGGCAGAGACTCAACCCTGAAGTAAAAAGCAAAGCAAACGTGCGGGAGTGTTATGGGCAGGGCGTGGGTAATCTTAATAGTCCTGGGGTTATTGGGTAGCTCTTCCGCGTGGGCGGCTGAGGTGCATGACGTGCGTCTGTGGCGAGCACCCGACCATACGCGTATCGTTTTTGATCTTTCCGGCCCTGCGCAACACTCGCTTATCGTGTTGTCTGGTCCCAGTCGCATCGTGCTTGATCTCCAGGGCACTAATCTACGAGCAGACCTGAGCAAGCTGAAGCTGGACAATACCCCGGTGAAATCAGTGCGCTCGGGTGTGCGCGAGGGGAATAACCTGCGCGTAGTGCTGGAAATATCCGACGATGTCGATCCGCGTAGCTTTACTCTGAAGGCGAATGAACAGGCAGGTGATCGTCTGGTGCTCGATCTTTATGATCAGGTAACCAAGACTGCCGTGGTCAAAAAATCTGTTCAACACTCCGCCAAACGTGACGTTATCATCGCCATCGACGCCGGTCACGGCGGCGAAGATCCCGGCGCCATTGGTCCGAATCGCGCGCGGGAAAAGGACGTCGTCATGGCCATTGCGAAGGAGTTGGCGGCGCTGTTCAAAGCCGACAGTGGCTTTCGGCCGACGATGATCCGCACCGGTGACTACTATATCAGCCTCAAGGGGCGCAGGGATTTGGCCCGTCAGCATCAGGCGGACCTGTTTGTTTCCATTCATGCCGACGCCTTTAAGCGCAAGGAGGCGCACGGTGCTTCGGTTTATGCTCTTTCAACCGGGGGTGCTACCAGCACGGCCGCTGATTATTTGGCAGAGCGTGAGAATGCGGCAGATCTGGTGGGTGGCGTAAGCCTTGCGGATAAAGACGATGTGCTAGCGGGCGTGTTGGCGGATCTTTCCATGACATCGACATTGGATACCAGCCTGAAATTGGGGGATAAGGTGCTGCGCAATATGGATAGCATCGCCAAACTGCATAAACGCCAGGTAGAGCAGGCGGGTTTCGCCGTATTAAAGTCGCCCGATATACCTTCTATTTTAATCGAGACCGGTTTTATCTCCAATCCGCAGGAGTCCAATATGCTGGTGACACGCAGCTACCAGCAGAAGATGGCCATGGCCATCCACAGCGGTATCAGGCAGTGGTTCATGGAGCATCCACCATCGGGAACAATGCTGGCGTGGCAGAAGCAGCAGAGTGGTCATGAGTACATCATCGCGCGAGGTGATACACTCTCGGACATTGCCGATCGCTTTCGTATTCCACTGGCCGAACTCAAGAGCTACAACAGCATCAACAACAGTTCGAAGATTCTGGTGGGACAGAAGCTGAATATCCCCAAGAGCTGATAAACCGCCGCAATGCCCAAAATTCTTTTGCTCAGTTCCAGGCTGGCCAACCAGATTGCCGCTGGTGAAGTGGTCGAGCGTCCCGCATCTGTCGCCAAGGAAGTCTTGGAGAATAGCCTTGATGCGGGTGCTACCCGCATCGATATTGATGTGGAGGGCGGAGGCGCCAAACTGATCCGGATTCGGGACAACGGCAATGGCATTCCCGCTGAAGATATGCCTTTGGCACTGGCCCGTCACGCCACCAGCAAAATCACCTCACTGGAAGATCTGGAATGCGTTGGTAGCCTCGGGTTTCGCGGTGAGGCGCTGGCCAGTATCGGTTCGGTGTCGCGCCTGACACTGACCAGTAATGACAGTGAGCAGGGCAGTGAGGGCAGCAGCGCTGCCTGTGAAGGGCGCGAAATGGAGGTGCAACTCAAACCCGCACCGCATCCTCGTGGCACAACGGTGGAAGTGCGTGACCTGTTTTTCAATACGCCCGCCCGGCGCAAGTTCCTGCGTACCGAAAAGACTGAGTTTAACCATCTCGAAGAAGTGGTGAAGCGTCTGGCGTTGTCGCGCTTCGACGTGGCATTTACGTTGCGCCACAACGGCAAAGTGGTGCACAACTTAAAAGCAGCCGCTGCTCAGGCCGAGACTCAGCGCCGCGTGGCGGCAGTCTGTGGCCCGGCCTTTATGGAGCAGGCTATCGCGATCGAGTCAGAGGCGACGCCTTACCGTTTGTCCGGTTGGGTGGGGCTGCCGACGTTTTCTCGCAGTCAGGCGGACTTGCAGTATTTCTTCGTTAATGGCCGCGTCATTCGGGATCGGCTGGTCGCTCATGCCGTCAAGCAAGCCTATCGCGATGTGTTGTATCACGGCCGCCACCCTGCCTTTGTACTGTATCTGGAGCTTGATCCGGCGCAGGTCGATGTGAATGTCCATCCGACCAAGCATGAGGTGCGGTTTCGCGATGGTCGTGCGGTGCACAATTTCATTTTTTCCAGTTTGCATCGCGCGCTGGCCGATGTGCGGCCCGGGCAGGAGTCTGAGCGCGACCCGTTAGCGGCGTCTTTGCTGCCAACCGACGATGGCATGGTGATAGACACGGTCACTGGTGAGATCCGCAGTCAAAGCGCCCTGGCCTGGGGAGCGCCGGGAACCCGTCGGCAGACTGTTCCCGGTCGAAGTTTCGGCGGGTCTGTGTCTGGCGTTGCTGCGTCGGGCGCCGGCCAGGTAGCCGAGCAGTTGCGCAGTTATGCGCGCTTGCACGGTATGCCTGCAGTGGAGTCTCCCGAAGAGGTTCCGCCACTGGGTTATGCGCTGGCCCAGTTGAAGGGGATTTATATTCTGTCTGAGAATGCTCATGGCATGGTGCTGGTGGATATGCATGCAGCCCATGAGCGCATTACCTATGAGCGCCTCAAGGCTGCGCGTGACGAGACCGGCATTCGCAGCCAGCCATTACTGGTGCCGCAATCGGTAGCGGTCAGCCAGCGCGAGGTGCAGATTGCTGTCGAGCATAGGGAATTGTTCGAGCGTCTGGGGCTTGCAGTAGAAGAGGGTGGTGATGAGAGTCTGGTTATCCGCCAGATTCCGGTGGTGCTGCGCGATTCCAATGTAGAGCAATTGTTGCGTGATGTGCTTGCCGACCTGATCGAGTTCGGTAACTCAGAGCGTATTGAGGCGCACATGGATGAAATCCTGTCGACCATGGCCTGTCACGGCTCCGTGCGTGCCAATCGTCGGCTCACCATTCCAGAGATGAATGCTCTCCTGCGGGACATGGAAGAAACCGAGCGTTCTGGCCAGTGTAACCATGGTCGGCCTACCTGGATTCAAGTGGGACTGGACGAACTGGACAAGCTGTTTCTGCGCGGCCGCTGATTTAGCGATGAGCGCCGAGAAGCCACTGTTAGTCTGTCTGATGGGTCCTACTGCCTCGGGCAAGACCGATCTGGCCATAGCGATGGCACAGCGACTCGATTGTGAGTTGGTCAGCGTCGATTCCGCATTGGTGTATCGCGGCCTGGATATCGGCAGCGCCAAACCCGACTACCCCCATCATCTCGTTGATATTCGAGATCCTGCCGAAGTTTATTCTGCGGCCGATTTTGTGGCGGATGCCAATCATGTGGTGATGCAGATCCTTGAGCGCGGCAAAACACCGCTGTTGGTCGGCGGCACTATGCTGTACTTCAAGGCGTTTTTGCAGGGCTTGTCCGAGATGCCCGCGGCCGACCCCGACATTCGTGCTGAGATTGCCGCTAAAGCGCAGATGCACGGATGGCCTTATATTCATCAGGAACTGGCGCGGGTTGACCCGCAAGCCGCCGCGCGCATCCATCCGCATCATTCGCAGCGACTCAGTCGTGCGCTGGAGGTTTATCTGGCGAGCGGCGTATCGATGACCCAGTGGCACGGTAAAGAGGGCGAGTCGGCGTTTGATCGATATCGTGTGGTGCAACTGGCGATTTGCCCACTGGAGCGAGCGGTGCTGCACGAGCGTATAGCGCTGCGGTTTGAGCGGATGTTAGCCGCCGGCTTATTGCAGGAGGTGAGTCTGCTGCAACAGCGTTCGGACCTGCATGCTGCACTGCCCGCAGCCCGCGCTGTCGGGTATCGGCAGTTGTGGCAATATCTTGACGGGCAGTGCAGTCTGGAAGAGGCTGCTCAGAATGCTGTGGCTGCGACGCGTCAGCTGGCCAAACGGCAGCTGACCTGGTTGCGAAAGTGGCCGGACCTCAATTGGATTTATACCGACGAGTCGGGAAAGCTGGCACGAAACGTGGCCGTGGATACCTGTGCGCAAAGAGCAGTGAAAGAACCTGTGGCAATGGCCTTGAACTATTTGCAACGGTCCCCACTATAAGTCTGGTGCAAATGCATTATAATGCACCGCGGCCGAACTAGAGGCCTTGTATCTACCTTCCTTGGACGTCGGCAAGCACTCTATTGCGCTGATCGGTAAGAGGCAGGTCCACATTATTTTTTTGGCTCGATTTGAGCTGCTATAGGAGAGCGTTATGTCAAAGGGGCATACACTACAAGACCCTTATCTGAATATTCTGCGTAAGGAACGAGTACCTGTTTCTATTTATTTGGTTAATGGGATAAAGCTGCAGGGCCAGATCGAATCATTCGATCAATTTGTCGTGTTGCTGAAGAATACTGTCAGCCAGATGGTCTATAAGCATGCGATTTCCACCGTTGTTCCTTCACGAGTGGTGCGTGTTCCCTTGCAAAGCCCACAGGACGATGACGAAGACGTCAGTTAAGTGTGCTGCAGGCGGTTGCTTGCAGGGTGCTCGTCCCCGTTTAGTCTTGCCTTGAAGAGGTAATGTTGTTTTTTGATCGTCCCGATTCGGGTGAGAGTGCTGTGCTCGTCCACCTGAACATTGCCAGCGAACTGGAGCGCGAGGACCCTCGGGAGTTCGAGGAACTCGTGTTGAGTGCCGGCGGTGATCCGGTGGCCTTCGTGATGGGTTCCCGTGTCGCACCTCATCCGCGCACTTTTGTGGGTAGCGGTAAGCTGACAGAGATTGGCGAGCAAGTGCGCGAAACTGGCGCAGAGATCGTGATGTTTAATCATGCGCTCAGCCCCAGCCAGGAGCGCAATCTGGAGAAAGAGTTGCAGTGTCGAGTGTTGGACCGCACCGGGTTGATACTGGATATCTTCGCGCAGAGGGCTCGAACACACGAAGGGAAATTGCAGGTCGAATTGGCCCAGTTACAGCATATGTCGACGCGCTTGGTGCGCGGTTGGACGCACCTGGAGCGGCAAAAGGGGGGTATCGGACTGCGCGGGCCAGGTGAAACCCAGTTGGAGACCGATCGGCGCTTGCTCCGTGTGCGCATCAAGTCAATTACTGCGCGGTTGAAAAAAGTCCGCAAACAGCGCGAGCAGGGCCGGCGTTCGCGGATCAGAGCTGAGATACCCACCGTCGCTATCGTCGGGTACACCAATGCGGGTAAGTCGACACTTTTCAATCGCATCACAGACTCCACTGTTTATGTGGCGGATCAGTTGTTCGCGACGCTGGACCCAACACTGCGCAGGGTGGAGTTGGATAACGTCGGTCCTGTTGTGCTTGCTGATACTGTCGGTTTTATTGCCCATTTGCCACACAAGCTGGTGGATGCATTTAAGGCGACACTGGAGGAAACCCTCAATGCAGAACTGCTGCTGCATGTGGTCGATGCTGCTACTGAGGAGCGCGACAGGAATATGGATGAGGTGCAGCAAGTATTAGTTGAGATTGGCGCTGAAGATATCCCGCAGCTGCAAGTCTTTAACAAGCTGGATTTATTGGAGCAGGCACCGCGGTTGGAGCGCAATGCTGATGGAGTGCCTGAGCGCGTTTGGTTAAGTGCTGCCAGTGGTGCTGGCAGCGAGTTGTTGTTGCAGGCAATAGCGGAATTGGTTGGTCATGACATGGTAACTGAGGATTTGTACCTGGATCCTAGGGAAGGGAGTTTGCGTGCGGCGCTATACAGCATGGGCGCGGTTGAAACGGAGGATTATGGGGATGACGGTGTGGCGCACTTGAGTGTGCGTCTGCCGCGAGCAGACTGGAACCGATTGATGAAAAAGGCCCCGGAGCCGCATTATTAGTGGCAGCTGTGATGGATATCATTACGCACCCGGGTTAAAAAATTTGATAGACTGTTTTTCGTTAAAAAACTAGGAGTTGGATATGGCCTGGAATGAACCGGGTGGCGGCAACAATAAGCCAAAAGACCCATGGGGTGGTGGTGATCAAGGACCGCCCGATCTGGATGAAGCACTTAAAAAGCTGCAGGCCAAGTTGGGTGGACTCTTCGGCGGAGGTAAATCCTCAGGCGGAAGTGGCGGCTCGTCGGGTTTTTCTGCAGCGGCGGTGGGCTTGATCGCCCTCGTTGCGGTGGTCATATGGGCCGCGATGGGCTTTTATCAGGTCGATCAGCAGGAACGCGGTGTAGTCCTGCGTTTCGGTGAGTACCACGATACCGTGCAGCCTGGTTTGCACTGGAACCCGCCTCTGATTGATGATGTGACGTTGTTGAATGTTACCAGGGTGCGAGCGGTCAGCTTCCGCGAAAGTATGCTGACGCAAGATGAAAACATCGTGGAAGTTAAACTCTCGGTGCAATATGTTATCGACGATCCCTTGAATTTTGCCCTCAAGGTGCGTGATCCCGAGCGCTCGTTGCAGCATGCAGCGCAGAGTGCGCTGCGCCATGTGGCGGGTGGGGCTAGCATGGATATGGTGCTAACAGAGGGCCGTGCGCAGATTGCGATAGACGTGCAGCAGCGTCTGCAGGAGTACCTCAACCTGTATGAAACCGGCATATTGATAAGCAAGGTGACCATAGATGAGTCTAAACCGCCAACGCAAGTGCAGGCCGCTTTTGACGACGTTATCAAGGCCCGGGAAGATGAGGAAAGGCTGAAGAATGAAGCGCAGGCCTACGCCAAAGGGATTGTTCCCGAGGCTCGCGGCGGTGCTCAGCGCCAGATTGAAGAGGCCAACGCCTACAGGGAGCAGGTCATAGCCAATGCTCAAGGTGAGGCTGAGCGCTTCAGTCGTTTGCTGGAGGAGTATCGCAAGGCGCCTGAGGTGACGCGTGAACGGTTGTATCTGGATGCGGTGCAAACCGTATTTAGCCAAACCAACAAGGTGTTGGTTGACGTGGAGGGCGGCAATAATATGATGTACCTGCCGCTGGATAAACTTGCCGAACGGAGCCAGCGCGCCAGTTCTGGCAATGTGCGGGGCATGGACAGCGACAGTGCCGGTTTTCGTGAATTGACCAATGCGGTAACCGAGCAGTTGCGCAAAGATGCCGCTGCTTCTGACGACCGCCGGGGAGGGCGATAAATATGTCTGGACGTAATGTAACGCTTATTTTTCTCGCTCTCGCGGCGGTTTTATTGCTCAGTAACTCGCTCTACATTATTAAAGAGACGGAGCGCGGAGTAATGCTGCAGTTCGGCGAGGTGGTTAATCCCGATATTCAGCCTGGACTTCATCTCAAGATCCCCTTCGTCAATAATGTGCGCAAGTTTGATGGACGGGTGCTGACGGTGGATTCGACCCCCGAACGCTATTTTACGCAGGAGAAAAAGGCGCTGATCGTGGATTCCTATGCCAAGTTCAAGGTGTCGGATACCGAGAAGTTTTATACGGCGACTGATGGTGATGAATCCCGCGCCATGGTCTTGCTGTCACAGCGTATCAATGACGGTTTGCGTAATCAGGTGGCCGTGCGCACCATTCAGGAAACGGTATCCGGTGAGCGTGACGAGTTGATGCAGGCGCTGACGGATGAGCTCACGCTGGTCGCTCAGGACAAGCTCGGCGTCGAAGTGGTTGATGTGCGCGTCAAGAAAATCGATTTGCCGCCTGATGTATCCGAGTCCGTGTATCTGCGGATGAACGCCGAGCGTGAGAAGGAAGCGCGAGAGCACCGCTCCCAGGGGCAGGAACTTGCTGAGGGTATACGTGCGGCGGCGGATCGTGAGGTCACGGTGTTAAAAGCTAACGCCTACCGTGATGCCGAGTTGATTCGTGGTGAGGGCGATGCGTCTGCGACCAGTATCTACGCAAACGCCTTTAACGATGATCCAGAGTTTTACTCTTTCACTCGCAGTCTGCGGGCCTATCAGGATTCCTTTCAGGGTAACGGTGATATTATACTGGTGCAACCCGACAGCGAGTTTTTTCGCTACCTGAAAGATCCCCGAGGCGGGCAGGAATAAGCGCAAGATAGCCTGAGCACGCCGATCGAACGCCGTACGCGAAGATTGGCGAGCTCAGGTGCTGCGGTTTCAGTACGGGAGAGCATGTGGACTTCTGGCAGACACTTCCGGTTGCGATTGCGCTGGTTTTAATCATCGAAGGTGTGCTGCCCTTTGCGAGCCCGAATCGCTGGCGAGACATACTAACAATGGCCGAGAAAATGGACGACCGGACGATACGAATTATCGGTCTGATCTGTATGCTGTTCGGTGTCGTTATTCTGTATTTAGTGCATTAGGGTCGGGAAAATCAGATGTCGACAGTAGATCACTGGCAGCTTCCCGATGGAATGGAGGAGATTCTCCCTGCGCAGGCAGAGTCTATCGAGTCCCTGCGCCGAGCGTTGCTGGATTTGTACCGTAGTTGGGGGTATCGCCTTGTCATACCGCCGATGGTTGAGTTCACCGAATCGCTGTTGGTTGGCCTGGGCGAGGATCTTGACCTGCTCACCTTCAAGTTGACAGACCAGTTGAGTGGCCGCAGTCTTGGAATTCGTGCGGACATCACCCCTCAGGTGGCCCGTATGGATGCCCACAGTCTGGCAGAGGATGGCGTGACGCGGCTGTGTTATGCCGGTTCCACCCTTCATACCCGTCCGAAATCCCTGCTGGCTTCGCGTTCTCCCATGCAATTGGGGGCGGAGTTGTACGGCGATGATAGCCTAGGTGCCGATGTAGAGATTGTGCGCCTGATGCTAGCGACTCTGGATGCCGCCGGACTTGCCGGAGTGACGCTCGATCTCGGTCATGTGGGTATCTACGAGGCGGTGTTGGCAAAAGCGGGTCTCAGTGGCGCCAAAGAAAAGACGGTTTTTGATGCTCTGCAACGTAAATCGGTGCCTGACCTGCGTCTCGCGCTGGCAGATGCGGAGTCGACTATCGCAGCGCTTATTATTGCACTCGTCGATTTGCATGGGGATGAAACCGTGCTCAGTGAAGCTCGGACGTTATTTGCCGAGGACGTGCCGGATGCGTTGGCGGGCGTTGATGCGCTGCAGCAAGTGGCGGGCGATATTCGCTGTCAGCTGCCGGACCTGGATGTTTATTTTGACCTGGCGGAACTGCGCGGCTATCACTACCACACAGGTCTGGTCTTTGCCGCCTATGTGGCGGGCAGCGGACAGGCTTTGGCCAATGGTGGTCGATACAATGATGTCGGAGCCGTTTATGGCAGGGCGAGGCCAGCGACAGGCTTTAATACTGACCTGAAGGCATTGGTGAGTTTACTGCCCAAGCCTGCGGTTATTGGCGGTGCGATCAGCATGCCAGATACGGATGATGCGGCACTTGACCAACAGGTGCGTAAGCTGAGGGCCACAGGTGAGATAGTGATTAACTGCTTGTCTGGAGATCCCGATCCCCGCTGCGACCGTGAATTCGTTGAACACAGTGGTCAGTGGTCTGTGCGTTCCCTGAATACCAACGAGCATGTGTAGCCGATCCAGGCGGCACATGGAAATCAGCCAGCTTTAATATAAGAGCCAATATAATGAGTAAGAATGTAGTCGTCCTTGGCACCCAGTGGGGTGACGAGGGGAAGGGTAAGGTTGTTGATCTGTTGACCGATCAGGTCGGCGTCGTGGTGCGCTTCCAGGGCGGCCATAATGCCGGGCATACCCTTGTCATCAATGGTGAGAAGACGGTGCTGCACCTGATTCCCTCCGGTATTTTGCGCGAAAATGTCGCGTGCTTGATCGGCAATGGGGTGGTGTTATCGCCGGCAGCTGCGTTGCAGGAGATTGCCGAGTTGGAGGCCAAAGGCGTACCGGTGCGCCAGCGCCTGAAGATATCGCCGGCCTGCCCCCTTATCCTGCCCTACCATGTGGCACTGGATCAGGCGCGTGAAACCCGCCGTGGAGCAGAGAAGATCGGTACTACTGGCCGCGGCATCGGCCCTGCTTATGAGGATAAAGTCGGTCGCAGGGGTCTGCGCCTGGGTGATCTGAGGGATGAGAAACGCTTCGCACGCAAGTTGCACGAGGTGATGGAGTACCACAACTTTTTCCTTGAAAAGTACTATAACGTGGAGCCTCTGGATGTGGCCAAAGTGCTGGCTGAGACACTTGAGATGGGCGCAGAATTACTTCCGATGATGGACGATGTCACCGCCATTTTGCATGAGTACCGTAAAGCGGGTACGAACATTCTGTTTGAGGGTGCTCAGGGTTCTCTGCTGGACATCGACCACGGTACGTACCCTTTCGTAACCAGTTCCAATACCACGGCGGGCGGCACAGCTACGGGTTCCGGTTTTGGTCCCTTGTATCTTGATTATGTTTTAGGTATCACCAAGGCTTATACCACCCGTGTTGGCTCTGGTCCCTTCCCCACAGAATTGTTTGATGCCACAGGCGCTCATTTAGCGGAGAGAGGCCAAGAGTTTGGCGCCACCACCGGGCGACCGCGTCGCTGTGGTTGGTTTGATGCGGTGGCTCTGCGCATGGCCGTCAATATTAATTCTGTCAGCGGCCTGTGCCTGACGAAATTGGATGTCCTGGATGGGCTGGAAACAATTCGTATTTGCGTGGGCTATACCTGCAAGAAGGGCGAGCCCGTGTCCAATCCTCTGGATTCTGACGATTACGAAGGTCTGGTGCCCGTGTATGAGGAGGTGCCCGGCTGGAGCGAGTCCACATTAGGCGCGAAATCATTGGAAGAGCTGCCCCAGGCAGCGCGTGACTATATCGAGAAAATCGAATCCGTCGTCGGTGCGCCTATTGATATTATCTCCACGGGTCCGGATCGCGTAGAGACGATTGTGCTGCGCCATCCCTTCGAGGAGTGACTTGCGCACTGGTGGAGCATGCTTGAGGACGTTGGCGGTGCTGAGGCTGTGTTCCGGGCCAATATAGATGCAGGGCTAGCTCAGTCTTTTGCTGGACCCCGTGTACGAAAAAGACTATCCGTTGCGCGCGGTTACAGTGGCCGCCATTCCGCCCCTAACACTCGCTCTGGCGAACTCAAGTGACAGGCTGAAAATGTTCCTGTAAATGCTTTTGTTCAGCGGTGTGGTGCAAACTCGCTATGGTTCATTCACCGTGCATTCATGGTGGTTAGTGGTCTGGAGTTGAGGTTTTTTTTATCGAAAATATATCGGCCGGCGCTTGGCGACAGGGTCATGTTGCTGGCATTTCGCCGCAGCCGTGTGGTGCCGGGAAGTGAAAAGCTGGAAAAGTGGCTATTGGATCACGGTATCCGACCCCTGATTGCGCATCCGGAGTGTAACCGGCAGATAATGCGGGATGCTTTGCTGCTGGAAACGTTTCTGGATTTGGGTTGCAGGTTGCAGGTGACGGCAGGGACAGAGCAGCGAGACTTATGCCAGGTGCTCTTGCGATAATAGTCGGGAAGCAACAGCAGAGCCGGGAAAGCCGTACAGCACAGAGAGGATAATAAGAACATCATGCATTTGAGAAAGCGGGTACTGGTAACAGGTGGTGCGGGATTTTTGGGTTCCCATCTTTGTCGACGCCTGGTTCGCGCGGGACACGATGTTATTTGCGTGGATAATTTTTTTACCGGCATAAAGGACAATATCATCGAGTTGCTGGATGAACCGAATTTCGAGTTGCTCAGGCACGATGTTACGTTTCCGCTGTATGTAGAAGTCGATGAAATTTACAATCTGGCGTGTCCGGCATCGCCGATACACTATCAGCATGATCCGGTTCAAACGACCAAGACCAGCGTGCATGGCGCAATCAATATGCTGGGTTTGGCTAAACGTATGCGCGCCAAAATTCTTCAGGCATCTACCAGCGAAGTGTATGGAGACCCCCAAGTTCACCCTCAGCAGGAAGCTTGCTGGGGGCACGTCAATCCCATAGGTGAGCGCTCTTGCTATGACGAAGGCAAGCGCTGTGCTGAAACACTGTTCTTTGATTACCACAGGCAGCACAGGCTGCGTATAAAAGTCGCCCGCATATTCAATACGTATGGCCCGAATATGCATCCCAATGATGGTCGGGTAGTGTCCAATTTCATCATGCAGGCACTGCGCGGTGAGCCGATCACAATCTTTGGCGATGGTTCGCAGACGCGATCCTTTTGCTATGTAGATGATCTGATCGAGGGGGTCGTCCGCTTGATGGACACTGACGATGATATTACCGGCCCGATAAACTTGGGCAATCCGCATGAGTTCACGATCAGGCAGCTCGCCGAAAAAGTGATTGAACTGACCGGGTCAAAATCTATTCTTGTTTCGCGTCCGCTGCCCAATGACGATCCGATGCAGCGTCAGCCCAATATTGATTTCGCGAAATCAGCCTTGAACTGGGAGCCGAAAATTGAGCTTGAGGAGGGCCTGCGCAAGGCTATCCGTTATTTTGAGGCTATGGTTTAAGCAAACAGGCTTTTACTTCCGCGGGCAGATCGGTGCCAAACCGAGTGGAGGTTTTCGGGACACGCCGTAAAGACGCCCCCATAAAAAGAGGCAGAATCTCCCTGTAGGCTCGCCCCGCGGATGGCCGCCCCGCGGATGGCCGCCCCACCCTCAATGGCCTCAGGCGATGCCCGCAGTGTCACTCTGGGTTTTCTGCTTACCGCGTCATTGGTTTTTTTCTCGCAGGGAGCCAATGCCCTGATCAAGCCAGTGACGGTTTTATGGCTGGTGTCGCTGCCATTAATGGATATGCATCGCGACGATGCTGCGCCGTTACAGGCGCGGTCACAGTCTGGCAGAAGCAAACCGTTGCCACTGTTATAACATCCTGACGGATCGCGGCCTCGGCAAAAGGCACGTGCTGGCGATGTTATTCTGACGTTGCCCATGCCGATGCTCAGGGATCACGCTTTGGTGGAAACCACATTGCTGTAAAGTGTGACGCAGTTTCCACTATTTTTTATGGTCATTAGTGACGCCATGCTAATCTAAAAAACGATAAGTAGCCTGTCAGAAATCGGGTGTCTTTAATTAAATCCTTTGAGTCTTGAGCAGGTATGACTCCGGTGTTGTGAGTCGGCCTGCTATCTTACGGAGCGCCGGGTGGACGAGAATTTTCTTTGTGAACGCTTTTGCGATATTTGGCAGCGCTGTGCTGGCAAGAGCGCCGACGCGGTATGGCAGAAATTGCGAGCGCATTATCAGGAGCCCCAGCGGCATTATCATACGTTGGCGCATATAACCCATTGCCTGAGAGAACTGGATATTGCCAAAGTACATATCGATGAGTTCGACGCCACTGAAATTGCGATTTGGTTCCACGATATAATCTACCACTATGGCGCCAGAGACAACGAGATACTCAGCGCTGCCTATTTTCGCGACATTGTCGGTGCATCCATGCCGGCGCAGTTTGTGGAGCGGGTCTGTAAATTCATCCTGGCCACACAGCATACAGGGGCGGCGGGCGACGCGGGTACCGCGTTTTTGGTGGACATAGATCTGTCGGGTTTTGGTCGCCCTTGGGAAGGCTATGTGACTGATTCAAATGCACTGCGGTGCGAGGCGAATGAGGTGACGGATGAGCGCTATTACGACGGGAAACTTCGTTTCCTCGGCGAGTTGCAGCGCTGGCCTAGTTTGTACCAATCAGCGTTTTTCAGAGACCGACTGGAAGTGAATGCGCAGGCGAACATCGCCCGCTATACTGCCGATTTACGCGAACAGGGCTTTGGCGAGCACGCTACTTTTCAAGCTTTGTGAGGAGGCTATGAACGTGATCCATCGGGGTTGCAGATTTTATATCCGGTAGTTCGTCTGCGTTGAGAAATACGCCATCGCAGTGGGGGGTAGCTATTGAGAGCGATATGCGCCTTGGCGGCATCGTTAATGGATTTCATGATAGAGATATTTAGCGAGTCGCGACGAGATGGCATTTGCGGGTATGCCAGCGACAAGTGAGTAAGGTTCGGTAGATTCGTCACGACTGAGCCGGCTCCCACTACTGTAGCCGTCTGTGCCCTGGTCGCGCGCAAGTACGATAGCGCTGAGCAGGCTATGCCCGGTACTTATTTCTCCGAGGCCGCCAGAGCCCGGCACGCCACGAATAAAAGGGCTGCGCAATGACGCTTCCACTGCATCAGTGTGGCTGCTTGATATGGGGGCGATAGGTTCAATGTAATTCTTTGCTCACCGCAAGAGTGCCGGTTTAGCGTCCGACACAACTGTAGGTAAAACCGTGCGCCTGCATCAGGTCATTCTCATAAACGTTTCTGAGATCGACGAACACAGCGCCGCGCATCAGTGATTTCAGTTTGCCCAGATCAAGTCCGCGATACTGGTTCCATTCGGTCATCAGTACAACAGCGTCAGCGTCTTTTACAGCGTCTTCGATATGATCACAATACGCTATGGTATCTCCCAGCTCTTTTCGCGCCTCTTTCATACCCTCAGGATCATGGGCCTTTATACGGGCACCTTTTTCCAGTAGAGCAGGGAGAATGGTCAGTGAGGGTGCGTCGCGCATATCATCGGTTTCGGGTTTGAAGGTGAGTCCTAGCACGGCGATGGATTTATCTGCCACGCTGCCGCCCAATGCCGCTTCGATCTTTGTCACCATCCGGAACTTCTGCGCTATGTTCACCTCCACCACCGCCTCCACAATGCGGCTTGAGGTGCCTGCCTCCTGTGCCATACGAATCATCGCCAGCGTGTCTTTGGGAAAGCACGATCCACCATAACCGGGGCCAACCTGCAGAAACTTTTTGCCAATCCGGCCGTCCAGCCCCATCCCTTTGGCCACCGCGTGCACATCGGCGCCCGTTTTTTCGCACAGTTCAGAGATCTCATTGATAAAGCTGATCTTGGTGGCGAGAAACGCGTTGGCGGCGTATTTGGTGAGTTCGGCGCTTTCCAGGTCGGTGACCAGGATCGGCGCCTCAATCAGGTTGAGCGGGCGATACAGTTCACGTAACCGCGCTTCGGCGCGCTCGCTCTCTACGCCCAGCACAACGCGATCAGGGCGCATGAAATCATTGATAGCAGAACCCTCACGCAAAAATTCCGGGTTGGACGCGACATCGAAGTCGGCCTTGGGGTTGGCTTCTAGTATCACGCGCTGCACTTCCCGCGCGGTGCCTACCGGCACCGTGGATTTGTCCACGATCACGGTATAGCCCTTGAGGTGAGCGGCGATTTGCGTGGCTGCAGCATAGACGTACTTCAGGTCGGCGTGACCATCCCCGCGCCGTGCCGGTGTGCCCACAGCGATGAACACAAGGTCTGCTGCGCCGACTGCATCCTCAAACTCGGTAGAGAACTGTAATCGCCGTGCCTGTACATTGCGTTGCACCAGATCTTCAAGGCCCGGTTCATAGATCGGCATCTTGCCATTCTGCAGCGCTTTGACCTTTCCTGCGTCTACATCCAGGCAGATCACATTGGCGCCAAATTCTGCAAAACAGGCCCCGGATACCAGCCCAACGTAGCCGGCCCCGATCATTACAACGTTCATAGTTGTTCCTTATGCATGTGCTGCAAATACCATGCAATGAAATTATTGATGCCTTCCTGCACCGGTGTTTCTGGCTGGTAATCGACAGCTTCAATCAGGTCCTCGATATCCGCATAGGTGGCAGCGACATCGCCCGGCTGCATCGGCAGGAGCTCCTGCACTGCAGTGAGCCCCAGCGCCTTTTCGATGGCCGCGATGAAGTCTGTCAAACGTACAGGCTGACTGTTACCGATATTGTACAAGCGGTAGGGCGCACTGCTGGTGCCCGGGTCCGGATAGTCGCCATCCCAGTCGGGATTGATGGTAGCCGGGCTGTCAGTGACGCGGATAATGCCTTCCACAATATCGTCGATGTAAGTGAAATCACGCTGCATATCGCCATTGTTAAACACTTTGATAGGCTCGCCTGCGAGTATCGCTTTGGTAAACAGGAACAGCGCCATATCGGGACGACCCCAGGGGCCGTACACGGTAAAGAATCGCAAACCCGTTGTCGGAATCCCGAAGAGATGGGAGTAGGTGTGGGCCATTAACTCATTGGCCTTCTTGGTCGCCGCATACAGCGATATCGGATGATCCACGTTGTCGTGCACCGAAAAGGGCATCGCACTGTTCATGCCATAGACTGAACTACTGCTGGCGTACACCAGATGGCCAATTTTATGGTGTCGACAGCATTCCAGTATGTTGGTGAAGCCCACAATATTGCTGTCGATATAGCTGTGTGGATTTTCCAGCGAGTAGCGAACGCCGGCCTGCGCGGCAAGATTGATCACGGCGTCGAAGTGGTTCTCATCAAACAGCGCTTCCATAGCGGCGCGGTTTTGGAGATCGGCGCGCAGGAAACTGAACCGGGGTCGTTTCTTTAGCCTGTCCAGGCGTGCTTCTTTCAGGCTGACATCATAGTAATCATTGAGATTGTCCAGGCCCGTGACAGAGTCGCCGCGCGCTAGCAATTTTTCGCTGACATGATAGCCAATAAAGCCGGCGGCGCCGGTGACGAGTATATGCATGAAAAACAGTCTGCTTCGCTGAACTGGAGTCGCATGATAAAGCGTTTTGTGGGCGATTGCATTGAATCGAGATCGGGGCTTCTACCCTCTTGCAATCGGTTATACTCTCGGCTGCACGGTGTGCTGAATAACAAAGGGAGGGGCTTATATGGCCGGCACGGTACTGGTGACGGGTGGCGCCGGTTACATTGGCAGCCACGCCTGTGTTGCATTGATCGAAGCCGGTTACCAGGCGGTGGTGCTGGATAATCTTTGCAATAGCAGCGTGATCGCACTACAACGAGTACAGGAGATTTGCGGTAGATCGCCAATCTTCAGGCAGGGTGATATCAGGGATAGCAACTGTCTCGATAAGATTTTTGCTGAGCAGCACATAGATTCAGTACTGCATTTCGCCGGCCTCAAGGCGGTGGGTCAGTCGGTTGAGCAACCGCTTGAGTATTACGACAATAACGTCACGGGTTCTCTTGTGCTGCTGGCCGCCATGCAGCGTGCCGGTGTTCAAAATTTGGTGTTTTCCTCTTCAGCGACGGTGTATGGCGACCCTGTCTCCGTGCCGATTCGCGAAGACTTCGCCCTTGGCCCCACCAATCCCTACGGTCGCACCAAACTGATGGTAGAGGATATTCTCGCGGACTGGCATGCGGCGAATCCCGAGTGGAGTATTGGTCGGTTGCGCTATTTCAATCCGGTAGGTGCGCACCCCAGCGGTCGAATCGGAGAGGCCCCGCAGGGATGCTCCAACAACCTGATGCCCTTTGTGGCGCAGGTTGCAGTGGGTAAACGCGAGAAATTGTTTGTCTTTGGCAATGACTATGCCACTACCGATGGCACCGGCGTGCGCGACTATATCCATGTCATGGATCTGGTGGAAGGGCATGTCGTTGCGCTGGATTATATTCACCGCGAGCGCGGGCTTCATACCATTAATCTGGGTACCGGGAATGGCGTATCGGTATTGCAGATGGTGAGCGCTTTCGAGCGAGTGAGCGGTCGCTCTGTGCCCTATGAGATCGTCGATCGCCGCCCTGGTGATATTGCCACTTGTTGGGCTGACCCCGGCCTGGCCAGGGAGATGCTGCAGTGGGGGGCTTCCCGTAGCCTGACACAAATGTGCGAGGACGCCTGGCGCTGGCAATCGGGCAATCCCGAGGGGTATGCCTGAGTTCCCGGCACCTGACACCCATGTTCCTGATGTTGATACTCTGTAATGAAACGAATGGCACTCGATCGGGTCAGGCAGAGCGCTGCGAGGGTGTCGGATGATCACGTTTACGCTGGCCAAGCTGGCGTCACTGTTAGTGTATCCCCTCAGCCTGAGCTTGCTGCTGTGTGTGGTGGGCCTCGCTATTTCACGAGTATGGCCCCGAATCAGTTTCTCTATCGTGCTGGTGGCCGTTGGCTGGCTGTATTTGTGCTCCACGGCCCTGTTCGCAAATTTTCTCACCGGTACGCTGGAGGGCGAATTTGCGCCAAGGGCAATGTCCGTCGTCGAGGAGGCGGACGCCATTGTCTTGCTTGGCGGTGCCATGCGCGGCGACACTTATCTGGGTGCACTGCCCGATCTCAACCACCACGCCGATCGATTGGTACATGCGGTCGCTCTGTATAAGGCCGGTAAAGCACCGGTGATACTGGTGACCGGGGGCGGTGTCGAGGGAGCGCGAACGGAAGCGCAGCAGATGCGCGACTTGCTGGGTGTCATGGGCGTTCCGGCCGAGGACATCCTGTTGGAGCGGGCCAGCCGCAACACGCACGACAATGCAGTCAATTCAGCACAATTGCTCAGGGCTAAAGGCATGAAACGCATACTGCTGGTGACGTCCGCCTACCACATGCGGCGCTCACTCGCGCTGTTTGCAGTCCAGGGGATGGATGTGACCCCGGCGCCAACGGATTACCAGCGGCTGATGACCCCCAGTCTTTTACCCAGCTGGCTGCCCGCTGTGAGCAATCTTTATCAGTCCACTGAGGCGCTGCACGAAATGGTAGGGTACTGGGTGTACCGTCGGCAGGGCTGGCTTTGACAAAGTAGCAGCATGGCCTAAGTAAAAAGGGTGCTCCCATCGTCCCTGATGAGAACACCAAGTGGTCGATTGATAGCGCGGGCAAAGATGGCCGGAAAGACGCTCGCCGCGGTAGCCGACCAAACTCAGGGATAATGCTGCGTCTTGTACTCGCTATAACTCATGCCCGTCCAGCGACGAAAAGCGCGGTAGAAGCTGTTGACCTCCAGATAGCCCAATTCATCCGCCAGACACTTGCCGGGACGCCACAGGGTGCGCAGCACCTGCTCGCAGCGATATTGCCGCGCTCTATCCAGCAGGAACTGGTAGCACGTATGGTCTGCGCGCAGACGCCGCCTGAGCGTGGTACTGCTCATGCCCAGCGATTCTGCGACTGAATCTGCGCGCAGCCTGGCGAGGTCGCCACCGAGCAGGATTTGCAAGACACGATCTGTGGTGCGAGAGAGTGCGAGGTAGCCGGCTTTTTCCGGAGGCGGGATAGTGTCATCCCAGTCGTTGTTCGATAGCAGTGATTGATCCATAGCCATAACATCCTTGTTGTGGTTTCAAGACGGGTTTTTTGCCGTGGGCCGGTTGTTGCACAGGAGGCACAAAGTTGCTTCTCGGCCGACGCATACTTTAAAACTAGCACAAGTTCGCGAATAGGAAAGCGAAGCTGTCAACTTGGGCAGATTTGGTTGATTCGCAGCTTGTAGAGTGCATGCTCTGCAGCTCTGCGAACTGGCGAACAGGCGAACAGGCGAACAGGCGAACAGGCGAACAGGCGAACAGGCGAACAGGCGAACAGGCGAACAGGCGAACAGGCAGCTAGTTGTCAGCGCTAGCCTGTAATGGGGCGGCGCTGGAGGGCACAGGGCAGTCCATTACTGCCGCAGTGCTGGCGACTATCTCCCATTCCACCGCACTCAGCGTGCCGTCGCTGCTAGCGGCAATGCTCATCGCTTTGAGTAGGCGTGGCTTAAGCAGCGGATAACAATCTGCCAGTATATCCACAGCAGCAGAAAAAGCCGTGACACTGCATCGCTCCCTCGGCAGTAGTGACAGGTGGGACAAATCCAGCGCAGCTACGCCCGTGCAAAATGCATCCTCTGGACTGCCATCGCCTTCATAAGACAGCAGTGATAACACGGTTTGTATCGGTGATATCACTTGCCGCAGCGAACGGTGGCGCGCTCGACTCGGTGTGATCGGTAAAAACTCCGGATCAAGGTAGTGCTGCACCAACTGGAACAGGCACCATTCGTGTAGCTCGGTGTGCCGGTCAGCTCGAATGAGGCGCAGCAGGATATCCTTGAACAGACGATACTGGCTCCCCGACATGGATTTGAGCGCCGGCAGGCACATCTGCAGCAACGGTAGTCTGCGCGGCGCGCCGAGTTTCTGCACGCCTGGTCGAAGCGTGTGGACGAGGGTTTCCAAACCGGTGATGCGCGCGCTGGCAATGATGCCTAACTGGGCTTGTTGTAAGGTCGCGTCATCGCCCAGCAGTAGCGCAAACACCAGCGCCTGTGCGCTCAGGGGTTCGTGGCTGTGCTCTACAAATACCAGCGGGATGTCGTGCATGCTGGCGGTTTCTCGCTCCAGTTGTTCAGGAGTGGGTTCAAAATCGGCGTCTTGGTGCTGCCTCGGTTCTGCATCTTCAGCCGGTGCACCGGCCATGGCTGCTGCCACTAGCGCGGCGCGACCCACCCCGACCTCGGCCGCACCGGGTCGCGTCTGCTGCCAGTCGTAGTGCTCGGGTCTGCGCTGGATGTAGTGTCCATCCCAGCGCGGATCAACGCGCCGAATACGCTCCTGCAGCGGCGGATGGGTTGCAAAGACATGCCATAATCGATGCGTAATCTGCCCGAAAAAAATATGCGACATCTCGGTCGCGCGCGCCGCATGTACCAGTGTGCCGGGTATATAGCCACCGATCACCTTGAGTGCGTCGCCAATGCTCTCGCCGTTGCGGGTGAACTGCACCGCGCTGGCGTCCGCGAGATACTCCTTTTGTCTCGAGATCGCCGCCTTGATGAAGCCGGCTGCGAGACCGCCTGCCAGCCCCAATAGCCAAAGTGCCAGCCCGAGCAAGGGCAGTGCGGCAGCGCCCTTTCCCCCGTTGCTCCCGGTGCGAGCGCGACGGCCACTGAGCAGCATAAAGCGCCCAACGTCGCTGATAAAGGTAATGCCCTTCAGCATCGACGCCAGGCGGATGTTGAGCCGCATATCGCCGTTGAGGATGTGGCTGAACTCGTGGGCAATGACACCCTGAAGCTCGTGTCTCTTGAGGTGCTCTAGGGTGCCGCGGGTGACGCCCACGACGGCGTTGGCAGGCGTGGTGCCCGCCGCGAAGGCATTGATGCCGCGCTCGCTGTTCAGCACATACAGAGGAGGTACGGGCATATTGGCTGCCAGAGCGATCTCTTCCACCACATTGAGGCAACGACGTTCTGCGGCATTACTCGTCTGCGGCAAAATCCGGGTACCACCCATGCCCTCGGCGACCGCCTTGCCTCCGGCGGCCAGACTGATTCGCGTTGCGATTACGACCAGTGCGATGGTGCTGGTAATGGCGAGGCCGACAGTGCCGAAACGCGTCCAGTTAAAGTAAGAGAGAAAGCCAGGCAGTCCTTCGCGGCTGCCGCTGTAAATGTTGTAGTCATCGCCAAGAAAAAGAACCGCTGCGACGAGGATATTGGTGAGCACCACCAGCAGTGCAACCGCCAGCACAAAAAACACAATCAACAGCCGCGTGTTGCGCCTGGCGAGATCCTGCTGCGCGAAAAAATCCATGGGGTTATCCGGTCATGCGGTCATGCTGTCAGGCGGCTAGAAGGAAGCCTTGGGTGGCATTTGAATCTCGGCGGAGTCCTCGAACTCCAGCAGTGTGGCGTCGGTGGGATGTCCGAATCTTACGGCGAAAAATACCGGCGGAAAGCTCTGGCGATAGGTGTTGTAGGACATCACCGCGTCGTTGAAGCCCTGCCGTGCGAACGCTACCCGATTTTCCGTGGTGGTCAGTTCCTCCGAGAGTTGCAGCATATTCTCGTTGGCTTTGAGGTCCGGGTAGGCTTCCATGGTGACGTTAAGTTTGCCCATCGCACCACGCAGCGTTCCTTCGGCTGTCGCCAGCTTGCCCAGCTCACCCGCGTTTACATTGCCGTTGCCCATTGCTTTCAGAATGGCCGCTGCGTCATTGCGAGCGGAGGTCACGGCATCCAGTGTCTCACGCTCGTGCGACATGTAGGCTTTGGCCGTTTCCACCAGGTTGGGAATCAGGTCATAACGCCGTTTGAGCTGCACTTCGATCTGCGAGAACGCGTTGAGGAAGCGATTCTTTAGGGTCACCAGTGTGTTGTAGAGGGTGACGAGGTAGATCGCCAGCCCGAGCAACACCAGCCAGAATACGATAGTGGACATTTCCATAAATCAAGCTCCCGTTATTGTTCTGCGTGTTTTTTACTGCGGTAGAGTCAGAAGTTCCAGTATTAGGCTGGAAGTATGTGTACTGAAACACCATTTACTGCAGCATTGCCGGACAGTGTGTCCAGCGCCAACTCATCTGTAATATCATTGCAGCTTACGCCCGCATGTCGTTGCGCGATCGCCATACGAATACCCTTGCGGTCGTGCCCGTACCCGTGCGGCAAACTGACGACGCCGGGCATAATATCATTGGAAGATTCTACGACAACCTGCAGTTCCCCAACGCGAGAGCGTACGCAGACGACAGTGCTGTTCTCGATTTTTCGTTGCTGCAAATCGGTGGGGTGCATTAACAGGGTGCAGCGATTTTTTCCTTTAACGAGGCGCCAGTAATTGTGCATCCAGGAGTTATTGGACCGCACATGACGTCGCCCGATCAGTTGTAATGGCTGTAGTTCATTGCAGTCATCGACAACTGCATTGGTGGTGGTATCGGTGGTTGCATTGATAGCTGGAAACTCGCCGCGTAAGCGTGCCAGATCTGCAAGCGGCTCCGGCGTATCACAACGGATAATCTTGCCTTTTGTGCGCAGGCGGCCGGGTAACTGCGGCTGCAACGGGCCGAGGTCTACGCCGGAGGGGTGCTGGCGCAATTTCTCCAGCGACATGCCCTGCTCAGCATAAGGACCATATTGCAGCCCGAGTGCGATTGTCTCAATGGGAGCCACAGCAGGCTGTGTTTCTGTGCCCAGCAGCACTGCTACGCGATTGCCTAGTTCAGTAAATATTTCCCAGTCGTGCAGTGCGCCTTCGGGCTTGTCGAAAACGGCTTCGTTGAAGCGCGCGGTGTTGCGCATGGCATTGCCATGGAACGCGATGTCGTAGTGATCATGTTCCAACGCTGAGGTCGGCGGCAGGATGATGTCGGCATGACGCGTGGTTTCATTGAGATAGGGATCCAGCGACACCATGAATTGGAGCTGCGAGAGGGCCTCGTCCAGCTGCCGTCCATTGGGTGTGGACATTACCGGGTTGCCCGCGCCGGTGAAAAGGGCGCGAATCTGATCCTCTCCGGGTGTGGTGATTTCCTCCGCAAGCGCTACCGAGGGCAGTTCCCGGTCAAACTCGGGCAGCCCGCGCACACGGCTGTGATGGCGACCAAACCCGCCGGGACTGATGTTGCTCATCTGGTCCAGGGCGGGGAGGGTAAACAGCGAACCGCCGGGCAGATCCAGATTACCGGTCGCGATATTGATTATTTGGATAAGCCACTGGCTGAGCGTGCCGTAGGCCTGTGTGGAGACCCCCATGCGGCCGTAGCAGATAGCGGCATTGGCGGCGGCAAACTCGCGCGCGATGCGCTGGATAGTGGCGGTGTCAATGCCGGTATATTGCGCTGCGTACTCCGGCGTAAAATCCTTGATCGCATGCCGGACTTCGGCAAGACCTGTAGTGAAGTCGCGCAAGTGCGCCGGTTCGTCCAGTTCCTCGCTGAAAATGGTGTTCAGCAGCGCCAGTAAAAAGAGTGCATCGGTACCCGGTTTGATAAAGAAATGTTCACTGGCCAGTTGCGCGGTCTCCGTGCGGCGCGGGTCCAGCAAGACCAGTTTTCCGCCCCTGGCCTTCAGTGCCTTGATACGTTTTTTGACATCTGGCACCGTCCAGATACTGCCGTTAGACGCTATCGGATTGGCACCCAGCATCAGGAAATAATCGCTGCGATCAATATCGGGAATGGGAAACATGGTCTTGTGGCCGAACAGCCACAGCGCCGCCAGATGGTGCGGCAACTGATCCACCGAGGTAGCAGAGAAGCGATTGTTGGTGCGCAAATGCCGGAACAGGTTGCCCTGGTGCGTCATCATGCCGTAGTTGTGCACGGTGGGGTTGCCTAAGTAGATGCCGATGGCATGCACGCCGTGCTTTTGATGTACGGCCATCAAGCCATTGGCGGCGCGGTCCAGCGCTTCCTCCCAGCTGATCTCCAGCCACTGTGATTCACCGGCTTCATCGGTGACCCGCCGCAACGGTTTGCGCAGGCGGTCGGGGTCTTCGTGTAAGTCTTTTAGTGCCGTTGCCTTGGGACAGATGTGGCCGCGGCTCAGTGGGTCATTCTTGTCGCCCTTGATCGAGAGTATCTGCTGGCCCTCGGTTTCGATCACAACACCGCAGATGGCTTCGCATAAGTGGCAGGCGCGATAATGTGTTTTTCGGACGGCGGCAGCGGTGGTCATTGCGCTGTCTCCTGCAATGTGACCAGTCCGCGTGTGCTGGCGTCTGCGAGCAATGCCTCCAGATCGGCTTGAAGTTGCGGTCCCTCCACCTCGTATTCTTCCAATAGCGCGTTGTAGATACTGAGCATGCTGTCGCCCGCGCCTATCAACTCCCAGATCCGGGTGCCCACCGCATCCAGACCCAAGTAGCACTCGCTCTCCAGGTCGAGTATGACGGTCTCGCCAGAGACCTCCTGAGAGGTCGCTTGTGGTGACAGGGCAATGTTTTGATTGAGGTCCATAACGGGTCTGTCGTTTGGCGGGTCAGGCCGTAGTGTAGCGCAATGACCACTGCAGGCAACTTGGCTATTTTGCTCTGCCCCGAATGGTCTTTATCTTAAGCCCAAACGTGGCACATAGGCGTCAAAGCGAGTAGAGATTGAAAGGGTCATCTGAGGCCATGGAGGGTGGGGCGGCCATCCGTCGGGGCGGCCATCCGTGAAGCGAGCCTACCGGGACGTATTGACGGCGTGTCCCGAAAAGCGCTACTCGGTTTGTCGCCGATCTTGCAGCTTTTACTTTAGCTCCATGCTCGGCGATAAATTAGATGACACAGCGCTGGGCCCCGCCGTGAACCCGCACTCATAAGCAGGGGAAGGCCCTCCTGCCCCGCACAGTCCCAACTCTGTGCCATGCAATTCGCCGCTTAAGTGCCGCGTTTGGGGCTAATTAAGTGCCATTCTGCTCTGACTCCAAACCCGACCTGGCTCTAATTTTACTCTGACCCCAAAACCCCGCCCGATGCGGGTAGAGCGGAGAGGCGCTCTTTCATCCAGCTGATCAACCCCCCGCGTAGCAAGAACTGCACTTGTCGCGGCGACAGGGTGTGACGCATCTGAAATGTATATTGGCGCGTGAGGTTTTCGACCACCAGTTCGCCCCCCTCTGTCAGCGCGCGCCGCAGATCGGTCAGGCGCAGTACGTCGTCGGCCTGGATACCATCGTAGTCCCCAGAATCGACGAAGGTCAGTGGCAGCACGCCGAAGTTGATCAGGTTTTGCGCGTGTATCCGCGCGAAACCCTTGGCTAGAACCGCGCGCAGCCCGAGGTACTGCGGGCCTAGTGCCGCGTGCTCGCGGCTCGAGCCCTGTCCGTAATTACTCCCACCCACCACAGCGTGGCCTGGCACCTGCTTGGCTCGTGTGGCGTAGGTGGGGTCGAGCCTGTCGAAGGAAAACTCGGCTATCCTGGGAATATTGCTGCGAAACGGCAGCACCCGCAACCCCGGTGGCATGATCTCATCGGTAGAAATATCGTTCGCCACCTTGAGCAGAACCGGCATTTCGATCTCATCAGGCAAGGGCTCGAAGTTCGGCAGTGAAGCGATGTTCGGCCCCTTCACGATATCCACTTGCAGCGCCTCCTCAAGCGGCAACGGCGGCATGAACATCGCGCGGTTGATAATCGGGTGATCCGGGTCCGCGATGCGTGGATAGGTGATGCCCAGTGTACGCGGGTCGGTGATCACGCCGGTGAGCGCTGACGCGGTGGCGGTCTCCGGGCTGACCAGACAGACCTTATCCTCGCGGGTGCCGGAACGGCCGGGGAAGTTGCGCGGTACCGTGCGCAAAGAGAGTTCACTGGTGGCCGGCGCCTGGCCCATGCCGATGCAACCGTTGCAGCCGGCCTGATGCAGTCGCGCGCCGGCGTGCAGTAGGTGGCCGATATGCCCGTCGCGCACCAAGGTTTCGAGCTGCGCTCGGGACGTGGGATTAATATCGAACGACACGCGGTCATTCACTTGCCGACCCTGTACCATCATGGCGGAAACGGCGAAGTCGCGGTAGCCAGGATTGGCCGACGAGCCGATGTAGGTCTGGTAGATCCGCTCGCCCGCGACGTCGCTGACCGGGCGCACGTTCCCCGGGCTGGACGGCATGGCGATCAGCGGCACCAGGCTGGACAAATCGATCTCTTCGTACACGTCGTAGGTCGCGTTTGTATCCGCGACCAGCTCAACCCAATCGTCTTCGCGCTGCCAGGCGCGCAGGAAGCGGCGCACCTCCTGATCGGACGGAAAAACGGTGGTGGTCGCGCCAAGCTCGGCGCCCATGTTGGCGATCACGTGTCTATCCATTGCGCTCAGTGTGGCCAGCCCCGGCCCATAGTACTCGACGATCCGACCTACACTGCCGTCGACGCCGTGGCGGCGCAACATCTCCAGGATCACGTCCTTGGCGCTCACCCAGTCCGGCAGGCTCCCGGTGAGTTTCACGCCCCAGATCAGGGGCATACGCGTAAAGAACGGCTCGCCCGCCATTGCCATTGCCACTTCCAGCCCGCCAGCGCCGATTGCGAGCATGCCTATCGCGCCGCCCGCCGGCGTGTGGCTGTCAGAGCCAAGTAGCGTCTCGCCCGGCTTGCCAAAATTTTCTTGGTGGCACGGATGACTCACCCCGTTTCCAGGCCGCGAGTACCACACACCAAATCGCTGGCAGGCGCTAAGCAGGAAAAGGTGGTCGTCGGGGTTCTTGAAGTCCTCCTGGATGATGTTGTGGTCAACGTACTGGACGCTCACCTGAGTCTTCACCCGATCTAAACCCATCGCCTCCAGCTCCAGCATCACCAGCGTGCCGGTGGCGTCCTGGGTCAGCGTCTGGTCAATCCGCATCCCGATCTCCTCGCCGGGCTGCATGTCACCGTGCATCAGATGCGACTTGATCAGTTTCTGCGTGACGTTCATGCTCATGACCATTCTCCCAAGTTCGATAAAGTTACGGTATTACACACACCGCCACACGTGCGCGGCCGACAGCGCTACAGACACGCGCGGATGAAAGCGTCAACCACCGATATAAGACATCTCAACTTTTTTTCTTTGCGAAGTTTCTTCTGTGCGAATTTCTGAATACTGGTCTTCTCGCTGATTCCAGATCAAACCTAGGGTATCCGCAATTTCCTTGTCGCTCTTGCCTGAACGCATGAGTTCGCGTAAATCATGACCAGACTGCGAGAACAAGCAGGTGTGCAGTTTGCCATCAGTCGAAAGTCGGGCGCGCGTGCAGGTGGAACAAAAGGCTTGGGTTACGCTGGAGATGACGCCGATTTCGCCGCTGCCATCCGCATGGCTCCAACGCTGGGCGACTTCTCCGGTGTAGTTGGATTCCGCTTCGATGATCGGCATCTCTGCGTTGATCATGCGCACGATTTCGGCCGAGGGCACGACGTCGTTCATGCGCCAGCCGTTGGAAGAGCCCACGTCCATGAATTCGATGAAGCGCACGATGTGGCCGCTCCCCTTGAAGTGCCGTGCCATCGCCACTACATCCTGATCGTTGACACCTTTCTTGACCACCATATTGATCTTAATGGGCGCAAACCCCGCGTTGTGTGCAGCGTCGATGCCACTTAGCACCTCGGCTACGGAAAAGTCGACGTCGTTCATGGCGCGGAATATTGCGTCATCGAGTGAATCGAGCGAAACAGTGATACGCCCCAGGCCAGCGTCCTTGAGCGCCTGGGCTTTGTTGGACAGCAGGGAGGCGTTTGTAGTGAGGGCTATATCCAAAGGTTTATCGTCAAGTGTCTTAAGGGCGGTGAGCATCTCAATCAAAACCTCGAGGTCTTTACGCAGCAGGGGCTCACCGCCGGTGATACGGATTTTCTCGACGCCGTGTGTGACGAACAATTGCGCCATACGGGTGATTTCATCGAAGCTCAACAGTTCAGGTTTCAGCAAAAAACGGTAGTTCTTGTCGAATACTGACTTGGGCATGCAGTAGGTGCAGCGAAAGTTGCAGCGGTCAGTGACTGAAATACGAAGGTCGCGTAAGAGCCGGCTGCGGGTGTCCGCGAGCGTACCGCCAGGGGCTGGCGTGTAGGCTGGAATCATCGGTACGCGGTTAGTGGCGCGTGGGTCAATTATGGTAATTATATTGGTGCTCATGGGTGTCTCTTTGTATGGATTAACAAATCACGATGAGCAGCTATAGTAAGACAATCCACCAATATGAAAGAACTCAGGTGGCTTCACCCGATAGTATTTCCCTTCCATGTCTTTCGACTGTTCAGCGTATGGCTGCGTCATGACGTCCTGTAGCTCTCTAACTAGAGAGTAGTTCCCTGCGGTCGCTTGCTGATACGCCGGCACGACGAACCACTCTCGCATAATGTATTTTGGATTGACGAGTTTCATTTGCCTAGAGAGCGCTTCACGGGATCGGGGCGGAGCAGCGTTCGCGTCGGTCGCGCTAGCGTTGCCGATGAGCGATTTCCATTTTGTGAACCACTCTGACCAGCGCCTGTCCATCCCTTCGGGGTCTGTGTCATACATCGAGTCCTTGCAGAAACTCTTTTTGAGCGGATTAATGTCGTCAGGTACGCTCGATAGCTCGCGGAAAAAGAGGGTGTAATCGACGGGAGTTTGCACCATGAGCGTTTCGAGCTCACGGAACAATGTCGCGTGAAAAGTGCCAAGTCCAAGTTTGGCGGCCCACATCGCCTCCATTTGCGCTTGCATCACGTTCGAAAAGCCTCTTTGTATCTCATCGAACTTTTGCAGAGTGTCCTGGTGCGACGTCAGCAATGGCCGCAGCGCCGTGCAAAACATGTGGAAGTTGCGTTCCGCTGCCTCTGGTTGGTTCAGGAACGAGAAGTGCTGTCCGCCACCGGTCCATGGCTGGTAGTGCGGGTTGAACACATCGCAGAATCCGAAGGGACCGTAGTCGAGTGTGAAGCCACCGGCCGCGCAATTATCGCTGTTGAAATTGCCCTGACAGTAGCCGACGCGAATCCAGTTCGCCACCAGCGACGTGAGGCGGCTGCGGAATTCGCGTGCGAGCAAGACGAGTTTTTCGGCGGTAGTGAGTTTCTTGTCGATGGCCTCACCGTACTCACGGTCGATCAAGTGCAACACAATCTTCTCGAGCTCCTCCATCGCTTTAGGGTGTTCCTTCTTGCGGGTCCGGCGACCGAAGAGCTCGAGTTGGCCCACCCGAATGAACGACGGTGCGACGCGTGTCGAGATGGCGACTGGCTCCGATATAAGCATATCGGGATCCTTCGAGCGCGAGCCTTGGGAGTACCATGGCCGCTTGACCTTCTGCGTTTTTGAAACATACAAACTGAGAGATCGTGACGTTGGCACTCCGAGCGCGTGCATGTGCTCCTGTGCCAGGAACTCCCGGACACTCGACCGTAGCACGGCACGACCGTCCGCGCCACGGCAGTATGGCGTCCTGCCCCCACCCTTTAGCTGCATCTCCCAGCGTCGACCACTGATGAGTGCCTCAAGCACGGATACGGCGCGACCGTCGCCGTATCCGTTGCCGGTTTGGAACGGACACTGCTGATTGTATTCGGCGCCGAAGATGGAAAGTGCGTACCCACACGCCCAACCGGTCTTGCGCATCGGCTCCGGAATGTGTGAGATGTCGCCGGAGAACATGCGCACGAACTCGTCTAGCTGCGCCATGCTGTCGGCAAAGCCAAGTTCGCGGAAAAAGTTTTTGCTGTGCGCAATGTACTCGGGGTCTTTGATTGGCGTGGGATTGACGGTGACATAGTGGCCCGTGAAGACTTGTCGCGGAACGTGATCGGCGCCGTTTGCTTTCGCGTCAGGATCACAGTTGAGCGTGTCCATGAGCGAGTAGTTTGCCAACTTCGCGAGATCGTCGAGCGACGCGACGGTTGGGGAGGGTTCCTGGAACGGTCGATTTGTCATGGATCTAACTCATTGCGTGGGTAGAACGGCTGTTTTCCTGCCGCGTGGTTCGTCGTATCTACAATGTCCTCGATTTCGGGGGCAACCCTTTTTAGCATGACTTCGAATCCCTGTCTCAGTGTTATCTGAGAGGACGCGCAGCCCTGAATAAAAACACGCAGTTTCAGCGCGGGGTTGCCTTCTTCGGCAATCAAATCAGCGACTTTGGCCACCGCGTTGTCGGTAAAGACAAAAGGTGCGGGCATTTCGGCCTCGATGTTTTCAGCAACTGTGTTCATGCCATTACCTTTGTACTTTCTACATCAAGCTCGGGCTTTTTCATGTTGAAGCTCTCGCCACAGCCGCACTCGCTGTCGACGTTGGGGTTGTCAAATTTGAACATCTGCTTGAGTCCTTCGGTGACGAAGTCGATGTGCGAGCCGTCGAGAAACGCTAGGCTGTCGGTATCGATCAGCACACGGGCGTCATGCGACTCGAAGCTGTGATCGGTTGGGCGAATTTCGTCGGCGATGTCGAAGGTGTGCGCCAGGCCGGTGCAGCCCACTTTCTTCACTCCGATGCGCAGGGCAATCCCTTTACCTCGCTTAGCAAGCTGGCCCTGAATCTGTTTTGCTGCATTTTCAGTCAATGTAATTGCCATAATTTACGCTCCAAAGTAACCAAAGAGAACACCGAAATAACCGAGAAAATCCAAGGTCAAGCGGTGATCTGTCACGGGATGTCAGGACCTCATGCTCTTCACAAATACGGCGAACACATAGTATCGTTCCGAAACTACTTGCTTGTCAAGATAGTTTTTAAACGCTACTATATTATAGATTTCATAGTATCGTTACGAAACTACTATCTTGTCGATACAGGTTTTAAACGTTACTCTCTACACAAGACAAAGGAGTTGAAAATGAAGAGTCGTGCGATCGCAGAGTTGGTCTTCCATTTGGGGCGTATAGCAACTGGCGAGGGGCTCGTGGAGGGGCTTACGGCAGCCCAGTGGGCAGCGCTCCGATACTTTGCCCAAGCCAACCGCTTCTCGCGAACGCCGTCAGCGTTTGCCGCGTTTCATGGCACGACCCGGGGTACGGCGTCACAGACAATAAAAAGCATCGAAGCCCTGGGCTATCTGTCGCGCATGCGGTCAGAGGGCGATGGGCGCAGTGTCCGGCTCGTTCTGACCGAGAAAGCCAAGGGTATTCTTGCGAACGACCCCTTAGAATCCCTGGTCCGTGCCACGGACTCCCTACCTCCAAGCGTACGCGGCCACTTCGCCAGTACTTTGCAACGCATACTCGGTCAGGTGACGCGAGAGAGAGGCACGCCTCCCTTCGGCACCTGCCCCTCGTGTCAACATCTGGAAAGCGACGGCTGCACGCGGGAGGGAGAGGCGGCCTATGCGTGCGGGTTCACGAGCGAGCCGCTGCTTATGGAAGAGCTCGATGGGGTCTGCATTAACTTCGTCTCGGGCAAGCCCATGACGGTGAAGGGCCCTGTCACCGGAGTCGAACCGCGATGAGTCCTGTTCCTGCACCAGCGTTCACTGTCGCAGGCGGCGAGATCACCATCGATGCCATGCTGCTCACGCCCAAGTCTGCTCCGCCTCCTAGGCCGCTCGCCGTGAGCTGCGACATCATCCGCGAGATGAATGCTTCGGGAGAACTCCCGGCAATCATGCGTGCAAACCATAAACGCGCCATATAAAGGAGACCGCCATGTCATCCCATCCAACTGACTTCCAGGGTTCTGTCATCGACGCGCTGCGCGAGGCTATCGAGCAGCAGATCCCCAATTCACGGGCCGCTGTCAGCGGCGGCGACGGACATTTCAGCATCGAAGTGACGTCGCCCGCGTTCGCCGGCAGGAGCCGGCTCGAGAGACATTGGCTGGTGTACCTCGCAATCGTCCACTTGCTGGAGGGTGACGCGTCCCCTGTGCACGCCATCGACAGCCTGAAGACTCGAACGCCGGCTCGTCTTGATCGGGGCGTTGCAGACCATGGTTGGCTCCGCCCGTCGCCCAATGCCGAGCACCCAAGTCTCCCTGACCTCGTCAGGACCGAGTCATGATTGCCAGAGCTACAGGTCCAGCCGTGGCGATAAATGTGCAGGAAAACCCGCCTGAAACACTCCCCCGCCGGCTTCGGGCGCATCTTCAAGCGCTCGCCACACTGCGCTTACCGATCATCTATCGGGAGGCGGCCAAAGGGCTGCTGCTCTTACCCCCGAACACCATTCGTCAACTCACGGAGGCGTTGGAGCAACTCATGGCCGAGGACGCGGCGGCTGGCCGCCCCTTCATCGCGGCCATGGTCATCAGCAAGTGGCGCGGCGGCTTGCCGGCACCGGGCTTCTTCGACTGTGCGGCTCGGCTCGGACGCTTCGCCGGCGATGCGACGGGGCCGGACGCAAGGGCATTTCATGCGATCGAGCTCAACGCGGTGCTCGCCTTGTGGGTGCCGCCTGGTGAGGCCCCCGAGAGTGAATAAAGACCCATATCTTATCGTCCACAAGATGAATACGTCGGGAGAACTGCAGGCAGTCATTCATGCAAACCACATCACTGTCGCCTAAAGGAGGCCGCCATGTCATTCCATCCAACTGACTTGCAGGGTTCCGTTATCGACGCGCTGCGCGAGTCTATCGAGCAGCAGGTCCGCGCCCGGGCGGCTGTCAAGGGCGGCGGTGGACACTGCAGCATCGAAGCAACGTCGCCCGCTTGTGTTGAGCTGGGCTTTGCAAGCCGTAGTTGGCCCCGCGCTATTGAGGTGCAACTCACTATTGGCGTCCCGACATGATTTTTTCGCCAATCCCGAATACGGCTCCGTTCGCCGCAGAGGAGATTGAGATTCTCAACCGCCTGGTGGGCCCCGCCAGCCCCACCCAACGTGCTTGGCTGTCGGGCTTTCTCGCTGGAATGGACACCACGACGGTGCCGCAGGCGGCGGTCGGCGCGCAACCCGCCGAACCGCTGACCATCCTCTACGCGACTGAGTCCGGAAACGCCGAACGGCTCGCGTCGGACATGGCCAAGGCGGCCCGCAAGATGGGATTGAAGCCTTCGGTCGTCGACATGGCTGATCTCGACGTGGCGACGCTCACGTCGGTACGGCGTCTTGTCGTCATCGCCTCGACCTGGGGTGAAGGTGACCCACCCGCGCGGGCTATTCGCGCTTACGCTGAACTCATGGGTGAGGGCGCGCCACGCCTCGACGGCACTGAGTTCGGCGTTCTCGCGCTCGGAGACACTGCCTATACGGAGTTCTGCGCGATTGGCCAGGCTCTGGACGCAAGACTTGAAGCGCTCGGCGGCAAGCGCGTCGCCGAGCGCGTCGATTGCGATCTCGATTTCGCAGAGTCCGCGGGGCACTGGATCGAGACGACGCTGAAGGCGCTGGCGCCGGCCGAGGAAGCCGGGCGCGGCCGTGTTATTGCGGTTGATTTTGGCGCGAAGGCGGCGAGCAGCTCCGATCTCGGTCCGGTCGAGGTTGAGATCACCGAGCTCGTCCAGCTCAATTCCTCGCAGTCGGAAAAGGCAACGATCCATATCGAGCTCGGTTTCGATGGCGCGGCGCTGCCCTATAAACCGGGTGATTCACTCGATATCTACCCTGAGAACGATGCGGCCTACGTGGACGATCTGCTGAAGGCGGCAGGTCTTGCGTCCGACGCTGCGCTGCGCGCCGAGCTGACGAAGGAACGGGATGTTACGACCCTGTCACTCAAGACCCTGGAAAGCTGCGCCGCTACGACTGGCCACTTGGAGGTAAAGGCGTTGCTCGAATCGGGCGATGCCCGCGCCTGGATCGCGGGCCGGCAGCTCATTGATCTTCTGAGTTCCTTTTCCATTAGGCTGTCTGCCGACCAGCTGCGGCAGATGACGCGGCCGTTGGCACCGCGCGCCTATTCGATCGCTTCCTCACGCCGCGAGGTGGGGGAGGAGGCGCATCTTCTGATCTCTGCGGTGCGCTACCAGAGCTTCGGGCGCGTGCGCAAGGGCGTTGCTTCCGGCTACGTCGCGGACCAGCTAAAGAAAGGACAGCGACTGCGCGTGAAGCTGCGGCCGAACCGGTATTTCGCCCTTCCCGCGCCAGAGCGCGACATCATCATGGTGGGGCCCGGCACTGGCATCGCTCCGTTCCGCGCCTTCGTGCAGGAGCGCCGCGCCACCGGCGCGAGCGGCCGTTCCTGGCTGTTCTTTGGCGACCGCCAGTTTACCCACGATTTCCTCTATCAGCTCGAATGGCAGGATGCCTTGAAGGATGGCTCTCTCACGCGCATGGACCTCGCTTTCTCGCGCGACACGCCGGAGAAGCTCTATGTGCAGCACCACATCTGGAAGCAGCGCCGCGACCTTGTCGACTGGCTCGAAAATGGTGCCTATTTCTATGTCTGCGGCGACGCCAAGGCGATGGCGAAGGATGTGCGTGCGGCACTCGTGCGCGCCTATGCCGATGTAAAGGCATGCAGCGTGGAAGCTGCCGAACAAGCGGTAAGCGATCTCGATCGCGAGCATCGCTATCTTCAGGATACTTACTAAATAGTTCATATGGAGTCCACATGACCAAAGAACTGTCACGCAACGAGCGCATCAAGGAAGCGAGCGAGTATCTGCGCGGCACGATCAAAGAAGGCCTGCGCGAGGCGATCACCGGCGCGATCATCGAGGATGACGCGCAATTGGTGAAGTTCCACGGAATGTACCTGCAAGATGACCGCGATCTGCGCGCCGAGCGCGGCCGCAAGAAAATGGAGAAGGCCTTCTCCTTTATGATCCGCGTGCGTGTGCCCGGCGGCGTGTGCACCCCAGAGCAATGGCTCACCATGGACCATATCGCGCGTACCTACGGTAACGGCACGATGCGCCTGACGACGCGGCAGACCTTCCAGTTGCACGGCATCATCAAATCGAACTTAAAAGCGACGATGCGCGAAATTGACGCAGCGCTGCTGACCACCATTGCGGCATGCGGTGATGTCAACCGCAACGTGCTGTGCAATCCGAACCCCTATCAGTCAAACGCCCACGCCGCTTCGCTCGCACTCGCCCGTACACTATCTGACCATCTATTGCCGCGCACAGCGGCATATCGCGAGATCTGGCTCGATGGCGAGCGCATCGCCGGTGGCGAGGAGGAGGTTGTTGAGCCGATTTACGGCAAAACCTACCTGCCGCGCAAGTTCAAGATCGTCATTGCCGTGCCTCCGTCAAACGACGTTGATGTCTATGCGCATGATCTCGGCTTCATCGCCATCCTCGACGACCAGCATGAGATTGATGGCTATAACGTCACGGTCGGCGGCGGCATGGCCATGACGCATGGCGAGCCGCAGACTTATCCCCGCACGGCCGACATCATGGGCTATTGCCGACCGGACAAGGCGATTGCGGTGGCCGAGGCCGTGGTCACTGTACAGCGCGACTGGGGCGACCGCGTTGAGCGCAAGCATGCGCGCCTGAAATACACGATCGATGATCGCGGTCTCGATGCCTTCCGTGCCGAGGTTGAGCAACGCAGTGGCGTGAAGCTGGCGGCTGCCAAGCCGTTCACCTTCACCTCTACCGGCGATCGCTACGGCTGGACCGAAAGCGACCCCAGCGAGGAAATCGACAACGGGTGCGCGCATCTGACGCTTTTCATTGAGAACGGCCGTGTCAAGGATGTGCCGGGCGGCGCGCAATGGCTCACGGGCCTGCGCCGGATCGCCGAGGTACATGACGGCGATTTCCGCCTCACTGCCAACCAGAACCTGATCATTGCCAGCGTACCAAAGGACAAGCGCCAGACCATCGAGGCGCTGATGGCCGAGTATGGGCTCACGAGCGGTGCCTCGGCCCTGCGGCGCAATGCGATGTCTTGCGTCGCGCTGCCGACCTGCGGGCTCGCGCTCGCCGAAAGCGAACGCTATCTGCCGGACCTCGTCACCGCGCTGGAAGAGCGTCTGGCCGCACACGGGCTGGCCGAGGACGACATCGTCATCCGCATGACCGGCTGCCCCAACGGCTGCTCCCGACCGTATGTCGCCGAGATCGGCTTGGTCGGGAAAGGCCCCGGCCGCTACAATCTCTATCTTGGGGCCGCCTTCGACGGCTCGCGGCTTTCCAAGCTTTACGCCGAAAATCTCGACCACGGTGCGATCATTGCGAACCTTGATCCGATCTTCGCCGCTTACCAGAGCGAGCGCCGGGACGCCGAACGCTTTGGTGATTACGTCATCCGCGCGGAGTTTATTGCCGCGACCGTCAACGGCACCGACTTCCATAAGGACACCGGCGCCCGGCGCTAAAATTTTTTGAACGCTGGACGTGCTGTTCAGCATTACCAAGGAGGACCATCACGGCATTACATTTAGGCGACATAGCACCCAATTTTGTTCAGAAATCGACGGCCGGCGACATTGATTTTCACGCTTGGCTCGGCAGCAGCTGGGGCCTTCTGTTCTCGCATCCAAAAGACTTCACGCCAGTTTGCACTACCGAGCTGGGCGCAACCGCCAAACTCAAGGATGAGTTTACGCGCCGCAACGTCAAGGTGTTGGCCGTCAGCGTCGACACCCTCGATTCGCATTCCCTTTGGGTGAATGACATCAACGAGACACAAAACACCAGCGTCGATTTTCCGGTGTTGGCTGATCCGGATCACACCGTCTCGGACCTTTACGACATGATTCACCCAAGCGCCAACGACACCCTGACGGTGCGCTCGGTGTTCTTCATTGATCCCGAAAGGAAGATCCGCGCGACCATTACTTACCCGGCCAGCACGGGACGCAACTTCAACGAAATCCTGCGGGTGATTGATTCGCTGCAACTGACCGACGGCTACAGCGTCGCCACGCCAGCAAATTGGAACGTCGGCGATGACGTTATTATTGTGCCGTCACTGCAGGATCCGGAAGTGTTGAAGGAGAAATTCCCGAAGGGCTACACGGTCGTCAAGCCTTACCTGCGCATCACGCCGCAGCCCGACCTGAATTAAGTCCACCAAGGAACTAGATGTCTCATCAATAAACTGAGTCAAGCAATGTTGCATGACTCAGGCAAAACTGCCTCCGACAAACCCGGTGCGGCTCACAATCGGTGGACCAAACAAAACTTCAGTCAGTCTGTGATGATCCAAGATGTGCCGTAACGTATTGAACAGACACAAAAAAGCCGAACACTTGGTTCGGCTCAATAATAGTATGGTGCCCAGAAGAGGACTTGAACCTCCACGCCCTTGCGAGCACCAGCACCTGAAGCTGGCGTGTCTACCAATTTCACCATCTGGGCAAAACAGAGTCTCGGGGCCAAAAAGCAGCTGAAGATTCTGAGGGCGGCGACTGTACTTTTCTGGCGCGGCTTTGTCAATCCTCGCGTATAATCAGGGAACATTTATAGATTCTCGATAAAAACTCTTACGGAAGACCCAATACCTATGGCCAAAAAAGGCAAGATTGCCGATCCCCATGCCGCTCGCGAAGCCGAGCGCTACGAAAACCCCATACCCAGCCGCGAGGTGATCCTCGAATTGCTGGGCGATGCGGACAAACCCCTCGATCACGCTGAAATTGCGCAGAATCTGCAGTTGGCTGAGCCCGAGCAGATCGACGCTCTGCAAAAGCGCCTGCGGGCGATGGAGCGCGATGGCCAGTTGATGGTCAATCGCCGCAATGCCTACGGCCTGGTCGACAAGATGAATTTGCTGCACTGTCGGGTGCAGGGCCATCGCGACGGTTATGGCTTTGCGATGCCACTGGCAGAAGGTGATGACATCTACCTCAGCGCCCGCCAGATGCACTTTGTTTTTGATGGCGATGAAGTGCTGGTGCAGGTGACCGGCGAAGACCGTCGCGGCCGGCTTGAGGGCAGGGTGGTGCAGGTGCTGGAGCGTAAGCACAAAACCGTGGTGGGGCGGTACCAGGAAGACAGTGGTATCGGCTTTGTGATTCCCGATAACGGTCGCCTCACACAGCAAATACTCATTCCGCCCAAGGAAAAAGGCAAGGCACTCTCGGGTCAGATCGTCACGGTCGAGATTACCGACTATCCCACCCGCAAACTCGGTGCCAAGGGTCGCATTGCCGAGGTGCTTGGCGATCATCTCGATCCGGGCATGGAGATAGACGTTGCCATTCGCTCGCACGGTATTCCCTGGGAGTGGCCCGAAGAGGTGTTGAAGGAAGCGGCGGCACTGGAGGCTGAGCCGCTGGAGAGTGATAAAAAGCACCGTGTCGATCTGCGTAAATTACCGTTTGTCACGATAGATGGTGAGGATGCGCGCGATTTTGACGACGCTGTATATTGTGAAAAGCAGGACAGCGGCGCATGGCGGCTTTGGGTGGCGATTGCCGATGTGTCCCATTATGTTGCGCCGGGTTCTGCGCTCGATCAGGAGGCCGCGCAGCGCGGAAACTCGGTGTATTTTCCGGCGCGGGTAGTGCCCATGCTGCCCGAGGCACTCTCCAACGGCCTGTGCTCGTTGAAGCCGGCGGTAGATCGCCTGGCTGTGGTCTGTGAGATGCAGCTCAGCGCCAAGGGCGTGCTGACCAAATACCGGTTCTATGAATCTGTGATTCACTCTCATGCCCGTTTGACCTACACCCAGGTGGGTGAGGTTCTGGAGCACGGCAAGCACCCCGATGTCGATAAGCAAAGGGTGCCTGATCTCAAGCGCCTGCACAGCCTCTACCGCGTATTGCGCGCCGCCAGGGACAAGCGCGGGGCGATCGATTTCGAGACGGTGGAAACACGCATTATTTTTGATGAGCGACGCAAAATTGAGGCCATTGTGCCGGTGGTGCGCAACGACGCACACAAGTTGATTGAGGAGTGCATGCTGTGCGCCAACGTGGCCACCGCGCGCTTCTACGATGCCAACAAGTTGCCGATGTTGTTTCGGGTGCACGAGGGCCCGGGCGAGGAGAAACTGGAAGGTCTGCGCAAGTTTCTCGGCGAACTGGGTTTGGATCTCGGTGGCGGAGCAAAGCCGACCCCTGTGCATTATCAGCACCTGCTGCAGCAGATTACTGACCGCGAGGACGCGCATGTCATCCAGACCATGCTGCTGCGCTCGCTCAGCCAAGCCGTTTACCAGCCGGAAAACAAGGGCCACTTCGGCCTGCATTACGAGGCCTACGCCCACTTTACTTCGCCCATCCGGCGCTACCCCGATTTGCTGGTGCACCGGGGAATACGGCATCTCATTCGCCGCAGCGGCGGGGCAAAAGGTGTGTTTCGTGTAGCGGGTGCGGAATCCATTCCCGCCAAGAAAATCTTTCCCTACGATATGGCCGCGATGGTGATGCATGGCGAGCATTGCTCGATGAGCGAGCGCCGCGCGGATGAAGCCACTCGTGAGGTTAATGCTTGGCTCAAATGCGAGTATTTGCAGGATCATGTCGGCGATGAATTCAACGGTGTCATCGCCGCTGTCACGAGTTTCGGTTTGTTTGTGGAGCTACAAGACCTTTATATAGAGGGATTGGTGCACGTCACGGCCCTGCCGGGTGACTACTACAACTTTGACAAGGCCCGACAGCGCCTCGTCGGTGAGCGCTCGGGACGTAAGTTCCAGTTGGGGGGCAGTGTGCGCGTGCAGGTCGCCAGGGTCGATCTGGATGACCGCAAGATTGACCTTGAACTGGTCGAGTCCAAGGACGTTAAGACAGCGAAAGGAAAAGGCGCTGACAAAAGTAAAGCCGACAAAGGAAAGGGTTCTGATAAAGGTAAGGCCGATAAGGCTAGCGTGGAAAAAGGCGCAAAGAAGGACAAAAAATCCACAGACGCACGTAAGTCCAAGGGTAAGACCGGCCTGAGGCGGCGTCGCTGAGCGTGCGTTATGTCTACGGTATTCATGCAGTGGACAGTCTGCTGCGTCAAAATGCCAAAGCAGTGCAGCGCCTGCTGGTGCAGGCCGGGCGCAACGACAAGCGCATCAATGCCCTGCTGGAGCTGGCAAAAAATCAGGGCGTAGCGGTTGTGCGCGAGCCGCGTTCAGGGCTGGACACCCTGGTCAGTGGCCGCCACCAGGGCGCCGTGGCGCAGGTGAGCGAAGTGGCGGCGCAGCAGGATCATGCAGCATCCAATCTCTGGGACGAGGCCGACTTACTGCAGGCGGTGGATAATAAAGAAGGCGCTGTGCTGATCCTGGTGCTGGACGGGGTCACGGATCCCCACAACCTGGGTGCATGCTTGCGCAGTGCCGATGCCGCCGGCGTGGATGCCGTGGTCGTGCCTAAGGACAACTCGGCAGATTTCACTCCCGTGGTTCAAAAGGTCGCCTGCGGCGCGGCAGAAGTGGTGCCTTTTGTGCGCGTCACCAATCTGTCGCGCACGTTGCTGGCATTGCAGCAGAGGGGTGTGTGGTTGTGCGGCACCGATGGCGATGCCGAGCAATCCCTGCACGACACGGATCTTACAATCTCATTGGCGGTGGTGATGGGGGCAGAGGGCAGTGGTATGCGCCGCCTCACGCGCGAGCAATGTGATTATCTTATCCACCTGCCCATGGCGGGTTCTGTAAGCAGCCTGAACGTGTCGGTGGCAGCGGGCGTTGTGCTATTTGAGGCGGTCCGCCAGCGTGCCATGCGCGGCAAATAATCTCCTTGTCACCCGCAAGCAAAATCGGTAAACTTCGCGTCCTTAAAATTTGCCCGGCTAACGAGGTCGTTCCCTAGGTTGTTCCCTAGGTCTTCCCAGCTAGCCGATCCTCCTTGCTACACCATTTTAGTGGGTAGCATTAACCCGTAAGGAGCTTTCGTATGCGACATTACGAGATCGTATTTATGGTCCACCCGGACCAATCCGAACAAGTGCCCGGCATGATCGAGCGTTACACTGCCGCTATCCAAAAAGACGGTGGCCAGGTTCACCGCCTCGAAGATTGGGGTCGCCGCCAGTTGGCCTACCCGATCAACAAGATCCACAAGGCACACTACGTGCTGATGAATGTGGAGGCGTCCAATGAGGCTTTGGAAGAGCTGACCACCACTTTCCGTTTTAACGACGCCGTTATCCGTAACCTCGTTATCCGCTGCGATGAGCCCTTCACTGAAGAATCTTTCATTATGAAGGCCGAGAAAGAGAATCGTGAGCGTAAGAGCCGCTATGAAGAGCGTCAGGCGGCGGATGCTGCCCGCGCCGCTGAAAGCGATGATAACGATGACGACGATGATTCTGATGACGATGATGATTCAGGCGACAAGTAAGTCTGCGCGCACACGTTTACGAATCCTGTAACGAATACTGAGGTTTTTGAGGAGAATCACCATGGCACGTTTTTTCCGTCGCCGTAAGTTTTGTCGCTTTACCGCCGAAGGTACCAAGGAAATTGACTACAAGGACCTGGAAACCCTGAAGGCATATGTATCTGAAACCGGCAAAATTGTACCCAGCCGTATTACGGGCACCAAGGCCAAGTATCAGCGCCAGTTGGCAACTGCCATCAAGCGCGCGCGATTCTTGTCGCTGCTGCCCTATACGGATTCGCATTTGTAGAAAGAGCTTGAATCGCGCAATGCCCAGTCGAGGTTTAACTTGAAGGGCTTGGCAGAATTTGTCATGCGCGGGCGCTTGCAAGCGTTGTTGGTTGTTGTGGCCGGCGCTGGCAGTTTGTTGTTTTGCTGGATCAGCGCGGCTGTATTGGCGTTGGTGACTCTGCGCAAGGGAGCAGCATCAGGGCTTTGGCTCTTTATGTGGGCCCTGCTGCCAGCAGGTGCCATGGTTTATATTTTTGGGGACGTTGGGCCGCTGACGTTGCTGGTTGGCACACTGGTTCTGGCGCTGGTATTGCGCACTACCGCCAACCTTGCAGCGGCAATGTTGTCAGCCGTGGGTGTGGGTCTGGTGACCGGGTTGGCGCTGATGGCGTTCGCAGGCGGGTATCTGGATCAGTTGGTGACCTATTTTGGCGAATTTCTAGCCTCGATGGAGCAGCAGTTGTCGCAGGGCGGCGAGGCTGTGGCGTTGCCCAGGCCCGATGCGATGCAGATCGCCGGCATGTTGGGCGCGGGATCTGCCACGCTGGCGGCGGTGTGCCTGTTACTGGCACGCTACTGGCAGGCCGCTTTGTACAACGCGGGGGGGTTTGGCGCTGAGTTCAAGGCGCTTTACTACCCGGCAGCGGTGACATCGGTGCTGCTCCTGGTGGCGCTGGTGCTGACGGGCCTGGGATTGGAATACCGCACCTGGGCGATGATTTGCTTGATCCCACTGACGTTTGCGGGCCTGGCATTGATGCATTCATATGCAGACATGCGCGGGCGGGGTGCGGGTTGGTTGACGGGGTTTTATATTGCCTGGCTGGTGTTTGACCCGGTAAAACTGGTGCTTGTGGTTTTTGCTATTGCAGACAGTTGGGTCAATTTTCGCCAGCGCTGGGCCAAAAAAACGGGCACACAGTTGCGTCAGCGTGACGAGCACGACGACAGTAGTGATGACTGAGACAATTGAAGTAGTGGTAGTACACTACCTGAAAAGAGGAACGTAAGATGGACGTCATATTGCTGGAGAACATCAGCAAGTTGGGCAGGTTGGGCGAAACGGTAAAGGTAAAAGCCGGTTTTGGCCGCAACTTCTTGATTCCACAAGGCAAAGCAGTGCACGCGACAGTGGCCAACACGGCTGCTTTCGAAGTGCGTCGTGCTGATCTGGAAGCCGCCGCTGATGCGCAAATGTCTGCCGCGCAGGTGCGCGCTGATGCGATCAATGCGCTGGCCCAGATCACCATCCCTGCTAACGCGGGTGAGGAAGGCAAGCTGTTCGGCTCAGTCGGTACACGCGATATCGCGGAAGCCATTGTGGCTCTTGGCTGTGAGGTGGACAAGTCTGAAGTCCGACTGCCGAGCGGGGCGTTGCGTGAACTGGGCGAATACGAAATCGCTATTCAGGTTCACGGTGACATCAGCGCGTTCGTAACTGTCGCGGTAATCCCCGAGTAAAAGCACTCTGCTTGGCTCCTTCTGGGAGCTATGCCTGCTCTATAATGCACCGGCCAATAATGACTGGTGCATTTTTTGTTCCGTGTGAACCGTGGCGAGCCCCCCATCTGGCAGGGCCCCTGTGTTTTCACTTCTGCTACTCACCTATTTCCGATAGGCTGTGTACCCCCTTTTGAAAATAGCGTGTTATGGCCGATACCGAATACCCCAGCAACGTGTCTGAGCTGCGTTATCCCGGCGGGGGTGAGCTTGCGCGTATCAAAATGCAGCCACACTCCGTTGAGGCGGAGCAGTCTGTGCTGGGCGGCTTGCTGCTATCTGCAGACGGCTGGGATGCGGTTGCCGAACTGGTGACAGCAGGGGATTTTTATCGGCCCGGTCACCGCCTGATTTTTCGCCAGATTGCGCAGCTTGCAGAAGCACTGGAGCCCGTGGATGTGATTACGGTGGCCGATAAGTTGCAGGCCAAAGGTGAGCTGGATGCCGCCGGTGGGCTGCCGTATCTGGCAGAGCTGGCGCAAAACACCCCCAGTGCCTCCAACATCCGGGCGTATGCGCAGGTGGTGCGCGAACGGGCCAGTTTGCGCCAACTTATCGAGGCCGCGCAGGACATCGCCGAGAGCGGTTTTAATCCCGATGGGCGTAAGTCCGAGGAATTGATCGATTTGGCGGAGCGCCGGATCATGCAGATTTCCGAGGAGGGCCCTAAGGCTGGAGGCCCGCAGGATGTTAACCCCCTGCTGAAGACGGCGCTGGAACGGATTGAGGAGTTGTACCAGTCGGGCGGTGAGATTACCGGGCTGAGCACGGGCTTTTTAGAGCTGGATAAAATGACGTCCGGATTGCAGGACTCCGATCTGGTTATTGTCGCCGGCAGGCCCTCCATGGGTAAAACCAGCTTTGCGATGAATCTGGTAGAGCACGCGGTGCTGACGCAGGAAAAGCCGATTCTGGTTTTCAGCATGGAGATGCCAGCAGATTCCCTGATTATCCGTATGCTGGCTTCCATTGGCCGTATCGACCAGACGCGGTTGCGCAATGGCAAGCTGGAGCAGGAAGACTGGCCCAAGCTCAATATAGCGGTCAACAAACTCAAGGATGTGCCGCTGTTCATCGACGACACGGCCGCCCTGACCCCCACAGAAGTGCGCAGCCGAGCGCGCAGGGTCGCACGCGAACACGGCGGCCTCGGTATGATTATGGTCGATTACCTGCAGTTAATGCAGGTGGCGGGGTCTGCAGAGGGCCGCACAGCTGAGATCTCTGAAATTTCCCGCAGCCTCAAAGCCATCGCTAAAGAATTCAAGGTGCCGATGGTGGCCCTGTCCCAGCTGAACCGCTCTCTGGAGCAGCGCACCAACAAGCGTCCGGTTAACTCGGATTTGCGAGAGTCTGGCGCCATCGAACAGGATGCGGACGTCATCATGTTTATCTATCGCGATGAGGTTTATAACCAGGAGTCGGAAGAGAAGGGCATCGCTGAGATCATTATCGGCAAGCAGCGTAACGGCCCCATTGGCAATTGTCGTTTGGCCTTTATAGGCCAGTACACCCGCTTTGAAAATCTGGCGCGCGGCTCTTCCGACGAGCGCTAGGTGAGGCAATAGCGGAGCTCACTTGCAGTGCGCGGTGTTGAACCTGCAGACCCGGATGGCGCTTACTTTAGCTTAATAGAGGCACATAGGCGCCACAGCGAGTAGAGATTGAAGGGGGCCGTATGACGCCGTTGAGGGTGGGGCGACCATCCGTCGGAGCGGCCATCCGCGAAGCGAGGCTACAGGGACGTATTTACGGCATGTCCCGCAAAGCGCTACTGGCTTTGGCGCCGGTCTAGCAGCTTAAGTAAGTGCCACGTTTGAGCTTCAGTAAGCCCTGTTCCCTACAACCCCGTTTGTTCCCGCAGCTCCTTCAGTCGCGCCAGCTGCTCATCTCTGGCCAGCGGTTTCTCGGGCTTTTTCTCCAGCGCTGGTGGTTGCGGTATTTGTAACGATTCGCCGCGTAACACTCGCATGCAGTAGCGCTCATAGTGTGTCTTGAACACCGGCCAGCTGACGCGCTCGGTACTGTTGGCGAGGAAGAACCAGTCGCTGTCGCGGCCGGCCAGATAAACCGCCGGATGGCTCCAGGCCTGGGCCAACTTGGGTGAGTCTGCCCGACAGGCTTCCACATAAGCCTGGTGCGCCCCGGGCAGGCCTAAATCGGTCAGTCCCTGTTGGCAGCATTCCAGCATGCGGTTGAGCGTGGGGAGGTACTCGCTGTTCTCGATTGCGTGCTTGGCACCTTTGAGAATATGCTCCACCGGATAGTCCGACAGTGACTCCAGCCATAACTTCTTGATTTGCCGCAGTTGCTCGGCGTCGGGGAAGGCAGCGTAATACTGGTTGTGGTAGTTCAGTCGGAACAGGGCAAAAATCTGATTGAGCGCGTCGACATGCGCCTCGGTCGCCAGTTTGCGATTGGCCTCAGTCTGCCCACGAGGTGTCGGTGAGGTCTTGTTCGAGGCTGCGATCTCTCGTGCGACCCGTTGTACTAGTTCCTTGCTGTCCGGCATGGTTGTGTCCCGCGTGCTCGATCTGGTGGCGTTTCGCCCAGTGGTACTTCACGTGCTGCAAAAACTTGCTGTTCCAGGATGTTTGCGCCTGATTACTGTCGCGCCAGTATACGATGAACTCGGGCAGCAGGGAGCGGGCAAATTCAGTGTCAATGTGCGACAGGCGCAGGATATCGTACACATCCTCAGTGGGCTGCCACTGTTCACTGATGCGCTTGGGCTCGGTGCTGTGTTCCAGGCTGGAGGTGTATTTGGCCCACTGGATGCGGATATGCTGAATAAACTTTGAATTAAGTTCAGTGACTTTGGCGCCGCGTTCGCGCCAGTAGAGTATAAACTCAGGAATGGACTCCTCGATAAAGTCCCGCGCAATGTCACCACGCTCCATGATTTCCATAGCGTCTACGCTGGGCATCCAGTTGTTATCCAGGGTTTGGGTCTCTGGAATCCGAAAAGCCTCCGCTGTGTCTTGCTGGTGCCGCCGCCAGTGAGTGACAACGTGCTGGCGAAATTTGTTTTCCCAGGCGTGGTGGGTTTCCCCGCGTTCGCGCCAGTAAAAGATGAAATCTTCCAATTGATCCAGCGCGAACTGCTGCGGTATGTTGTGGTTCAGAGCCATCAGCTGCAGCATGTCCTCACTGGGCGACCACTGCCGGGGTAGCAGTCCGGCGCTGCGCCGTGGCTGGATCGGGATGTGTGCAGGGGCAGGGGCAGGGGCAGGGGCAGGGGCACGGATGTGGGCAGGGACAGGCATATGGACAGCAGGGCCGGGCGCCGCGACAGTGGCCTGCGTCTTGGCAGGCTCATTAAGTGCAAACACCAGTTGCTCAGAGGTCAGCAGCGGCGGTGTCTCGATCAGGAGTATGCCCTTGTCCACGAGGCTGCGGCTGATGCGATGCAAGTCTTCGACAGTCCAGAACGGCAGTGTGCGCAGCAGGAAGCTACGCTCGCGGCTGAACCACGCATAGCCCTTGCGTATATCCGGACGCTGGTGCTCAAACACTTGCTGCAGATGCTGCAACAATATGGCCTCCTCCAGACCAATAGTTTCCGCCAACACCGGTGAAAATAGCAGTTGGCGCTCGGGGATGAGGGAGAAATCTGACATTGTGGTACCGGATTCGTGTCGCAAGTTTGGTAGGATACCGCATTCGCGATGGGGGTGCGCGCTGTCGAACTCCCCAGAAGCAAAGACAGGCAGTCAACGCCCGCTGAGCGTCTGCAAAAACGGTTTGCAAAAAAATTGTCCCGCGCACTGTGCAGGCGGGTTATCAAGGGAATGCGGTCAATCCGCCAGGAATAGCAATGGCTAAACAAAAAACCGCGTTTGTTTGCAATGACTGCGGCTCCGATTATGTGAAGTGGCAGGGTCAGTGCAATGACTGCAGCGCCTGGAATACGCTGTCTGAAATCAAGCTGGGCCCCGAGAAAGGCTCGGGGCGAGCCGGTGCCGGTCTGCTGGCCGGCGGCAAGCGCGCTGGATTTGCGGGCGCCCCGCAAACGGCCCGTGTCCTCAAGGATATCGACTTAGAGGACCTACCGCGCTTTTCCTCGGGTACAGAGGAGTTCGATCGCGTGCTGGGGGGCGGACTAGTGCCCGGTTCGGCCATTCTGATCGGCGGTTATCCGGGTGCCGGCAAAAGCACGCTGCTGCTGCAGACGATGTGTCATCTGGCCCGCACTATGGATGCACTGTACATCACGGGTGAGGAATCGTTGCAGCAGGTAGCGATGCGCGCACAGCGTCTGCAGTTGCCTACCGACAAGCTGCGCCTCATGTCGGAAACCAACGTGGAGGCAATAGTGGCCGCTGCACAAGAATTAAAGCCCAAGGTGTTGGTGGTCGATTCCATTCAGGTGGTGCACACCGATGAGATCGCCTCTGCTCCGGGCAGCGTATCGCAGGTGCGCGAGTGCGCTGCGTACCTGATTCGTTACGCCAAGCAAACCGGCACGGTATTGCTGTTAGTTGGCCATGTGACCAAGGACGGTTCGCTGGCGGGCCCCAAGGTGCTGGAGCATATGATCGATTGCTCCATTTTGCTCGAAGGCAGCGATGATGCTCGTTTTCGCACGCTGCGTGGGCAAAAAAACCGTTTCGGCGCCGTCAATGAATTGGGTATTTTCGCGATGACCGAGCAGGGCATGCGCGAGGTCAAAAACCCCTCGGCAATTTTTCTCGACCGCGGCAGTGAACCCGCGTCCGGCAGCGCCGTGATGGTGGTGTGGGAGGGGACGCGTCCGCTGCTGGTCGAAATCCAGGCGCTGGTCGACGACAGTCAATTGGGCAACCCACGCCGCGTGGCGGTGGGGCTGGAGCAGAACCGTCTGGCCATGCTGCTGGCGGTATTGCACCGCCACGGCGGGCTGCAGGTAGGCGATCAGGACGTGTTCGCCAACGTGGTGGGTGGGGTCAAGGTGCTCGAAACCAGTGCCGATCTCGCCCTGCTGCTGGCAATTGTGTCCAGTTATCGCGACAAGATCCTGCCGCGCGACATGGTGATATTCGGCGAGGTGGGTTTATCCGGTGAGATCCGCCCGGTACCCAATGGCCAGGACCGTCTCTCGGAGGCAGCCAAGCACGGTTTCACCAGAGCCATTGTGCCCAAGGGCAACGCACCTAAAAGCCAGATCAAAGGGATGCAGGTGACGGCGGTGGCGAAACTGTCCGATGCGCTGGCCGCGCTGGACTAATGGCCTAACTGCGCAAGTTCTTCTTCCAGCGTTTCTATGTCCATGTGAGCCTCCAGTACTCGTAGCAAAGGCTCCATGTTCTCTTTGTCCACGTGTTGCACTGAGAAGCCCAGGCGGCCCGCCTCAACGTGTTGCAGATAGGCGTGTAACTCCAGTGTGCTTCCTTCATCGAGTTTGATAATGAGCGTGAACGGCTCATTGTATTGCGCATCCCACAGCTGGGGTTGATCAGTGGCCACCCCGGTGAGAGAAATATCGATAAGACGCTGCCGCCAGACACTGCCGCCCTGATGAACCTCCACGGGCAGTGCCAGTTCAACGCGGGTGTAACGACGTTTCTCGATACGGTGTTCGCTCATGCCACGCTCTTACCAGTGAGTTTAGTGATGAACTATAACGCCGCCCCCGCTGGAATGCGAGAACGGCAATGATTGCCTTTACGCTACACAAGCCTGCGATATTTGAGTCGCTGTGGCTGGTCGGCGGCAGCTCCCAGACGCGCCTTTCGATCCTCTTCGTAATCGCTGAAGTTGCCTTCGTGAACCACTACGCCGCCGTCGTCCTCGTAGGCGAGGATATGTGTGGCGATGCGGTCGAGGAACCAACGATCGTGTGAAATCACCATGGCTGCACCCGGAAACGTCAGCAGAGCCTCCTCCAGTGCGCGCAGAGTTTCCACGTCCAGGTCGTTGGTCGGCTCATCAAGCAACAGTACATTAGCGCCCTGTTTCAGCAATTTTGCCAGATGCAGTCGGTTGCGCTCTCCGCCGGAGAGATCCTTGACGATTTTCTGTTGATCCGACCCCTTGAAATTAAAACGACCCACGTAGGAGCGCGAAGGCACTTCGTAGTTACCAATCTTGATGATGTCCAGCCCATCGGAGACTTCCTGCCACACCGTCTTGCTACCGTCGAGGTCATCCCGCGACTGGTCCACGTAACCCAATTGCACCGTTTCTCCCACGATGACCTCTCCACCATCAGGCTTTTCCTTGCCCATTAGGATATTGAACAGGGTGGATTTGCCCATGCCGTTGGCACCGATAATGCCTACAATACTGCCCTTTGGCACAGTGAAGCTGACGTTGTCGAACAGCAGTCGATCGCCGAAACTCTTGGACAGATTTTTGACCGTGATGACGTTATCGCCGAGGCGCGGGCCCGGAGGAATATAAATCTCGTTTGTTTCGTTGCGACTCTGGAATTCCTGCGACTGCAGTTCCTCAAAGCGCTGCAGGCGTGCCTTGCTCTTAGCTTGCCGCCCCTTTGGATTGCTGCGCACCCATTCCAGTTCCGATTTGATCGCTTTTTGGTGCGAGGCCTCCGTTCGTTTCTCCTGCTGCAGCCGCTGCTCCTTGGCATCCAGCCAGTCTGAGTAATTGCCCTCGTACGGAATACCACGGCCGCGATCCAGTTCCAGTATCCAACCCGCCGCATTGTCGAGAAAATAGCGGTCGTGGGTGATGGCTACAACCGTGCCGGGAAAATCGTGCAGGAATCGCTCAAGCCATCCTACACTCTCTGCATCGAGGTGGTTGGTAGGCTCGTCCAGCAGCAACATATCCGGAGTGGACAGCAGCAGGCGGCACAGTGCCACGCGCCGCTTCTCTCCGCCTGACAAGGTGTCGACATTCGCATCCCACGGCGGCAAGCGCAGTGCATCGGCAGCAACTTCCAGTTTGTGATCCAGGTTATGCGCATCGGTCGCCTGAATGACATCTTCCAACCGTGCCTGTTCCTTGGCCAGCGCATCAAAGTCTGCGTCGGGTTCGGCGTAGTCGGCATACACTTTTTCCAGCGCCGCCAGTGCGTCTATTGCTTCCTGCACGCCTTCTTCCACATTGCCGCGCACATCCTTGTCGGAATTAAGCTGCGGCTCCTGCGGTAAATAACCGATCTTGATGCCTGGCTGTGCGCGCGCCTCACCAAGAATATCGGAATCGATACCGGCCATGATGCGCAGCAGTGTGGATTTGCCCGAGCCGTTCAGGCCAAGCACGCCGATTTTGGCGCCAGGGAAGAACGACAGGGAGATATCCTGCAATATAGTTTTTTTCGGCGGCACGACCTTGCCAACCCGATTCATGCTGTAGACGTATTGCGCCATGGATAGTGTGCTCTACTCAATTTAGTACGGTGAGGATGTTAGCAGAAACTCTGGTGTGAAGAAGGTTGAAGTTTTAAGCGTTATGCATTGTCGAGACGGCAGTT